>Ga0116215_1002827_pt1 | contig 10452 bp, 9 predicted proteins | sample Sb_taG_7_FD_89698 | JGI IMG/M metagenome (GOLD analysis project Ga0116215, IMG submission 89698) | Peat soil microbial communities from Weissenstadt, Germany - Sb_50d_2_FS metaG | ecosystem: Environmental > Terrestrial > Soil > Wetlands > Peat | place: Germany: Weissenstadt | collected 2010-09-21 | reverse complement strand
GCAACGCCCTGAACTCCCAGCTCGTGGAGGAGCTGCGGGAAGCCTTCGAGAAGGCCAGCGACGGGTCCGTCCGGGCCATCGTGCTGACCGGCCAGGGCACGGCGTTCTGCGCCGGCGCGGACCTGAGCGGCGATGCGTTCGCGGCCGACTATCCTGACCGGCTCATCGAGCTGCACAAGGTGATGGATACAACCCTGATCCCGTTGATCGGTGCAATCAACGGCCCCGCCATCGGCGCGGGCCTGCAGCTGGCCATGCGATGCGATCTGCGGGTCGTCGCGCCGGAGGCGTTCTTCCAGTTCCCAACTTCGAAATACGGTCTCGCGCTTGATAATTGGAGTATCCGCCGGTTGACCTCGCTGATCGGTCACGGCCGGGCCAGCGCCATGCTGCTGACCGCGGAAAAGTTGACCGCCGAAATGGCGCTGCACACCGGCATGGCCAACCGCATCGGGACGCTTGCCGACGCCCACGAGTGGGCCGCCGAGATCGTCGGCCTGGCACCGCTGGCCATCCAGCACGCCAAGCGGGTGCTCAATGACGACGGCGCAATGGAGGATCAGCGGCCGGAGCACAAGGAGCTCTTCGACAGGGCCTGGAGCAGCCAGGACGTCATCGAAGCGCAGGTCGCCCGGGTGGAGAAGCGGCCGCCTAACTTCAAGGGCGCCTGACGGTCATGCTGCGCGGGGCGCTACGACTGGCCGCCGGTACCGCCTCGCTGGCGGCCGGGAGTTTGTTGGTGCGGACGCTGCACGGGGCCCCGGCGGCCCTCGGTGCCGATCCCGCAATGATCCGCGCGGTGGCGCAGGGATCGCCCAACTTTCACGAGGGCGTGTTCGTCAACCTCGACCCCGCGTCCATCTACAAGATGGATCGCGAGGAGCTGCGGCTCATCGTGTGGGAGCTGCTGGCCAACCGCGGTGGGAGCCGGCCGACGGCGCCGATCCCGTTAGCCGCCCCGGCCATCTTCGACGGTGACCCGAGCCGGCTCGCCGTCAGCTGGTTCGGTCACTCGACGGCGCTCCTGGAAATCGACGGCTACCGGGTGCTCACCGATCCGGTGTGGAGTAACCGCTGCTCCCCGTCGGACGTCGTCGGACCGCAGCGACTGCATCCACCGCCGTTGCAGCTGGAGGGTCTGCCCGCGGTCGACGCCGTGGTCGTCAGCCATGACCACTACGACCATCTCGACATCGACACCGTCATGGCGTTGGCCCGCACCCAACGTGCCCCCTTCTTCGTGCCGCTCGGGGTCGGCGCCCACCTGCGCGCCTGGGGCATACCCGAGCACCGCATCGTCGAACTGGACTGGCATCAAAGCGCTCAGCTCGACGAACTCACCGTGATCTGCATGCCGGCGCGACACTTCTCCGGGCGCTTCCTGGACCGCAACACCACGCTGTGGGCGTCGTGGGCGTTCGTCGGCCCCAGGCATCGCGCCTATTTCGGGGGCGACACCGGCTACACCAAGAGCTTCACGCAGATCGGCGCCGACCACGGGCCGTTCGACCTCACGCTCATGCCCATCGGGGCCTACAACACGGCCTGGCCGGACATCCACATGAACCCCGAGGAGGCGGTTCGGGCGCACTTGGATGTCACCGACTCGGGGTCGGGGCTGCTGGTACCGATCCACTGGGGCACCTTCCGGCTGGCCCCGCACCCGTGGGCCGAGCCGGTCGAGCGGGTGCTCAAGGCGGCCGGTTCCGCCGGGGTCAACATCGCGGTGCCGACGCCCGGCCAGCGCATCGATCCCGCGGCGCCGGGGAAATTCAACCCGTGGTGGCGGCTCTGAATCTTTAGCGGTTCCGGCTAAAGTTCCGCCATGACGAAACGCGCGGCAACGGCCGCGGTCGCGGTGGTCTTGGCTGCGTTAACGGGGTGCGGGCCCGCGAAACCGGCCTCCGCACCGCCGTCACCACTGTCTGACGCGCCGCCCAACGAGGCGTCGGGTCTGCAGATTCCCGCCGGACGCATCGACGACGCCATATCGAAGGTCGACGGCCTCGTGGGCGACCTGATGAGAAACACCGGCATCCCGGGAATGGCGGTGGCCATCGTCCACGGCGGAAAGACCGTCTATGCCAAGGGGTTCGGCGTCAGGGACACCAGCAGGGGCGACGGTCAAGGCAACAAGGTGGACGCCGACACCGTCTTCCAGTTGGCCTCGATATCGAAGTCGGTCGGTGCGACCGTTGTCGCGCACGAAGTCAGCGACAACGTGGTCTCCTGGGACACCCCGGTGGTGTCCAAGCTGCCGTGGTTCGCCCTGAACGATCCCTATGTCACCAGCCATCTGACCATCGCCGACCTGTATGCGCACCGCTCCGGATTGCCCGACCACGCCGGTGACAGTTTGGAGGACCTCGGCTACGGCCGTCGCCAGTCGCTCGAGCGACTGAAGTACCTGCCGCTGGCGCCCTTCCGGATCAGCCACGCCTACACCAACTTCGGCGTGACCGCTGCCGCCGAAGCGATCGCGGCCGCGGCCGGGAGGCCGTGGGAAGACCTGTCCGACGACGTGCTGTACCGCCCGCTGGGGATGACGTCCACGAGTTCGCGGTTTACCGACTTCACCGCCCGGCCCAACCATGCGGTCAACCACGTCAAGGTGGGAAACCAGTGGGAGCCGCGCTTCCAGCGGGACCCGGACGACCAGACGCCCGCGGGTGGGGTGAGCTCGTCGGTGAACGACATGGCGCGCTGGCTGATCATGGTGCTGGGCAACGGAACCTACAACGGTCAGCGGATTGCGTCGCCCGAGGCCCTGTTGCCCGCCAATACCGCCGAGGTCATCTCGGTGCCCGCGACGACGCCGAAGGCTCGCCCCAGCCTCTACGGTTACGGGTTCAACGTGTCGGTCAGTTCGTCGGGGCGCACCGAGTACAGCCACTCCGGCGCTTTCTCATTGGGCGCGGCAACGAACTTCGTGGTGATGCCGTCCGAGGACTTGGGCATCATCGCGCTGACGAACGCCGCGCCCATCGGCGTGCCGGAGACGCTGACCGCCGAGTTCATGGATCTGGTGCAGTACGGCCAGATTCGTGAGGACTGGGCGACCCTGTACAACAGGGCGATCGCCCCGACGAACAATGCGCAGGGCTCGCTCGTCGGCAAGCAGCCCCCCGCCAACCCCGCGCCGGCACGGCCGCTCACCGAGTACGCCGGCGTGTACGCCAGTGGCTACTGGGGCCCGGCCATCGTGACCGAACGCGACGGCGCGCTGCAGCTGGCGATGGGCCCCGAGAACCGGACGTTTGCCCTGACGCACTGGGACGGCGATACCTTCACCTTCCCGCTGACCAACGAAAACGCGCCACCCGGAACCATTTCCAAGGCGACCTTTGCGGGCCCGACGCTCAACCTGGAGTACTTCGACTCGGAGAAACTGGGAACCTTCACCCGATGATTCCCGGCCTGACCGATGCCGAGGTGGCCCAGCGGGTCGCCGCCGGCAACAGCAATGCGGTGCGGGAACGCGCCACGCGCAGCGTCGCGGACATCGTCCGCGCCAACGTCTTCACGCGGATCAACGCGATCCTGGGTGTGCTGCTGCTGATTGTGCTGGCGACGGGCTCGGTGATCAACGGGATGTTCGGCCTGCTCATCATCGCCAACAGCGTCATCGGCATGGTCCAGGAGATCCGGGCCAAGCATACGCTGGACAGGCTGGCGATCGTGGGCCAGGCGAAACCATTGGTGCGCAGGCAATCCGGGACGTGCACGCTGTCACCCGCAGAGGTGGTGCTCGACGACATCATCGAACTCGGTCCCGGCGACCAGGTCGTCGTTGACGGGGAAATCGTCGAGGAGGCGAACCTCGAAATCGACGAATCGCTGCTGACCGGTGAGGCGGACCCGATCAGCAAAGCAACCGGCGACGCGGTGATGTCGGGCAGCTTCGTCGTCGCCGGCGCCGGCGCGTACCGCGCGACCAGGGTGGGACCCGAGGCCTACGCCGCGAAGCTGGCCGAGGAGGCCAGCAAGTTCACCCTGGTGAAATCCGAACTGCGCAACGGCATCAACCGAATCCTGCAGTTCATCACCTACCTGCTGGTGCCCGCGGGCCTGCTGACCATCTACACCCAGTTGTTCACCACGCACGCGGGATGGCGGGAGTCGGTGCTGCGGACGGTGGGTGCGGTGGTGCCGATGGTGCCCGAGGGCCTGGTCCTGATGACCTCGGTCGCGTTCGCCGTCGGGGTGATCAGGCTCGGTCAACGTCGGTGCCTGGTGCAGGAATTGCCGGCCATCGAGGGGCTGGCCCGGGTCGACATGGTCTGCGCCGACAAGACCGGCACCCTCACCGAAAACGGCATGCGAGTCGCGGACGTCGAGGAGTTGGACGCCCAGCCGGGCACGGTCGCCGACGTGCTGGCCTCGTTGGCCGCAGCCGATCCGCGGCCCAATGCCAGCATGCAGGCCATCGCCGACGCGTACAGCGACCCGCCTGGCTGGATCGCCACCGCCACCGCGCCTTTCAAGTCGGCCACCAAGTGGAGCGGTGTGTCCTACCGCGACCATGGCAACTGGGTGATCGGGGCGCCCGACGTGTTACTCGATGCGTCGACGGCGCCCGCCGCTCAGGCCGAACGGATCGGCGCGCGGGGACTGCGGGTCTTGCTGCTCGGCACCGGCGACGTCGCCGTCGACCACCCGGAGGCGCCGGGCCGGGTCGCCCCCGTCGCACTGGTGGTGCTGGAACAAAAGGTTCGGCCCGACGCGCGCGAGACACTAAACTACTTTGCTGCGGAAGGGGTCTCGCTCAAAGTGATCTCCGGTGACAACGCCGTGTCGGTCGGCGCGGTCGCCGGCCAACTGGGGCTGCACGGGGAGACGATGGATGCGCGCCAACTCCCCACGGAGCCGGCCGAATTGGCCGCCGCCCTGGAGAGCTACACCACCTTCGGCCGGGTGCGACCCGATCAGAAACGCGCCATCGTGCACGCGCTGCAATCACACGGACACGCCGTCGCGATGACCGGCGACGGCGTCAACGACGTGCTGGCCCTCAAAGACGCCGACATCGGCGTCGCAATGGGCGCCGGCAGCCCCGCGTCGCGTGCGGTGGCACAAATTGTGCTGCTGGACAACAGGTTTGCCACACTGCCATACGTGGTCGGCGAAGGCCGGCGGGTGATCGGCAACATCGAGCGGGTGGCCAACCTATTTCTGACCAAGACCGTGTACTCGGTGCTGCTGGCGCTGCTGGTGGGTACAGAGTGCCTGCTTTCCAAGGTGGTCAAGGCGGACCCGTTGTTGTATCCGTTTCAGCCCATCCACGTCACCATCGCGGCGTGGTTCACCATCGGCATCCCGTCGTTCATTCTTTCGCTGGCACCCAACAACGAACGCGCCCACCCCGGATTCGTGCGACGGGTGCTGACGTCGGCGCTGCCCGCCGGGCTGATCGTCGGGGTGGCGACCTTCGTCTCTTACCTGGTGGCCTACCACGGCCGGCACGCCACCTTCCAGCAACAGGAGCAAGCCTCGACCGCGGCGCTGATCACGTTGCTGACGACGGCGCTGTGGGTGCTGGCCGTGGTGGCGCGTCCGTACCAGTGGTGGCGGCTGGCGCTGGTCATCGCCTCCGGACTGGCCTACGTGGCGATTTTCAGCATCCCGCTGACTCGGCGGGAGTTCCTGCTCGACCCGTCCAACGTGGTGGTGACGTCGACCGCGCTGGGGATCGGCCTGCTGGGCGCCGCGGCGATCGAGGCGGTGTGGTGGATCCGCGGCGCGGCGCTGGGTGTGCGGCCGCGGCTATGGCGTTAGCTGTCGCACGCGCGGGCACGTAGGGCTTCCCCGAGAAAGTCGGATTTCGCGGGGGGAAGGACGGATGCATGGGAATCCTGGACAAGGCGAAGGACCTGTTGGCACAGGACGCCGAGAAGGTCGAGACGGCGATCGACAATGCCGGCGAGTTCGTCGACGACAAGACGGCGGGCAAGTACTCCGACACCATCCACAAGGTGGCCGAACAAGCCAAGAAGGTGGCTGACTCCGCCGCCGCGGGCGACGACCAGCAGAACTGAGCCATGGCGAAACTGTCTGGATCCATCGACGTACCGTTGCCGCCCGAGGTTGCCTGGAAGCACGCCTCGGACCTGTCGCGGTACAAGGAGTGGCTGACCATCCACCGGGTGTGGCGCACCAAGTTGCCCGACGACATCGGGAAGGGCACCGTCGTCGAGTCCATCGTCGAAGTCAAGGGCATGTACAACCGGATCACGTGGACCGTTGTGCGCTACAAGCCGCCAAAGGGCATGACGCTCAACGGCGACGGCGTCGGCGGTGTGAAGGTCAAGCTGATGGCCAAGATTCAGCCCGCGGGGGCGGGTTCCACCGTCGGCTTCGATGTGCACCTCGGCGGTCCGGCTTTGTTCGGGCCCATCGGGATGATCGTGGCCGCCGCGTTGCGCGGCGACATCAACCAATCCCTGCAGAACTTCCTCGCGGTATTCACCCGGCCCGACCCGAACACGAACGGAGACGGGGGCGTCCGTCACTGACCGCCTGGCGGCGAGCGTCACGCCGGCGCGGCCGTCGCCGACCGGCGCCACGCTAGTGTGACGCTCGGCGGCATCCCGGTCGGCTAATGTCGCAACCATGACTCGCCGGCTGCGCCCAGGTTGGCTGGTGGCGTTCTTCGCCCTGGTCGTCTCGGCCAGCGCCTGGTTCCCGTGGCTGGCCACGGCGGTCAACGGCGGGGGCTGGGCCAGCGCCATCGGCGGCACCCACGGCAACCTGGCACTGCCCCGCGGGTTCGGCGCCGGCCAGCTCATCGTGCTGCTGTCCTCGACGCTGCTGGTGGCCGGGGCGATGGCGGGCCGCGGGCTGTCGGTGAGGCTGGCTTCGGTTGCGGCGCTGATCATTTCCCTGCTGATTGTCGGGCTCACCGTCTGGTACTACAAGCTCAACGTCAGCCCGCCGGTGTCGGCCGATTACGGGCTTTACGTCGGTGCGGTCGGTGCGGTCTGTGCGGCGGTGTGCTCCGTTGCGGCGGTGATCGCCGCACTGGCCTCCAAGGGCTGAGCCGTCAGGGCGAGGGGAACTCGTGATTGCCTGACGCGGTGCTGCCGTCGGGCTCGTTGACACCGAACACGAAGGGCGCGAACACGACTTCGCGGCCATCCGGGTCGCGATAGGTGACCGCACCCGTGGCCGCCCAGTACGGGTGTTGCTGCACGGGTTCGACGGCCGCGGCCCGCAGGCGTGCGGTCGCCGCTTCCTGCGCCTGTTCGTCCGGAAAATACAGGCACAGCTGTTCGTGCCGGTCTACCGCGACGGGGTCGGCCGACTCGACGATCTCCATCGTCAGGTCCCAACTGGGCAGGCCGAAGATCGCACCGTTGCTGCCGTAGCTGCCCTCGAACGTCTCGCAGAGCGGCAACCCCACCAGGTCGCGGTAGAACCGCACGGTTTCCGCGAAGTTCGACGAGCGCCGCGCGAAACGGAGAGCGCCGATCGAGGCCAGCTGCGCGGGCCAGTGCGACGTCCTGCGATGCTTGTGCTTGTCGGCGCCCATCACAAGCCCACGGCGCTGGCCGCCGACTCGGCGGTGTCCCAGCGCCGCAGCTGAGCGCCGGGTGCCCACGTCGAATGCGTGCCACTGGAAATGCGTTCCGGCAGTCGAAGTTTGCACACCGGCCCGTCGGCGACTCGGGCGGCGTCGAAGACCAGGCAGTAGGAAGCGTCGGCGTTCATGTCGGTGGTGAGGGTGACCAGGTAGCCGTCGTCCTCGCCGCTGGCACCCACCCGCGGCGCCATCGCGGTCTCGCTCCCGTAGACGCCGTCGCCGAACGAAAATCCCTCCTGGCCGCCGGTGAGCAGGTCGTGTTTGACCAATCCGTCGAACAGGAACCAGCCGGGCCTGCCGGTAGCGGCGTAGGTGTAGCGGTAGTTGCGGGTCGCGTAGTCGGCATTGATCATCCCGAACTCCGTGATCGACTCGCTCAGCTGCTCTTCTTTGACCGCGCCGGTGACCAGGTTGAACCGCCACCGGTGCAGCCGGGCCTGTAGGCGATCCAGCGCCAGGAAGCGAAACAGCTTGTCCCACTTGTCTCCGCCGGTGTCCAGCGGCTGAGGGTCGCCCTCGAAGAAGCCGTCGAGCACGATCTCGTCGCCGTCCTCGTAGGCGTTGACGAAGTGCAGCACGAACGTCGGGTCCGCCTCGAACCAGCGGATGTCGTCGCTGCTGCCGCGGCGGGGGATGACCGCGAAGCGCGACGGGATGTCGGGGTAGAACCGCGGCAGGTGCAGATCGTGCTCGAGCAGCCTCGGATCCCAGAACAACGGGAAATCGTTGAGGATGGCGTAATTTTCGGTGAACGCCATGTCGTGCGGCAGCCGCGGCCCGGGCAGCGGGATGTCGACATAGTGGGCCAGGTCGTTGTTCTCGTCGACGACGCCGTACCGCATGTACGGGTCTTGCTTGCTGTAGTTGAAGAACAGCAACTCGCCGGTTTTGCTGTCGACCTTGGGATGCGCGGACACGCCCCAGTCGACCGGGAAGCGTCCGTTCCACGTCTCCTTGCCGAGCGTGCTCGCCGAGTACGGGTCGATCCGGTACAAATCGCCGCACTGGTAAAAGCTGGTCAGCGCGATGCCCCGGTGGACGATGACGTCGGTGCTCGACGCGTCCTTCATCAGGGTGCGAGCTCCCCAGCCTTCCTTCCGCTGGGCCAACTGCACCGGTTCGGCCAGGCCCGGCCACAGCGGCCCGCCAGCCTCGTTCTCGGCCAGGAAGCCGTCGGTGCGGACAAATCGATTGCGGTAGAACGCCTTTCCGTCACGAAAGCCGACGACGTGCAGCATGCCGTCGCCGTCGAAGGGGTGATAAGTCTTGAACGCCGGGTGCAGCGGGTTCTCGGTGTTGCGCAGGTAGATGCCGTCCAGGTCGCGCGGGATCTCTCCCTCGACCGCGGTCAGGTCGTCGGCGTCCCACTCGGTGGTCTGCGGACGCCACGGTCCGGTCCGGTACGGATGGTCGTCGCCCTCGGGCAGCGTGGACAGGAATTTGCCGACGATCTCAACGTCCATGGTCACGAACCCCTGGTTGTGCTTACAACGAAACTGACTGTCGTGGCGGTGCTGCCGCCGAAATTGAGCGTGCCGAAGGTTTCGGCACCCTCGACCTGATACTCGCCCGCCGCGTCGCTGACCTGCTTGGCCGCGTCCAGCAGCATGCGCACACCGGAGGCACCGACCGGGTGTCCACCGCCGATCAGCCCGCCGCTGGGATTGATCGGCAGGCGGCCGCCGATCTCGATCTCTCCGTTTTCGATGGCCTTCCACGACTCGCCCGGGCCGGTCAGTCCGATGTGGTCGATCGCCAGGTACTCGCTGGGGGTAAAGCAGTCGTGCACCTCGAATCCGTCGAGGTCGTCGAGGGTCGACTGGGCGCGCCGCAACGCGTCGAGCACCGCGGCCCGCACGTGCGGCAGCACGTAGGGGGCCAGATCCCCCTGGGCCGCGCGGTCCAACTTCTGCCGCAAACCCAGCCCGACGGTGCGATGCCCCCAGCCGTCAATGCGGCCGATCGGGCGCGCATCGGGATGCTCCCGCAGATAGGCGTCGCTGACGAGGATCACTCCCGCGCCGCCGTCGGTCATCTGGCTGCAGTCCAACCGCCGCAGCCGGCCCTCGGTCACCGGGTTGGTGGCGTCGTCATCCGTGATGGGATCGGGGATGGTCCACGCGCGCGTCTGGGCGTTGGGGTTACGCCGCGCGTTGGCGAAGTTGAGTTGCGCGATGGCGCGCAGGTGCGTGTCATCCAGGCCGTAGCGCCGGTCGTACTCGTCGGCGACCTGGGCGAACATGTACGGCCACAGGTAGCGCGCGTCGGCGCCCTCGTGACCGGTCCACGCGGCGGCGCCCAGGTGCTTTGCCGCGGTGTCGCCGGGCACCGTCTTCTCCAGTTCGATGCCCACGACGAGCGCGGCACCGTAGGCGCCTGACCGCAGATCGGCCATCGCCGACAGCGCCGCCACGCTGCCCGACGCGCACGCGGCTTCATGGCGTGTAGCCGGAGTGTCCCACAGGCCGTCGCAAACCGTGGCGGGCATCGCACCCAGGTGGCCCTGGCCGGCGAACATCTCCCCAAACGCATTGCCGACGTGGACGACTTCGATGTCGTCGGCGTCGACCTTCCCGGCGGCGAGCGTGCCGTCGACGATCTCGGCGGTCAATGCGGCGAAGTCGCGGCCCTCTTTGGCGAGGTTGCGGGCGAAATCGCTCTGGTATCCGCCAAGGATCCATACACCCGTCGAGCGATCCATAAGGCGCACGGTACTCCTGGATGTTTCCCAGGTCAGTCGTACCCGTGAGCGGTTCGCTGGAGCAGCGGCGAGAGGCGGCCCCGTCGGCTCTCGGGCTGAACCGACGGGACCTAGGCGAACACGTAGGCCGGCCCACGCGCGCACCTCTAATGCATGATTACCGTCCGCGAGG
>Ga0116215_1002826_pt1 | contig 10452 bp, 7 predicted proteins | sample Sb_taG_7_FD_89698 | JGI IMG/M metagenome (GOLD analysis project Ga0116215, IMG submission 89698) | Peat soil microbial communities from Weissenstadt, Germany - Sb_50d_2_FS metaG | ecosystem: Environmental > Terrestrial > Soil > Wetlands > Peat | place: Germany: Weissenstadt | collected 2010-09-21 | reverse complement strand
TGAGGCCCGTCCTCGGGTTGGGGGTCGGGCCCGGCGAGGCCGGGCCGGGTGCAGGGTGGGCCGGGCAGGGCTCAGGGGTCGGTGGGCCGGGCGCAGGGGTGGGTCGGACCAGGCTCAGGGGTGGGTCGGACCAGGCTCAAGGGTGGCTCAGGACCTGTCGAAACCCTCTTACGTAGGCTTCCGCGGACCCCGATGGCCGGGCTTCACCTCATTCGAAGGCGGCTCATGACCGCACAGCAGCAAGACCCGGTCCTCACGGCAGTGGTGTTCGGGTACCGCAACGAAGCGACGATCCTGCGCGCCGTGCGCTCCCTGCTCGAGCAGGAGACCGAGGAGCCCTTCGAGGTCGTCGTGGCCACGTCGGGAGGCGATGGCACCGGTGACCTGGTTCGGGAGCGGTACCCCGAGGTGCGCGTGGCCGAATGGCCGACCCGCCTCTACCCCGGAGGGGTGCGCAACCTCGGCATCCGGATGGCGCAGGGCGAGATCGTGGCCTTCCTCGAAGCCGACTGCGTGGCCTGCCCCGGTTGGGTGAGCAGCCGCATCGCGCTGCACCGGGCCGGGCACGGCGCGGTGGCGAGTGCGGTGGCGAGCGACGTGGCCCATGGCCGGGCGGCCCGGGCGTGGCTGTACCTCGTCCACCCCTCGCGCCTCGTCGGGCACCCGCCCGGCCCGGCTAGTTCGCACCAGGCCTACGGCCTGTCGTTCACCCGGGAGGTCCTCGACCAGGCCGGGCCGTTCGACGAGACGTTGCGGACCGACGAAGACTCCTTGATGGCCGAACGCCTCGAGTCGCTGGGCATCGAGCCGTGGTTCGATCCCTCGGTCTGTATCGACCATCTCGGGCCCCTCGGCATGCGGACCTTCCTCCGCGACCAGTACTCCCGGGGTCGGCTCGACTCGTGGGAGGAGACGCTTCGCCTGCCGGCAGGACGGCTCCGGCGGCGCTTCGAGCCCTCGGGCTGGGCGTGTCCGCCCTTCGTGGTGCTGCGAGCGCTCCAGCGTCTGTCGAAGCGCGTGCGGTGGATCGCGGTGGAATGGCACCGGGCCCGTCCCGGCCCGTACCGGGAGCTCATCGTGTTGGCCGTGCCCATGGCGCTGGGCCAACTCGCCTACCAGGCGGGGTGGATCATCGACCAGGTCCGCGTGGTGCGCCGGTCGAAGACCCAGCGACGCGGTGACCTCCCTGTTCCCTTCGGGCTCCGTCGTCGCGTCGCCACGACGGGCGAAGCCGTCGTGGCCCTCGCCTTGGCGGGGGGTCCTTCGGACCATACGGTGGCCGCGCTCGAGGTGCTGTGCGAGCTCGGCGTCCCCGCCGCGTTCTTCGTGACCGGAGAGCAGGCCCGCCGGCGCCCTGCCGTGGTGCGACAGATCGCTGCCGCCGGGCACCTCGTGGGGACCAATGGAGGGAGCGGCCGCCCCTTCACCGACATGGACGACGAGGAGCTCGAACGCGACGTGAAGGATTCGCTCGACGTCATCAAGGCGATCACGGGCTCGACGCCGCGCCATGTCCAGATCCCGTACGGCGCCTACGACCAGCGCGTGGTGTCGGTGCTCCAGAGCCTAGGGCTCGAGATGTGGCTGTGGACCACCCATCCCCGCGACGACGTCGCGAACTCCAGCGCGCACGACATCGTGTTCCGGACGACCGACGACCTGACCCCGGGGTCGGTGATCCTGTTGCACGACGTCGGCTCACCCGAGGGGATCGAGGCGCTGCCCGACATCGTCGCCATAGCCCGCCAGCGCAGGTTCCGGTTCGTGGCGCTCGACTTCGCCGACGCTTCGGGCCCGAGGACCGCCGCTCACACCGAGACCCAAGAGGCGGATTCAGCCGTGGCCGGGTAGGGAATGCTCCGGATCAGAGCCCTGTAGGCCCGGTGGCCCTGTAGCCCTGCAGGCCCCTCGAATCCTGGGCGCCATGTGACGCGCCGGCCGCACCGTGTCGAGGTCCGGCGGGCGCGCCTCAGCGCTGCCAGTACCCGGTCTGACCCGGGTTCTCCACCGGCTTGGGGCCGCCGGGTGCGCCCGCAGGGCCCTCGCTCGGCGACGACCTGAGCACGGTCGGTTCCGATACCCGCAAGGAGTCGGCGCGTTCGGTGCCGGTTCGACGGCCGTTGGCGACCGGTGCCCTCGGGGCGCGCTTGGGGGGGAGGGTCGTCGGAGCGACGGGCGCGACCGCGGGCGGAGGCGGAGCGTCGGCGCGTCGGAAGTGCCCGTACCCGTACGTACCATCACGACGGCGGCGATTGAAGCGCACGCGATTGAGCACGATGGCCACGTTGGTGTTGGCGGTGTCGAGGCGCAGCAGGCATTGCTGGAGGCGCTCGGGATTGAAGCGCCGCGCGTCCACCACCACGATGACGAGGTCGACCATGGTGGCGATGAGCACGGTCTCGGCCACACCGATCAGAGGCGGGCAGTCGATGACGGCGGTGTCGTGGCGCTCGCGCAGCTGCTCGATCAGCAACGGCAGGTGGGCCGAGACGATGTCCGACGGGTGCCGGTCGATGATGCCGGCGGGAATCACGTCGAGGTACGGGTTGGGGGTCCGCGACGCGTGCGCCAGTGCGTCCTCGGTGCGGCGGCTCGTGACGCCGGGCCCGAACGGCACGCCCATCTGGGTGTGCAGCGCGGGCTTGCGCAGGTCACAGTCGATGGCGGTGACGTGACGGTCCTGGGCGGCGAGCGCCCACGCGATGTTGGTCGACACCGACGTCTTGCCTTCGCCGGGGTCGCACGAGGTCACCGCGATCATGGCCGACGCGCCCGCCGGCAGGCTGATGAGCAGGTTGCTCCGCAGCTCCTGGAACGCCTCCATGGCCATGGGCTCGCTGTGCTTCACGAACAGGTCGGTCGGACGCAGGCCCGACGTGGCCACGCGCGGGATCTCCCCGAGCACGGTGGCACCGATCCGCTCCTTCACCTCGGTGACCCGGCTGAGACGGCGCCGCACCCCGGCCGCCCACATCGCCGCGAAGATCCCGGCGATGACACCGAAGGCCGCCGCCCCCAGCAGGATCGGGTTACGCGGGTTCGACGGTGACGTCGGGGGCTGGGCCGGCGACAGCTGCGACAGCACGTACCCCGATTCGGCCGGCTTGGGTTGGTAGGCGATCAGCTCGTGGGCCACGCTGTTGGCGAACTTCGAGGCGGCCACCTTGTTCGTACTGGTGGCCTTGATGGTGACGATGAACGTGCCCGGGTCGATGGTGGCATCCACCGAGGCACCGTCGGACCGGTAGGGCTGAGGGACGTTGGCGGTGGCGCGCGCCAGCACCGACGTGCTCGTGGCCTCGGCCGGGAGCTGGGGACCGACGATGGAGATGATCTCCCCCGCGTTGGAATTGCCGACGCCGAAGCCCGGCGCGGGCGAGATCGTCAGGAGCGTGCTCGCCGCGTACTGCTTGGCGGGCAGGAAGGCGGCGGCGCCCCCGATGACGACGCACACGACGAACGCCGCCAGGGCGACGACGAGATTGTGCCGGACGTCTCTGATGAGCTGTCGGATCTCCATGGTGTCAAATCACCTCGTAGTGGCTGATCGCCTGGTAGTTACGCATGGCGGCGGGGCCGCCCCCTCCCGAGGTCACGGCGCTGCGGAGCATGCCGAGCGAAAGCCCGAGCACCGTGGCCAGTCGATAATTCTCGAAGATCGACTCGACCTGACCTTTGGTTATGAGCCCGATGACCACGGTGAACAGAGCGAGGGCGAGCACCGCCACCATGCGATCGGGATGCAGGCGCCAGGTGGAGAACCCGTTCACGAGGGAGACCACGAGGGCCAGCAGGAAGATGCCCAATCCGATGAGGCCCGTCCGCAACCACAGATCGAGGCCGATGTTCTCGGTGAGATCGGTCGTGATGTATTGGTTCGGCCCCGCCTGGAAATAACTGTACTCGAAGCCGAGTCCTTGCCCGAGGAGGTAGTGCTGCTTGGCGTCGGCGAGGGCGACGGTCCATTTGTTGATCCGGTCTTGGGCGGACTCCTGCTTGGCCTGCGAGTTCAAGGTGGCTCCCACGGTGTGGGAGATGGTGGCGGCGAGCGGGCCCGTGACCGATTTCTGGGCGGTGATAGCGGGGATGATCGCCACGCCGAGCACCACCCCGACGACGGCGAGGGCGGCCACGGCGACTTCGCCGGACCGGATGCGCAGGCGCTGGCGGGCGGTGGACCCCATCGCCACGACGACCACCACGACCACCACCGCCAGCAAGGTGAGCAGGACGGCGCGTTGGTAGGCGAAGAAGGCACTCAACGCCAGCGGCACCGTACAGAGAACGTTCAAACGGCTGCGTTGCTCCTTGCCGAGCTCGAGGAGAAAGCCGATGACACCGAGGGAGACGAAGATCGTCGCCGCGTCGGTGCCGACCGAGCCGAAGTCGAGGAGACGGAGCCCGGGGATGTTGAACGCGAACTCCTTGTGGCCGAACCTGAGCACGAGCAGGATGGCCGCCGACAGAGCCGACCAGCGCACCAGTCGTTCGAATCCGCGCCCTTCGAGGAAACGCCGGATGGGCACCCCCGACGCCAGCGCGTAGGCGCCCATGACGTAGATGATCGCCTTGGCCTCGTAGGGGAGCTTCACCGTGCTGTTGTGACGGAGGATCCCCTCCATCGCCTCGAGCGTCCACCACGCCGCCACGGTGAGCCAGAGCAGGGCGGGCAGCCCGATCCGCTCCGGCCTCCCTTTGATCAACAGGCGCGCCACGAGTGCCACCGTGATGATCACTTCGGGCAGCCGGAAATTGAGCGTGCCGGTCCCGGGGTGGAAGAGGGTCTGGGGTTCGGTGGTCTGGTTGTCCCACAGACTCGAGTCGATGACGAGGACGGCGAAGAGCAGGAACACGACCCAGTGCTCGCGGGCCGAGCGCTCCCAGCGCAGAAAGACGTACAGGAGCATGAGCGAGACCGCCCCTGCCCCGGCGAGGAGGATGATCTTGTTCACGGCGCCACACTCTGGAGGAGCGGGGCCAGGGCGACGTCCCAGGTGTGGCGGGCCGCCACGGCGTCGTGGCCGGCACGGCCCAGTGCCGCGGCCCGGTCGGGGTCGTCGAGCAGGCCGCTGAGCGCCTCGATCATCGCCGTGGGGTCGTCGGCCACCACGACCCCCTCCCCGATCAGGTCTTCGAGCCCGTCCACGGCGACAGAGGTGGCCACGACGGGACGGCCCGCATCGAGTGCCTCGAGGATCTTCAGGCGGGTCCCCCCTCCGGATCGCAGCGGCGCCACCGCCACTCGCGTCTGGGCGAGGTACGGGCGGACGTCGGAAACGGTACCGGAAACCTCGACAGATGAGGACGCGAGGGCCCGCACCGAGGGGGCGGGGTCCCTGCCCACGAGCAGGAGGCGGGCGTCAGGCGAGCGACGGTGCACCTCGGGCCACACGTCGCCCGCGAACCACAGCGCGGCGTCGACGTTGGGCGCCCATCCCATCGTGGCCACGAAGGCGGCCGTGGGGGTCGGCGCGGGCGGGGGCGGTCCCAAGGGGTCGGGATCGCGGCCGTTGGGACAGACGAGGACGTTGCCGACGCCGGCGGGCAGGCGGTGCCGTTCTTTGTCGCTCACCACCACGACGGTGTCGAAGGCGGGCAACAGAGACCGCTCCATGGCGCCGAGGGCGGCGGCCTCGGCGCGGGCCAGGATCCCGGCGGGCCCCTTGCCGACCCGGGCGTAGCTGCGCATGAGGGCGGACTCCACGTTGTGCAGGTCGAGGACGCGCCGGGCCGCGGCCACGCCACGCGCCAGCGGCACCATCTGGAGGTACTCCACCTGGAGGAGATCGACCGGAGCCTCGGTGGCGGCCCGATGCACCTCGTCGACGAGCTCGGCGCTGTAGAAACGACCCGCCGAGACACTGCGGGTCCGCCACACGCCGCGCCCGGCGCGCAGCGCGGTGGGTCGCCAGGCGACGCTGCGCACGTCGATGCCGAGTCGCTTGAGTCCCGCCACGTCACCGTCGCCGTCGTCATAGGCGCACAACACGACCTCGGCACCTCGGGCCAGACGTGTGGCGAGCGCGAGGGCGCGTTGTTTCCCCCCGTCGTTGTCGGGGAGCGGTACGAACTTCGTGACCATGAGCACTCTCATGGCGCACCTACCGCCTGGCGGTACATCTCGGCCACCACGTCGGCACGGGCCTCGATGCCGCGCCCCTGGGCGGTGACGCGGCCCCGCTCGGCGAGCTTGGCACGCCACTCGGGGTCGGTGACGAGACGATCGAGCGCCTTGGCCAGCGCGTCGGCGTCCCCGCTCGGGACGAGCAATCCGTTGTCGCCGTCGAAGACGAAGTCGGGCAGGCCACCGGCGCGGGTCCCGATGACGGCGACGCCCGACGCCTGGGCTTCGAGGACACTGAGGCCGAACGGTTCGGCCACCGACGCGTTCACGAGGACGTCGAGGGCATGCAGTATGCCGGGAACGTCGTTGGTGCGGCCGACGAAGCGCACCCGGTCACCGAGAGTGCGTTGCGCCTCGGCCCGCACGCGCTCGGGATAGCCGTCGGGAGCGAGGCCGGGGCTTCCCACCACCACCAGATGGGCATGAGCCGCCGCGCCCTGCAAGAGGCCCATGGCCCTCACGACCACGTCGACGCCCTTTTCGGGGTCGATGCGACCCACGATCCCGACCAGCGGCGCGTGCTCGTCGGAGGTGAGATGCCGGCGCACCTGGGCGGAGACGGGCCCGGGACCGAAGCGGTCGAGGTCGACCGACAACGGCACGATGCGGACACGCTCGGCGCCGCGGGGACCGATGATGTCAGCGACGGCTTGGCTGATGGCGACGGCATTGGTCGACAGGGCCGCGGCGGCGGTCAGCACCTTGCGGCCGAGCCCGGGACGGACGAGGTCGTAGAGCTCGATGATCGAGGGGCGCCGGGCCAGGCGACCGGCGAGCGCGCTGTCGAGGTGGGCCCACAGGCTGTTGGAATGCACGAGATCGAAGCCCCGGGCGGTGCGGGCGATCATGCGCACCGACCGCGCCGTGGTGATGAGCTCCCGCGCGAACTGCGCGGGCGAGGGACGGCTCTGGGCGTCGGCGGCGCGGAGCCCGAGATGATCCGGGAACGCCAACCCGATGAAGGGGAGATCGAGGCGCCGCCAGTGCTCTTCGAGGTCGCCTCCGGGGGGCGAGGCCAGGGTGAGGTCGATGCCGCGCTCGGCCAGCGGGCGGGCCAGCGCCATGGTGGCGAGCTCGGCCCCCCACACCTGTCGGGAGTAGCTCACCTCGAGGACGCGCAGTCGCATCGGGCCCTTGTCGCTCACGGATACGTCTTTCAGCGCCGGACAGTCGTCCAGCGAGTGGGCCGGTCACCGCGCAGGTAGCGCACGATCCCGCCCAGGGCGACACCCTGCAGGAACACGCCCTGGCCGAGCCCGTCGGCGATGCGCCGGGTCGCCGACGCGACGGGCGGGGCTGCTCCGGGTGTCGACCGCTTCTCCGACGCCTCCCGGCGCGCCACGGCCGTGACGCCGACGAGGTGGGCGAGGAGGAACAGCTTCGCCACGCGGCTCGAGCGGGCCCGGCGCGCCGCGATGGACAGGAGCGCGACGTGTGCGAGCGGTGACACCGTGTAGCGGGCCAGGCGATGGCCCCAGACCTCGGCCGCCACCAGGCCGCCTTCAGGCCCGAGCTGCGAGCGCCGGCGTTCGAAGACGTGAAGGGCGCCGGCGATGTTCCGGGTTCGGCGCTCCCACTGCTGTCGCAGCGTGTGCACGGGCGGTTCGAATGCCTTGGCGTCGGGCTCGTACGCGATCGTGTACCCGCGCTGGGAGAGGTCGAGCGCGATCCACAGGTCGTCGATGGCGATATCGGAGGGGATGGGTCGCCAGGCGTCGGTGCGCACCGCGGCGAGCTCGCCGACGAGCCCGATGGTGGTGCCGAGCCGCCACTCGCGCTGCTTGAGCCAGGACTCGAATCGCCAGTAGAGATCCTCGCCGCCACCGTCGGCTTCCACCTTCTCGCCGGCCACGGCACCGACACGAGGATCGTTGAAGTGCCGCACCAACGCCGCGATGGCACCGGGGGAAAGGTGGTTGTTGGCATCGGTGAGGACGACGATGGGCGCGGTGACCTTGGAGAACCCGAGGTTGATGGCCTGGGCCTTGCCGAGCCGGTCGTCGGCGGTGACGACGGTGGCACCGGCGTGCTCGGCGCGCGCCGCGGTCTCGACGTCGGCGTCGGCCACCACCATGACGTCGAGCAGGCCGGGGTAGCCGTTGGCGAGGACGTCGCGCACCTTGGGCCCGATCGTCTCGGCTTCGGCGTAGGCGGCGACGAGCACGGTGACGGCGGGCCACTGCTCAGGATCCGACACCGCCGGCGGTGCGTGGCGCCGGGACGCCGCCGCCAACCACGCCGGGTACAGCACGTGTCCGGTCGAGGCGGCCGTAACGAGGGCGCCAATTCCCAGACCGGTTCGTCGGACCATGCCTAATAGTCTCGTCGTGTTCGAGGTCGCTCTGTAGGACTCACCAGGGCGTGACCCGGCCGAAAAACGCCGATCACCGCCGCGTTCGCGCCCATCGTGGCCACACTCATGCCACGCCTCGCGCTCGTCGGTCGAGGACCTGGCGGTAGACCCCCAAGGTCGCCCGGGCGGTGGCACGGCCCGTGGGTCGTGCCGGGCGGGGCAACGGGTCGGTGCTCAGGGCCCGCACCAGGGCTTGTGCCCATGCGTCGGCGTCGAGAGGGACCACGGCGCCGGCACCGGTCCGGACCACCTCCTCGGCCAGCGGGGGTGATGCCAGGACGGGCGTCCCCGCCGCCAGGCCCCGGTGCAGCACCCCGGAATGCGACCCCACGGCGTAGGGGAGCACGAGGACGTCGGCGGCGGCCGCCCACAGGTCGAGGTCCCCCTCGGGCACGAATCCTCGCCGTACCTCCACCCCGGAGCACGCCTCCAAGAGGGTCAGGTCGGCCGATTCATAGGCCTCCCCCACGACGAGGAGCCTAGACCCGGGTAGGGCGGCGGCCACCTGGGGCCAGGCGCGGGCCAACAACCCGATGCCCTTGTAGGCCCTGACTTGGCCGAGCAGGAGGGCGGTGGGAACGGCGTCGAGCCCGAGCTTGGTTCTGGCCTCGGCGCGCCCGATGGCCGGGCCCCCGAGGGGCAGGTCGACAGGGACCACGTGGACGGCCACGCCCGGGGCGCTGTCTTCGACGAAGCGGCGCGGCTCCTCCCCGTGGATGATGAGGGCGTCGGCGGCCCGCCACCGCCGCGCCTGGTCGGCGGCGGCGCGCTCGCCACCCTCGACAGGCAGGGGGTCGTGGATCGTGAGGACCACGGGGAACCGCCGCGAGATCCGGCCGAGCACCAGGGCATCGAGCCCGGGCACCACCTCGGTCTGGACATGGACCACCGCCGGCGCGGCCCGGGAGACGGCCTTGAGTAGAGCCACCGCCGCCGGACCGACCTCGCCCAGGCGCATCGCGTAGAGCCGGGCCTTGCCCATGGCGGCCACATCGGGCCCCCACCGTGGGCCTCGGAGCACGAGGTCGGGATCGCCGACTCCGGCCGGCGCGGCCAGCGCCACCTCGGCGTGCTCGGCCCGGAGTGCGTCCCGCAGGCAGCGGGTGTAGCGGGCGATGCCGCCGCGGTCCGAGGCGTCGACGAGCAAGACGCGCAACCCGGCGTCGGGCGCGACCGGAGGAGACGGTGGTGCTGATGGCGCGGCGTCGCTGTCGTCAGGAAGCGGATGAGCGGTCATGAGTGAGCGGGGACATCAACGGGATCGGTGCCAAACACAACGACGAAAAAGATCATCGCCGGGCCGCCTGGAGGCGACCCGGCGTCACTCCCGCGCGTGAGCGGACGTGAGCATGACGATCACCCGATCGATGAGGCTTCTTTCGCGCCGGGTGTCACGGTCTCAATTTCCACGGTGCCGATCTCCACGTTGCCACTGTGCGTCGACTCGTCGATCCGGTGGATACGCAGCACCGGTGTAGGTTCGGAACGACCGGTCTCGCCGCTGGGCTCGAACGTGTTGCGGATGACGGCGGTGAAGGTCTGGAACAGGATCACGACGTCACGCCACAGGGACCAGTTCTCGATGTACTGGTTGTCGAGGCGGGCCCGCTCGTCGATCGAGGTGTCACCCCGGAGACCGTGCACCTGGGCCAGGCCCGTGAGCCCGACCGGTACCCGGTGCCGGTCGTCGTAGCGGGGCACGTCGACCTTGAACTGCTCGACGAAGAACGGCCGCTCGGGACGGGGACCGACGAGGGACATGTCCCCTTTCAAGATGTTCCAGAGCTGGGGAAGTTCGTCCAACCCGGTGACCCGGAGGATGTGCCCGATCTTCGTGACCGAGTCGTTGGTGGGATTCCATTCCACGTCCGAGCGTGAGTTGACCCGCATGGACCGGAACTTGAGGACGTCGACGATGACACCGCGCTCACCCACCCGCTGCTGGCGGAAGTGGACCGGGCCCGGGCTGGTCAGC
>Ga0116215_1002813_pt1 | contig 10481 bp, 7 predicted proteins | sample Sb_taG_7_FD_89698 | JGI IMG/M metagenome (GOLD analysis project Ga0116215, IMG submission 89698) | Peat soil microbial communities from Weissenstadt, Germany - Sb_50d_2_FS metaG | ecosystem: Environmental > Terrestrial > Soil > Wetlands > Peat | place: Germany: Weissenstadt | collected 2010-09-21 | reverse complement strand
TGTCTTCAGACCGTATTGACCGGCGCGGATGGCCGCGGTATAACCTGCAGGACCGCTGCCGATAATAGCGATGTCATAAATGGCTTCAGGCAAAGCAGTGCTCCTAGAAAGAATAGTGACGACTGTCCAAATAGGTGATTCTACGACAGGGCTTAAAGATTCGGGAACCAGCGATCACAAAGATTCGTATCTAAGAATAGAGATCGATCGGGTGGTAGACTATTCCAGCAGGAGGTAAACCTTGTGCACCTCTTCGCTATCTTCTTTTTCCCGATTTTCGGCTTCGGGTTTCTCTTCTATTTTCTGCCTTCCATCATTGCCGCCGCACGGAGCATGCGGGACTTAGTCTCGATATTCGTCCTAAACCTACTCCTGGGTTGGACGGCAATCGGATGGGTGATTGCCTTAGTCTGGGCGCTTAAGACGGACGTCCCGCTGACAGTCCGTTGAGAGCTCGACCCTACCGCTGGCTAGACCCGAGCGGAGCCTCCAGCAGTAGGACACTGTGTCCTTCCGGATCGTGGAGAACGGAACCGGGCGTCTTGATAGAAACGTTTCGCAGCTGGCAAATCATCGAAATACAGTTCAACACCTACGAGGTGAGCCTTGATCTTGGCCATGGGACCGTGCTAACCCTCCTCAGACATTTGTGAGACCAGTCCTGAATTCATCAAGGGTCAAAGAAAAATAATGGACGTCGTGAAGCTCCCCGAACCCGCACCTGAATTCGTTTCTATGGAGCCCTTCATGTTTGAAGCCTAGTTTGTTCGCCAGCAAAATGCTTTCCTTGTTCGATGGGATTATCCGAACAAACATTCTCTTAAAACCTAGTTGCGTGAACGCCGTTCGTAGTATTGCCGAGAGGGCCTCGCTAGCGAAGCCCTGTCTCTGTGACGAGCTGCCTATGAAATAGGAAAGTTCAGCGGAAGGCACATCCCACACAATGTTCTTAACTTGAAGCTGCCCTATTTGTTGGTTTGAACCTTTAAGCCAGATGCCGTAACAAAAAGCCCGTCTAGTATTCCATTGCTCTGCCTTGTCTTCCGTAAACGATTTCACATCCTCAGCTTGTGACAAGCCCTTTGCCATTTGTGAGAAATTTTGGATGAGTTCAGGTCTGTTCTTATCAACCAAGTCCAGGATGCCCGAAGCGTCAGCGACACTATACCGACGTAATAAGAGCCGTTCAGTATCAACAAGTTCTGGAAAAGTAACTTGACCAGGCATATGGGCGCTCTTTCGCAGGTTTTCGGGACACTCCCGAAAGAAACTCAGGCGAGACGGAACCGAACTTACGCCAGCAATCGGGCGGCTTCCTTGGCGTAGTACGTAAGGATAATGCTGGCCCCAGCACGCCGGATCGAGAGCAGCGACTCCATCATCACTCGTTCGCGGTCGATCCAGTTATTACGGGCGGCGGCTTCGATCATGGCGTATTCCCCTGAAACCTGATACGCAGCCAGAGGCAGGTCGAAACGTTCGCGGGCCGCGGCAATCACGTCCAGATACGGCATCGCGGGTTTCACCATAATCATATCCGCGCCTTCTTCGAGGTCGAGTTCGATCTCCCGCATGGCCTCACGCAGATTTGCTCCATCCATTTGATAAGATCTGCGATCCCCGAATTGCGGAGTCGAGTCAGCGGCTTCGCGGAACGGTCCGTAAAAAGCTGAAGCAAACTTGGCGGCATAAGAAAGGATAGGCGTATTAGCCAAGCCCGCATGGTCGAGCGCGTTGCGGATAGCGCCCACGCGGCCGTCCATCATGTCGGAAGGCGCGACGATGTCAACGCCAGCGCGGGCCAGGGAAACGCTGGTGCGCGCCAGCAGTTCGAGGGTGGCATCGTTGACAATTTCGTAATCCGTGGCAACCGCCGGGGGCGCGGCTACGGCAGCCCCGAGCGACTGCGGACGGGAAGAGCGCACAATTCCGCAATGGCCGTGCGACATGTATTCGCACAGACACACGTCGCCCATGATGACAAGATTGGGGACCTCGCGCTTAATGGCGCGGGCTGCCTGCTGCACAATGCCGTCGTCCGCCCAGGCGCCCGTGGCCAATTCATCTTTCTTTGCCGGCAGCCCAAACAGGATGATTGCAGGCACTCCCAGAGAGTCCGCTTGCTGCGCCTCTCTTACTGCCTCATCCACCGAGAGGTTGAACACGCCCGGCATGGAACGCACTTCCTTGCGCTCGCCCTCGCCCGGACAAACAAACATAGGGTAAACAAATGACGTTGGAGAAAGCCGGGTTTCGCGGACCATGGATCGCAGCTGTTCACTTTGGCGAAGGCGACGAAGGCGGGTGATTGGAAAAGCCATGGCGGCAACCTCGGACGGCTAAGACTTCCATCCTGACAACCAATAATTCTAGCAGAGCAAGCCCGCTGCTTCTTGTAACATTGAATTCTGATGCCTCCCCAACCGCTTTCCCACACCAGCGCCCGCGTGCTGGAATTCGACTCTCTCCGCGACTTGCTGAGCGGGTATGCCTCCTCGCCCTTGGGACAGGGCCTGATCGCTCATCTCGCGCCTTCCACTAACCGCGAGTGGATCGAGAATCAGCACCAGCTTACCAGCGAGATCCGCGAGTTCCGCCGAGTGGGCGGTCGTTTCGACTTCTTCGGACTGCTGGAGGTCACGAATCTGGTGGAGAAATCTCGAATTGCAGGTGCAGCGCTTGAGACCACGGATATTCGGGACGTGGTGCTTGTGGTAGATCGCGCCGCCGAGTGGCGCGAAATCGCACTGAGCCCGCCCGCTGCGATGAACTTGGAATGGAAGGCGGTGGCGCAGCTTTCCTCGGGGATCATGGACTTCACTGAATTCCTGCGAGCATTCCGTAACAAGATCCTGCCCGACGGCTCACTCGACGATAAGGCCTCGCCGGAACTCGCTCGCATCCGCCGCGAGATTGAAAAGCAGAGACGCTCGATCCAGGAATCGCTGCGAGGGTATCTGCGCCGATTATCCGAGGGTGGTGCAGTGCAGGACGAACTGGTCACAATTCGCGGTGAGCGCTTCGTAATCCCGGTCAAGGTCGAGCAGAAACGGCGAGTGCAGGGCGTTGTGCATGGCGCCAGTTCCAGCGGACAGACGGTTTTCGTTGAACCGCTCGAAACCATCGAACAGAATAACGAACTGGTGCGGTTGCTGGATGAAGAGCAGGCCGAGATTCACCGCATCCTGGTCGAGATGACGCGACGCATCGGCCAGGACGCGGGTCCGATTCTCGCCGCGGTTGAGACGCTAGGCGAACTGGAATTGCAGTTTGCCAAAGCGCGATTTGCAGAGGAATACAACTGCGTCCCGGTGGTTTTGTCCGCGCAAGACTCACGTGGGGACGGCCGCCCCCGGCCGTCCATGTCGAGCAAAGCTCGACTCGTTCTCATCAAAGCCCGCCATCCACTTCTCGAACACAACCTGAAAGCAAAGGCCGGCCGCGTCATTCCTACTACCATTGAACTCGATGACGACGGGCGGGAACTCATCATCACCGGTCCGAATACCGGAGGCAAGACCGTCGTTCTGAAGACACTTGGGTTGCTGGCGCTGATGGCTCAATCCGGAATTCCGGTTCTGGCCGACCGCGCGGATCTGCCCGTTTTTGACGCGGTGTTGGCCGACATTGGCGACTATCAGTCGATCGAGCAGAATCTTTCGACCTTCTCCGCCCACGTCACCAACATTGATTCCATCTCGCGCACCGCGACCGCGCAATCGTTGGTGTTACTCGATGAACTCGGTTCCGCCACCGACCCCGAAGAGGGGGCGGCCCTGGCGGTCGCCATTGCCGAACACTTCCGCCGCATCGGATGCACCACCATTATCTCCACCCATCACACGTCGTTGAAGGTCTTTGGCGCGAACACAGCCGGCGTGATGAACGCGTCCGTGGGCTTCGACGAAGCCACGCTGCAGCCCACCTATGAGTTAAGAATTGGCGTGCCGGGAGCGTCCGCCGGCATCAACATCGCACAGCGGCTGGGGCTCAATCCTACAATCATTGACGCAGCCCGCGGGCGATTGGGTTCGCAGGCGCGGGACGTCGGCCAGTTCCTGGACCGCCTGCACACTGAACTGCGCGAGGCGGAGGCCGAGCGGTTCCGCTTGCGCACTCGCGAAGAAGAAGTTCAGCGAGAGAAGGCTCTTCTTGCCACAGAAGGCAGAAAAGAACAGCAGGCCAAAATCAAAGAAATGGAAAGGAAACTAGACAGCCTGCTGCGCGATTTCGAATATCACGCGCGCGAGATGGTCAATGCGATTCAGGATCGGGCGGCAGCGCAGAAGCTGTCCAAAGACGCGGAACGGCGCATTTCCAAGCTGCGGCGTGAATTTCGCGAACAGTTTGATTCGGTCGTTGTGGCCCACACCACTGGCGCCGACCAAGGCGATCCGCATGCTCAGCCGCAGCTCGTGAAACATGTTTCCGAAGGCGATACGGTGAAGCTGAAGTCGGTCGGCCGACCGGCTCTAGTGGCGCGTCGAATCGACGACGACCACTTCGAAGTCGAGATCGGCGCCATGAAGATGAAGATCGCGCGCCAGGATATTGCAGAGGTGCTGGTAGGTTCCTCGGACTCTCCAGTCAAAGCCGCTCGCGCCCGTGGGATTTCGGTTTCGCTGGAAAGTGAGAACCAGAGCACCCCGTCAGAGATCAACGTAATCGGCCGCACCGTGGACGACGCCACCCGCGAAGTCGAAAAGTTCGTCGACCGCGCGTTCCTAGCAGGGCTCCCCCGCGTACGCGTAATACACGGCAGTGGCATGGGAATCTTACGCAAGGCGCTCCGCCAATATCTCCAGAAACATCCTCACGTGGAGTCGGTGACCGAGCCTCCCCAGAATGAAGGCGGCGGAGGCGCAACCGTCGTGGAGTTGCGAGTCTGATCCGCCAGATCGCTCCAGGTGATTGCGGCATTTCGGACGTGCTCCAGGCAGCCATTTCCGAACTGGAAAGAAGACCCGTGACTTGCTCTGGCTGTAAACGCACGATGGACCACCTCTTCGGGATGAAATCCCGAGTTCTGTGTTCGAGTCGTGTTGGGCGCGACCGAATCAGACTTAGAGAGTAGAATCAGGCCCTGTTTTCCTATCGCATTAACGGTTAACTGACAAAATCCACAGGTTTTCCACTGTCGAAGCCGCTGCTATATTTGCTTCTGCCCCTCTGTGCCTCAAAATTCCTACGGAAGTTGTGTCCTCACTCATGACCGACGCCATCGACTTCAAGGAAATCGTTAAGCAGCAGGCGGACATCGTCCGAGTTGTCGGCGATTACGTCAAGCTGAAGAAGGCTGGAGCGCAGAACTATTCGGGACTTTGTCCGTTCCACAGCGAGAAGACGCCGTCTTTTAACGTCCATGCCACAAAGCAGTTTTTTTATTGTTTCGGCTGTGGTGCGAAGGGTGATGTGTTTGCGTTTGTCCAGAAGATCGAAAACGTCACGTTCCCGGAAGCCGTTAGAGCTGTGGCGCAGAAGCTAGGAATTGCCCTCCCGAAGCTAAGCTATGGCAGTCCCGGGGAAGCTCAGCAAGCCCAGCTGCGTACGGTGCTGCTCGAAATCCACGAGCGTGCGGTGGCATTCTTTCAGGAGTGTCTGCGACGGCCCGAGGGCGCCCGTGCCCGCGAATATCTTACGGGACGCGGCTTAAGCCCGGAAGTCATTAAGGCCTTTCGCATTGGCTACGCGCCGGATTCGGGATTTTTGCTCAAAGACCGTTTGAAGGGAGAGTTTGACGAAGAGGTGCTGCGGGAAAGTGGACTGTTCTCGTGGAAGCAGTCAGACGGCGAGAAGCAGGGCCCACCCTCGGATCAGGCCAATCCGGAAGCTAGCGTCCAGAAGCCAGAGCCCACGCTCCAAGCGATGTATTCCAAGTTCCGCAACCGGGTCATGTTCCCCATCGCCAACGAGACCGGGCGGGTCATAGCCTTTACCGGACGCACGCTCTCCAGCGACGAGAAAGCCGGTCCCAAATATCTCAACTCGCCGGAAACCGCGATTTACTCCAAGTCGCGTGTCCTGTTCAATCTCGATCAGGCCAAAGAGGCCATTCGCAAGCTGGATTACGCCATCCTGGTCGAGGGCCAGATGGATTGTATTTCGGTCTACGCCGCCGGATTTCACAACGTGATTGCCAGTTCCGGAACTGCCTTCACCGAACTCCAGGCCAGGTTGCTGGGCCGCTTCAGCAAGAAGATCGTTGTAAACTTCGACCCGGATACCGCCGGCGCCCGTGCCACCGAGCGCACATTGGGGCTTCTAGTGGAAGAGGAATTCGAAATCCAAGTCCTGACTCTGGACGCGGGCTTCGATCCTGATCTATTCATCCGGCGCAAAGGCAAAGACGCATACGCCGCTGCCCTCAAGAAATCGCAACGTTATTTTGATTACCTGATCGAGCGCGCCCAGAGCCAGTTCCCCATTCGCAGTGCAGAGGGGAAAGTGAAAGCGTTGAACTACCTGCTGCCACATATCCAGTGCGTGCCCAGCCGGATCGTACGCGACGAACTGACCCGCGAGATCGCACAAAAACTCAACATCGATTCTGCCGTTCTGCGGCAGGAACTCAAACATGCAGCCGCCAACCGGTCAACCGCCAGCTTGAAAGCGCCGGTCGAGATTCAAGTCACCGATGCCGAAAGGCTCTTAATCCGGGCCTTGACCTCGGCCAGCGAAATGCAAACTTCCGAACCGCACCTCTCAGCGCGCGACGGCGCCGAGGAAGAGTTCGACCCCGCGCGTCAGGCGCATTTTGTCCTCAAGAACGAACGTCTGCACATTGGATTCTCCACGGAATCGCTGATCGAAACCTTGCTGAGCCCGCTAGCCGAAGCATCCGACGTAATGGAATTGCCGCTGCCCGATGCCGACCGCAATCTCCTGGCGGCCATCTTGATGAAAGAAGACGAGGAACTTACCCCGGAGCGGCTGGAGGGGGCGGTGCGAGCTCTACGGCGGATCCAATTCAAGCGCCAAATGAATGAGGTTCAGCGAGAACTGCAGGCGGCGAAAAAGCACGAACCGGACAGGCTGCGCTTCTTGCTCCGGGAAAAAGACCGGCTCAAGAGGGCCCTAATGGATCCCAGTCTGTCGGATCAAGCGGCCATCCTGAGGCCCCCTCAAATACCGCTGGAACCTTGAAACTAAATGAGCTGTTTTGCCATCTAAGTTGTTAACGGCGGGCAACATAAGCGGCGGACATTTTTCTTGTTGGAATTTGCAACCAGCGAGAGGCGCTTTCTGTGCTATACTTTGAAGGTTTGTGCCGGCGCTAATCCCGCCACTTCACGTTCCCACCGCTATAAACGACGTTTCGACGTCCTCCCATGGGACGACTTGAGGATAATCCGTTTTGGCTCTTGACGACAAGTACGATGACATTAAAAAGCTGATCGATACGGGGAAAGAGAAGGGATATCTCACCTACGACCAGGTGAACGATCTCATACCGCACGACGTGCACTCTCCCGAAGACCTCGACGATCTGCTCACGACCATTGGTACGCAAGGAATCGATGTGCTGGAGGGACCCAAGCTTCCCTCCTCCGCGCTCGACAAAAAGTTCGACGAAGACGAAGTCGGCGAGGACGTCGAACTCGACCTCACACCCGGCGCTCTGGAAAAAACCAACGACCCCGTCCGCATGTATTTGCGGGAGATGGGCACTGTTCCCCTGCTTACCCGCGAAGGCGAAGTTGAAATCGCCAAGCGCATCGAGCGTGGGCAACTTCGCGTTCTGAAGGCACTTTCGCGCTCGCCCATCGTCATCAACGAACTGTTGGCGATGGGCGAAGACCTTAAGAAGGGCGTCCGCTCCATCAAAGAAGTGGTCACCTTCGATGAGGAGGAGATCACCGACGAGATTCTGCAGAATCGGCTGAAGGAATTCACCGGCAAGATCGACGATTTGGCTAAGGCGTACAAGAAGGCCAATCAACTTCTAGAGAAGTTCGCGGCGGTCTCGCAGAAAAAACGTCCGAAGGATTATCGCCGCTACCGCATCGCGTTGGCCCGCGCCATTGTTGATGTTTCCCTGTGCGTCCGCAGGCTAGGCTTCACCAACACCGAGCGCAAGCGCCTCATCGACCGGGCTAACAAAACCGTCGACATGATGCGCTCGCTCGACCGCCAGGCTTCGAATCTGGAAAAAAAAGCGGACGCCACTCGTAGTGAAGAGCAACGCAAGGAATACCGGCGCCAGTCGCGGGCCATCCGCACTGAACTGGAGAAGCTCGAAGCCGAAGCCGGGGTGTCGTTTCAGGAGCTCAAGCGCACTCAGCGCGAGATCATCCAGGGCGACATGGATGCGGAGCAGGCCAAGCGCGAACTGATTGAGGCCAACCTCCGCCTGGTAGTTTCGATTGCGAAGAAGTACACCAACCGGGGCTTGCAGTTTCTCGATCTGATTCAAGAAGGCAACATCGGCTTGATGAAGGCGGTGGACAAATTCGAATACCGGCGCGGTTATAAGTTCTCCACGTACGCCACGTGGTGGATTCGGCAGGCGATTACTCGTGCAATTGCTGATCAAGCGCGTACGATCCGCATCCCCGTGCACATGATCGAAACGATCAACAAGCTGATCCGCACGTCGCGGCAACTGGTGCAGGAACTGGGACGCGAGCCCACGTCGGAAGAAATCGCCAAGCGCATGGACATTCCGGTGGCCAAGGTTCGCAAGGTGCTCAAGATCGCGCAGGAACCGATTTCCCTCGAAACGCCAATTGGAGAAGAGGAAGATTCGCATCTGGGCGACTTCATCGAGGACCGCGCGGTCGTCTCGCCGGCCGAGGCCGTGATCAACGTCAACTTGAAAGACCAGACTTCGCAGGTACTACGTACGCTGACGCCGCGCGAAGAGAAAGTCATTAAAATGCGCTTCGGACTCGAAGACGGCAGCGAACATACGCTGGAAGAAGTAGGCCAGTCCTTTGCTGTGACTCGCGAACGTATTCGCCAAATCGAGGCTAAGGCGCTGCGCAAGCTGCGTCATCCGTCGCGTTCGCGGAAACTGCGTGCGTTCATGGATGGAGTAAGAGATTAAGAGCCTTTTCGCCACCGAGTCACAGAGAAACGCTGAAGGTTTGATGGGCACGCTTCGGTCGTGCCTTCCTTGTTTTGCCGAACTTAACTTCCGTGGATTCTTGCAGTAAAGTGGACATCCGCACGACCGTACGAGGCCTTGCGTTCACATTGACTTGTATTCGATAGTTTGCAAGACTTATCTCAATCGTAAACATTAGACTGGACGTGCTTTTGGTTCCCGGTTTTCGATTGAGTTGTTCCGGCGCACAATGGAATTAGTACTCAATCTTTTTTGGCTGACCTTGGCGTTGCCCGCCATCTGGATGTGGCGCCACGAATCGGTCTGCGCCAAGGATTGCCGGCGTTTCGATCGGATTCGCCCCTGCGTGCTTTTTGGCTGCGTTTTGATGCTGCTTTTCCCCGTGGTTTCGGCCACGGACGACCTGTGCGCGATGCGGCAGGAAATAGAAGAATCCAGCCCGTCGAAGCGCATGGTCAAGCAAGCTGTCTGCGACAAATCACTGACGCGGCTTAACACATACGGTGCAGTGCCAGCCTTGATTTTCCCGGTGTCGTTCGGCCGCGCCGATAGAGTTTGCGGACAAGTCCTGGTCCAACCAGTCACGGTGCCTGAACCAAGACGCTTCAGCCAGACCTCCTGTCGTGCCCCGCCGTTTTCCAGCCTCAGTATGTCCGTTGGATTCGCCGCCTAGTCTGCGGCGACATTTTCCCGGTTTGAAGTGAGCCCTTGTGTTATCGCGGCAGGCGATGCGCTTTGCCGTGACCTCTGGTTGCCGGTTTAATCCGGCAACGAGTGGTTGTGGATATCAGATGAACCAGATGCTTTGGCGTTATTTCGCCCTTTTTCTGTTGCTCGGTTGCGCCCTCAAGGCCGCCGCGCAGCAGGCTTTGACCTGGGAGGAGGTGCGAAACCGCTTCGAAGTGAACAATCCCACTCTGCTGGCGGACAAACTGAATATCGATGAATCGAAGGCGCAGGAGATTACCGCTTTCTTGCGCCCGAACCCGACGTTCAGTCTGACGGCTGATGGCACCCAAATCGCTCCCGAGAAAGGCGTCTGGCGTCCGTTCGCCGGCACCTTTGAGTCGCCCGGCGTTAGCTATCTTCAAGAACGACAGCACAAGCGACAGTTACGCTTGCAGAGTGCGAAAAAGGGGACCTTGATTGCCGAGTCGAGTCATACCGACTTGCTGAGAACTATGCTCTTCAACTTGCGCAGCGCATTTGTGTCAACCCTGCAAGCCAAATCGGTGTTGCAATTGGCGAAAGACAACCTTGCCTACTACGACCACGTGCTCCAGATTAGCAGGGATCGCTTCAACGCTGGCGACATCGCGCAAATCGATCTCGACCGATTGGAACTGCAGCGGGTCCAATCGGTCGAGATCGATTTGCGCGATGTCGCCAGCGTTGAAGCGATCCCTGCTAATCT
>Ga0116215_1002807_pt1 | contig 10491 bp, 9 predicted proteins | sample Sb_taG_7_FD_89698 | JGI IMG/M metagenome (GOLD analysis project Ga0116215, IMG submission 89698) | Peat soil microbial communities from Weissenstadt, Germany - Sb_50d_2_FS metaG | ecosystem: Environmental > Terrestrial > Soil > Wetlands > Peat | place: Germany: Weissenstadt | collected 2010-09-21 | reverse complement strand
GAAGCACAAAGGGCTCAGTGTGCTCATCGTCAAGGTCCACCAACCGGGGATCACCATCACCCAGATCAAGCACGTGGACGGAACCGACGACTTCTGCCAGGAGTTCTTCGATGACGTCGTCGTCCCCGCCGATCAGGTCCTCGGCCAGGTCGACGATGGATGGAACGTCGCGTCGCGGCTGCTGCTGCACGAACGCGAGGCGATGAGCGGATCCTCGCCGTATGCGATGGCGCCGCGCACCGCCGCCCACGAGAATGACCAGGTCAGCGCGGCAGCACTCGCACAGGACTCCGGCGGCGCGAGCGACCCCCGGGTGCGACAGCTGATCGGGGAAGCGCGGGTGCTGACGCGCGTGCACACGGCGCTCGTCGGGCGCATCGCCACGTCCATCCGCACCGGCCGTCTCCCGGCGGCGGCCGGATCGATCCCTCGGCTGTCCAACGGGATAATGCGGGTCAGGCTGGCCAGCATTGCGCTGGAGATCGCCGGCGATCGCGCGGTCGCCTGGAGCGACGACGATCCGACCGGCGAGCTGGGCGTGGCCTACCTCGGCCGACAGGGACCCTGCATCGGCGGGGGCACCACCGAGATCACCCGCAACATCATCAGCGAACGCGTACTCGGGATGCCGCGCGAGCCTGCCGAGGACCTGGACCGCCCGTTCCGGGATGTGCGGACCAACGCAGCAGTCCCCCGACACCGATCATGAACACAGGAGCAATCATGGGCAAACTCGACTTTCCGGTATTCGACGCCGACAACCACCTGTACGAGACGCAGGACGCCTTCACCCGACACTTGCCCGCGAAGTACGACGGGCTGTTCAAGTACGTCCAGGTCAACGGGCGCACGAAGATCGCCGTCGACAACGTGATCAGCGACTACATCCCCAACCCCACGTTCGACGTCGTCGCTCGCCCTGGAGCCTTCGCCGAGTACTTCTCCGGCAACAATCCCGACGGCAAGTCACTGCGGGAGCTGGCCGGCAAGCCGATGCGCACCGGTGAGGAGTACCGCACCGCCGAGCCGCGTGTTCGGTTGCTCGACGAACTCGGACTCGATGCGGCGCTGATGTTCCCCACTCTGGCCAGCCTGCTCGAGGTCCGCCTCGCCGACGACCCCGATCTGACCTGCACGGTCATCCACGCGTTCAACCAATGGCTCTACGACGAGTGGACGTTCAACTACCGCGACCGGATCTTCGCCACCCCGATCGTGAACCCGTCCATCCCCGAGCGCGGGGTGGCCGAGCTGGACTGGCTGCTCGACCGCGGCGCGAAAGTCGTATTGATGCGGCCGGCGCCGGTCGCCGGTTACCGCGGCACCCGGTCCCCGTTCCTGCCGGAATTCGATCCGTTCTGGGCCCGAGTGGCCGAATCCGGCGTGCTGGTTACCCTGCATGCGTCTGACTCCGGGTACCAGCGCTACATCAACGACTGGGAGGGGACCAACCGGGAAACGCTGGCGTTCAAGCCCAATCCGTTTTATGACGCCGTGTCGCCCGGACGAGCCATCAACGACACCATTACCGCGGCGATCTGCCACGGCATGCTCAGCCGATTCCCCACCGTCAAACTCGCGAGCGTGGAAAACGGCGGCAGTTGGGCGATCTCATGCCTCAAGGCGCTGGAGAAGACGTACCAGAAGATGCCCCGCGAATTCGCCGAACACCCCCGCGAGGTATTCCTGCGCAACCTGTTCATCAATCCGTTCTGGGAAGACTCCATCGAGGATCTGGTGAACCTCATGTCACCCGAGCACATCTTGTTCGGTTCTGATTACCCGCACCCCGAGGGGATGGCCGACCCGCTGCACTGGGCGAAGGAAATTGGCGACTTGTTCCCTGCTGCCGACGTGCGAAAGATAATGGGCGGCAATATGTTCGACCTTCTCGGGTTGGCCCATCCAGGCCACTGACCCGCCGCCGTCGAAACCGATCGAAGGTGATCGGTGACGGCCGGCAGTGCGCCGTGGGGCCAGCCATCCCCGGAGGTGACGTCCGGCGAAGGGATCGGCCACGACTCCGCGGACAGCGGCGACTGTCACGCGACTGATAGGTAGGCTGGCTCAGCTTTAGCGTGTTAACCTCGTCACACGGCATCTGAGCGTTTCGTGCTAGTAGAATACTGTGAGCGCAACACAAGAATTATGTACACGTCAGCCGAGAGCATTAGGAGATAAATGATGCCCGAATTTTGGTCGTCCGTCTCCGAGCGGCCCTGCGATCTGTCACTGAACGAGAACCATGTTGTTGTCTGAAGGACGTCGTGACTGAGCAGCCGGGCGCGGCTCGTGCCTTCACCTATCAACACGATGGGTTGACGCTGGCGTATGCCGTGATCGGCGACGGACCTCAGCCGATCCTGTTCGTCCATGGCGCGACCGCGACCGGCGAATTCGAGTGGGCTGACCTGGCGGCCGCCCTGGGGTCAGGCTATCGCTGCATCCTGCCCGATCTGCGCGGCCACGGCCGCTCGGAATTCCGGCCGACGGCCACGACCGGGGACGCGATCCGCGCGGACCTGCGCTATCTCATCGACCACGTGGACATGGGCCGCCCGCATATCGTGGGTTTCTCCTACGGTGCGGAGATCGCGCTGACGCTGGAGCTGGACAACCCGGGAACGGCCCGATCTCTGGTCCTGATCTCCCCGGGGACGGGACGCCCCAGCGACTACCGCGTTCCGCGCCTGGAGTATCTGCACCGCACCTGGCCGTTCGCGCTGCGACGCCTGCACGAGGCCAACCATGGGCCTGAGCACTGGCGCGACCTGGTCACGGCGCTGCACGAGGACAGCGTGTCTTGGCCCGAATTGACCGATGACACGTTGGCCAGCGTCGTGTGCCCGATTCTGTTGATGGCAGGCGAGCGGGACGAACCGACACGTCAGCGGCAGGGTCGGCGGTTCGCGGAAGTCAATCCGCGGGCACGGTTCGTCGAGATCGCGGGTGCAGCGCATTCGGCCCACCAGAAGTGCCCGGATACGGTCAGGGGGGTCATCGGTGACTTCCTGGCCGAAGTCGACCTTGAGAGAGCGGGGAGCCATGGCGCGGTCAACTGAGCTCAAGGCGAAGAAGAATCATCAGCCAGCGGAGGTGCACGAGCCGAGTTGGCAGAGGGACAGTGTCGACCGGTCGCTGCGCAACGCCCGCGCGCGTGCCCAGGCCCGCAGCGACCGCTTCGTCTCGGCCGCGATAGAGCTCCTCGGTGGGCGAGACGAAAGCGACTTCACCATCCAGGACGTCGTCGACAAATCCAACATGTCGCAGCGGACGTTCTACACCTTCTTCGACGGCAAAGACAGCCTGCTGCTGGCCGTGTACGAGACGATCCTGCGGACCACGGCGATGCCGATGTTGCGGGAGCGGTGCGAGGGCATCACCGATCCCGTGCTGCGGCTGCGGACCCTGATGGAGGCCCTGTCCGAAATCACCGCGATGCCGGCCCGACTGGCGCGTGGGCTCAGTGTCCTGCACCTGCGGCTCGCCGAGTCCCGCCCCAATGACCTCGCTTACGCGCTGGAACCCCTGCACTCCTTCATCGTCGAGTTGCTTGAAGGGGTCGCTGAGGCCGGCCTGCTGCGGGACGACGTCCCGCTGGCCACCCAGGCCGCGCTGCTTCAGGAACTGCTGTTGGCGTCCTCGCACTCCGCGGTGTTGTCTGGTGGGCGGTCGACCAGTGTCGATCACCTGTGGGCGTTCTGCTCGGCGGCCATCCTGCGCACGACGACCTGACAGCTGGGGCGGCTCTGCTCAGGTCACCGCACCACTGATCTTGAGGTCGATCAGTTCGTCGTCAGACTTGCCGAGGGCGCGCAGAATGTCATCGGTGTGCTCGGCGAATTGCGGGGCGCGCGTGATCTGTACCGGCTTCTCATCGAACTGGACCGGGTTGGCCACCAGTTCCCGGGCATTGCCCTCGCTGTCGAGCACTTCGACGATCAGTCCGTTGGCCCGCAAAGCCGGGTCCTGGCCCACTTCCCACGGATCCTGCGCGATGGCCCACTGGCCTTCCATGCCGGCGAACCGGGTGATCCATTCGGCGAGGGGCCTCGCGGCGAGTACCTCCTGCACGATCTCGGCCGCCGCTGGCGCATTGCCCATCAGTGCCTCGGCGGTGGCGAACCGCTCGTCGGTGATGAGATCCTCACGGTCGATGTGCCGACAGAACTCGGGCCAGTAGCGCCCCGGTTGGAGCATCGCCAGGACGAGCCAACGGTTGTCGGCGGTTCGGTAGTTGCCGACCAGCGGGTTCGTCGGCGCCGAGTTGCCGGGTGCGCGGCGTTCCGGTGGGCCGCCCTCGAGAAGTGCGAAACCCACGGAGAGCGCGTTGGCCCAGGCGCCGACTCCGAGCAGGGACACATCGATGACAGAGGTCTCACCGGTGCGCTCCCGGGCGAACAGAGCGCCGGCGATACCGCCGGCGATGGTCATCCCGCCCAGCGAATCACCGTAGGCGCCGGCGGGCATCACACACAGGCCGTCGTAGTCCACCGGGGTGGTTCCTATCGCGCTACCGCCCCGGGCCCAGAAGGCGGTGCTGTCGTAGCCGCCTTTCTCGCTGTCGGGGCCGGTGGCGCCGAAGCCGGATCCCCGGACGTAAATGATGTCTGGATTGACCTTGCGGACGTCGTCGAGTTCGATGCCCAGCCTGCGGCGCGCCGCGGGCAAGAAGTTCGTCAGGAACACGTCGCTGGTGCGGATCAGTTCGTGCAGGACCTCCAGCGCACCGGGCTGCTCGAGCGCCAGGCCGATGCTGCGTTTGCCCCGGTTGGGGTGTTCCATCAAGGGTGCGAAGGATCCGCTGCCGACCGGCATGCCCATCAGGGCGCTTAGGCCACGCTGGGCGTCGCCGGTTTCGGCGTGTTCGACCTTGATGACGTCGGCGCCCCAGTCGGCCAGGACCGCACCCGCGGCCGGGACGAAGGTGAATTGCGCCACCTCCAGCACCCGGACGCCGTCCATCGGTCGGATCACTCTGTCTCCTTTGAAGTTTCAGTTTCTGGGCCGCGAGAAGCCCGTTCGCATCGCCGTCGGGTCAGCTGCTCGCCGGACGGACGTGGACCACGTCCATCATCACTTCACGTGGCCGGGTGATGACGTCGTGCAGCACGTCGGCGACGGTGGTCGGAGCAAGGAGGTGGGTGCCGCTCATTCGGGTCAGGTAGCCGTCGGCTTCCCACAACGGCCAGGCCCTTTCGAGGTCGCCCGGGCCGAAGTTCTCGTGGATTCCGGTATCTGCGACCGCGCCGAGAATGACCAGGGTCACCCGGATGCCCTCTCGTCGCAGCTCCTTGCCCATGGCTCCAGTGAAGCCGTTGAGGCCACGCTTGGTGGCGGCGTAGAGGGTCATCATCGGCATGTCGTCGAGTGTGATCTCCGAGGAGATGTTCATGATGTCGCCGCCGCCGGCCGCGCGCAGCAGCGGAATGGCCGCGCGCGTGGTGTAGATCGGAGCCACCAGGTTGGTGTTGACCGTGACGGCGATGTCTTCGTCGCTGGCTTCTTCGATCAGCCGAATTCGGCTGGCGCCTGCGGAGTTGATCAGGACGTCGATGCGGCCGAACTGCGTTGCGATCTGATCGAAGGCGGCGTGCACATCATGGCTGCTGGTGACATCGGTGACGATCGGCACGGCGCTGGGCCCGATGATCTCGACGACCTCGTCGAGAAGCAATTTGCGGCGGGCCAGCAGCACTACCGTCGCGCCGTCCTGCGCGAGGCGAATCGCGGTGGCCCGGCCGACGCCCATCGATGCACCGGCGACCACGGCGATCTGGCCCTCCATGCCTTGCGACATCACACTCCTCGGTGTTGCTGTGGGTGAATCTAGCGAAATACGCGGATCAGGGTGCATCGTCGATGCACCTATTCCTTGCAATGGGCGCAGATATCGTTCTACCATGACGCGCACGTGATAGTCATCACCTGGCCGGAGAAACTCGCGTCCGGCAACAGTGCAGAAGGAGTCGGTTGTGGCCACAGGTGTCACCGGCAAAGAGGCGAAGGACTGGGCGTCAGAACATCTGCGCGGCAACTGCAGTTCGCTCTACACCCCGTTCTGCGGTCTCGACGGCGACGAAATCGACTATGAGGCGCTGCGCGCGTTGGTGCGGCACTGCCTGGTCGAGCTGGACCAGGACGGCATCTGGCTGACCGGCGGCATCGCCGAATTCTGGTCACTGACCACCGACGAACTCAAAGAAGTAGTCAGGGTCGCCATCGAGGAGGCCCGATGGGTCAAACCCGGCGCGCTGGTGCAGGTGATGTCGAGCACCGACACGGCCAAACAGGCCGTCGAGCTCACGCTGAACGCCCAAGAGTTGGGCGCCGACATCTGCTACATCCTGACGCCCTACTTCGAGTGCTCCGGGAAGCCTGGTGTGCTGGAGTACCTGCGCTATGTCGCCGACCGCACCGACATGCCGCTGGGCTACTTCAACTCCCACTCGACAGGGCTGGTACTCACCCCCGAGGAATGCGTCGAGCTCTACCACGAGGTCCCCGCTCTGTGTGGGCTCAAGAACGGGTTGCTCGACGCGCAGCACAGCCTGGCAATCCATGAGCTGGCCCCCGACATGGTGATTTGGGAAGCGGCCGACGAGGCCGGGATCCGGTTGGGGATACCCCACCCAGGAGCGCTCGGTTCGGCGCTGTACCTCTACGAGAAGCCGGGCGCGCTGCTGTTCAGCGAATGGCGAGAACTGCTGGTGCAAGGCGATTTCGAGCGCGCCGACACCTTCGCCGCCGAGACCGGCTTGACCGCTATGCGTGAGGCGAGCCGCCGCTACCAGTCGCATCCCGCCCGCCCCGGAATGTTCACCCACTGGGGAGCCGGATTCAAGTTCGGCGCCTCGTTGCTCGGACTGCCCATCGGCGACCACCCCGCCCGGCCCCCGCAGACTGCGTTCCCCGACGACCTGAAGCCGCCGATCCGTCAGGCCTACGTCGCCTCTGGGTTCATCGAGTCCTAAGAACGGGCGGCTGTCGTGGAGGTGCGCGAATTTCGCGCCGGGGTACGGGCCTGGATCGACGAGGTCGCAGAGCCGCTGGTCCCAGCGATCGAGGACCAGAGTGTTGAGGCCCAGTTGAACCACCAGCGTCGCGTGCAGCGGTTGCTGTTCGACGCCGGTTGGATGCGCTGGGGATGGCCGGCGCACATCGGTGGCCTGGGCGGCTCGCCCATCCTGCGCGCCGTCCTCGGCGAGGAGCTCACCAGTCGAGCGCTGGTACACACCACGTCCTGGTCGATGCATGAAGTGCTCGGGCCCGCGGTGGCCGAGTTCGGCCGGCCCGACCTGGTCGAGGACATCTTCCCGCTGCTACTGCGGGGCGAGGAATTCTGGTGTCAGGGGTTCTCCGAGCCTGATGCGGGCAGCGATCTGGGTTCGATGCGGACGACTGCGCGCCCCCGGTCCGACGGCTGGGTGATCAACGGCGAGAAACTGTGGACCAGCTGGGCCCACCACGCCACCCGGTGCGTCGTGCTGGCCCGCACCGGCGCCCCCGGGTCGCGAGGTATCAGCGCCTTTCTGGTGGACATGGACACACCGGGGGTCACCGCGAGCCCATTAGAAACGATGGCCGGCGTCGACGAATTCTGCTCGACGTCGTTCGTCGACGTCGAGGTCCCCCCGCAGCGTCTGCTCGGTGAGCTCGACGCGGGCTGGCGGGTCGCCCAGTTCATCCTGTCGTGTGAACGCGGCCCGATCTTCTGGCAGCGCGGCGCCTGGCTTGCCCACCATCTCGGTCTGCTCCTTGACACCGCACGCGATCAAGCGTCCGCCTCGGCGCTCGGCGAGGCGTATCAACTGTTGTGGGCCTTCCGCGCCACCTCCAAGAGCACGCAGGACCGCATCGCTGCAGGTGACCTGCCCGGCCCCGAAGCCTCGGTGGACAAGATCATGATCGCCGCCGCGGACCAGGCCGTATTCGATGTCGCGCGCGATCTGCTGCGCGGCGACATGGAAACCGATGACACCGCGCGCAGCCGGGCGTGGCGCCGCGAGTGGGCGTACTCGCGCGCGGCCACCATCTACGGCGGCACCAGTGAAATTCAGAAAGACATCGTGGCGTCGCGGCTGCTCGGATTGCCGAGAAGCGCGTGACTGAGGCCCACACCATCGACGCCGCGGAGCGGGTCCTCATGGCGGCGACGCTTCGCGGATTGGCCGAGGAACTCGAGGGAACCGAACTTACCCGGGCACTCGATGCGTTCGGGTTCGCCGACCTGCTCGCCGAGTCACCCCGTGACGCGGTGTCAACGCTGTTCACCGCACTCGGTCGCGCCGGATCGATGTCGACGTCGCTGCAAGATGTCCTGCTGCAACCACTGGCCGAATACCTGCCGATGGCGACGACAGAATGCAACATCGTCGTGCCCGGCATCGGCGCCGACCAGGTCGGCGCGACCGACGGCGAGCCGCTGGCGGTACGCGGCCTGGTCATCGGGGCGCGCCCGGCCCCGACGTATCTGGCGCCGGTCGCGATCCGCGGTGAGCTGGCCTGGATTGGCCTGCGGGAAGCCTCGGGAATCTCGACGCGGCGGGTCGGCGGTCTTGATCCGGCCTTGGCGATGACCGAAATCACCGGCGGCGACGTGACGGCCGACGTGATCGTCGCGGGAGAGCGGGCCGCCGCGGCCTGGGCTGCGGTCGCGACGGCGGGCCGGCTGGCACTCGGATACCAGATCCTCGGAGCAGTCGGCCAGATGATCGACCTTGCCGTCGACCACGCCCGCAGCCGGGTGCAGTTCGGCCGGCCCATCGGGTCGTTTCAAGCGGTACGCAATCGCCTGGCCGACGCACACGTCGCCCGCGAAGGCGCCGCAGCGGCCCTCGCGTCCGCCTGGGACGCCGACGACGCCTTCCTGGCGGGTCTGCTGGCGAAATCGTTGGCGGGGCGCGCGGCCCGGATCGCCGCCACCCAGTGCCAGCAGGTGCTGGCCGGCATCGGCTTCACCGCCGAGCATCCCTTCCACCGCTTCCTGGCCCGCGCGCTGGTGCTGGATTCGATACTGGGTTCGGCCACCGAACTGCCGACGGCGATCGGCGCCCACCTGATCTCGGCCGGGACGATCCCGCGGCTGGTGGACCTGTGACCGGCGGCGACCCGTCTTCCGCGCATGCGCACCCGGCCGTCGTCGTGGAACGTCACGGACCGGTGGCGTGCGTGACCTTGGCCCGACCCGACAAAGCCAACGCCATGGACGCCGAGATCACCGATGCCCTGCTCGGGGCCGTCCTCGGACTACGTGACGACGCCGACGTGCGCGCGATGGTGCTCACCGGCCAGGGCAGCGCCTTCAGCGCCGGCGGGGACATCGAGACCATCCGCGCGATGCGCAATGACCGCCAGATGCGCGACGCGGTGCTGGATGCCCATCAGGAGCTGTTCTGGGTGATGACGCGGCTGCCTTTCCCGACCGTCGCCGCCGTCAATGGCGCCGCCGTCGGCGCCGGCGTCACGGTGGCGCTGTTGTGCGACCTGGTCGTGATGGCCGAAGACACCTTCCTCAGCGACCCGCGGGTCTCGCTCGGACTCCTCGACGGCGCCGGCGGATTGGTGCTCTGGCCGCTGCTGACCAGCCTGTCCGCCGCCAAGGAACATCTACTGCTGGGAGACCGGGTCAGTGGTACCGAAGCCCATCGCCTGGGGCTGGCGAACCGGGCGGTACCCGCATCCGACGTGCTGGAGGAGGCGCTGCAACTGGCCAAGCGCCTCAGCGAGCTCCCGGCGCAGGCCGTCCAGCAGGCCCGCCGGCTGTTGAACTCCCACATCGATCGGGCCGCCGCGATTCTGCCGGATTGTGCCCGCGCCGAAAGCGCGTGTTTCGACACCGAGGAGCACCGCGTCCTGCTGGAGCGTCTGAGTGCGCGGGTGGCAGCCAAGACCGCGAGGACCCCGTAATGGGCGCCGGTGCCCGGGTCGCGCTCGTCACGGGCGGAACCCGGGGGATCGGTCGTGCCATCACCGACCGACTGACGCAGTCCGGTGTCGCGGTAGCCGCGGCGTACGCCCGCGACGTCGCCGCTGCGCACGCGGTGCGCGACGATGCTGCGCGGTGCGGGGCCAGCGTGACCCTGCACCAGGCCGATGTAGGGCAGCCGACTTCCTGCCAGAGGCTGGTTGCTGAGGTCCTCGAACAGCACGGACGGCTGGACTATCTGGTCAACAACGCTGGGATGGTAAACGAGCAACGTCTCAGCGAGGTCAGCCCCGAGGACTGGCACCGCCAGCTCGCGGTGAACCTGTCTTCGGCGTTCTTCCTCAGCCAGGCCGCCCTGGCGCACATGACCCAGCAGCGTTTCGGGCGGGTGGTCAACATCGGCTCGGTCACGGCGCTGCTGGGCAGCCCCGTGCAGGTCGCTTACAGCGCCGCCAAGGGCGGCATCGTCGGTCTGACCAGATCCTGCGCGCGCGCCGTCGCCCGCAAGGGGATCACCGTCAACTGCGTGATCCCCGGCAGCTTCGACACCGATCTGTCGGCCG
>Ga0116215_1002804_pt1 | contig 10497 bp, 11 predicted proteins | sample Sb_taG_7_FD_89698 | JGI IMG/M metagenome (GOLD analysis project Ga0116215, IMG submission 89698) | Peat soil microbial communities from Weissenstadt, Germany - Sb_50d_2_FS metaG | ecosystem: Environmental > Terrestrial > Soil > Wetlands > Peat | place: Germany: Weissenstadt | collected 2010-09-21 | reverse complement strand
GCCAGGAACACCTCCAGCGAGCGCGGCGAGCGCGTCAGCGCGCGCAGCACGTCGAGGCTCATCACGTTGCCCGAGCCCTCCCAGATGGACGCGAGTGGCGCCTCGCGATACAGACGCGGCATCCCCGACTCCTCCACATAGCCGGCCCCGCCGAGGCACTCGAGCGCCTCGAACGCATGGTTGGGGGCGCGCTTGCACGTCCAGAACTTGCCCACCGCGGTCGCCAGGCGCTTGAACAGGTGCGCGTCGCTCAGCGCGTCCGCGTGCGCCTCCGGACCCTCCGCGCCGGCCTCGTCGTAGGCGCGCGCCAGGCGCATCGCCAGCGCGGTGCTCGCCTCGGACTCCACGCACAGGTCCGCGAGCACGTTGCGCATCAGCGGCTGGTCGATCAGCTTGCTGCCGAACGCGCTGCGGTGGGCCGTGTGGTGCAGCGCGTTCACGACGCCCACGCGCATGCCGGCGGCGGTGCCGATCACGCAGTCAAGGCGCGTGTGGCCGACCATCTCGATGATCGTCGGCACGCCACGCCCGGGCTCGCCGACCATGCGCGCCCACGCGCCGTGGAACTCGACCTCCGAGGAGGCGTTGGAGTGGTTGCCGAGCTTGTCCTTCAGGCGCTGGATGTGAAACGCGTTGCGACTGCCGTCGGCCAGGATGCGCGGCATCAACAAGCACGACAGGCCGTCGTCGGTCTGCGCGAGCACGAGGAACAGGTCGGACATCGGCGCCGAGCAGAACCACTTGTGCCCGACGATCTCGTACTCCGCCCCCGCTCCGCCGCCATTCAGCGAGGTTGCCACGGTTGTGTTGGCGCGCACGTCCGATCCGCCCTGCTTCTCCGTCATCGCCATGCCCGCGATCGCGCAGCCCTTCTCGCTCGCTGGGACCAGGCGGGGGTCATATGTGTTGGCGGTCACCAGCGGCTCCCACTCGGCCGCCAGCTCCGGCTGGGCGCGCAATGCGGGCACGACCGCAAAGGTCATCGTGATCGGGCACGCGAAGCCCGCCTCGGCCTGCATCGCGGTCATGTACAGCGCCGCGCGCGCCGTGTGCGGGAAGGGCTCCTCGCTCGTCCACGGCAGCGAGTGCAGCTCGTTCTCCACCCCCATCTTCATCAGCTGATGCCACGCGGGGTGGAACTCGACCTCGTCGATGCGGTGCCCGTAGCGGTCGAACAGGCGCAGCAGCGGCTTGTTCTCGTTCGCGAGGCGACCCCACTCCTGCTGCGGCCCGCCTACCGCGCCGACGAAGCGCCCGAGCTCCGACGCGCGCTCGCGCACCCAGCCCGCGCCCTCGCGCTCTACCGCCTCCACCAGCGGCAGGTTGCTCGCGAACACGTCCACGCCTTCGAGTGGCGGCGCCTGGTTGAAGACCGTGTGCGTCTGCCACGGCGCACCCTCGGTCGCTGCTCCCGACATAGTGCTGGCCATCACATGACAGTCAAGCAGAGAGTAGCCTGCGGCGCGATGTCCAGGTCAGGCACCAGCCGGGGGGCGTTGCTCGCGACGATCGCCCTGTTCCTGTCGGCGACCGCGAGCGCCGTGGCCGCGCAAGCGCCGGTGCCGCGGCTGGCATATGTCACCGAGACGGCCACATCGACCTCGAAGGTGTGGATCGCCTCGATCGGTGGCAGCGAACCGAAGCTGCTCGGGCCGGGACAGCAGCCGCTGCTCGCGCCCAACGGGCAGTCGGTCGCTGTGTCGCTGTTCGGCGCCACCGCGGACTCCGAACACGGTCCCTCGATCGGCATCTACCCCGCGGCGGGCGGTCCGCTCGGCGACTACCTCAGCCTCGAAACCGCCACCGCCGTGCCGCTGGCGTGGTCACCGGACTCGCGCTACCTCGCCGTCGAGCGCCAGTCAAACGGGACCACGAGCATCGCCGCCGGCTCCGGCCTGGATGTGATCGACACGCAGACGGGCACCGTCACGCAGATCGCCGCCGGCACGATCTACGGCGCGAGCTTCGCGCGCGACGGAAGCGACAGACTGGTGTTCGCGCTGTCGCACGCTGAATCGTTCTCGGCCGAGGTCAACCTGTATATGAGCGAAGCGGACGGCGCGGGCCTGCACCGCGTGACCAGCGATGGGCACAGCCTCAACCCGGTGTGGGGGCCGGCCTACATCGCGTATGACCGCGAGCGCATGCGCCACCTCTCGCCCGAATACCAGATCTGGCTGGCCTCTTCGGCCGGCGCGCGTGTGCGCAGGCTCACGCACATCCCCGTGGCATCGCTCGTGCAGGGACTGGTGCCGCTCGCGTTCTCTGCCGACGGCAGCAGGCTGCTGGCGGAGTTCGAGGGCCAGGACACAACCGGCGCGTATGCCGTGAATGTCGCCTCCGGTCACGCCCGCAGCGTGACGGTCCACGGCCGTTCCGTCATCGGTGCGGGGATCTCGAGCGACGGCGGCACGCTGCTGATCGACGAGGGCTCCTTCGAGCAGCCGCCCTCGCGCGGGCGCGTCGCGACGATCCCGTTCGGTGGCGGGCACGCGAAGGTGCTGATCGCGCACGGCTCGCAGGCAAGCTGGAACGGCTGACGGCGCGCGGGCGATAGCATCGGCCGCCCCCCACCCTCCCACGCGCACATCGCAAGGACCGCCCATGGCCAAGATCAAGGTGACGAACCCGCTCGTCGAGCTCGACGGCGACGAGATGACACGCATCATCTGGTCGTTCATCAAGGAGCAGCTGATACTCCCTTACCTGGACGTGCAGCTGGAGTACTACGACCTTGGCATCGAGCATCGCGATGCCACCGACGATCGCGTCACAGTGGAAGCGGCCGAAGCGATCAAGCGCCACGGCGTCGGTGTCAAGTGCGCGACCATCACACCCGACGAGGCGCGCGTGCAGGAGTTCGGCCTGAAGCAGATGTATCGCTCTCCCAACGGCACCATTCGCAATATCCTCGGCGGCGTCATCTTTCGCGAGCCGATCGTGATCGCCAACATCCCGCGTCTGGTGCCCGGTTGGACGAAGCCGATCGTGATCGGCCGCCACGCCTTCGGCGATCAGTATCGCGCCACCGACATGGTCGTCCCGGGCGAGGGCAAGCTGACGCTCGCGTTCACGCCCGCCGACGGGAGCCAGCCGATCGAGCTCGAGGTGTACGACTTTCGCGGCGCCGGCATCGCAATGGCGATGTACAACCTCGATGACTCGATCCGCGACTTCGCGCGCGCGTGCATGCGCTACGGCCTGGAGCGTCGTTACCCGGTGTACATGTCGACCAAGAACACGATCCTCAAACGCTACGACGGGCGCTTCAAGGACATCTTCGCCGAGGTCTACGAAAACGAGTTCGAGTCCGACTTCAAGGCAGCCGGCATCACCTACGAGCACCGCCTCATCGACGACATGGTGGCCTCCTGCTTGAAGTGGGAGGGCGGCTATCTGTGGGCGTGCAAGAACTACGACGGCGATGTGCAGTCAGACACCGTCGCCCAGGGCTTCGGCTCGCTCGGGTTGATGACCAGCGTGCTGATGACCGCCGACGGCAAGACCGTCGAGGCGGAGGCCGCGCACGGCACCGTCACCCGCCACTATCGCCTACATCAGCAGGGCCAGCCGACGTCCACCAACCCGATCGCATCGATTTTCGCGTGGACGCGCGGCCTGTCCGCGCGCGGGCGCATGGACCAGACCGCCGAGGTCAGCTCCTTCGCGCAGACACTCGAGCGTATCTGTATCCAAACGGTCGAAAGCGGCAAGATGACCAAGGACCTCGCCTCGATCATCGGGTCCGATCAGCCGTGGCAGACCACCCAGGAGTTCCTTACTTCGATCGACCAGAACCTGAAACAGGAGATGAACAGTTGAGCAATCCCGTACGAGTCACCGTCACCGGCGCCGCCGGGCAGATCGGCTACAGCATCGTGTTTCGCATCGCCAGCGGGCAGCTGCTCGGGCCCGAGCAGCCGGTCGACCTGCGTCTGCTCGAGATTCCCCAGGCGATGGGCGCGCTCGAGGGTGTCGCCATGGAGCTGATCGACTGTGCTTTTCCGCTGCTCGCCGGTCTTGACCTGCACGACCGCCCGGCCGACGCCTTCGACGGCACCAACGTCGCGCTGCTCGTCGGCTCGCGCCCGCGTACCAAGGGCATGGAGCGCGCCGAGCTGCTGAGCGCCAACGGCGAGATCTTCACGGTTCAGGGCAAGGCGCTGAACGCCGTCGCGGCAGCCGATGTGAAGGTCCTGGTGGTCGGCAATCCCGCCAACACCAACTGCTTGATCGCCATGAACAACGCGCCCGACATCCCCAACGAGCGCTTCACCTCGATGATGCGCCTCGACCACAACCGCGCGATCGCGCAGCTCGCCGCCAAGCTCGCGGTTCCCGTCACCGACGTCTCCAAAATGGGCGTTTGGGGCAACCACTCGCCGACCATGTACCCGGATCTCTTCCACGCGCAGGTGGGCGGGCGCACAGCGGCAGGTGTGGTCGACGATCAGGAATGGATCGAAAGCCAGTTCCTGCCGGACGTCGGCAAACGCGGCGCAGCCATCATCGAGGCCCGCGGTGCCTCCAGCGCCGCATCGGCCGCCAGCGCCGCGATCGACCACGTGCACGACTGGGTCGCCGGCACGAGTGGGAGCTGGGTCTCGATGGGCGTTCCCTCAGACGGCTCCTACGGTGTCCCCGAGGGCCTCATCAGCGGCTTTCCCTGCACGTGCGAGAACGGTGAGCACGCGATCGTCCAGGGTTTGGACATCGACGACTTCTCCCGCCAGAAGATCGACGCCTCAGTCGCAGAGCTGGTCAGCGAGCGCGACACCATCGCCAGCCAAGGCATGATCTGAGGCTCGAGTCAGCCGAGCTCGGCCCGATCGGGTCAGCGGCGCTCCTCTCGCATTACGCACCATGCCATTGCGCACCATGCTCTGGAATGTGCGCTGGGCGTTGGTGTTGGCCAACACATAAGGGGCGTGACCCATTTCGGTCACGCCCCTTATGTCAACTAAGGCAACCCGCCGGAGACGAGAGGGAGTCCGACGTGTCGATGCTTGAGCCGCCCCAGGTTGTGAGGGGAAGGGCGACGAATCGAAGTTCCTGGCATAGATCGAAGCCCGCCCACCCCGCGTGGCGCGCTTCGCACATGAGCGCTCGCATCGCGCCGCCAGGGGCCCCGAGGCTAGCCCTTCGGGTACCAGCCGCGGCCTTTCTTCTCTACCCTGTTTTCCTGCTCGAGTCCGGGCAGCACGCGGTAGAGGTAGTTCTGCTTGATGCCCATCTTGGCGGCCAGCTCGGGGATGGTGATGCCCGGCTGTCCCTGCACGAACGACCGCGCCTCAGCTGCGCGCGTGCCGCTGCCTTTGCGCCGGCCGGCACGCCGTTTGGCCGGAGCGGCGACTTTACGTGCAACTTTCGGTGCAGCAACAGCCGTCGCGGCTTTTTTACCCGAGCCGCGCGGACGTCCAGGTCCACGGCGGCGCGGCGTGGGCGCTGCGGTGGCGGAGCTCGAGGAGCTCGGTCCGCCGAGGCCGGCCAGGGCGGATGCGGCGGCCTCTAGGCGGCTGTATTCCTCCACCGCCGGCTTCAGCTCCTTCAGTCGGTTTGTGATCTCTTGGCGCTTCTCGTCAAGGAAGTCGGTCACGATTTGCATCCTCTTCACTAGTGTCGATGCGTCGATGTCACATCGCTTGTGTCTTCACCTTACACTAACTCCCCTCCGTAACCGCCTCCAAGTGAGCGCGTAGGCGCTCGAGTGTGCGCTTCGCCTCCCGCTCGGGCATACCGCCGACGAGTGCGCGGCTGACCAGTGCGCCGACCGGCCCGAGCGGAGGGCGGAACTCGTTGCGGTAGTCAAAGCGGGTGCCCCCGTCCTCCGCGTGCAGGATGTATTCGCTGTGTGCGTGTGAGCGTGCCGGGCCGCGACCCTCCCACACCGCCAGCTCATGCGGCCGGCACTCCGCGAGTGTCCAGTGAACCTCCAGGCTCACCCCGCGCATGTGGATCTGCTGATCCATCATGTATCCGCGGCGTGGCTGGCCGTCGTCCACGTGCACGAGCTTGCGATGAATCGTGACCCACTGTCCGAGGCGTTGGGGGTCCATCACCATCCTCCACACGTCGGCCGGTGGCGCTGCGATGTGGATGGATGCCGTGACGAGGCTCATCGCGCGGCCAGCGGCTCGACCGCCTCCCAGTCGGCCAGAGCGTGTTCGACCGCTGACTGAAACGAGTGCAGTTTTGTGCCCAGAAGATCCGCGGCGCGGTCATCCGCGGGCAGCAGATCGCCATTCAAGCCCTCCATCAACGCCACCACCAGCTCGGGATCCTCGCTGGCGATCGCCGCGGCGACGCGCGCGCTGATGCCAGTCATGTTCAATCCCAAGCTGATCGTCGGGCGGTTGACCAGCATCAGACCGGCGATGGCTTTCAGCATCTCTCCGTAGGTGAGCGCGTCCGGGCCGCCGATATCGAGCGAGCGCCCTGACAGCTGGGTGGCGGCGCAGGCGGCGAGCATCGTGATCACATCGCGCGCGTCGATCGGCTGGGTGCGAAACGTGTGCCACGCGGGCAGCGTGAGCACGGGCATCCGCTCGACGAGGTGGACGAGCAGGCGAAACGAGCGCGAGCGTGCGCCGATGACAATTGACGCGCGCAGCGCCAGCGAGTCTGCGATGGCGCTCAGCAAGATGCGCTCTACGTGCTCGCGACTGGCCAGATGGCGCGAGACGCGCTGGCGCGCGTGGGTGTCGTGCGGCGGCGCCTGCGCGCTCAGCCGCGGCACGAGCCCGCCGAGGTACACGATTCGGCGTACGCCCGCACGTCTGGCGGCGGCGGCGAAATGCTCGGCCGCCGTTGCGTCGCGTTCGGCGAAGTGCGAGCTCTCGCCGGGCGTTCGCTCCATCGCGTGGATGAGGTAATACGCGACCTCCACGTCTTCGAGCGCCGCCTGCAGCCCTTCGTCCTCGAGCACGTCGCCGCGCACGATCTGCGCGTCGGCTGGCGGGCGCTCACCGTGCGTGGGCTCACCCTGATGGGTATGGGCGAGCGCGCGAGCGACGCGCGCCGGATCCCGGCCAAGCGCGCGCACCGCATGCCCTTCGGTGCACAGCTTGGGGACGAGCAGCGAGCCGACGAAGCCGCTCGCGCCGGTGACGAGGATGCGCATCTGCGCAGATCATGACGAGCCTGGCGCGATCGGCGCGCGCAACGCTCGGAAAGTGCGCCTTGATGGGCCCGATTGTCACAGGAACGTGACGGCTCGACGGCTATTTCCGGGTATCGGTAGATTTCTCTGCGATTTGCGGAGTGCGTCCCGCGGGTCCCTTGAGTGGCCGCTCCAATGGTGCTTTGATCGCCTCTGTTCCGTTCGATCCGACTCGAAGCCGGGGGTGGTGGTGCAGGGAACCCAGAGCAGGCGTGCACCCAAGCGGGCGCCGCAGAAGGTCAGCTGTGAGGAGTGCTACTTCCGTGTCAATCTCCTGTGCGCGCTCGAGCTCTCCGAGCCGTGCGCGACCTTTCGACCGAATGACGCCCAGCTGAAACCTCCACAGCAGCTGCGCTTCGTGTTCCGTCAGGAGCGGCGTACGCGCGCGGCGTGGGCGTTTCCCACCGCCCAGGAGCAGGCCGCCCTGCACGCTTGAGGGACATCTGTACGCCAGGGGAGGGTATATTGGGTCATAGACCTGCAAGCTCTCGGTAGAGGCGGTGGCGAGGATGACAGCGAAAAACAGATTTGGCAAGGCCGGCGATGCAGCGCGCGCAGCGCAGGAGAGTCGCTATCTGCAGCGACTGCTGGAAGACAAGGAGCTGCGTTCCAACCTGCTCTCCGCGTATGCCGCGGCGCGCAGCGCGTACGGGCGCATGAGCAACGGCACGCCGCCCGCCCAGGCGCTGTTCGAGGATCGCAAGCTCCAACGAGAGCTCAGCGACGCAGCCAACGCGCTGCGCCACGCGAGCAGCTCGCTGCGCGAGCCCCCGAAGACCGCGCGGCGTCGCGTCGGCGCCGGACGTTCTCTGCTGCTGCTTCTCGCCGGCTCGGCGATCGCGCTGATCCTCAGTGACAGCCTGCGCAGCAAGGTGCTCGATCTCCTGTTCGGGGCCGAGGAGGAGTTCGACTACAGCTCGACCACCGCGCCGGAGTCGCCTGCCCCGGCGGCCGTTCCGAGCAGCTGAAGCCGGCCGACGCTGAGAAGACATTGAGCATGGACGCCGCGCTCGCAGAGGCTGAGGTCACAGTCGAGGATTCGGATCCCGGGACGCGCCCTGGCGGGCGAGCGCGCTCGCTTTCGGGCGAGAAGGCCCAGCGGATCATCGACGCGATGCGACGCAGCGTCGCGCGACGCGGGACCGCGGCGTCCACCTTTGACCACGTCTCGCGCGAGGCCGGCGTTTCGAGGGGCCTGCTGCACTACTACTTCGGCACCAAGGAGAAACTGCTGGCCGAGGCGGTCAGGCGCGACTGCGAGCTGCGCTTGGAGCTGCTCGAGCGGCGCCTGTCCACCGCCAAGAGCGCCAACGACTTCATCAACCTGATGGCACAGAACCTGCAGGAAACGGTCGAGGAGGACCCTGACTTCGTCACGCTCGTGTTCGAGCTGTTCACGCTCTCGCGTCGCAACGCCGACATCGCCGCCGAGTACGCGGCGCTGATGCGCAACACGCGCGAGCACGTTTCCGGCATGCTCGCCGCCGCACAGCGCGATGGCGTGCTGCGGCTGCACGCCGAGCCCGCGGCGGTCGCCGAGGTGCTGTTCTCTCTCGGTGACGGTTTTGCTCTGCGTCTGCTGACCGAGCCGGAGCGCGACTTCACGCAAACGATCCGCGCTGGGATCGCCTGTGCGCGGGCCTTGTTGACCGATTAGCCCGGCCTGCCGATCGGCCGCGCTCGTCACGCGCACCGAGTCGTGACCAGTTGACGTTCGTATAATCCCTCTATCCATGCCTATCTACGAGTACCGGCGTCCAGACGGCACCACGTTCGAGATCCAGCAGTCCTTCAGCGACGATACGCTCGTCGTCGATCCCGACAGCGGCGTTCCGGTAGAGCGTGTGCTGCACGCGCCGGCCGTTCACTTCAAGGGCAAAGGCTTCTACAACACCGACTACGGAACGCGCAACCGTCAGCGCGAGACCGCCGCTGCCGCCGCGGAGAAGGCCTCCACCGAGAAGGGCTCATCGGACAAAGGCTCGTCGGAGAAAGGCTTCTCGGAGAAGTCCTCCTCCGAGAAGTCCTCCTCCGAGAAGTCCGGCTCCGAGAAGTCCGGCTCCGCGGGTTCCTCCTCATCCCCCAGCAAGAGCGACAACGGCGCTGCCAAGAAGTCGAGCGGCTCTGCACCGGTCGCCGCCAAGAGCTGACTCCAGCTGACTCTTTCACCCGCTCATGAAGCGCGCCACGTCAGCGCGGCGCGCTGCTTCTGAGATCGTCAGGCCGTCTTCGCCGTCGGGCAGCGTGAGCTGCCCCGTGGGCAGGAGCACGTGCGTGGGCGGAGTTCCCGTTGCCGCCAGCGCGGCGAACATGCCGAGCAGTTCCGTCCCGGTCATATCGGAGATGATCGCCGGCGGCGCGTTCCAGGCGATCCACGGCAGGCGCAGGAAGCTGGAAGGCGAGAGCAGCTGGTCCTTCATGTCGGTGAACAGCGCCTGCTGGTGTTCCTCGCGCTGGATGTCCGTCTCGTTTGCGGCGCACAGGTTCTCCCGCGTGCGGGCGAGCGCGAGCGCCTGCCTGCCGTCGAGGTGATGAGTACCGGCGCTCAGGCGCAGCGTGAAGCCGCCGTTGGCCGAGCCGCCGTCGAGCTTGGAGATGATGCAGCCACCGGTGTACGTGACGCCCCCCATCGCTTCGATCAGCTGAGGGAAGTTTTCAAAGTCGACTTCCACGACGTGGTTGATGGGGATGTCCAGCCAGCGCTTGATCACCGACACCGACTCGGCCGGTCCGCCGAACTCGTGCGCGGCGTTGATCTTCTGCAACCCATGCCCTGGGATTTCGACCACGGTGTCGCGCGGGATCGACAGGCGTGCCGCGTGCCCCCCGCCCGTGCGGATCAACATGATCGTGTCCGAGCGCCCGAAGCCGGTGGTTTCGGCCCCCGGTTCCCTGCTGTTCTTCTGCCGGCGGTCTGAGCCGAGCACGAGGATGTTGTTGGCGGAGGTCAGCGGATAGCCGGCCGGATCGAGTACGCCCTCGACGTCTGAAGGCAGCGGCGTTCGTTCGTAGTGCGAGCTGACGAGGAACGCCAGCAGCGACAGCACGATCCAGCCGAGCAGGAGCGTGAGCACGCCGAGCGCGACGCGCTTGGGCGTCGCCCGACGTCGCCAGCCCGTGCGCAGAGCGCCGGGGCCGTGGGGCCCTGCCGGGCGTGCCCGCGCGAGCTGGCGGCGCGATCCTTCCAGCTGCGCGACCCCGCCTTCCTGCCCGCGCGCGAGCCGCGGGCGGGCGCGGTAGCGCGTGTAGCGCGGGGGTTGCTCCCGATTCTCAGACATTCTAAGGACCCTATAGTTGCGAGATGACTCCCCCGCAGGCGCCAGTGGGGCGACTCGTCG
>Ga0116215_1002802_pt1 | contig 10501 bp, 7 predicted proteins | sample Sb_taG_7_FD_89698 | JGI IMG/M metagenome (GOLD analysis project Ga0116215, IMG submission 89698) | Peat soil microbial communities from Weissenstadt, Germany - Sb_50d_2_FS metaG | ecosystem: Environmental > Terrestrial > Soil > Wetlands > Peat | place: Germany: Weissenstadt | collected 2010-09-21 | reverse complement strand
CCGCCGAGCATCCCGTCGACGTAGTCCGAGAACGCCTGTCGGTCGGCGGGGAGCAGCTCGTCGGGAATGCCGAAGAAGCGCCCGAACGACCGCATCTCGTCGTAGAAGGCCCGGGCCTCGGCGGGGCCGAACGGGCGCACCCAACGCGTGTAGGCCGTCTCGGCGGTGTCCACCAGGGTGGCCCACACCCACGCCAAGAGGGCGGCGTCGTGCGCCGTGTAGGACCGGGGACCGGCGCCCTCCCCGGGATCGGCGGGAGGTCCGGGGTGAGCCTCGAGGTGCCCGTCGAGGTGGCCGTTGATGTGGTCGTGGACGGCGTAGATCTGCCGGGCTGCACCCCGCGCCACCTGCTCGTCGCCGAAGACGAGTCGAAGTGCGGCGTCGACCGTGGCCCACGCCCGCATGAGCGGATGCCTCTGGAAGTCACTGTGGTCGGCCACGGCGGCGGCCACCTCCGGATGGGCGACCTCCATCACGAGTGCCCGCTGGACGAGCAGGGCGGTGACAGGCTCGGCCACCACCGCTCGGACCACGCTGTCGCGCCCGAATGGCAGGGGCACGTCCGGGTCGAGCGCGCCCAGCACGGGCCGGGGCGCACTCATGGCGCGATGGTACGCGAGGCACCCGCAAGAGCGTCGAGGCGGCTGGTCCGCTTCGGGGTCGGTGTCGGCGAGGGCACGGGCGCACGAGGCCCCTGACGCGAGAACCCCCACCGGGTGGTGGGGGTTCTCGACATTGGGGATGCTGGAGTGTGGGGTTGGAACTGAAGGTGTCCGAGGAGAATGATCGGCCGTGGCGGGGAGAACTTGAGCCCCTGACGGCCAACGGCGGCACAACAGTTCGCGACGTGCCCGAGCTCCGTCTCCGATAGGAATGGGGGGTGGAGCTCGACGAGCTGAAGGTCACGCGTTACGAGGTCACCGAGTCCGTCGCCACCATCACCCTCGACCGCCCGGAGCGGCTCAACGCCTGGACCGGGCGGATGAACACGGAGTACCGGTCCCTCCTGGCCAGGGCCGCCGCCGAAGGATCGGTCCGGGTCATCGTCGTGACCGGCGCCGGAAGGGGCTTCTGCGCCGGGGCCGACACCCGGGCGCTCGAGGGTCACGTCCAGCGAGGTGGCTATGACCCGGGAACCGGACCGGGCCTCGATGAGCCGGGCTTTGGGGTGCGGCCCGAGTTCGACGCCGAGTTCGCCTACCACTTCGGCATCCCCAAGCCCATCATCGCCGCCGTCAACGGCCCCGCCGCCGGGGTCGGGTTCGCGTTGGCGTGCTACTGCGACCTTCGCTTCGCCGCCGCCGGCGCCAAGCTGACCACCGCCCACGGCCGACTCGGCCTCCCCGCCGAGTTCGGTCTGTCGTGGCTGGTGCCCCGTCTGGTGGGCCTCACCCGGGGCGCCGACATCCTGCTCTCGAGCCGGGTGCTGCTGGCCGAGGAAGCCGCCGAGTTCGGGCTCGTCAACAAGGTGACGCCGGGTGACGAGCTGCTCCCCACCGTCCACCGCTACGCCCGCATGTTGGCCACCGAGGTCTCCCCGGCGTCGCTCGCCGCCACCAAGCTCCAGCTCTACACCGACCTCCACCGGGACGCGGCCACGTCGGCACGCGACGCCGAAGAAAGACTGCGGGCCATGATGACGGGCCCGGACTTCGCGGAAGGGGTGGCGGCGCTCACGGCTCACCGACCGCCGCGCTTCGCCGATCCCCCCGGTCACGCCGACCGCGCCGGACGTCCCGGGCCCTGACGGCCTCTTCGGTCACCGTCGAGGATGGGTAGGGTGTCGACCGTGTCGGAGCAGGGACGGCCGGGCGCGGCGTTGGCGACTCGACTACTGGACCCGCAGCTGTACGCGATCGACCCTCACCCCCTCTACGCCCGGCTGCGCGCCGAGGCACCGGTGGCGTGGAACGAGGAGCGAGGCTTCTGGGCCGTCGCCAAGCATGCGGACGTGTCGGCCGTCGAGAACGATCACGACACGTTCTGTGCCGGGCGCGGCATCCTCGTCGAAGAGATCGGGACGACCTACCCGTCCCCGCCCACGATGATGCACTCGGACCCCCCGGTGCACACCCGGTACCGGCGACTGGTGCAGCCCGCCTTCAAACCCTCGGCGGTGCGCGCCCTCGAGCCCGTGATCCGCGCCCGGACCACGGCGCTCGTCGAGCGCTTCGAGGACGGCGTCGCCGCCGACGTCGTCTCCGTGCTGAGCGTGCCGCTCCCGCTCCAGGTCATCGGAGAGATCCTCGGCGTGCCCGACGACGAATGGGAGCGGTGCTACGAGTGGTCCGAGGCCGTGATCCCCGGGGCCACGGACTGGCCCGAGGAGCGGCGGGCCCGGCTCATGGGAGAGATGGTCGAGTACCTCGTCGGTTCGGCCAAGGACCGGCGCGCCCGGCCCCGCGACGACGTGCTCACCCGGCTGGCCCAGGTCGACCTCGACGGAGAGCGGCTCAGCGACGACGAGCTGGGGATGTTCCTCGTGCAGCTGCTCGTGGCCGGCAACGAGACCACCCGCGACCTCATCAGCTCCGGCCTGCTCGCCTTCGCCGACCATCCTGGGCAGTGGGCCCGGCTCCGGGCGGATCGTCACCTCGTTCCGAGCGCGGTGGAGGAGATGTTGCGGTGGTCCTCGCCGGTGGTGTCGTTCATGCGGACCGCCACCCGTGACACCGAGGTGGGCGGCGTGTCCGTCGCCGAGGGCGAACCGCTCCTCATGTTGTTCGCCTCGGCGAACCGGGACGAGGACGCCTTCGGTCCCAGTGCCTCGACCTTCGACGTGGGACGTGACCCCAACCCCCATCTGGCCTTCGGCCAGGGAAACCACTTCTGCCTCGGGGCCGCCCTGGCCCGGCTCGAAGGCCGGGTGGTGCTCGAGGAGCTGCTCGACCGGTTCGCCGATGTGGAGCGGGAGGGCGCCGTGGAACGAAGCCCCTCGTCGGTGGTGACCGGCGTCCGTCGGGCCGAGCTGCGCTTCGTGGCCGCCTGAGGCGGTGCGCCGGGGACCTCGGGCCCGGGGATGCCACCCCCACCCAACGACACCAGCCCCCACCCTTGGGATGGGGTGGCGCCGGTCGGTACTGTTCGGAGAGCGAGCGAGCGGGGAGGCACCATGCGCATCGAGTCCTCTGTCACGTCCCTCTCTTGGATCCCGTCCGAGGCCGTGGGCGGCATGACCAAGATGCCCTTCGAGACCGGCCTGGCCCACTACGACCAGCCCCCGCCGGATGTGATCGAGGATCTCGACGCGCTGCAGCGCGACGGCCGCTTCCGGTTCGCCAACCGCCTGTCGGCCTGGGTCGACGTGGACGGCGGTCGCATCGTGGGGCACGGCCAGTCCGGAGGCGGCCTCCTCTGCTCGACCTTGATCCAGCTGGGCAAGAAGCAGGTCGCCTTCGAAGCCATCTCCCTGCCCGACCTCCAACCCGATCCCCAGGTGAGCGCCACCGAGGTCACCTTCTTCCAGACCGCGGGCGGACGTACCGGTGTGCCCGCCCCTCGCCGGGTCCGCCGGGCGCCGTACGTGCAATTCGCGGCGCCCCTCGCCTGGACCACGCTCGCCCTGACGGTGCGGGCCGACGGGTCGTCGTCGTTCGCACTGTCCGGTGCGAGCAGCTTCCCGCGCCACTGGGTCTACGACCACGACGGCACGCTCTCGCTCAAGTCGGGGATGATCGACTTCTCCAATTGGTACCGGCGCGCCTTCGGCAAGCACAGCCCCTGGGGCGACCGGGACTCCGAAGCGCTCACCACCGAAGTGGAGTCCGCGCTCGAGCGCCAGCTCTCTCTCACGCTCATGCAGGGGGGCGCCAAGCCCAAGCTCCGGACCTTCAAGGCCGGGGCCGCCATCACCGAGCAGGGTGCGGAGGAGGACGACCTCTTCCTCGTCCTCGACGGCGTGGTGCGTATCGAGGTCGACGGGGAGCGGCTGGCGGAGTACGGGCCCGGGTCTATGCACGGCGAGCGGGCGGTGCTCGAAGGGGGCCGTCGCACCTCGACGATCCGCGCCGTCACGGCGTGCAAGCTGGCCGTGGCCTCGGCCGACACCATCGATCGGGACGCCCTGGCCGAGCTGAGCAGTGGTCACCGCCGCGAGGAACAGCGCTGATCCTCGACGCCACGTCGCCCCCCGGGCGCGCCTAGGCGCCGGCCGTGGACGACGTCGACGCCGTGGTGATCGGGTCGGGGCCCAACGGCCTCGTGGCCGCCGCCGTGCTGGCGCGCGCCGGCTGGCGCGTGACCGTGCTCGAGCGGTCGGCCGTGGCGGGCGGAGCGGTGCACAGTGCCCAGCACACGGTGCCCGGCTACGTCCACGACACCTACTCCGCCTTCTACGGGTTGCTGCACTCCTCTCCCGTGCTGGCCGAGCTGGGGCTCGACCGGTCCGTGGAGTGGGCCCACTTCTCGGCCCCCGTCGCCGCCGCCGTGTCGCCCGAGGTCGCCGCGGTGTGCTTCGCGGACCCCCGACGCACCGCCGACGGGCTGGCGCGCCGTGCCGACGCCGACGGCCTGGCCTGGCTCGAGCTCTACCGGTGGTGGCGCGACGTGGGCACCTTTTTCCTGCGCCAGATGCTCGGGCCCGTGGGGGCGCCCCGGGCCGGGCTCGCCTTCGCCCGCCGGGCTCGCCGTGACGGCCTGTTCGCCACCACGCAGGTCCTGTTGGGCCCGATCGAGGCGCTGTCCGCCGACCGCCTGGCCGACCCGGCCTCCCAGGTGCTGCTCGCCGCCGGTGCCTCGCACGCGGATGTGCCCGTGGACGTCCCCGGCAGCGTTCCCGGCGCGCTCATCCTCGCCATGGCCGCCCAACAGCTGGGGATGCCGGTGCCGGTGGGAGGAGCGGGCCGGCTGGCCGCCGCCCTCGTCGACGCCGTCACCGAGGCGGGCGGGAGCGTCGAGACCTCCTGCGAGGTCACGCGGGTCGTGGTCGAGCGCAACCGGGTGACCGGGGTCGAGACCGCCGGCGGCGCCGTGGTGCGCCCCCGGCGCGCCGTGGTCGCCGACACCGGGCCCCGGGCCCTGTTCGGGAGCCTGGTCGACGCCGCCCTGGTGCCCTCCCGCTACCTGGCCGGGCTGCGGCGCTTCCGGTACGGGACGGGGGTGTTCAAGGTCGACCTGGCCCTCGACGGGCCCGCCCCGTGGGCGGCGCCCGACCTGGCCGAGACCGGGGTCGTGCACCTGACCGGCGATCTCGACGCCATGGCCCGGGCCGCGCACGAGGCCCGCAGGGGCATCGTCCCCGCCCAGCCCATGCTCATCGTGGGCCAACAGAGCGTGGCCGACCCCAGCCGCGCCCCCGCCGGCGGGCACACGTTGTGGATCGAGACCCACGTGCCCCCGGTGCCGCGCCCCACCGGGTCCTGGGCGAAGTCCAAAGACGCCTTCCTGGAGGTGGTCATGGACCGCCTCGAGGACCACGCCCCAGGACTGGCGGCGCGGGTGGTGGGCACCGCCGTGCGCACCCCCCTGGACCTCCAGGAGGAGAACCCCAACCTGGTGGGGGGCGACCTGGGGGCGGGATCGTCGGCCCTCGACCAGCAACTGGTGTTCCGGCCCGTGCCGGGGTGGTTCCGCTACGCCACGCCCGTGAAGGGCCTCTACCTGTGCTCCGCCTCGACGCATCCCGGCGGCGGGGTGCACGGCATGGCCGGGCACAATTGTGCGCGGCGCGTGCTCTCGGACCGGCGCAGGCGCCGGATCTGAGCCCCGCACACCGGCTGGCACCCCCTCGCCGGCGGGGGCGCGCACCCTTGACCATCGCACCCCCACCGGGCCAAATAGGGGCATGCCCGGGGACGCCATCAGCGTGTTTCTCGCCGACGACAACCTCATCGTGCGAGAAGGAGTGCGAGCCCTGCTGGCCCTCGAGCCCGACGTGGAGGTGGTCGGCACCGCCGCCGACTACGACGAGCTCGTCAACGGCGCCGGCAAGCTGGCCCCCCAGGTGGTGGTCACCGACATCCGGATGCCGCCCAGTTTCCAGAAGGAAGGGATCGAGGCGGCCCACGAGATCCGCAAGCGCCACCCCGGGACCGGCATCGTGATCCTGTCGCAGTTCGACGACCCCGAGTACGCCATCTCGCTGCTCGACGAGGGCGCGGCGGGCTGTGCGTACCTGTTGAAGGACCACGTCGCCGAGGGCGACCAGCTGGCCCGGGCGGTGCGGGCCGTGGCCACCGGCGGATCGGTGCTCGACCCGACCATCGTGGAGTCGATGGTGCACCCCGTCACCGACACCGGCGACCTGAGCGAGGCGGAGGAGGACCTGCTCCGGCTGGTGGCCGAAGGCAGACCCATCAAGGCCATCGCCGTGGCCCAGGGCACAACCCCGAGCGCCGCCGCCGACGGCGTCGAGAAGCTCTTCCTCCGCATCGCCCAGCAGGCCAGTGCGGGGGGGCAGAACTCGTTGCGCCGCCTGCGCATGCTGCACGAGGCCATCGTCAACCGGGAGGAGCAGGGCGAGACGCTCAGCCGTCTGCTCCCGGGGGGCGTCGCCGACCTCCTCGTGCGCCAGGGCCGGCGCGTGGGCGAGACCGAGGCGGTGGACGTGAGCGTGCTCATGTCCGACATCCGCGGTTACTCGAGCATCGCCGAGCGCGCCGACCCCAGCGCGCTGGCCGGACAGCTCAACGTGCACCGTGCCGAGATGAACCGGGCCATCCTCGACGCCAACGGCACCGTCATGCAGTTCGTCGGCGACGCCGTCATGGCGGTGTTCGGCGCGCCGGTGCCCCTGCCCGACCACGCCGGGCGCGCCGTGGAGGCCGCCCTCGACATGCACGCCGCGCAGGCCCGAGTCAACGAGCACTGGGCCGCCACGGGGCTCGCACCCTTCGAGCTCGGCATCGGGGTCACCACCGGGCCCGCCGCCGCGGCGCTGCTCGGGTCCGAGGAGCGTCTCGAGTACACGCTCGTGGGCGACACGGTCAACCTCGCCCAGCGTCTCCAACAGTGGGCCGATCCGGGCGAGACGGTGCTCAGCCAGTCGACCTACGAGGCGCTCGTGGACCCCCCGCCGGCCACCGCCCTTCCCCCGGCACTGGTCAAGGGTCGGGAGGCGCCGGTGGCGGCGTGGAAGGTGGCGGCGGGCACCACTTCACGGGGAACCACGTCACGGGGAAGCAAGTCAGCCGGAAGCACGTCACCCGAGAGCGGAGCATCGGGTAGCACGGCGTCTCGATCGGAAACCGACAACCGAGCTAGGGAGTAAGGCATGCACGTCATGGAGGCACGCGGCGTCCGCAAGACCTACGAGGCCGACGGTGCGCCCGTCCGGGCCCTTCGAGGCATCGACATGACCATGGACGACACCGAGTTCGTGGCCGTCATGGGGCCCTCGGGATGCGGCAAGTCCACCCTGCTCAACCTGGTGGCCGGGTTGGACGTCCCCACCGAAGGCGAGATCGTGGTGGCCGGCGAGTCGCTCGCCGACAAGGACGAGAACGCCCTCGCCCGCATGCGGCGGGCCCACATCGGCATCGTCTTCCAGTTCTTCAACCTCCTCGAGGGCATGAGCGTGCTCGAGAACGTGACGCTGCCCGCGGTCATCGCCGGGGCCCGGCGCCGCCAGGCCGAGAGCCGCGCCCGCGACCTCCTCGACATGCTGGGGCTGGCCGACAAGCAGAGCGCCGCGCCCGGCGTGTTGTCGGGTGGGCAGCGCCAGCGCCTGGCCATCGCCCGCGCCCTGGCCAACAAGCCCACCCTCCTGCTCGCCGACGAGCCCACCGGCGCGCTCGACTCCGACGGCGGCCTCGAGGTGCTCGAGCTCTTCCGCCGCCTCCACGCCGGAGGCCAGGCCATCCTGCTGGTCACCCACGACGACGCCGTGGCGGGCGCGGCCACCCGCATCGTGCGCATGCGCGACGGGCGCATCGAGGACGACGGGTTGAGCGGCCGGAGCACCGCCACCGTCGCCGCCACCTCGGGAACGTCGCCCACCTCGACGGGATGAGCGTCCAGGTCGCCGCCGACCGGGGACGGGTCGTCTCGGAGCCCGTGGCACCGGCGCGGCCGGTGACGTCCCTGGCCGCCACGGTACTGGCGCTGTTCGCGCTCGGGGCTGCCGCCTACGCCCCCGTCCTGGGTCGCCACGGCAACCTGGCCACCGAGTCGGTGCGGGCCGTGCTGGTGGCCGCCTTCGCGCTGGCAGGGACGTTCGCGGTGATCCGGCGGCCCTTCGAGCGCCAGGGGACACTGGTGCTCGCCGGCACCGCGGTGGGAGCCCTCGCCGCCCTCTTCGCGGCGGTCATCCAGGCCCACGCGCACGGCACCGCCGTCAACGCCACGGTGGTGTCGGTGGCGCGCGTGGTGGTGCCCGTGGGCGTCGCCCTGCTGCCGGTGGCGGCCATGCACCTGCTGCTCGGCCTGCCCGACGGCAGCTGCCGGCTCAGCCGGGCCGCCATCGTCGGCGGGTACGTCGTGGGCGCGGCCGTGGGCGTGGCCATGTGGACGCGGCGCCCCGCGCTGCCGCTGTGGCCGGTGGCCGTCGAGGTCGTCGTGTTCGGATCGATCGGCGTGATCGGGTCCCAACGGCGCTACGCCCGCTCCCGGGGCGTGGAGCGTCAGCGCATGCAGTGGTTCGGGTGGGCCATCGCCGTCGGTGCCGAGATACTCGTGGTGGCGCTCGCCCTCCGGGTGCTGTGGGGATGGCCCACGCGCCCGTGGCTCGTGGTCATGGTGTCGAGCCTCCCGCTGGCCGTGGCGCTCGCCATGGGCAGCTCGCGCCGCCTGGCCGGGCGCATCGACCGCATCCTGGCCCATACCGTGTCGTTGGCCGGCCTCACCGGCATCGTGGTGGTGGTGTACCTGGTGATCGTGGTCGGCCTGGGTCACACCCCGACCCAGAACCAGCGCTCGCTGCTGGCGTTGTCGATGGCGGCCGCGGCGGTGGCGGCGCTGCTCTACGGCCCGGCTCGCCAGCGCCTCACCCAGTACGCCAACCGCATCGTCTACGGCGAGCGCGAGGCACCCGACACCGTGTTGCGCACCTTCGGGAGCCGGCTGTCGCGTGCCATCCCCATGGACGAGCTGCTCTTGCAGGTGGCCGAGTCGCTGCGCAAGACCCTCGGCCTGTCCGCCGCGGAGGTGTGGACCGGCTCGGGCGGCCATCTCGAGCGGACGGTGTCGGTCCCCGACGTCCCGGTGCAGCGCCTGACGCTCAACGAGGAGGAGTCCACCGTGGTGGCCCGGGCCGGCGTGACGGGCACGGCGTGGGTCGAGATCTGGTTGCCCAGCCTGCTGCACGACCGCGCAGACTCGGTGATCCGGGTGGCGCCCACGACGCACTCGGGGCAGATCCTGGGCCTCATCGTGGCGGTGCGCCCGCCCAACAGCGAGCCCTTCACCAGCGACGACGACACCATGCTCACCGAGCTGGCGCGCCAGGTCGGCCTGGCCCTGCACAACGTGGAGCTCGACTCTGCCCTCCAGGAGTCCCTCGACGAGGTCCGGCGCCAGGCCGACGAGCTGCGGGCGTCCCGGGCGCGCATCGTGGCCTCCGCCGACGCGGCCCGGCGCCAGATCGAGCGCAACCTCCACGACGGGGCCCAGCAGCACCTGGTGGCCCTGGCGGTCAACATCCGCTTGGCCCGCCAGCTCGCCGAGCGCGATCCCGAGGCCTCGGGCAAGATCCTCGACCAACTGGGCGAGGCGGTCCAGGAGGCCGTGCAGGAGCTGCGGGCCTTGGCGCACGGCATCTACCCGCCGCTGCTCATCGACCGCGGCATCGCCGAGGCGTTGCGCTCCGCGGCGGGGCGCGCCGCGCTGCCCACCGAGGTCGACGCCGAAGGCCTCGACCGCTTCTCCCCCGAGAGGGAGGCGGCGGTCTACTTCTGTTGCATGGAGGCCCTGCAGAACGCGGGCAAGCACGCCGGTGACGGGGCCGCCGCCTTCGTGCGTGTGTGGGAGGACGGCGCCAACCTGTTCTTCGAGGTGCGCGACACCGGGGCGGGGTTCGACGCCAACGGCTCCCTGGCCAGTGGGGCCGGCTTCGTGAACATGAGCGACCGCGTGGGAGCGATCGGCGGGACCGTCAGCGTGGCGTCCGCGCCCGGCGCCGGGACCACGGTGTCGGGGTGCATCCCCATCGGCGCCTGACGGCCGATACGCCTGACGGCGGCCGATGCGCCTGACGGTCGATCCGCCTGACGGTCGATCCGCCTGACGGTCGATCCGCCTGACGGTCGATCGCCGGTCAATCCACCTGGGAGCCCGAGCCGTCCCTGTCCTCCCACAACCGGAGCAGCACGTCTGGGCCGAACTGCTCCTTGTGGACGTAACCCATCGCCCCGCACGTACGGGCGTCGGCGGGGAGGTCGTCGGCGTCGTAGGTCGAGAGCAGGATGACCCGGATCTCGGGATGGGCGTCGGTGATGCGCCGGGTGGCCTCGATCCCCGACATGCCGTCCATGTTGATGTCCATCAGGACGAGCTCGGGCGACAGGGCAGACACCTGCTCGATGGCGGCCTCACCCGACTTCGCCTCTCCCACGACCTCGAACCCGGG
>Ga0116215_1002797_pt1 | contig 10513 bp, 9 predicted proteins | sample Sb_taG_7_FD_89698 | JGI IMG/M metagenome (GOLD analysis project Ga0116215, IMG submission 89698) | Peat soil microbial communities from Weissenstadt, Germany - Sb_50d_2_FS metaG | ecosystem: Environmental > Terrestrial > Soil > Wetlands > Peat | place: Germany: Weissenstadt | collected 2010-09-21 | reverse complement strand
GGAACGGCAGTCGGGGCCCGGGGACGCCGGCGGTGCAGAACACGGGCAGGCCGTGCTCGACGCACGCGGCGTACACCGGATACATGAGCGGGTCGTTGATCGCCACCGTCGGGGACGTGCCGGCCGGGAACAGGGTCACCGCCCGCGCCCCCCAGCGCTCGCGCGCCCGGGCGATCGACGTGATCGCGGCCGCGCCGAGCGTCGGATCGACCGAGACCGACGCGATGAAGCGGTCGGGGTGGCGCCGCACCGCCCGCTCGCCGTCGTCACCTCCGGCCACGGTCACCATGCCGCGCTCGATGCCCCAGCGGTCCATCTCGGCCAGCGTCGCCCCCACGGGGTCGCTCACGCCGCCCATCCGCTTGTCGGGCACGTCGCGGAACAGGAACTCCACCGGCGAGTCCAGCGCGACCGGATCACGCGTCCGGCTCGTCACCCACGCGTACGCGGCGCGGAGGTCGGGGTGGGCGAAGCCGATCAGCGTGTCGACGATCCCGATCCCGCCGGGCATGGTCACCGGCGCGACGGCGTCACGCGGCCTGAGGGGTGGGCCGGGCCCGCCGCTGCTCCATGGCCCAGCCTGGGCCGCGCACCACGTAGGACAGCCGCTCCCGCCAGCTGGTCGACCCGGCCACGTCGCGCAGCATGTCGACGTATTCGTGATCGATGATGCGCCGCGGGTCGAAGGTGCCGATGTTGTGGGTCAGTCCGTACACCACCGGTTCGGACTCGGGCTCGAACGTGCCGAAGAGCCGGTCCCAGACGATGAGGATGCTCCCGTGGTTGCGGTCGAGGTAGCGGCGGTTCGATCCGTGGTGGACGCGATGGTGCGACGGCGTGTTGAACGGCCCCTCGACCGGGCCCAGGCGGCCGATCGTCTCGGTGTGGATCCAGTACTGGTACAGGAGGTTCACCCCGCGCGCCGTTTCGACCAGTCGGGGCCGGATGCCCAACAGGCACAGCGAGCCGAAGGGCACGAAAGTGCCGAACGCCTCGGCCACGGGCTGGCGCAGCGCCGTGGACAGGTTGTAGTGCTCGCTCGAGTGGTGCACGACGTGGACCGCCCACATGTACCGGCTGGTGTGCATGAAGCGATGGTCCCAGTAGTACAAGAAGTCCCACGCCACGATGGCTGCCACCAGGGCCAGGGACCCGGTGCCGAGGTCGGGCAGGATGCGACGCCGCCACAGGCGCTCGGGGGTCGTGCGTGACGCCCACGTCGAGGTGATGGCCACGCCTCCGGCCACCACGGCCGCCACCCCCCCCACCGACGACACCCGCCGCGCCACACGCGCCGCGCCGCGTCGTTCGGCCTGCGCCGCGTCGGCCTCCTCGGTCTCGATCCACCTCGTCACGAGGTCGGCGACCGTGGTGGTGGCGGCGGCCCCCAGGGCGCCGGCCACCAGCGCCTTGCCGTATCGGCCCCGACCGGGCGTGAAGGGCTTCAGGAGCTTGGGCATGACCAGGGGCGCCACGAGACTCCCCACCCCCATGGCCAGGCTGGCCAGGGTGTCGCGCTTCTCGTAGTCGCCTGCGGTCGGTCCGCGCTCCGCAGCGCGCCGGCGGAGCCACAGGTACTCCCCCGCCATGCTTGCGAAATAGAAGGGGACGGCCAGGACCGTCAGGTCCAGCGCCGCGTCCCCGTCGGGAGCATTCTTGGCGGGAGCACTCGGGCTCGAACGGCGACGGCGCATCGCCCCCATTGTGCGCTGCCCGGCCCGCGGCCGTCGACCGCCCCGCTCGGGCGTGACCGGTCTCAGCCCGCCGGCGCGCCGTCCACAGCGTGCATGGCGGCCAGGGCCGGACCGGCCAGGCCGTGCAGGAGGAACGTGCACAGCTCGGCGGCCGCCTCCTCCACGGGGGCGGGCGTGGGCTCGCCGGCCCGAACCGACATCGCCCCGTAGAGCTGCTGGCCCACGAAGGTCGTGGCCTTGTCGGCGTCGAGCAACCGGAAGTCGCCCGACAAGGTGCCCTGTTCGATCACGTCGCGGATGAGGCCGGCGATGTCGAGCCCGATGAGGTCGAGCTCGGCGCCCACCGTGGAGGCGAATTGGTTGGGCACGCCTTGGGCCGCCACGGCCAGACGGAAGAAGGCGGGATTGTCGTCGATGCGCTCGAGCATGCCGAGCACCAACGTGCGGAGGCGCTCGACCGGAGCGCTGTCACGCTCCCAGGACGCCACGACGGAGTCGAGGAGGAGTGTGTGCATCCGCTGGAGGCACGCCCGGAGCAGTTCCTCACGATTGGCGAAGTACACGTACAAGGTCGACCGGGCCACCCCCGCCTCGGTGGCGATCTCGTCCATGGGGACCTCGGTCGTGCCCCGCTCGCCGAACAACCGGCGGGCCACGTCGATGATCTGGTCGCGACGGAAGTCGCGGATCAGGGCCTTCAGCTCGGCCGGTGACGATCGCGGCACTTCAACGGGCCCCGACGGGCGCCGTGGGCGAGAACGCCACGGGGAGGTGCTTCACCCCGTTGATGAAGTTCGACTGAAGCCGCTCGACCTCACCGGCCACGCCGATGTCGGGAAGACGGTCGAGCAGGTGCTCGAACATCACGATGATCTCCATGCGGGCGAGATTGGCCCCCAGGCAGAAGTGGGGCCCGCCGCCGCCGAAAGCCATATGGGGATTGGGTTTTCTGCCCACGTCGAACCGATCGGGGTCCTCGAACACCGTCTCGTCTCGGTTGGCCGACACGTGGAAGAAGACCACCTTGTCCCCTTCCTCGATCAGCTCGCCCCCGATCTCGACGTCTTCGGTGGCCTGGCGGCGGAAGTTCATGACGGGTGTGACGAAGCGCAGCATCTCCTCTACCGCCGAGGGCAGCAGCGACCTGTCCTGTCGCAGCCGCTCCCACTGGTCGGGGAATTGCGAGAAGGCCACCATGGCACCCGACATCAGGTTGCGGGTCGTCTCGTTCCCGGCCACGGCCAGGAGCATGAAGAACAGGTCGAGCTCGAGCTCCGACAGGCGCTCCCCGTCCAGCTCGACCTGGGTCAGCACGCTCATCAGATCCTGGCCCGGGTCGGCGCGTTTGTGCTCGTAGAGTTCGGCCGCGTATCCGAACAGCTCGGCGGCAGCCATGGATGCGTTCTCGTCGGCGAGCATCTCGGCGCCTTGGTACTCGGCGTCCTCGCGTCCGATCATCCGGTTCGACCAGTCGAACATCTTGGACCGGTCCTCGGCCGGCACCCCGAGGAGCTCGGCCAGCACGACGAGGGGGAGCTCGGCGGCGACGTCGATGACGAAGTCGGCCGAGCCCGACTCGCAGATCCGGTCGATGATGTCGTCGGCCACGGCGTGGATGCTCTGCTGGAGCTCGCCGATCATGCGGGGGGTGAAGCCCTTGTTCACCAGACGCCGGTAGCGCGTGTGCAGCGGGGGGTCCATCGTCACCATCATCAGCCGCTGCTGCTCGAGCTGTTCTTCGGGTGTCTCCCACAAGAAGGTGCCCTTGCGGTACGAGGAGAAGCGCTGGGCGTCGCGGTTCACCGTCACGCAGTCCTCGTGCCGGGTGATGGCCCAGAAGCCCGGGCCCTCGGTCTCCTCGTGCCAGTAGGCCGGAGCGTGGTGCCGCAGGTAGGCGAACCAGTCATAGGGCACGCCGGCCACGAAGTTCCGGGAGTCGGTCAGGTCGATCGGGGAGCGGTCCATCCGGACGACACCTCCAGTGAATCAGACACGTTGTCCGATTTTCTGGATGTTATGTCCATAAGCCCGGCCCGTCAACGCCTCCGCTCGCTCGCGATCGACGGTCGTGGCAACGCGCACGGTGACTTGCGCTGGACAACGATCCCATCCGCGGCGACAGTTGGCGGCGTGAGGGTCGGGAACGAAGGCACGCGGTGACCAGCGCACGGGCCACGACCTCTTTTCCGTGACCACCCACATACTCGCCGCGGTCGCCCTGCTGGCGGTGGTGAGCGCCGGGGGGACGGTCTGGCTGCTGGTCCGGGACGAGCGCGGCGTGAGCCGGCCCGCCACCGCCCGCGCCCTGCGCCGTCTCAGCGCCGTGAGCACCGGGGTGGTGCTGGTCACGATCGCCTTCCTGCACCCGTGGTACTGGGACCTGTCCATCGCTGCCCTGGTGGCGGCAGCATTTCTCGGCGTGCACGCCATGCTACGGGCCCTGGAGCACCGGGCGTCGCCGGCGACCTGGGGGGCCATCGCCGTGGCCATGGCCTCGGTCGTCCTCGGATCCGCGCTCGTGACCCTGGGCGCCACCGCGGCGGTGATCGACGGGGCCGCCCTCGTCGGGGGGAAGGCGGTGCCGGTGGCGCACGACGGCGAGGTGCTGGCCCGACCTGAGCTGTACCAGGTGTTCTGGGGCCCGGAGTGGGACCGGCCCGGGACCACGGCCGCTCTCGGGCAAGGTGCCGCCTTCCAGCGCGCCCTGCCCGCGTCGTCATGGGCGTCGGCCGTGACCGAGGCGGGCTACGGCGTGGTCGGCCTGGACTCGGGCGGTTGTTGGGTCGACCCCAGCCCGCCGACGCCGTCGGGGCCGGCGTCGAGCATGTCGTCGGGGCCGTTCCCGGCCGAGATCCACCGCGTCTTCGGAGGCCACGCCCATCTCCGGCCCTGCCCGGGCTTCTCCGCCGCCACCCCGCGCCCGCCGTCGGCCGATGCCGTGGTGGTGGTGTGGGTCGACCCGGCCGTCGCCTACCAACTGGGGGGCGTCTCCGCTCACGGTGCGGTGCCCTGGCCTGGTCGGCCCGACGGCCTGGTGGCTGCCGGGCTCAGCGGTGGGTTCGCCTCGTGGGGCGGGCCGTCGTGCGCGCGTCGCGCCGCCTGCCGGGCGCTGCCGAGCTACGCCACTCCGACCTACGCGTTGTCCCACGAGCTGGTGGAGGCGGCCAGCAATCCCTTCGGCCACGGGTGGTACGCGGACGTCCCCCTGCGGTGGTCGGCGCGCTACTTCCTCTCGCACGGGCCGACCTCGCTGCTCGGGGCCGCCCCGGCCTTCCAGGGCGAGGTCGCCGACCTGTGCGAGCCCGGCCAACCCGACGCGCCGCGTCACCAGGTCAGCGCCACGTTCGGTGCCCGACGCCTGGCCGTGGCGGCCTTCTACCGCCCCGGCACGGGGTGTGGGTCGTGACCCTCAAGTCCACGAGGACCGGCGCCGACGCCCAATAGGTGATATCGAGCTCGCGACGGGTGGCGTCGGACCCCCGGCGGCCGGTACCGAACCCACGCGCCGTGCTGGCCGCCCAGTGGCGGCCGGTGGTGATGCCGGCGTTGGTGCTGTGGTTCTTGGCCTGCGTGGTGTCGACGACGGTGGGACGACCCTTCGACGTGCTCGAGTACGAGCAGTACGCCCACGCCGCGCTGCACAGCCCCCTGTTCCACCACCTCCCCCTCGAGTACCCGGCGCCGGCACTGGCCGTGTTCATCGCCCCCCTGCTGCTCCCCTTCTCCTACCCGTGGGCGTTCGCGGTGTTGGCCGGCCTCGCCATGCTGGTGATGGTCACGACGTACGAGGGCTCGGGCCTGGCCGGCTGGGACGTGCACGCCGCGGGGCGGCTCATCATCTACCTGGCGCTGGGTTCGGTCATGGTCCTCACCGGCCGCTACGACGTCTTCGCCGTCACGGCCGCCTTGTTGTCCCTGCGCGCGGCCCGACGCGACCGCTGGAACGCGGCGTGGACGTGGAGCGCGGTCGGGGCCGCCGTCAAGCTGTTCCCGGCCGTGTTCTGGCCGGTGTTCCTCATCGCCGAGTGGCGCCGGCACGGTCGCATCCCGGTCCGACGCCTGTGGTGGATGGCGGGCACGGTCTTGCTCGTGGCCGGGGTGCCCGCCCTGGTCGACCACACCGCCGCCCTCAACGTGCTGCACTACTACCTGCACCGCCCGACCGAGGACGGGAGCCTCGCCGCGGGCTTGTCGGTGCTCTTCGACTGGCACGGGACCAATTGGTCCTCCACCTTCCACAGCGTCAACGTCGTGAGCGCCATCTCGGGGGGCCTCGGGCTCGCCACCGAGGTCGCCGGGGCGGGCGCGTGTGTGTGGGTGTGGTGGCAGCAGGTCCGGGGCCGGCTCCCGCTCGAGGCCGCCTGTCTGGCCACGCTCACCTTCGTCATGCTCGGGTCGAAGGTCCTGTCCGTGCAGTACGTGATGTGGCTGATGCCGCTGTGGGCGCTGTACCGCCTGCGTGTCACATGGCTGCTGGCGGCGACGGCCAACCTGATCGTCTTCCCCTACGCGGTGTCGGCGACCGGTCTCGGGTACCTCCCCGAGCACGCCTTCGCCACCAGCCTCACCCTGACGTTCTTCGCCCGCGACGTGCTCATCGTGGTGGGCACGTGCCTGTGGCTCCGGACCGTGCTCGTGGCCCGGACGCCCCGGGCCGGTCGTCCCCTGGCCCTGCAGAACGCCTGACTACGGGCTGAGAACCGGGACCTGGCTCGAGGCGGCCAGGTTGTAGGTGAGGCCGATCGGCGCCACCAGGCCCTTGGTGCGCAAGGTCAGCGCCACCTCGACCGACGTCGGAACCGCGCACGACCCTCCGCACGTGACGGTGATGTTGACGTCCCCGTTGACCGCCGGCTGTGTCAGCTGCGTGGCCGTCTTGGTCTGCGCGCACAGGGGCGCGGGGTTGACCGTGAGCAGCGGCGACGCCTGGGACACGGCCTTCTCGATGGTGACCGGTGAGCCGGACTCGCAGTACACGTTGTTCTGCAAGGTCACGAGGGACGTCTCGATCGACGCCATGCGCGCTCCGGCGGTGGCACCGTCGTGGATGGCCGAGTTCTGGTAGGCGAGGAAGCTGCCCGCGATGATCCCGAAGATCAGCATGAAGACCAAGGGTGCGACGAGCGCGAACTCGACGAGGGTCGCGCCCGTGTCGGGACGACGACGAACCGCCAGGCGGGCGCGGGGTCGCATCACCCGATGAGCGACAGGCTGCTGCCGCCTGGCAACGCGTAGGGCTGGCCGAGGATGGTGATGGTGGTGGCCCCGTCGGTGTTGAAGTCGTCGACGATGGCGGTGCCGTCGAGGGTGAAGGACCCAGCCGACTGGGGCGGCCCAGCAGACCATCCCGCCCCGTAGCCCGACTGCAGGGTGCCGCCCGCGTAGAAGGGGATGCCGCCGCCCACGCCGTCCCAGTAGTCGAGGGGGGCGCTGGCCCCGTAGTTCGTGAGCGACGCGTTGTACACGACCCCGCTGACCTGGATCTTGGCCGCGTCACCGGGCTCGGCGTTGAAGCCGAAGTTGGCCTGCGTCCCGGAGTACTGGTACAGCGCCATGCCGGGCGTGCCGCCGACCCCCCCGAAGGCGCCGGAGGTCGGACCGGTCAGGGTCACCTGACTGCCGGCCGCGCCGCCGACGATGAGGGAGAAGTTGTTCCCCGTTCCGGTCATCGAGGTGTCGGGAACGAACGACGAGTCGCCGTAGGCGACGACCCCGTAGGTCGGCTCGACCGGGCTCGGGTACTGGGTGGTCGGCGGCGTGGTCCCGCCGCACTGCGTGGACGCAGACGCGGGCTGCGGGGTCTCGTGCTCCGGAGTGCCGTGACCACTGGCCGCACTGGTCAGGGTCGACGACGGCAGGCACGGCGCACCGTTTCCGCCGAAGCCGCTGGGAACGAAGCTGCCGTTGCTCTCCGAGCCCGGGACGTTGCCCGCCACGGGATAGGGCGTCTTGGTGGCGATCAGGACGTTGGACCCCGTCACCGTGTCGCTCGAGGACTGCGGGTTGATCCACAGCCCCCCCGGGAACTGGTAGATGCCGGGGTAGCCGCCGTCGGGCCCGGGGCAGTCCGCGAACGTGGCCGAGCCGGTGAGCTCGACCGGGTTCGGGTAGATGCCCGGCTGCAGGTTCTGGGTGCCACCCAGCACCCCCGAGATGCTGCTGTAGACCGTCGGGCTCGGGTTGCCCGGGCAGGCGGTGTTGGTGCTCGAGTTCAGCGGGCTCGGCGGTGCCTCGGGGGAGGTGAGGGGGTCGGTGATCTGCGTGCCCGACGCGTCGATGTTGTTGTAGTCGATGGTCACCGGTGACTCCGAGCAGATCATCTGGTTGGCGGGCAGCTGCGTGGCGGGGTCACCGCTCTGGTACGCAGGGCTCGTCGGAGGGCTCGTGGTGCCCGGAGGAGGGGGAGGCAGCAGACCCTTGATGCCGTTGCCCTCGAAGCAGGTGTCCAGCGGCCACAGGTTCTGGCCGTTCAACATGCCGATGGAGTGGATGGTGCCGTAGACGTAGAGGTTGCTGTCGGTCTTGGCGTCGATGGCATCGTCCCACTCGTACCCGTCGGCGGTCCCGCTCCAGGGCTGGTTGGTCACGTTGGTGTTGAGGACGATGTTCCCCGACACGACGAAGGTGCCGGTGCCCCCACCGAGGATCTCGTGCGGACCCACCTGGTTGAGGGCCACGATGGAGAAGGGCTGACCGGTGGCGGTGTTGGACACCGAGCCCGTGGCGTAGCCACCGAGTTGGTGGATGCCGAAGATCCCCGCGAAGAACGGCGACCACGTGGGATTGGCGGCCACGCTCACGCCACAGGACCCGGGAGGCGGTTCGGGGGTGTCGCTCGTGGTCGCCGTGAACGTCGAATTGGGTATGACCTTCCCGCTCGCGTTCAGGTACTGGGCGCTCCAGTTGGTCCCGATGCCGGCGTCGTTGTCGTGGATGAGCTGCTGGATGATGGCGGTGACCTGCTGCATGGTCAGCGCAGTCGTCCCGTTGCAGTACGTGGAGGTGTTGAGCTGTTGCGCCGCCGCGTAGGCCGCGAAGTCCGTGGCGTTCTGCGCACGGCGGTTCTGGACGAACCCGAAGCTGCCGTCGATGGCGATGGCGATGAGCCCGAGCAACACCACCAAGGCGATGGTGACGATGATCAGCACCGCGCCGCGCTCGCCTTCCTCTCCCCTGCGAATGGCTCTCGTCATGAGTACCTCGCCGATGCATGCACGGTGACGGGGAAGGTCCCCACGAAGGGGACGAGGGAGCCGGACCGCTGGGAGATGGTGATCGTGACGACGTTCATGGTGATCGTCGCTCCACCCGCGCCGGTGGCGACGGTCTCGCTCTTCGTCGACATGCTGACGTAGTCGTTGGCAGCTGAATCGCTGCTCTGGTACACGTTGGAGACACCTTCCTCGGCGTTGACGGCGTTGGTGGCGTCGGCCAACACGGTCGGAGTCGGAGTGGAACGACCGAGCTCGTTGGCGGCCTGGATGGCACCGGCGCGCGCCGCGCTCGTCAGGCGGACGGCCAATTGCATCCCGCTCCAGCCGTTGAAGGCGACGCCCAGGAGGAGGGCCACGAGGGGCAGCACCACGACCAGCTCGATGAGCGCCTGACCGCCCTCGTCACGTCGCGGGCCGCCCCGACTCACCCGATGAACCCTGCGTTGAACCTCTGAGCCGACGGAGCGGGCGCCGAACACCTGCCGGTCAAGGCGTCGGCTCATATTTTCCTCCGCCCGTCGAACCGGTCGAGGTGGAGCTCGAACCGGTGCTGGACGTGCCCGAGTGCGCCGGGCTGGCGAGGTTCGTGCCGCTGCTGGTCGAGCCCGATGCCGTCGGCGTGGCCGGGATGAGGTTCGAGCCGGTGATGGTGGTGGGGGCGCTGGGCTGGTTGCCCGTGGCCTCCAGGGCGAGGTAGATGCCGCCGGTCACACCGACGCCGTCGCCGTTGGCCAGGGCGATGCGGGCCGCCGCCGCGGGCGGCACGGCGAAGGTGATGACGTTGCTGGCCTGAGGCGTGGCACTGGTGGCGGTGGCGGTCCCGGTGGTGCCCGGCGCCGGCACCAAGGTGGTGCCCACGGCCAGGACGGGCACGGCCTGGTACAGGTAGGTCTCTTGCGAACCGTTGAGGTCGATGAGGATGTCGACCTTGTCACCGGGCTGGATCAACCCGGCCACGCCGTGGACCTGGTCGACCGACACCGAGATGGCGACGTCGCCCTGGGGCACGGTCTCGGCCGCCACGCTGGCGATGGTGTCAGGCGACTGGAACATCCCCGACACCACGACCTCGCCCACGGGCAGGTTGGCGCCGGCCTCCTCGGTGCGGATGGCGGAGAGGTTGGTGACCGCGGAGCTCGGCCGGAACTCGGCGGGCATCTTCTTCTGCACGAGGTATCCGCCGTTGGCGACATCGGCACCGGTGGTGGTGCGGGGGATCGCCTTGGTGATCACGTACGCGGGCACGAGCTTGGCGTTGTGGTAGGCGTTGTTCTGGGCGTTGTTGAGAAAGACGTAGCTCAACACCGACGCCAGCACCCCGACCGCGACAGCGACGGCGACCACGACCGACCGCTTGGAAGTCATCCGAGCCCCCCTCTAGGCGAGCCGGAGCCGATTCCGTGCTCGAAATACGAACCCGGAGCTGTGTCTCGGCGCCCGGCAGTCCACTGCAGTGGATCGTTCGACGCCCAGTGTGCGCGACCGCGACCCCATTGACAATGACCTGGGAGGCAAATGAGTCGCAGGTCCTACCACTGATTCCTTCCCGGTCCCGAGCCACCTCGGGACCGGCTCGCGAGGCGGCGCGAGCGGGGGAGTGGGGTC
>Ga0116215_1002795_pt1 | contig 10521 bp, 7 predicted proteins | sample Sb_taG_7_FD_89698 | JGI IMG/M metagenome (GOLD analysis project Ga0116215, IMG submission 89698) | Peat soil microbial communities from Weissenstadt, Germany - Sb_50d_2_FS metaG | ecosystem: Environmental > Terrestrial > Soil > Wetlands > Peat | place: Germany: Weissenstadt | collected 2010-09-21 | reverse complement strand
TCCTTTCCGTGCGACTCGCTAATCTTTCAGGAACCCAAAATGGTCCCGCTCCGTGCACGGATTGAAATCTAATCTGAAACGAGAACTCGCTTCCCGTGAGCCGGCGACCGATGGCTAACTCTTAGAATGGAAAAATGTATATCCCCTGATTCGCTTAGATGGTCTAGCGAACTCTCTACAGCTTATTTTGAAAAAAGGAGTATTGATAACAAATGAATTGTCCTAATTGCGGCACTCAGCTTCCCGAAGACGCAGCGTTTTGTTTCAAGTGCGGTTACAAGATGAACCTGGCATCAGGTGGAGTACAGCCAAGTAGAAGTGGCGGTCAACCAGTGGGCTCTTCTGCAGCTCCTCAAAAGCCGGAGCAGGTGATTGCTCCTTCCGGAGTAACATCGCTGAAATGCCCAAACTGCGGTGCCCCATTATCGCCGAAGTTTGGTGAGATGGTAATTACCTGTGAATACTGCGGCAGCGGCATTACCCTGGGTACGCAAGGATGGACGAATGTCCAAAAGCAGACCATGCTTTCATTGAAAGTCGCCACGGTCGATGACCTTAACGCGATTATCAAACCAATGATGGACAAGGGGCTATTGCATCGGCATCTTCAGGAAAAGTCGAAACAGGAGGAAATGACACTCTCTTACGTACCTTACTGGATAGTCAGCATTTCAGCGCGGACGACTGTTGTTTCAATTAGTGAAACGCAGCAGATCGCTCAGACTGCAACAACCGCTGCGTTGATGGGTGCCCTTTTAGGTGGCGGTGGATTTGGTGGGGGCGGTGGTGGAGGCCGCAGAGGAGGGGGAGGCGGAGGTCGAAGGCGTGTGCTATGGGACGTAGGTTTAGGCACTAGTGCCCTATTCTCAGGAGCTTTCAAGTTTGGACCAATCATGGCTTACGGAATGGGGATGGGGTATGGCGGCGGAGCCAACAGAAGAAGCGACCAAATGGACGCTAACTATGACTTTCCAGTTGTTGCTCTAAAAGCTCTCACGGCTTATCAGCCCCGAGAATACCAATTCAACCTCGAAGGCAGGTCACTTTTCGACATTACGAAAATTCCGAAAGGTTTGAAGGTGCTGAACGGGGACATCAGCGAGGATGTCGCAAAGTCGCAGGCAAAGACTCTTGTCGATCAACTGCAGTCAGAAAAGGCGCATGCAAAGTATCACATGATCCAGCAGCTTACGACGCAGTCAGAAGTTGGAGACGTGGAGCTTCTTCATGCGCCAATATGGTTCATCAAGTACGATCACAAAGGTAACAAGATCATACTAGTCGTCGATGCAAACTCCGGTCGCGTTATCAACAGTATCGGATTATGATAGAAACTTTTGGCGTTAATCATTCTGATTTTAGATCAGAGTAGGGAAAAGCCAAAGTGAAGATTTCTCGAGTAATCATACTCGTAGTTGTGATCGTCGTGATCGCGCTGGTTGCCCTTTTCGCTTACGAAGCCATATTCGCATCGAATACAACAAGCAACTCAGTGTGGAAATCTGGTTCCGAATATCCTCTTCAAGCGGATGGAGGATTTGACGTGGGAGGCCAGCAGTGCGTAAACAGTACTGGGTACATCTATTGTATTGGTGGACAGGATGTCAATAGCGCTCCCCGCAATAACGTTTATTCTTCCAATCTCTTATCTTCCTCTTCCCCTGACATCAGCAGTTGGACATCTGATTCGAACGTCTATCCCCAGACAATTTTCGGACAGTCCTGCGTCTATTATTCCGCTGTTGTTTATTGTATCGGTGGAATTTATGATGATGCGGGGGATGATGTAAATTCTAGCTACTATGCTTCCCTCAGCAACGGACAGGTAAGTAGTTGGAAGTCTACGACTCCCTACCCCGCTTCCGCAGACACTCTTTCCTGTGTTGCATCCTCCGGCTACATCTACTGCGTTGGAGGGACTGCTGAATCGAACGGCTTGAATGCAACTGCAGCAGGCAGCAGCTCGGTCTGGTTTGCCCCTTTGACGGCTTCGGGCATTGGAAAGTGGAGCGCTACAAACTCCTATCCTTCCAATGCTTACTATCCCATCTGCTACGTGTCTCAGAGCTACATCTATTGCTTGGGCGGGGCTGACGGAAACAGTAACGCTGTGAACTCAGTCTATTACGCGGCATTATTACCTACCGGCGTAGGAGCGTGGACGGCAACAACGCCTTATCCGACCCAGCTATCGGGTCAATCTTGCGTGATCGTGTCCAGCTCCATCTACTGTGTGGGTGGTCAGGGAAATCAGGGTGCTTATTCTAGCTCCGTCTATTTTGCGACGGTTTCTTCGAGCGGGGTTGGCGCTTGGAAGCAAGTTGCAAATTACCTCGATGCTGCGGAGACGAACTGCGTCTTTTCTTCAGGCTACATATACTGCATCGGAGGATTCGATGGCAGCTCATCTAGCGAGACCCCTGAAGTGAACTATGCTTCTCTTAGTTCTCTTGCCAACAGCTCTCCTTGATTGATCCATTGGTCCGAGCAAAATAGAACTTGAACAGATTCTAATCTTTGAAGATTAGAAAATGCTAATCACGGAAGCATCTTTTACGCTCAGAAACTAACTAACTCTTTTATAACGCAAATCTGAGCGGTCTCTTTTAGAGCCCATTTGGATCGCTTTTTACCTGCTAAGAAAAATGTTTCTGCTGTTTCGAGAACTGCTGCAATAGTAGTCATCGTTGTAATTATCATCGCTGCCGTTGGGGGCATCGCATACGCTACCTCCCGAGGTTCTAGCACGACATCTTCTTCATCTTCGCAATCTTCGACGTCACAATCTTCCTCTTCATCGTCTTCATCGGTTGCTCCTACGTCATCTTCCAGTTCATCGTTGAGCTCTTCAAGCTCGTCCTCATCTTCTTCTTCGTCATCATCTTCAGTTTCATCATCTTCCTCGAGTTCCAGCTCGTCTTCTTCTTCGTCAAGCGGAGGGCCAGTAGTAACGACATTGTCGATCGATGATCTGACATGGCCGTTCGGAGAGCTTAGTCAGCTTCTTAATGTTGGAGAACCTTATCCCAACTGGCAAACCGATACAGTCTACCAATCTCTAGTCGATGACAATGCTTCGCAGGAATACGCGACCGGTGCGATCGTTGCCGAGCCGATGCTCGCTTCAAACTGGACTGTTTCAGCAGATGGCAGAACTTACACATTTGATCTCAGAAACGTTACTTTTTCGAACGGAGATCCGTTCAACGCCTACCAAGTTTGGGGTGAGATGTACGCCGACTATTACCTTTCTGGCAACAGCAGTAACTGGATGACCGCTTACAACGTCTTCAACATGTCCCCGGTTAATTTTGGGCCCGCCACGCTCGCGTTACTGAACCAGAGTGGACTCATTAATCCCTCCGCTCAGGGGATCGCTCTAATGAGCAATAGCTCCTGGCCGATTTACGCTCCTAATGCGAACCAGATAGTCTTCCACCTCGCAGCTTCCTTCCAGTGGTTCCCACTAACGTTGGTCGTTTTCACTGGTCTCCTGTACGACACTCAGTTCGTTCTCGATCACGGCGGTTATGGTACGCCCACGGCCGTCAATCCGTACTTTAACCTGACTCCAGCTCCTGGAACGGGTCCGTACAAAGTATCAAACGTTGTGGAAAATTCGTATGTAGAATTTACTCAGAATCCCACATATTGGGGGAACAGCCTAACTGCAGCACAGATCCAGGCTAATCCCTTCCTTGATCCCGGGCACGTAAAAAATGTCATTATTTACGCAAAGACTGATGATGTTGCAAGGTATGCAGATCTAGCGTCAGGGCAGGTTCAGATTGCAGGAATAGAAACTCAGGACTGGCCGTTGATCCAGGCAAATCCAGACAGATTCGCTTACTCGGTTTTGCCAGACAATTCGATGGCATTCGTTGGAGCAACTATGAACACGCTGAGGTACCCCACCAACATCACTGCGGTCAGACAGGCAATAGTCCACGCGATCAATTACTCGAACATTTCTAAGGAGGTCTTTTTCAACGGACTGGTGCCATTCATGGGCCCCGAGTATCCGTCACAGTCGCAGTACTACGACCTAGGCAATCTTCCGCCGTACCAGTATAACATAACACTCGCAGAGCAGATTTTGAAAAATGCGAGCATAAACACCGCAAACCTTCCGGCGATCGAGTTCAGGGTCGAGGCCGGTTGCAACTTTTGCGTTTCAGCCGCCGAGATTATACAGGGCGACCTAGCGCAAATTGGGCTCAACATCAATATTGAAGTCACACCTTCCAGCGAATACACCTTGCCCTATGTTGCGGCTGGATCTTACGCTAGTGCCTTAACTGTCGCTCAGCAGGTAGCACAAATGACCTGGTTTGGATCTGAAACCTGGGCACCCGATGAGCCGACACCTGCAGACTCGTGGATACTCTTTGTGAGCAACCAGAGCGTAGCAGGCAACTATGCGATCTACAGCAACCCCACGGTGCAGCAGTGCGTCAATTCATGGACCGACGGAGCTTCCAATTCAACGTTGATTTCGCTCTGCACCGCAGCTCAGAAGCAGATATACAATGACGCGCCGTATGTTTGGCTCGGCACGATCAAATTGCCACTTGGAGGAGGGTCGGTCGTGTGGGACAAAAACGTGGTGGCAAGCGCGTATCTAGATCCCTTATTCACGGGACAGACGGAAACCGTGATCTTCAACACGGTAACATTCGTAAACGGGCAGGACCAGTAGAATCGCAATCAGGAGCGGAAGCATGGTTTTTCCGCTCCTGGAAAACGATTTGAGCTCCGGTTAATCACTGATGCGGGACTCGATATACATTCTACATTCTGTATGATTACTGCTTACATGCTAAATACTTGGAGCGGTTTTTGACATCGTAAGAAAAAACGGAGAACATTGTCCTTGGCTTTTCAATTAGAGTATGTAGAGTGCTTTGAACACGAAAAAGAAAAGGTAAAGATATCGTACCCGTTAATTAACAGCGCATCTGCTTGCCCACTATGCGAGTCCAGATTGCGCGAGAAAAGGCTCGAAGTCCAGTACGAACGTGCTATGAAAGCTGCGCATGACCTTGCCGAGCTTATCGTCGGAAAAAATCACTGAAAAGTAGTTAGGAGTTACTCGCCATCCATCGCTTTTCTTCAGCAGTGGGTTCGAGCTTCACTCCGCTCATCCATAGAAATGTCCTCGAGCTGGACTCCCCCAGATGTTTGAACCTCGATTGTAGATCCTCCATTAACTTTTGATGTTCCTTTCCAAACGAACGGAAATAATCCTTAAACGAACCGAATTCTTTCTCGATCACAAGTGACTGCTGCGCGTTGTAAATAGTCGACCTAATTTTTCTTTCGTTCCGCACGATTCCTTGATTCTCCATTAACTTCACTATTTGTTTGTCACCGAATTTTGCCACCTTGGGAATCGAAAATTTGGCAAACGCCTTTTCAAAATTCGGCCACTTGTCGTCGATCATCTTCCAGTTCAGACCTGCCTGAAATAGCGCTTTTGTCATACGCTCAAAATATTCGTCATCACTTTTTGGAGCAGACACCTTCCAATCCGGCATTCGACTTATCTCCGAGAAAAATCATCAATAGAAAAAAGATAGGCAGACCGAACCCAAGAATGAGTTCGATCGAACTAGAGCGTTACATCTGACTCGGCATCATTGCAGGCTGCCAGAGACCGACTACGTTTCCTTCGGTGTCCTTGAAGTATGCCGCGAAGCCCATGTCTCCTACCGGCATCTTGTCAGAGACCTTCTTTCCGCCGAGCTTCTCTATCCTAGTGAGAGCATCTTCAATGCTTTGCACCTGGATTGTTACAACGGTATGCTCGACTCCCATCCCCCGCTGTGGCATCCCGCCATTAATCGCACCTGGAGTTGTCGGCATCCCATTCTCGTCAGAAGGAGTCGTTGAAATCATTGTGTAATTCATCTCTGGCATCGCGTTTACATTCCAGCCAAAGGCCTTGGTGTAAAACTCGCCCGCACGCTTCGGATCGTCCGCAGGAATTTCGAAGTGAACTATGCTGTCCATGAGTTGCGTAAAGTCAACGTCCACTAATTAAGCAAATAAGGGAACAAAAGTATAGTGACTTTATCAATTTCACAAAAAAGGTGGAATCTAGTTAGGAGTTTTTGCGTATTGGCCTGATTGTCCTGAGTGTGAGAACTTACGTTGCAAGAAGAACTCAAACTGCCGCCTGACTCGAGTCGGAAATTCTCCTTTTTTCAGCTAACGTGTCAGGAGGCAGCCTTGGGCTTGCGACGCATTAAAAGTACGCCGACCGCTACCACCACAATTACGACGACAACAACTCCCGCAATCAGAGCAGTACTGATTCCTCCAGATGACGAAGAGGTTGAGCTAGTCAACGCTGTCGAGTTGCTTGAAGAAACCGGTGGAATCGAGGAACTGGAAGTCGTGCTCGAGCTAGGCACAGAATTCGATGAGCTCGCACTAGAACTAGATGTGGAGGAGCTTGGGGTAGACGAATTTGAAGTGCTCGTACTTGCTCCAACCGGTTGCAAACTTGCGAGAAGTGTCTGATTCACCCAGTCTCCATCATACAGATAAGAGCTCGAAGAGGTTGGCCAGTTTGTCCACCTTTGAGTGTTGAACGCCCAAAGCTCGTCAGGATATCCGAGGATCACGGTCGGCAGATTCTGCGCACTGATTGCCTGAATATTTCCAATGTACAATTTCTGAGCCACAGGATCCGACGTGTTGTCGATCGCACTAACATTCCCCTGGTACTCCGCATCAACATTCGGTGGGTACTCCCAGTAATTCGCGCCAACTCCGTAAGAAAGTTGGTAAACGATGTTACCCGGTCTTGCATCCGCCCACGCGTTAGGGAAAAATGCTCCACCGATCGAAGTATAGAGAATCATTGCCTGCTGGATTCCATTCTGGTTTGACGGAAAATCTCCCGTGATCGTCGATCCAGCAAGGACCTGCGAATTCACGGTGAAACCCATGCTCTGAAGGTTAGCCGTTACAACGTTTGCCGCCTGGATATCGAAGGTCTGGTCGCTGTCGGTCACGAGGTTGATAGAGACAGCAGTGCCATTCGCATAGTGCAGTTTGCCACCTGACTGGGTAATACCAATCTGGCTTAGAAGTGCGAGTGCTTTCGACTGATTGAATGAGTACTGTGCAACATTAGGATTATACAGCGGGACGACAGGCGAGACATCACCTTCGGCCGAGTATGCATTAATCGAATAACCTGCGAGAGCCTGGCTCTGAATTTGTGATTGGTTTATTCCATAAACGAGAGCCTGCCTAAATTGTGTCATGTTGTATGGATAATTCGTGATGTTGTACTGCATCGACATGACGTTCTGTCCTTTCTCGTCAAGGATGTGTATGTTCTGGTTTTGGACGATTGCCTTTACGCTAGACGGATCGAGCGGGCCTGCGAGGTCAGTCGTGCCAGACGCGAGAAACTCTGAAAGCTGACTGGACGACTCGACAAAGTTCATAATCATTCCGCAAGCTCCGGGCGTCGGATTAAAGTATGGATTTCTCGTAAGCTGCACCTGCGGGTTCCCGGAAACATATGGCGTCGAAACGTAGAACGGACCGTCAGTCACGTTCTGGTCAAACAAGCTCGCGCCAGGTCCTTTCTGGAATGCGGATGGCGGCTGGACGTTCTCAAAAATCATTAGCGAGATTCTCTCGGGAAAATGGGCATCGGAAACGTTCAGATTAAACACCGCCGTACTGCTATTTAGGGCAACAGAATTCGCCACTTCGGGTCCCGCGGCAACAAGATCGTACGAAGAGTTGAATGCATATTTGTTTCCATAAGTATTCAGTATGTCCTGCGCCGTCAAGTTGGTACCGTCCGACCACTTTAGTCCCGGCTTTACGTGAAAAGTCCATTGCGTGTAATTCGCGTTGTGGAGTACCTGATCCGTGACCGAATTTTGCCAGTAAAGGCTTCCATTTGGATAGGTCGCATACGGATAAACGGTCTGTTCCAACATGGCCGCCATTATGTAACCAGAGAGCGTGGTAGAAGTGAGCATGCTAAAACTTGCAGGGAGAGGAAAGGTCGTAAATTTCAATGTCTGGCTGGAAGGACAGCTATCAGCTAAAGAAGTGTTAGAACTATGTGATCCAAAAGTTGACGCAACAGATGAAAATCCCAGGACGAAAAGGAACGTCAATGCCAAAACCGCATTCTTTCTTTGCAAGTATACCGCTCTTAATCGCATACACATTGACCCATTTTAAACGTAGAGGAACACGAAATAACTGCGTATTATTTTCGTTGAGAAAGAGGATCGCAGAAAATCGATTTGTATTGCGTCTGAATTTTGGACGAATTATTCATCCGCCGGAGATTGATATATAGCCCCTGGAAACACTTACTTTTGTCGTACTTTTTTGGGAGCCAGGACAATTTGAAAAATTACATGATCGACATCGATGGAGTTGTCTGTACCCACGTCGAAAATGAACGACCTGACTTGATGGCTACCGCAGAGGAAATCAGAGGAGCTAAAGCATGGATAAATTCTCACTACGATTCAGGAGATTACATCTGCTTCTTCACGGCCCGGCTGGAAGAGCACAGGGAGATTACAGAGACCTGGCTAAAATCGCACGGCTTCAGGTACCACAAAATAATTTTTGGAAAACCACGCGGCGGCAACTACCACTATATCGACGACAAGCGCGTACAGGCTACCACCTTCAACGGCAAGTTCTCGCCCCTGATCAAGAAAAGTATGGGGATCGAAGTGTTTGAGTGAGTACTAGCTCTTCTATATTCTTTTGGAGTCTTTAACTTCAAGTTCCCATTGATTCATATGTAGAATTTTTTGGACTTGTAAGAAATCATCGAAAAATCTGACTGATAAGAGCAAGCACTAACTCGAAAAGAACCAAAGATCATAATTTCCGATGCAGCTCCGGTTATCAATTTGGCAATCAAGGACGAGCTACCAAACTCGAATCACATCACAGAGATTCAGATGTCTGGTCAGATTCACAATAACAAATGGAAAGGATGAACGGAGAAATGAGAGACAGAGAGAAGGTTATGCGATAAATAAAACAGAAAGACACTCCAATTCTCAAAGGCTTACAGATTTACCACAACTTCATCAGAGAGCATATGGCACTAGGTAGTACCCCGACCGAAAAAGCGGGAATCAAAGTCGAGGGTCAAAACAAATGTTTCACACTGATTCAGAATGCAAGCGCCGAAAAGAGCTGAGTTAAAAGACCGATTATTGATTTGACATCGGAATAATTGAAATGAAAGTAAGAGTAAACGAATTTGGAGCGTATGAACTGGTAGGTGATGTAATTGAAAGAATCAAGGAAGCTCGGAAATCAGCCCAGTTAATAGAAGTCTTTGCACTCATGCATTCGTACATTGACTGGTTGATGATCGCAGTTATCTACAATTATGTCGCCAGAAAACAATCTAGCATTGAAGCAATAACAGAGTACGGTTTCAAGATTCATCAAAAAGAAGGCAGATTTGAAATCAAAGAAGGAGAAGAAGATTGTGTTCTATATCCTTCTTCAACCAAATTGATGAAATTTCTAAAACAAGAAAAATTGGCTTCTGGAAGAGTGTATCGATCATATACCAAATTTTCAAAAAGAAGGAATTGGGCGATTCACAATTTAGTTTCCTATTCTATGCTTCCGAATATGCAAGATAAACGAACTAAGAAGAATTTGAGAGTATATCCAAAAGATGTAGAAACAGCCTACAAACAGGGAGATTATGTAATGGAACAACTGGGCTTAGAAACTGAGCGCCTTTCCTCAAATCAAAAAACAGGATTTCTTTCTTATCAAAAACAGGAACCCCGAAAATCCGATGAAATCTTACCAAAGCCAAATCTTCCTCCTGTTTGCTCGGCTCCATGATTAACTTTGACCTTTCTCATGGATCTGCCGGCAGGAAACTATTAACTCAATTTAGTTTGTTGAGAATCGGAGTTATCAGCCAGTTCTTTAGCCGTCATCAATCGAATGCTTAATCCTTCGTGAATTTTCGCTCTAGCAACTTCTTCATGAGCGCCTCTGCCAAAGCTTAGTGCGACAATGATCCCAGTATCTGACTGACTCCTTCTGATTGCAGTTTCAAAGTTGTCAACGGCATTCCGACCTACATTTTCGGATTGTTTGACTTGAATTGGATAACCCTCGAAGGTATAGCCATCAATCCCCATATCTGACGATTTTCGGCTAGAAACTCTTCCATGCAGTCTTTGAACCACCCAATTTTGAAAATCAAAATGTTGCAATTTCATAAGATCATCTTCGGTCAAAGGCATTCCCATCAAGAGTACTTTGGCTCCTAACCGTCTCATCCTTTGTGCCATAAGATTGCAGGCAGTTGGCGATACATCTATTCCTATCCATCTACGCCCTTGTCTATGAGCAACTGCAATAGCTGTACCGCAACCGCAAAAGGGATCGAGTACAATATCCATCGCATCCGAAGATGATTTTACTATTCTTTCAAGCAAAGATTCTGGTTTTTGGGTAGGATAACCTAAGCGTTCTTTT
>Ga0116215_1002786_pt1 | contig 10547 bp, 11 predicted proteins | sample Sb_taG_7_FD_89698 | JGI IMG/M metagenome (GOLD analysis project Ga0116215, IMG submission 89698) | Peat soil microbial communities from Weissenstadt, Germany - Sb_50d_2_FS metaG | ecosystem: Environmental > Terrestrial > Soil > Wetlands > Peat | place: Germany: Weissenstadt | collected 2010-09-21 | reverse complement strand
CACCGGGCCTGAGACTCCGCAAGAGGGATGTCTGGGGCCGGGCGTCACGTCCGCAACGGATAAAGCCGAAGCGGGCTCGCCGACGGATCGGCGGATCGCTTCGCTTCTTGGCAACCCAGGATGTGACGCGAACTCCCGGCGAACATGGACGACCTCAATGCAATCGATGTCTCAGGCCGACTTGACTCGGGACCGGCCTCACGGCCCGCCCGTCGTCTCACACACTTACAGACGCGTCACCCCCGAAGGATGTTCGCGCGATTTTTCGAGGAGATTCTTTGGCCACCTCGCGGTAGTCTCCCGCCGCAGGGTCTCGAGCGGGTGTATCTCCGGCATGCCGCCCGCCCCGAGGACGTTGCCCGCTCTCGATGTTCCGGGTCAAAGTTTGACCGCGTCGAAGTAGTCGTAGAAGACATGCGCCAGTTGCTCTCGGTACCGCATCCAGTGCGTGCCCAAGGGGTAGTCCATCAGGCCGGCTTTCTGCCCAGGGATCGCCTGCTCGACGCTGGCTATGTCGATGTCGAGCTGATGGAGCAGAAACAACTCTGAGCCGTCTGAGCAAGGCTGAACGAGCCGGGACCGATCCTCCTACCGGGAGGTCTCGCCCCTCGCGTCACACGCCTGCGTGGTCTGCCGGTGAAGAAGCAATAAACAATGAAAGTGTGGGTCGCACGGCATCCCAACACACCGCCGTCCGGCAAACGACGGGGTGGGCAGCCCGGACCCGGTCGGATGGGTCTCAACCCCCTTCACTTCTGCCCGAAGCCTGGACCATGATCGAGGTGGCTTAACGATCGTTCGACCCCGGTATATTCTTGCGGCAGCGGAGACAACCTACAGGACATGACTACACCTGAAGCAAGTCTTCCTCTTGTGGCCCGCGCCGTGGCCCACGCGGACCGCATCGCCATGACCGCCCCCGAGGGCACGTTCCGCTACCGCGACCTGCTGGACACCTCGGCCGCCGTCGCGGCCCGGCTGCTGGCCGGTGCGGAGGACCTGTGCGAGGCCCGGGTCGCCTTCCTGACTCCTCCCGGCCTCACCTACGTGGCGGTCCAGTGGGGCATCTGGCGGGCCGGCGGTGTGGCCGTGCCGCTGGGCGTCTCCCACCCGCCTGCCGAGCTGGGCTACTCTGTGGAGGACTCCGGCGCCTCCGTGGTGGTCGCCCACCCTGGGATGGCGGACCGGCTGCGCCCCATCGCCGAGGGGTACGGCCTGCGGTTCCTGCTGATCACCGACCTGCTGGCCGACAGCGCGAGGGAGGCAGGTCTGCCTGCGCTCACGCCAGACCGCCGCGCGATGATCATTTATACGAGCGGCACCACCAGTCGTCCCAAGGGCGTGGTGAGTACCCACGGGAACATCCAGGCCCAAGTCACCACCTTAGTGGAGGCCTGGGGGTGGCAGCCGACCGATCACATTCTGCTGGTGCTGCCGCTGCACCACGTCCATGGCATCATCAACGTCCTGACCTGCGCCCTCTGGTCCGGTTCCCGGGTGACGGTCCACCCGGAGTTCGACGCCGGGGCCGTCTGGGAGGCGATCGCTGGCGGGGAGCTGACCCTCTTCATGGCGGTGCCCACCATCTACAGCCGGCTGATCGCCGCCTGGGAGGCGGCTCCGCCGGAGCGACAGACCGCGCTGTCTGCCGGCTGCCGCACGCTCCGTCTCATGGTCAGTGGCTCGGCCGCCCTTCCGGTCCGTGTCCTGGGGCGATGGCAAGAGATCAGCGGCCACGTACTGCTGGAGCGCTACGGCATGACGGAGATCGGCATGGCCCTCTCCAACCCGCTCCACGACCGACGCCGTCCCGGGTCCGTGGGCGCTCCGCTCCCCGGCGTGACGGTCCGCTTGGTGGATGAGGAGGGGCGGGAAGTTGCGCCTGGCACGCCCGGCGAGATCGAGGTGCGGGGCCCCTCGGTCTTCCGGGAGTACTGGCGCCGTCCCGAGGCGACGCAGGCGGCCTTCCGGGACGGCTGGTTCCGCACGGGCGACATCGCCGTGGTGGAGGAGGGCTCGTACCGGATCCTCGGGCGGAGCAGCATCGACATCCTCAAGACGGGTGGGTACAAGGTCTCCGCCCTGGAGATCGAGGAGGCGATTCGGGAACATCCGGCGGTCCGGGAGGTGGCGGTGGTGGGCCTGCCCGACCCGGAGTGGGGCGAGCGGATCGGCGCCGCCGTGGTGCTGGCGCCCGGGGCGGCGCTCACGCTGAAGGAGCTGCGCCGCTGGGCGGGCGATCGGCTGGCGCCGTACAAGTTGCCCACCTGCCTGCTCGCCGTGGAGGGGCTGCCCCGCAACGCCATGGGCAAGGTGACCAAGCCCGACGTGGTCCGGCTCTTTACGGGCCTCCCGCGGTAGCGCGCCGTGAGAAGGTCCGGCTCCTCGGCAGGTGCAACTCCCGCCCGGAGACTGGCCGCCTCATCCGGTTGCGCTGGGAGCGGCTGCGGAGGTGATCAAGCCGTCGAAACCTTCGAAACAACGGGCTGGTTGAAGGGTCAAGGTTGTTGACCGGTGGAAGTGCCTTCGAGGACCCCGTAGACTTCACCCGTGGAAACCTATGCCGTGCTTTCCCCTTGCCGCCGCTATCGATTCGCGCTCTGGCGTTGCTGGGAGAGCGGGCCCCAGGTTCTATTCATCATACTCAACCCTTCGACGGCCGACGAGTTGACGGACGATCCGACGATCAGGCGCTGCATCGGGTTTGCGAGAACGTGGGGATTCAGCTCGCTCGCGGTCGGTAACCTGTTCGCGTACCGAACCACGTCTCCGGGCAAGCTCTGTGCCTCTCCTGATCCGGTGGGCTCCGAGCACGATCGCTGGCTGACCAGGCTGCATGAGGAGTCATCGCTGACCATCGCGGCCTGGGGCAATCAGGGTCGTCTGCTCGGCCGGAGCAGCGCTGTCAGCAGCAAGTTGCCTGGCCTCCACATCCTCGGCCTGACCGTGCTGGGTGAACCTCGACATCCGCTCTATGTTCGTTCCGAGGTTCTGCCGCGCCCTTGGCCTGCCCCTGGCAGCTAAGCGGGATCTTCAACGTTGCTCCCCAGACCCGTTCTGACTGGGGTTCTGGTCTTAATTCACATCAAAATCACGTCATACATCTATGGAGCCCGGCCCAGACTGAAGTCCGCGACGCACATCGTTCGCAGCAGGCTGTCGTAAGCTGGGCCATCCTGGCGGCTGGTGATATCCATCACAGGCGCGCCAAGAGCAGCAGACGTCTTGCTCGTACCACCGGGATCGGTTCTAAACAGACCGCTCCCGGGCTTCGGGGGCGGTCCCAATTCGGAGATCGCCCCATGACCGCTGTATGCTTTCACAAACAGTTCGAAGCTCTTATCCCCAAGATCAAGGAAGCGGCCAGCTTCGCTTTTCGTGCTTTCAGTCCCGTAGAACGAGACGAAGCTGTCGCCGACGTTATTGCTGCAACCTGGTCGGCCTGGCATGGGTTGATCAGGCGAGGCAAGAACCCGCTCGAGGTCGGCCCGTACGGGATCTTGGCCAACGCAATCAGGTACACCAGGAACGGCCGACGAGTTGGTAATCCCGGCAGCGGTAGAGGCCGGATGGATCCCTGGCAACGCAAGGCCCAGCGCCTCGGCGGATTCAAGCTCGTCAGCCTGGCGTCGGCCCGGCGGTCTGGAGAGTGGAGGCCGTGGGTCATGAATGACCACAAGTCCACGCCCGCTGACCACGCGGTGTTCCTGATCGACTTCGAGGACTGGCTTGACCGGCTCCCGGAACGACGTCGGCTGTCGGCCCAGTTGCTTGCACAAGGCTACGGTACCAACGAGGTCGCCAAGCAGGTCGGCGTTTCGCCGGGCGCGATCAGCCAGTCGCGTGCGGCGTTGGAGAAGAACTGGAAAGCGTTCCAGGCAGACCCGGTAGCCTGAAGACCAGTGAACTCCAGTAGTATCGATCAGGCTTGGATGGCCACGGCGAATGCCGTGGCTGTCCGGGTTGATTCTCTTTAGCTATCAGGGAGAGATCGCGTGGCGCCAGAACGACGTGCGGATCGCTGGGAATCATGCCCTGCTAGCTGCCGCCTCCGAGCAATTCGCGGACTATCTCAGCGATGTCTGGGCGGATGGGAAGGAGGAGGTGCGTCAATTCGCCGCGGTCGATCTCGGGAATCTGGTTGAGGAAACGGCCGGCGCGGTCGAGCAGGAGCAGCCGAGCGAGGTGGCGAACGACTCCATCGCCTTCCAGTCGAATGGCCGTTGCAGCGCCAAGATGGAGTGGGTGACGGCGTGTTCCTCGACATTGATGGCCATGGCCGTGATCCACGCGGCGAGCGACGGTATCCGCAACGCGAGAAGTACCAGGCGAAGCACTGGAGCATGGCTTGCCAGATGGACCAGGTGAGTTAGCTTCGGTCATGATGCGTCTCCTGTGTCGGGGCCAGTTGGGTTTGGGACCACCTGGCAGGTTCCGACCAGGAGACGCTGCTTTTCAATACGGTACGTCCGCTCAGTTATTGTGGGTTTTTTCCTGGAAACTACTGCTTAGCTATCAGAGGGAGAGATGCCATGCGGCACGGTCTGGGTGGCCTTCCTCGCCGATCCGGAACCGTTCATGAACGGGGCACGGGACCTGGGCACGATCGCAGCCGGCACAATTGTCCAACCGCTCGCTGATATGGCTAGCCGACGACCTCACCGCACGCGCTGCCAAAGCTGAACCGTAGGCCCGCCCGAAGCGGTACGGCAACGCCAGGAGCAATCTGCGCTACGCGCCCCTCTTCGCTCGTTACCGTCCACGTCGAACCGGACAGGTTCACCAGCCCCAGCGTGCCGCGTCTCTCAGGATGTTCGCTTATTTTGCCGACGGCGCTATAGGTGGGACCGGAGGCGAGACCGGGAATCTCGCCAGCTTCTATTACTCGCCCGGCGACAAGCTCAACGACTTGATGGTTCGACAATAGTAGCCGCAAACACAGGGGTGCGGCAGATGAATGCGACTTCCTTGGCTCAGGATGGAGCGGCGTTAGGGCAGGTGTACTAATCATTGGCGACGCGGGAACGAATCGGGCCTCGGGCGAACAAACCACGATTTCCGCCTTGCCCGCAGCAATGCGCTCACCCGGTTGTACGGTGCGATCCCCCTTGCCCGATTCGCTGCAATGAATGCGACCTCCGTCAAGTCGGAACACATACGCACGCTCCGACGTGCCGGCGATGTACACAGTATCCCCGCCTCCCGACCCCAACGATACGGGGGCGACGCCAAGATTAACGTGCGTGGTTTCGCCAGGACCGTACACAACCATCAGCCACGCCTCGCGGCACACAACTTCGACCAACCCCACCATAAGGCCAATGCACAGTCCTAGAACAGCCGCACCCGCCAGCCGTCCGCTAATGTCTCCCGTAGCCTTCGAGAGGAAGAGAAAACCTAACGCCCCCAAGAAACCACCAACAGCGCCGCCGGGCCACGCCCAGTCAATGCTGAGGTTGGGCATGAAAAAGGCCATTCCCCTTGCCAGCATCGCCCCAAGAATTGCCCACGCAATGAGCCGCCCAAGAAAGTTAAGAAAAGGAATGACCGAGAATCCCGCATAGAGCAATTGCCCGACGATCCCCGCAACCGAGCCTGCGACGATGCCCCCGGCGACGACAACTATTGCCTGCTGTGCCGTCAAAGGCGCTTTCTTGAGACGCCGATTTTGTCCGACAACAAGCAGTCCACCGATGCCAACACAGAGCAGTGCTGTCCAGACACTCACCCGAAAAATCGCCTGCAAAAACGAGTAGTTACCGTAAAAGTCGGAATCGGCGGACTCTATCAACTGTCCGCCAAACATCATCTGCTCGGCGCGACGAAACGCCGCGTCGAAGTCGCCGACAGACGCGGGAATAACATGCCCCCGTTTGCCCGTCAGCCTGGAAAGATACCAGTAGTCTGCATCCCCGGTTGCGACTGCGTAGAAACGTATTCCCTGCGCACGCATTTGCTCCGCAAACGTCACGGCGGCGTCCTTATCGCCGACAGTTGGCTGCCCATCGGTGAAGAAAAGCACCGAGCACGCCTCAGTTGCCCCGTTAAGCGCATCGGCGGACCTATAAATCGCATCCTCAAAGTTTGTCCCACTATCGGCAGACAACCCGCTGATCGTGTTCAGGAAGCGCTGACGGTCGTTTGACAACCCCAAAAGAACTTGGGCCTGATCGTTGAAGCGTACGAGGCCGATCCGGTCCCGCCCCAAATCACGACGTTCCACAAAACGCCACGCGGCCGCCTTCACTTCTTCGAGCTTCGTGCCGGCCATGCTGCCTGAAGTGTCGATTGTTATGCAGACGGCTTGCGGGCCACTTGGTACGGAGCTATCAATGCGCTGCCGGGTCAGCCACAGGAATCCCTCCGCAACTAGCGCTGCCATAAAACAACCTGCGGCAGCATATACCGCCAGGAATGTTGGCTTCGGCATCGAGTGGAGGTTTATCCCTTTCATACGACTTGCTCGTCGGGTTCTCCGACTGGATCAATCGGCACGGAGTTGAGGCGCCACCGCAGCAGTACCAGCGTGCAGTCGTCCCCGAATGGGTCCCTGAGGACATCTTGCAGATTGTACCGGACGGCGTTGGACACCTGTTCTTCGTCCGCAGACTCATGCCAGCCCAGCATCCTCGGCACTGCCGGCGCAACCGCGCCGGTCTTGCGAAGAATCAGCCTCGACTCCACACCATCGGTGAACAGCGCAAAGCCAAGAGGCGGGACAGCTTCGGCGCACGTACGCGAGCTTTGGCGGTCCACCTGTTCGTAGGCGTCAGCGTCCGTGATGAAATATGTGACGTTCGCAAATTCACCTCTTTTTGGGGGTGATAGCACCCGCGCCGCGTCCGCGAACTGTACGATGATCCCGCCATCTCCTAAGTGCCACGCAACCCACTGCCCGTCGTCCCTCGTAGCGACAGCGACGACCGTACAAGCGTAGTCGTCAAGCGATTCTCTGGACTGCTCCGCTCGCTGGCCCATCGCTTCCCTGACCTCGAAAATCGCCTCGTACAGCGCATCTTCGGGCTCAAAAAGCGCTCTGTCGAAGTGTGTAGCAAGCCATCGCGCGAGCGATGAACTGACCAACTCCGCACCTGCTCGCGCGTTCTTGGCTCTACCTGCTCCATCGCACACGCACACCGCCAATACGCCACCCGTACCGTTATTGGAACGGCACATACACCAGACATCTTGACAGCCTGAGCCCTCCCGCTCATGGCTTCGGCCGACGACGCTGGCCCCGGAACACCGCCACTGGCCTGTCGGTTCTGCCACGCGTTAAATCTCCGCCCATCCCTTGATGCCTTCTACATCGAGTGGCATCTTCTCGCCGGGCCGCGACTGAGACCATCGCGAAACCGACCTCGAGAGCCACTGGAAGAAGTCGCGGAAGTTAAGCCCTTTCAGCCGAAGCGGCTGATTCTTCTTGCTGAACATGGCGAGCGTGGAGAGTTCCGCCGCGTTGCCGATGGCGATGGGGAAGACGACCAATTTACCCTGCTGCTCCATGTTGCAGGTGCGTGAACCGGCCGAGATATGCTCGCTTGTTGTAGGCTGCCCGTCGGTCATCAGGACCAACCAGGGCTGGAAGTAGTCGACGCCGGCGCGCTTGTATTCTTCTTTGCGCCTTTCGAGCAAGTCCAGAGCCAGATTGACACCACCACCAAGATTGGTCGATCCGCCCGTAGCTGCGAGCTTCCAGTCGACAACATTCGCCAACGTCTGGAAGTCCTGTTCGGTGCGCGCCTGGTCGGAGAAACTCACGACACACGCCTCAACGCTAGACGAGGCAACTGGGTCTTGCCTGACCGCTTCAATGAACAGACGGATGCCCTCGTTCAGTTCCTTCATTGGCTCACCAGACATGGAACCAGAGGCATCCAAGCACAGGGCAATCGGAACCCGGTTGGAAGGGTTGACGACCAATTCCTCCTGCCGAATCCGCATCAGATCATCGGACATGTGACGATCCTTTCCGATAGTGACGTGTTCCAGTCCCGACTACTTCTTCGAGAAAAGCAAAAGGGCACCACAGATGATGGCAGCCCAGAAAGCGATGGCGAACAGCGTTGTGAAGAACTCGACGATGGGGTCCCAAAAGTACCAGACCAAGCCCACAATGCCCGAAACGGCGATGGTTAGCAGGAATCCAATGATCCATTTCCAATCTGCCGAGGAGCCCTTCTTGCCCGTGCTGGCTATGCCGGTACTGAAGGGCGGTGAAGTATGGGTCGTTGCAGTCGCGGGCGTTGAAGTCCCAGTCGTCCACCCTGACGCCCGCGCGCTGACGCTCCGCGTTTGCGTGGTCAGCGTTGTGCCGGCGTAACTTGAACCTGCGGTATTTGCAGAATCGCTGCCTGCGTGGTTGGCGTAAGCCGCGCTGTTGGCGTCCGCGACTAATTGCCTGACCATGCGCTCCCGGTCTGTTGACGTGTCAATCGGCCACTGCGGCCGGATTTCGCCGTCCTTTTCTACTCGTCGGTAATTCTCCGGCAGAATCGACAAGTCGTAGCCTACTTGTCTCGCCGGCCCGTGGAAGACCATGCTTCGCTTTTCAAGTACTTGGAGATATTCCTGAAGCAACAGCGCCCAGCGATCAATCGAAACGCGCTTCTCGTTGCGATGGTCCTCATGGAAGCATTGATTGAACGCTTCCTTCATGGTGAACGGTAGGTGGGACCAGCATAGTCGCCAAGGCCCTGCCGGCGCAGCGACGGGCCGCCGTTCGCCCAGTGCGTACGGGAAGTGCATCTTGCGGATATTCGTTACGCCGTCCTCGCCCCCTTGATGGCTGTAGGGCGACTTGCCGGGCATGAAAATCATGAAGAGCAGCGTGGCAACCGAAAAGAGCTCGTGCTCCTTAGTTCGTAGGAAATGGCGAAAGTCCGAGCCTTGAATTTCGGGGGCCGTGAAGTTCACAGTACCGACGGAGCATGGATAACCCTCAATCTGATAGCTGTCGCAGTCGACTAGATAGATGGTCTTCTCATCCTCCATCAAAATGTTCTGCGGGTTGATGTCCCCGATGAGAACGTTCATGTCGTGCAAGCGCTTGATCTTCTGGAGGATGGTCATGGCAAGGCGAGCGGAATTTAAGCGAGTCCAGGATGGGCGGGCCTTAAGGAACGCGGCGGGGAGAAACAGGCTGTGCCCAAGCGGAACGGGCTTGCCCAACGCACGTGGCATGATGAAGCCCCGGAAAACCTTGTCCGAGTCATAGACGGCCGCGCGGGGCCAGCAGATCATCGGATCACTGACCGTGCGCGTTAGCATTAACTCGATCTTCTCCTGGCGGTCCAGGGTCAGCTTATCCTGACGGTAAACCTTGCAGAGCGACGACTCGTCATCGAGTTCGTAGATGGTTCCCTCGCCCCCAGTAGCGAGGACGCGGCGAAGGGTAACGCGGCTACCATCCTTGAGAAACAGCGCATCACCTTCGCGCACCGCCTGCCGACTGGACAGGGGGGTGCCGAGCGACGACGCGAGCTTGTTGGTCAGAGCAAAGGGCGCTGGCCCGCCGCTGGCACTCCTCACGCGCCGGCGCGGGTCTCGTCGCATTCTGGCACCCTCGTCGCGCCTTCCGTTACTCGCTTGCCGATGCTCGCCCCACGCGAAAAGCTCTCCTTCACTGTTGACGCCAGCGACGATCAAGTCTTTCACCCGAAACGACTGCTGTTGCGTCTTCGTGTAGAGGTACGAGGAGAGATTGCTGTCGTGGGTGAGGACCAGCACGTCCCGGCGTGGCAAAAGCCCCTCGACCACCCTCGAAATCACCGCGTCGTTTATTACGCGGTCATCTTCTGGATCGCGCCGGTATTCGGCAGTCCCCTCCTTGGTGGCCGTCTCAAGCAGAAGCAGAGTAAACTCGGCGACGTGTTGTCGATCGTCGCGTAAGTCGAGGATGCGGCTAAGCTCCTGAACGACTCTGTACGGCACGAGGACGTGGTTGCGCTGCAACACGGGCTTGTAGTTTTGCAGAAAGGCGTCGAAAGACTCCTGCATCGCAAAACAGGTGTCCAGCACGATGACATACTTCGCGAGCGCCTTGTCAAGCCGAGAGCCGTTTTGCATGGCTAGAGCCTCCTCACTTTGCCCTGGGCATTTGGGCCAAGCGGGGCATCCATCCAGCACTTACCACTCCGCGGTAGGACTCGCACAGGCCCGAAGTGGTCCGGCGCACAAAATCCCGCTCGGGCAGCAAAGACACTATCGCCAATGACGGGCACCCAAGCGCACATGCCATCTCACAGTTTGCCCGGAATCGGCCCACAAGATCGAGCTCGGTCACTGCGACCTGAGACATTGCGTTGCCTCCGGTGCAAGTTCAGTCAGCTCAAGGTCGTGCGTACTCATCAGAGTCGTCTACCCCCCTGGAGCTCAGATCCAGGGGGCCAGCGCGACCTACGAGCCAATCGCGGCTCACGCAGGAATGCTACTTAAACGCATCATGCTTGGCGCCACAATGTTTGTCAAGCATGAACCTGGACGACGCGAGATTTCTTCAGGCCCTGGGTTTTCGCATCCGCGAGTTGCGGTTAGCTCGAGGTTTG
>Ga0116215_1002778_pt1 | contig 10565 bp, 11 predicted proteins | sample Sb_taG_7_FD_89698 | JGI IMG/M metagenome (GOLD analysis project Ga0116215, IMG submission 89698) | Peat soil microbial communities from Weissenstadt, Germany - Sb_50d_2_FS metaG | ecosystem: Environmental > Terrestrial > Soil > Wetlands > Peat | place: Germany: Weissenstadt | collected 2010-09-21 | reverse complement strand
CGGACGGCACCGAGGTCTCGCATGACGCCGATAGGCCGCACGTCCTTGCATCCGTGGTCAAAGTCCCATCGGCCTTGAGTTCTATGCCCAGGCCGACGCGGGACGAATGGATCCGACGGAGAGGGTCGCGCCTGAGCTTGCCCATTGAACGCCAGGACCCGTCCGGATCTCACAGGTTCCAGGACAAGTGCCTCGGACTGGGTGCATCGCACGTCTGACCGGCCTGGGCAAGAACCCCGTCGAAAGCTCATCAATGGTTCGTTCGTGTCGGTCTCAGCTGGGCGTAAAGCTCGTTCTGCATGTAGCCGCTCCGACGTAGACGATCACAACAACCGCAACACCAACTAGGGGAGCTGAGATGTTGAATGCAATGGTCGCAGTGCCACTGGAGTTGGTCATGCCTGATTGGGATGACGTCGTCTTCCGGTACGCCTTCGTCAAGGTCACAGCCGTGTTCGGCACGTTCGATGTGATGGTTGCGATCACGGAGGAATATTGAGGCGGATTATCGTTCGACAGGCTCACTGTGCAGGAAGGCGAGCCTGCGGGTGGCGGTGCTGGCGGCGGAGCGAAGAGCGGGGTTGCGTAGAAACCTGAGGTGCCGTAGGGGAACACGCCACCGTCGGCGGCGACGAAGCGGTACCCGCTGCCGGTTGCGTTGGACTCCATGCCAACAATCTGCTTATTCAAGACGATGCTTCCGGTGGACCCGTAAAACAGGGCATTGAAAGCGAAGATCCCACCATCGGATGCCACGAACCAGTAACCACCAGACCCCGCATCAGACGCCATTCCAACTACCGGCTTATTGAGGTGTATCGACCCGGTTGATCCCCAAAATGGAACGTCATAGGCAAAGATCCCGCCGTCAGAGGCAACGAGCCAATACCCACTTCCGTCGGCGGCAGCGGCCATGCCCACTACGGGTTGGTTCAGCCTTATGGATCCCGTTGATCCGAGGAAGGGCGCATCGTAGGCAAAGATTCCGCCATCTGTCGCCACCAGCCAGTAGCCGCCGGTCGCTGGATCGACCTCCATACCCACCACGGGTTTGTTGAGCGTGAGGGATCCGGCGGAGCCTTGGAATCGGGCATCCCCGAAGGTGAACACACCACCATCGGAAGCGACAAGGTAATACCCATCCCCATCGGGCGTGGCGGCGATACCGACGATCGGAGCATTCAGGCTCGTCTGTTCACCGAGATAGGGAGCGTCGCCACAGGCGGCAACGTACCCCTCGTTGTTGACAATCCAATAGCCACCATCGTCCGAAGTCGCAGCCATACCCACGATCGCACTGCCATAAGGAAACTCCGCAGCCTGAGTGCATGTTGCTACGGCATGGGGTATCGATGTGGTTGCAGCAGCTGTGTTCGCTGACCCCAAGGGCAAGCATGTGGCGGCGAGCAGCACCACCGCGAGACCTATACCGAGGTTCGCCACCGCGCTCTTGAATGCCACACTGCTCCGTTCCATCGCTGAAGACTCCACCCCGTTCCATGGCAAAGAGCGACTAGGCCAACCATCATGAGACTAGAGCATTTGGTGCACAAGGCATCGGTGGAGGGCGCCACTATCGGCACGTTCGGGGCCCTATGGGTCGTGCATTCGCTGACTCACTCGTGGGTCGCGTGAGGAGGTCGTCGGTGGATTCCCCGGCCGAGTCCGCCGGCCTCCGCGACGTCTTCGTGGAGACACTCGGAGGCAAGAGCGCGGCCCACGAAGCCGACTGGTTCACCTACACATGACGAGCGAGAAGGATCATTGTCGCTGTCACTGTCCGTCCGATCGGGCGTGGGTCGATCACACGGACTCGTAGGCTCACGCGACTTGCTGATCCACCTCACGGTGCCGGCTGTGAGCGCGATCCCGACCGAGACAGCCGCTGATCGACGCCCTGGTCCACCTGAGGTCGGGGTATCCCAGTTGCCGGGAGTGGGGCGCGTCGTCGGGGAGCCTCCGAGCTCAGCCTATGGCCGGCTAAACCGAGTCAAGCGCGCCGCAAAGAGACTGGTCCGTTACCCTGACCCGGGTGCAGCAGGCCTTAGCTGGGGCTGTGGCGATGATGGGCGCAGCCACAATCCTTGCCGCCTGCGGTCTCGGTCAGGCATCGTCGCACATGACACGCGTGGCCCACCTCGCGACGTTCGCATGAACAGGGCTCAACGTCGGGCCGAAGAAAGCGTCAACCACTTCGGCAGGTTTATGCCGGTCCACTTGAGGGTGGTGACGTAGGGGCTGCTGCCCATCGAGCTTCTTCGAATCGCGCCGCGCCAATCCCTTCGTTGTGATTCCACGATTCACGACAAGTGTCCCGTCGCTTCGCACGATGCGATGCGGAATGGCCCCGCCGCTTTGTTCGCATTGAGTACCTTGCCATCCTCACGAATGGTGCAGACGACGTAGGAGAGTCCGACAGGTCCATTCTGTACACTGAGAGAAAAATCTGTAAAGAGCCCTGAGGCAGTGATCGTCTTCGTCCACGGGAGTCGAGGGTTCATCACTTGTACGAGGCCCTTCTGAAAGGTCTCATACGTTATGTTGGTAACCGTCGAGGTGCCGGAACCCGTGACGGAATAGACGAGTGTGTGCTGCGCGGCTTCATTGCGAACAGCGATGTTCACACCAGAGACAGAGTCGCCGCAACCACCAAAGAACACGACGATGACAAGTAGGACCCAAAGCAACGGACGACGCGCAAGGCCCCCTTTGCGGGGCCTTGCGTCAACTGACGGCGGCTGCATTCCATAGGTCGGCCCGGTGGACGTGATGACGCCCTGAGGCGGAGGCGGTGGTGGCAGTGCCTGCGGTGGGTACCATTTGCCGTCACGGACTTGCCACGAACCTTGGCCTTGCGATGCGTTACTCATCAGACAACCCTTTCGCCATCGGGTCTCAATTACCTCGTAACGGTAGTTCTGCAGTAGCGCAACAGCATTTTCTGGGCGGTGGGGCGAAAAGATGCATCCAGGAGCCACTGCAGTGGGGGGAAAGCGTGAAATCTTGGAAGGTTGCTTGCATCCGAGGTCGGCCCGCCACCGCTGGGACATGCCACCTGAAGTGCCTGGATATCCAAGCGTTGGCCTACATCGATCCCGTAAATCGCGGTGCCGCAGGAAAACTGACGCATCCGCAACGTGCTGATGCCGAACAGGGCGCAGGGTGCCCCAGTTCGCCAATGATGCTGTGAAGCTCCCATGAGGGTCCACCGCTGAAAGGTTGATCATCAGTAATTTCGGGAGCACCGGAGCCGGCGGTCTGACTTCAGATCACGTGGACGAGTCAGGTGGTCGGTGGGCCCTTCCACGGCTTCACCGGGTTCTGGCACCTGACGGGCACCTTTTCCCCGGCCAAGTGAGGCGAGAACGGCTGGGAGTTCGCCGCCCCCTTCGCGCGCCAGCTGAACCTTGCGGATTGGGCCGGGGTGTCTGGCTTGTGAACCGTCGCGACGTGGCGACGGAGTCGCAGCAGCCATGCGATGACCTCGAGCTGAAAGGAGCATGACGAAGATGACCACCACGACCCCGAGCAGGGTCCGGTCGCTGTTCTCCTTCCCCAACCCCGTCAACGAGGTGTCGGCCCGACTCGTGGCCGGCGGCGTCGTGATCATGTCGGTCCTCACCATCGCCCTGAATCTGAAGTGGGCGACCGTCGTCATCGCCTACGGTTTCGTGGCACGAGTGCTCACCGGACCGAGCCTCAGCCCCCTCGGTCAGGTGGTGACCAGAATGATCACGCCGAGGCTTGGCATTGCCGAGCGTCCGGTGGCCGGACCGCCCAAGCGTTTTGCACAGGGCATAGGGGTGGCGTTCTCCCTCTCTGCCGTCATCCTCACGGCTCTGGGTTAACGGGGCGCCGCCCAAGCTGTCTTGGGGCTCTTGGCCGTGGCTGCCTTCTTGGAGTCGGCCCTGGGGCTGTGCGTCGGGTGCAGGGTGTTCGCTCTCCTCATGCGGGTCGGCATGGTGCCCCAGGAGGTGTGCGAGCGTTGCAACAACATCTGGGCGAGGGCCCCGGGGGCGGGCTGATGGCCGCTGGTTGCCCAGGCAGTGGCGGCCGATCGAGCGCCGCCCAGACGGGCTCACGATGCGACCGTAGACAGGGGGGAGCGTCGGGCCGCGTTGGGGGGCGGCAACCCAGGGCGTACACATCCCCGAGCTCCGCCCCCATTCAAGATGCTGACAGTGCCGCCCAGGGGCGAAACAGAGCCGACCGAACCGAACAGCACAACCCCACGACAACAACCCCACCGGGCCATGTGGCGGGGACGGGCCCGGGCGCGACGCAACCCCGCAGAAGCAAGGGTCGCCACACCCCTCGCCGACCACCCTGGCGATAGCGGTCATGGTGCGAACCTCGACACTTGACCGCGGCCCGACGGCGATTGCAACTGGCTGGAGATGGGCGAATGGAGGGGCACTGACCACCGTCTAAGTGAGGACCACCGCCCCTCGGTCAGCATGCTGAGCCCGCGGTCCTGGTCGAAACAGAGCCGACCGGGCTGATCGGCACAACGCCCCGACAACATTTGGGAGGTGGCTCTTAGCCCTCCCTGGTCCTTGCTCGCCGCCGGGCCCGCCGCCTTTCGGTAAGCACCATCAGGACGACGATGGCGGCGCCGATGGCGACCAGCCAGGGACAGACGGACCCGAGGCCATGCGCGGCAGCGTGCTCGATGACCCGCTGAGGTTCGATCCTCGTGGAGGTCGTGGATGACATGCGGGCACCGAACCCAATCGGTCCTCGGCGGAACGTGGGAGCCAACGGTCCACTGCCCGCTGTGGTTTGGTTTGTGTGGAGATTGTGCGCCCACGGTCCGAACGGCTCTAGAGATGATCGGACGCTCTCGTAAGAATCGCTTTAGTTATGGATGTGGAACGAACCGCTCAGCACTGGCTCATACAGGCAGCGGTCGTCCTGGGACGCGTGACGGGCGCCGAACGCCGTTTCGCAGTGTCGCTGAAGGTCAACGAAGTCACCATGTTGGCGGCGGCGGACGAGCTGGGAGCGGCCACGAGGGATGCGACGTTGTGGATCGCCGCGAACGTCTGCCCGGACTTGGAGCTCGAGGGGCGCGTTGTCCTGATGCTGGACACATGCGCCGAGGTCGCCCTCACGGCGCAGCGGGCGGTCATCGATCCCTTGGCCGACACAGAAGCGGTTCTCAGCCGCCTCGTAGACCTCCTGGCGGTCATCGACTTCCACTCACAGGCGCTTGACGACTGGTAGTACCTGGCCGGCGGGCGAAGAGGTTGCAGGGCTCGACGGCAGACCAGGGCAGCGCCACCCGGTTGGTCACAGCGCATCCCTACCCTGACACCGATAAACGAGGCGCTTGTCACGTGGTTGATGGCACCGGATGCCCCAGAGGACCTGCTCACGGTCGAGGACTTCCGGCGACGGCCTGAGTGGCACGCCAGGGCCTTGTGCCGAGGCCGTGGGCCGGCGATGTTCGTGGCCGGCCCGGTGCATCAGGAGTGTCTTGAGGCAGCGCTGGCCGATCCTGACCTCGTGGGTCTGTGAGGCGGAACCACGGACGCAGAGCGTCGGGAGATCCCCCGGCAGCGGCGGGTGGCGTGATGAGGCTCTAGCGGGTGCATCCCTACCCCCCAGCGCCACCGCCGGCGCAGGGGGGTAGGGATGAGAGGAAAGTCACGGACTTCGCTGTCCTTCACCGTCCCTTGTTCGGGATCATCGTGACACCGCCGGGCCCCGCGAAATAGAGCCGACCGGACCGAAGCGGCACTACCTCCGAACAACAGTTGACCCCTGGAGCGGCTGTGTGAGCCGCGGGAGATGCGGCGGCGGTAGGGCTACGGGCCACCGGGGGTGAGCCACCAAGCTGCCAGTGCCCCCGGCTCGGGCGCCATCCTGGCCGGCTCATAGCGTGCGGCGCGGAGCTGCTCCTCGAAGTGGCCGACCACCGTCGGCCTGTGATCCAGATTGCTATGGCCGATGACATCGCCGACGTCGTTCCGCGGTGCGAAGACAGATTCGCGACCACCGGCGGAGATGAGGACCACAAGCCAACCGCCAGGCGCGGCCACCAAGGACGCCTCTGTGGCGGAGGGGTCGTAGGGGAGCGAGTGAGTCCCGGGCATGCCCACAGATCGTAGGTCCGGCGATGGGTGGGGCGCCGGGGCGGGTGCCTTAGTGCAGCCGCTTGTGCAGCAACCCATTCGAGTGGTTGACCGACCCGCTCACAGGTGCTTGGACGGGTTAGGACACTTGACTAGGAACTATGCAGAGCGCTGCGTACCGAATCGGACCCGCCGCCTTGTCCCGCTCGGAGGCTCCGGGAGTCGCGATTGATTCGATTCGAACGGTGCCGGCTCATAAGCGCATTCGGCTTTTGCGTGCCCTTGCGCAGCGCTTTCCGAGGACCTCAGCACCCGCTCCTTTCGCCGCTATCAGGTGAACCGTGACTCGCGATCGCGCAGAATGGCGCAGAGGGTCTCGTTGAATGGCGTCTCGAACCCGAGCTCGCGGCCCAGTTCCACGACCTGTCCGTTGATCACGTCTATCTCCGAGGGCCGTCGGGCGAGGTGGTCAAGGCGCATCGACGGGCTGGCGTTCGGAATCGTGGCGGCGAAGTCGGTCACGTAGCGCAGCGGATCGTCGAACGAGAACCGGATCCCCTTGGCGAGGCCGAGTCGGTAGGCCTCCGAGGTGCAGCCGAGTGCGACCCTCCATGCCTCGGGATTCGACATCAACTCGCCCACGGTGACATCGAAGGCCGCGCACGGAGCGCTGAGCGTGACGTTGCAGAGGAACTTCTCCCAGATCATGAGCGTCACGTCGGCGAAGGCTCGGACGTTGAAGCCGGCGTCGTGCCACGCCTGCTCAATTCGCTGGACCCGATCCGTCAGACCACCGTGCATCTCGCCGATTCGGATGAGTCGCATGCCTTCGTGGTGCACGTGTCCGGGCTCAGGGATCGACGACCCGAACCCCTCTGCGATCCCGATCAGGATGTGCTCCTCGGGGATGTGGCGTGCGACCCGCTCGCCCGCACCAAGCCCGTTCTGGAACGCCATGACCACACTGTCGGGCTCGAGCCGCGGTGCGATCTCCCTGGCCACCTCATCGACGGCCGACGCTTTCGTCGCGATCATCCACACGTCGCAGGTTCCGGCGTCATGGGGCGAGCGTCCGACGTGGAGGTTGTCGACGACAAAGCTGCCGCTGGCACCCGAGACGGTCAGTCCAGAGGTGGCGATGGCGTCGATGTGTTCCTGCCATGTGTCGATGGCCCACACCTCGTGCCCGGCCTTGCCGAGGAGGCTGGCATACACCGAGCCCATCGCTCCCGTTCCGACGATTGCGATCTTCATGTCATCCTCTGGGTACGCAGTTCACGAGCACCTGCCTTGCTTCATCTGTCGGTCGTCCGATCCCCTCATCACGCGCCGCCGGAGCGCGCTGGGACAGCTCGAGCGATCGCTGGTGTTCCGACGGTCCTTCAGAGATTCTACGGAACTGGACGGGTTGAAACGAAGCCGCACGCCACCGGCACAGGAACGTCACTCGGCGGATGGGGCTTGGACGCCCCCGGGGCTGTCCGGCGCGGATGCCTGTGGCTGGGGTTCCGCGAGGGGGATGAGGTAACCGAAGAAGGCGACGAGCGACCCAACCAGCATGAGCCCCATGCCGGCCAGCCTCCAGGGGTGCCACACGGAGAGCATGCCGCCTGCCGCAGCGAGCAGGAGTCCGACGAGGCCGGCCTGCGCGCCGAGGCGCACGAATCGTTGGTTGTTCGTCACGGTCATGACGATGGCCACAGCCGCGATCGCCAGCACCCCTCCGAGTGCGGCGTGCGCCGAATAGACGGCCTTGCTCTGTGGCGGCAGCCACTGATCAGACCGCCTGATCGGAAAGAGTGCCAAGCACGCCACACCCAGCGCGAACTCGATGCCGACGCTGATCATCATGGCGATCCAGACCCACTGCCCGACCGGTTGTGACGTCCCGGTCATGCGGGCATCCTAGAGAGCGGAGGCCCGGGGAGCGGATCAACCCGAAACGGTACGGACGGGTGGGGGATTGGAGCTCCTTTGCTCAGCAGAACCTCGGGGAGTCGATGGCCGGTGCCACCCTATTGGGCGGCGCGTTCAGGAATGGGTCGAGAGCGGAGTGGGCGTGGCGCCGGTCTGAGGGTGCATCCGCCCGCTGGCCAGGAGGACGGCGCCCGCGACCACCGCGACGAAGCTGGCCACCCGGGCCACGCCGGGCAGTCCCGAAGGAATCGTCTCGTGGAAGACGACGACCCCGCCGACGATGGGGATGAGGTTGTTGACCAGAGTGGACGAGCCCGCCGTCTCGAGCACCCGGCCGCGCTGGAAGGCCAGCTGCAGCGTCACGAAGCCCAGTGCGGTACACACGGCGAGGATGGGGACGAAGAGGAGGCCGACTCCGTCGACGGCGCCCTTGGTGGCCAGGTCGCCCACGCCGAAGAGCAGCCCGGCGGCGCAACCCAGGAGCGCCCCAGGACGGAATCCCCGCGCCAGCAGCACGAGTATTGCGGCTAGGAGGGCGCCCACGGCGATCACGAAGATCAACGTCATGCTCCGCGCGGGGGAGGTCGGCGTCACGTCGGAGGTGAGCGAAAGCCCCAGGAGCGCCAGCCCACCCACCGCGATCCAGGTGCCGATACGTTCCTGGCGCGTGAGGGGCGTGCCAAGCCGGTGGGCCAGGATGGCCAGGATCCCGACCCCACCTGCGGAGACCGCCTGCACCAGGGACAGCGGCGCCAGGCTGAGGGCTGCGATGTAGAGACCCCAGCCGATCCAACCGGCCCCGTACCCGAGCATCCACTGGCGGTTCGTCACCAGGAGCCGGGCCGAGGCGAGAGGGTGGCTGAGCGAGAGCGAGCCCATGGTGTTGGCCGCTCCGTGCTGGACGAAGTACCCGATATTGAGGGCCATCGCCGCCAGGAGTGCCAGCACGAGGCCGGCGGCCAGGGTCACTGCCCGGAGCTCACGCCCGGCGCATGGCGACGAACTGTGCGACTGCGAGCCTGCCGATGAGGGTGTACCCCTTGGTGGTGGCGTGGATGTTGCCTTGGGAACAGAACCACGTGAGGGTGCAGACGCTGGCCACCGGCACGGGGATCGTGCCGTAGGGCCGGAGCCGCACCGTTCGGGCGAGCGACGTGTAGGCGCCCGTTGCCGCTGTCACGTCCACCAGCACTCCGCCGACTGACCCGTACGCCTTCGTGAGCGCCGGATTGATCAGGGACCTGAATGCCACCACCGACAGCTTGGCCAGTGAGATCCGTGAGGCGGTCGGTGGCTGTGTGGGGTACACGTAGGTGCCGAGGATGACATCCGGGTAGGTCAGGCCGATGAGCGGGACGCGTGGACCGGCCGCCGCCCGCAGTGCCGTGGCCAGTGTGCTGACGTTCTTCGAGATGGTCGTCACGGCGCCTGCCACGCAGCTGATCGGATTGGCATTCGCCGCACACGAGGTGACGTCGTTGCCGCCGATGCTCACCGTAATGAGCCCGATGTGCCCCCTGTGGGCGATGAGGAACGCCTCGGCTGCGGCGGCTTGCGTCGTGGTGGGATAGGGCACGGCACCCGCGGTGTGCGGCAACTCGTCGGGGCACCCGATCGTGGAGAGCAGTGACGTGGTCGTTGCCCCGCCGCACCCGAAGTTGGCCAACGTGAAATGGGTCTTCTGCGCCACGAATGCCGTGTAGCCGGGAGTGGCCCCGAGCCCGGGTTGGTACCCGACGGAGTACGAGTCCCCCAGCGAGACGTAATAGGTCGGGGACGTCGAGGCAGCCTCCGCCGGGCTCGGCACGGCGAGCAGTCCCGCCACGGCGCAGCCGATCGCCAACAGCGCGCTGCTTGCCCTCAACCTGGCTCCATGGTGGCGCATCGGTGACTCCTTGACGATCGACGTGAGCCCACATTGTCCCACGACCCCTTGGTCGTCGTTGGGTCGCTCAGGAATCGATACCGAACCAGCGCTGCCGCCGGGTTGCACCGAACTCGACCTTCGACGCGGCTACCGCCTCGGATGCCTCGGTGAAGGTGCCGAACGGTGTCGGGCCCGACAGGAAGTTCGCGTCGAAGCGCGCCACTTTGGTGCCGCCGAACTCGATGTAACAGGTTGCCACCCCGCGGTACGGCTCGGGCGGCGTTCCGCCCCGTATCCGGTGGATGAGGACGTCGGCCAGCGTGCGGGCCTCGCCTTCGGCGATGGCGCCCACCCGCGGCACCGGCGCGCTCGTCACGTCTCCGACGGCGAAAACGTTCTCAAACCTGGTGGCGAACGTCGTGTGATCGACGGCGATCCACCCGTCATCCGCCAAGTCCGATTCCTCCACTACCCGGGGGGCGCGGTGCACGGGAATCGCCAGGAAGAGGTCGTAGGTGGTCGTTCGTCCATCCTCCAGCGTGGCGACCCTGGACGAGGGGTCGAGAGACGTCACCTTCGACTGGGGCCACCAGCCGATGTCCCGTTCGGCCAGCGCAGTGAGGATGCCGGCCGATGCCTCGGGTGAGATCGGAATCGGGGTCGCCATCGGGTTGATGACCTTGATGGTCGACGCCGATCGCAGG
>Ga0116215_1002775_pt1 | contig 10582 bp, 8 predicted proteins | sample Sb_taG_7_FD_89698 | JGI IMG/M metagenome (GOLD analysis project Ga0116215, IMG submission 89698) | Peat soil microbial communities from Weissenstadt, Germany - Sb_50d_2_FS metaG | ecosystem: Environmental > Terrestrial > Soil > Wetlands > Peat | place: Germany: Weissenstadt | collected 2010-09-21 | reverse complement strand
TCCTCGGGGACGAGGGCGCGCAGGTCGTCGTCGGAGAGCATCTCGATCGTGTTGAGCTCGTGCGACGTCCGGAAGCCGTCGAAGAAGTGCACGAAGGGCACCCTGGTCGAAAGCGTGGCGGCCTGGCTGACCGCGGCCAGGTCGTGCGCCTCTTGGACCGAGGACGACGCCAGGATGGCGAAGCCCGTCTGGCGGACGGCCATGACGTCGGAATGGTCGCCGAAGATCGACAGCGCCTGCGCCGCCAGGGCGCGGGCCGCGACGTGGAACACAGTCGGCGTCAGCTCACCGGCGATCTTGTACATGTTCGGGATCATGAGCAGCAGACCCTGCGAGGCGGTGAACGTCGTCGAGAGCGCCCCACCCTGCAGAGCGCCGTGCATGGCGCCGGCCGCACCGCCCTCGCTCTGCAGCTCCACCACGGCGGGCACGCTGCCCCAGACATTGGGTTGTTTCCGGCTCGCCCACTCGTCGGTCAGCTCGGCCATCGGCGAGGCCGGCGTGATCGGGTAGATGCAGCAGACCTCGTTGAGCCGGTAGGCGACCGACGCCGCCGCCTCGTTCCCGTCGAGCGTGGCCCGCATCAGGCGCCCTCCGGCACCATGTCGATCGAGCCCTCCGGGACCACGTCGACTGTGCTTTCGGGCACCATGACGACGGCGCCCTCCGGCACCATGTCGATGGCGTGCACGGGGCACTGCTCGAAGCACGCCCCGCAGCCCGTGCACCGGTCGTAGTCGAACCGATAACGGTGGCCGACACCGAGCTTGATGACCGCGTCCTCGGGGCACGCCCCGAGACAGCCGTCGCACTCGAAGCAGTTCCCACACGAGAGGCAACGCGCCGCCTCGTAACTCGCCTCGTCGACTGACAGGCCCCCGAGCACCTCGCCGAAGTCGGCGACCCGCTCCTCGGGCGCGACCTCGGGCTGGCGCCGGCGCGGCGCGTCGCCGAAATACCACAAGTTCAACAGGTCGAAGACCGCCAGCTCGTGCTTGGGCGGATTGGGCACCGTGGCGTCTCGCAGCCAGGCGTCGATGTGACGGGCGGCCTTCTTGCCGTGTCCCACTCCGACGGTCACGGTCCGCTCGGCCGGCACCATGTCCCCGCCGGCGAACACGCCGGCGCACCCCGTCATCATCGAGTCCGACACCACCACGGTCCCATCGGGGGTGAACTCCACCCCCGGGACGCTCCTCAGGAAGGTGCTGTCGGTCTCCTGCCCGAGGGCGAGGATCACGGTGTCGGCAGCGAGCTCCTCGAAGCGCCCGGTGGGCCGGGGAAACCCGGTCTCGTCCAGTTCCATGGCCTCGACGGTCAGCGTCGGGCCGTCGAAGGCGGTGATGGTCCGGAGCCAGTTGATGCGCACCCCCTCACGCTCGGCGTCCTCGGCCTCCTCTTCGTGCGCCGGCATCTGGGCGCGGGTGCGCCTGTAGACCACGAGCGCATCGTCCGCCCCGAGGCGCCGGGCGGTCCGGGCCGCGTCCATGGCCGTGTTGCCTCCGCCGTAGACAGCGACGCGCCGCCCGATCGACGGCCGCTCGCCGGAGGCCACCCTGCGCAGGAACGACACCGCGTCGACCATGCGCCCCGCGTCGCGGGCGGGAATGTCCACCCGCTTGGACAGGTGCGCCCCCACGGCGACGAAGACGGCATCGAATCCACCCTCACGCTTCTCGGCGCCGAGATCCTCCACCCGGTGCCCGCTGGTCATCCGCACACCGAGCGCTGCGATCCGAGCCAGCTCGGCACCGAGGACGTCACGGGGTAGCCGGTAGGCCGGGATGCCGTAGCGCATCATCCCGCCGGGTTCGCTGCCGGCGTCGCGGATCTCGACCTGGTGGCCCCGCCGGGTCAGGTGATAGGCGGCAGAAAGCCCGCTCGGCCCGGCCCCGATGACCAGCACCCGCCGGCCGCCGCGTGCCGACGGCGACGGCAACGCCCACCCCTGCTCCATGGCCAGGTCCCCCAGGAAGCGCTCGACCGAGTGGATCGACACCGCGCTGTCGAGCTCAGCCCGGTTGCACGCCGTCTCGCACGGGTGGTAGCAGACCCGCCCATGGACCGCCGGCAACGGATTGTCGGCGACGAGGGCGCGCCACGCCTGCTCGTGACGGCCGGCCTCGACGTGGGCCAGCCACGCCTGGATGTTCTCACCGGCCGGACAGCCTGCGTTGCACGGGGGCAACAGGTCCACGTAGACCGGTCGCCGACTCCGGACGGGCCCGGCCCGTGCGTGTTCGTCCGACAACTGGGGCAGCCGCGTGACGTCGCGCCGGGTCAATTCGCCACCCTCACAGCCATGAGTGACCATCCTTGTGGAACGTGCGCCACGGTACTCGTGGCCGATCTGGGTCCTGAGCCACCGTCGGCCTGGTCCCCGGAGGACTCCGGGGGAAATCGGGACGACACGGCTCACCAGGGAAGCAGGTCCTGGCAACGCCCGGGTGCTGACAGGGTGCGTCTGGGACCGTCTTTCAGGGCCGGGATCTCGGTCGCTGATGCGCGCCCTGGCCCTCGGGTCGAGGTGTCAACTCCCTCCACCGTCGTCGAGATCAGCTCGAGTGCCCGGGTCCGGGACCCAGACAGTCCCACCGGACTCTCCGTCGTTGGCGGAAGCCCCGTTGCCGTTCACCTGCGGTCCGGGCTCCACTCCCCGGAGACCGTTCACGATCCCCCCCAGCAAGTCCATGGGGACGACGATCTTCGTCGAAGGAGCCGTGCCGACCTGCTTCAGGGTCTCGAGGTACTGAAGCTGCATGGTGTTCCGGTCCAGGCCCCGCCCCACCACGAAGATCGTCTGGAGCCCCGCCGCCAGCCCTTCGGCCCGGAGGATGGCGGACTGCCGCTCGCCTTCGGCGCCGAGGATGGCGGCCTGCTTGGTGCCCTCGGCCAAGGTGATGGCTGCCTGCTTCTGCCCCTGGGCCTCGGTGATGGCCGCCCGCCGCGTCCGCTCGGCGGACATCTGACGCGTCATGGCGTCGAGGACACCGGCGGGAGGGTTCACCTCGCGCACCTCCACGGTCGTCACCTTGACACCCCAGCGCTCGGTGACCTCGTCGAGGCGGACGCGAAGCGAGGCGTTCATCTCCTCACGCTTGGACAGCACGTCGTCGAGCGGCATGTCTCCGACGACACTGCGAAGCGTGGTGGCAGCAACGTTCTGTGCGGCGGCGGCGAAGTTCTGCACCTGGAGCACGGTCATCGAGGGGTCGACGACCTTGTAGAAGATGATGAAGTCGATCGAGATCGACGCGTTGTCCTTGGTGATGGCCGTCTGGTGCGGGATCTCGAGAAATCGCTCGCGAAGGTCCACCCACGACGTCCTGTCGGTCACGGGGTTGATCAGCACCAGCCCGGGTCCCCTGACTCCGATGGCTCGACCGAGACGGAACAAGACGATCCTCTGATACTCACGGATGATCTTCACCGAGAACGCCAGCACGACGAGCAGGAAGAGGACCACTACTCCGATGATGATGCCGACGATCACGTGCTCTGCTCCTTGCCTTTGCCGAGGCCGAAGGTTCTCTCTGCGGGCAGTGCCTCGCTGTCCTCGCCCCAGACTTCCAGGTGCACGCCCTCGGTGCGCAGCACCTGCACTCGACGGCCCGCCCCCACATTCCCGTTCACCGACACCGCGGACCACTCCTCTCCGCGCACGCGCACGATGCCCTCGGGTGTGAGGTCGCTCACTGCGACACCTTCTACTCCCTCGAGGGACGTGGCGTGATGTACCGCAGTGGCCCGCCCCGACAGCCCGTTCCACGCCATGATCCCCACGCCCGCCGAGACGACGAGATCAGCGCTCAGGAGCGCCCAGAGGACGGGAGCGGACCGGCCGTCGACCGCCATGAACACGAGCCAGGCGGCGGCGCACACGCCGATCACGCCGGCCGCGAAGTGTGCATGCGGCCCCGTATGGAAGCCGACCAGCGAAGCAAGAACCAGCAGTCCCAGCAGGACTCCGGCGACAACCCACATGGGCGCCTCCTCATGGTTGCGCCATCCCCAGCATAACGCCGCCGTCGTGCGGCGACGGTGGCGGGGCCCCGGCGTCGGGCCCTGGGTCTGCATGAGGACCCGGCGACGCTCGAGAAGCGGTAACCGACAGGTCCCCCGTCCGGGGCGTCGAGGTCCGTCAGTCCACCGGTTTGGTGGGACGGACGATGAAGACCGAGCATGGCGCGTGGATCGCACAGTGCCCGCTCACCGACCCGAGCAGCAGCCCGTCGAAACCGCCGAACCCTCTGCTCCCCACCACCAGCATGTCAGCCCCTTGCGCCACCGTCACCAGGACTTGCGCGGCGTGGCCCTCGAGCACAGAGCACCGCACCGGGACCGATCCGGGGGTCACCACCTCGTCGACCACCTGGGCGAGTGCCTTCCGAGCCACATCGGTCGGGTTGGCGGGCGGAGGCAAGCTTTGGAGCCAGGCATGTTCATCCGACACATGCCACGCGTGCACGACGTCGAGGGTTGCTCCCGTGCTCTGGGCATAATGCGCGGCCCAGCGCAGCGCCTCCTTCGATTCCTCCGACGCGTCCACACCGACGACGATCCGCCCCTGCGACACCGCCCGAGTGCCCTCGGCCTTCCCTTCAGCGTGTTGCGCCACTTCTGGCATTGCGCACCTCCTTCACCCGTCCGAGCTCCCGACCGTTCCCGCCCTCGGACATCGGGTTCCTGTCGAGGTCGGCCTTTTCTCACCATGCCCTTGATCGCGTCACTTCCGGTAGAGCCGAAAGTCCCCCTGCGACAGTTCGGCTGGATTGCCCGGGGCGGTCTCACAGAGGCAGGGCTCGATAGTGGCATAGGACCCTTCCCGGGCACGCAGGATGCGGCGTACCGTGTCCCCAGATGTCGGCGATGCCGACCTCAACGAGGAGGTGCACACCATGCGAGCAGCTGTCGGAGACAAGATCGTCATACGAGGACACCGTGTCGGAGACGCCGATCGCGACGCAGTCATCCTGGCCGTCGAGGGACCCGACGGGGGGCCTCCCTACCGGGTGCGTTGGAGCGACGACGGACACGAAGGCGTGTTCTTCCCTGGGGAAGACGCAATCGTCGAGCACTACCCCGTGGGGTGAACGGCGCCCGCCTGGACGCTATTTGCTTCTTCTGGACCTTCGGCCCTGGTGGGCGGGAGGTGGAGGAGGGACGCTGGGAACGTGACCAAGCACGAACACCGTGACGTGACCGAGGAGACCGGGGAGGTGCAGCGACCCTCCGCACACCCCCACATCCACCCTCATCCCCATGCCGACGTGTGTGAGCGCTGCGGGTCCGACGACAGCGTCCACAAGGGGCTGTGCCACCGGTGTCGAGAGATCCTGCGCGGCGAGGGGACTGTGTTGCCTCCCGAGGCCGCCGAGAAGCCCCATCAGGCCCGACCCGAGCCGTTGCACAGCCCGCCCTGGCGCCGGCGCGGCGCTTGATGGGGGCCGCCTGACGCCCGCCGTCAACCCGAAGTGGAGTAGACGCCATGGCCGCCATCGTCGATCATGAGATCCCACCCGACGCGGATGCCGACCGGCAGTCCATCCGCGCCGAGCTGGCCGGGCTCGAGGCCCTCATGCACCACCTGGAGCACGTCCATGGTCAAGAGATCGCCGGTGTCCATGTCGACCATGTGCAGGACGCGGCCAACCTCGTGCACTACCTGGCGCTTCGACACGAGGACGTCCGCCACCTCCAGCGCAGGCTGGGAGAGCGCGGCCTGTCGTCGTTGGGGCGGTGCGAGCCTCATGTGCTGGCCACCGTCGAGAGCGTCCACGCCGCGCTCGACGGGAAGCCACCCCGCCTGGGCCCGGCCACGCTGAGCTTCGAGGAGGGAAGAAAGGCCCTGGACCGCAACACCGACGCCCTCTTCGGCCCGCGGCCTCCGGGCCGTGTCTCCCGCGTCATGGTGACGCTGCCCACCGCGGCTGCCGACGACTACGCGCTGGTACGGCACCTCGTCGCCCGGGGTATGGACGTCGCCCGCATCAACGGCGCCCATGACGACCCGCAGCGGTGGGAGCGCATGGCGTGCAACGTTCGCAAGGCTTCTGCCGAGGTCCACCGTCACTGCCAGGTGTCGATGGATCTTCCGGGGCCCAAGATGCGGACCGGCCCCCTGGTCGACGGGCCACGGGTTGTGAGGCTGCGGCCCCAGCGTGACCTGCGGGGCGTGCCTATCGCCCCCGCATTCGCCACCCTGGTGCCCGAGTCCATCGCGGATCACCCCCCACGGGCACTGCCCGTGGACCAGTCCTGGATCGAGCGCCGTCACCTGGGCGACACGGTCGACATCAGGGACACGCGCGGTTCGCCCCGGGAGCTTCGGGTGGTGGAGGCCACCCCCAAGCGGGTCGTCGTCGAGGTCTGGGACACGACCTACGTGGAGGCCGGGGCCACACTGGCGTGTAACGGGGACCGTACCCACGTGGGAGCGTTGTCGCGGATCCCCCAGTGCCACGTGCTGGGCGTCGGTGACCTCCTCGTGCTCACCAGCGACCTGGAGCCGGCCGCACCGTGGCGACACGGCCAGCCCGGAGACGCTCGAATCGGTTGCACACTCCCGGCCGCTCTCGGGGTGGCCAAGGTCGGCCAACGGGTCATCCTCGACGACGGGAAGATGACGGGCATGATCGAGGGCGTGGCCGGAGACGGGCTCAGGGTTCGGATCCTCACCGCGTCGCCTCGCGGTTCGCGCCTTCGGGCCGAGAAGGGGATCAACCTGCCCGACACCGATCTCCCCCTGGCTGCCGTGACCGATGCCGACCTGCCCTTGCTCGAGGTGGCCGCCGCCCACGCCGACATGGTGGCGGTGTCGTTCTTGCGCCACGAGCGCGACGTCGACGAGGTGCAGGACTACCTCCGCCGGGTCGGGGGCGAGCACCTCGGCCTCATCTTGAAGATCGAGACCACCGCGGCCTTCGCCCGCCTTCCCGAGATCCTCCTGCACGCCATGCGATCCCCCCACGTGGGAGTCATGATCGCCCGGGGGGACCTGGCCGTCGAAGCGGGCTACGAACGCCTCGCCGAGGTACAGGAGGAGATCCTGTGGCTCTGTGAGGCCGCGCACCTGCCGGTGATCTGGGCCACCGAGGTGCTCGACCAGCTGGCACGCACAGGACAGCCGTCGCGGGCCGAAGTCACCGATGCGGCCATGTCCCAGAGAGCGGAGTGCGTCATGCTGAACAAAGGCGCCCACGTCGACGCCGCCATCGTGGTACTCGACGACATCCTCCGGCGCATGTCAGGACATCAGCGCAAGAAGACGCCGTTGTTGCGGCATTTGCGCAGCTGGGTCGACACGGCGTGATCGCGCCTCTCTCCGGGAAAACGGACGAGCCGGTGGCTCAACCGAGCGACTCCCACAGGCCCGCCCTCGCGTCGGGATGGGCCACTTCGCTGATCAACAGGCGCGCCTGGGCCCGTTGACTTCGACCGAAGAGAAGGGCTCGTCCCTGTTCGGTGACCACCGCCGAGTGCTGGAACGAGGTTGTCGGCTCCACCAGCCGTGAGACGATCGTGGACGTGCCGCTCTTGGCGTGCCACGAGGGCAAGGCCACCACGGCGTGTCCGCCCTCGGAGTGCAGGGCTCCCACCACGAAATCAGGCTGGCCTCCGAATCCCGAATAGATGCGGCCACGGACGAAACTGGCATTGGCCTGGGCGCAGAGATCGACCTGCAAGGCGGTGTTGAGCGAGCACATCATGGGATGCGCGGCGATGTTGCTGGGATCGTTGACGGTCTCGGTCCGAAGCACGCGCACCCGTGGGTTCCTGTCGACCCACGCATAGAGCTCGGGGGATCCGAAGAGGAACGTCGTGACCACCGGGCGGGAGTCGTCGACTGCGCCGGCACGCTCGAGGGCGAGGACGCCGTCGCTGATGGCCTCGGACCACACCCCGAGCCCGCGCAGCCCGGTCAGGGCCGCCAGCACGGCGTCGGGGATCTCGCCGATGCCGACCTGGATGGTCGCCCCGTCTTCGATGAGGGTGGCCACACCCAGCCCGATGGCCGAGGTGATCTCGCTCACGGCGTGGCGGGCGACGGAGGGCAGCTCCTCCTCCACGTGGATGGCCACGTCGATGGCATCGACGTCCAGCTCGCCATCCCCGTAGGTGTAGGGCATGTGAGGGTTGACCTGTGCGACGACAAGGCCCCCTCTGACCCGAGCGCGCTCGATGGCGGCCGGGAGGATATTGACCTCCGTACCCAGCGACACCATGCCGTCGTGCACGGCGGAGGTGTGCACGAGCACCACGTCGGGCGGACGGGCCACGTCGAAGAGCCGCGGCACCAGCGACAGCCGCATGGGGAGATAGTCGAGGCCCGGAGCGTCCCGCATCCCCGGACCCACGAACGGCGACTCGGGGATGACGCCCTGGCGGACCGGGGTCCCCTTCTGGGCATTGAGCGCGAAGAGCCGGTAGCTCTCGACGGCGGCGTCGAAGAGCTCGACCAGGCGGCGGGGCGTGGCGAAGTTCCCGCTCACCACGGCGCGCGGCTCGGCCCACGGAAGTGCCCCGAACCGGTTCTCGAGCTCGCGCTCGGTCAAGATCTCCATGTTCGTGGCTGGTCTCCGCCGAGTGTCAGGTGCCGATGTCCCGAGTGGGGTCTCCGTCGAGGCTAGCGCCGCCCGCAACGGGTGCGACGTCGATATCGGGGACGAGCGTGGGCGTGGACCGGTTGAGCGTGCGCCCGGCGAAGAAGTCACGGCCGAACAAGCGCCACACGAGCATGAGGATCACGCCCAGGAGGGCCGAGACGAAGAACACGAGGAACACTCCCCCGATGATCCAGTGGGGTGCGAAGGGGAGCTTCCAGGACGTGTAGCTGACGTTGCTCGAGAAGTTCCAGTCGGCTTGGAGGCTGTACCCCATGGCCGCGTAGAGCATGACCCCGCCGAGCAGGGGGAAGATCCCCTTCATCCACAGGTCACGGCGGCTGCGTGTCAAGACCTTGCGGTAGTACCAGACACAGGTGAAACCGGTGAGCCCGTAGTAGAAGGCGATGTAGATCCCGATGGCGGTGACCGAGTCGGGGATGATGTACCCGCCGGCCACGTGGTTCATGACTGCGTACATCACCACCGAGATCGCTCCCATCACGACGGTGGCCACGGTGGGGATCATGTTCTTGGTATGCATCCGGGCGAAGGCGCTCGGGATCGACTTGTACACCGCCATCGACAGCGCTGTGCGGGCGGTGGGGAGGATCGTCGTCTGCGTCGAGGCCGCCGCCGATGTCAGGATCATCAAGATGAGCAGGTGGAAGAAGAACGGCCCGACACCCGTGGAGCCGAACACGGCGTGGCCCAGGCCGGCGAAGACGTCGGTGACGTTGTTCGGGTTGGCCAGACCGATGCCTTTCGTCCCCACACCGGCGAAGGACTGGGAGGACAGGGTGACCACGAGGTAGACGGCGAGGAGGATGACCGTGGCCATGATGCCGGCCAGTCCCGGCAGCCGCTTCTTGTCGGTCGTCTCCTCGTTGATCGACAGCGAGGTGTCCCATCCCCAGTAGATGAAGAGCATGAGCACGAGACCGCTCACGAGGGCCGAGAACTTGATGTCGGCCGGGTTGAACCACGACCAGCGGGGATCGATGTGTGAGGGGGGTGCGTGGCCGGTGAGCACCCGCACCAGGGCGACGGCGGCGAAGACCACCAGGATCAGGATCTCGGTCGAGAGCAAGAAGCGCTGGATCCTCGCCGACAGCTCGATGCCCTGATAGCAGATCCAGGTCATGGCGACGATGAAGAAGATCCCCACCAGGAGCACCCATCCGCTCGTGGCGTTGTCGCCGATGTGGTTCGCATTGAAGAGCAGGAACACGTACTGGCCCGTGACCTGGGCCAGGCTGGCCATGACGAGCACGTCGGAGGCGATGATCCCCCAGCCGCCGAGCCAACCGGTGGTGGGGCCGAAGGTCCGGGTCCCCCACGTGAAGGTGGTCCCACAGTCGGGGTCCGCCTTGTTGAGCTCGCTGTAGCCGATGGACACGAACAGCATGGGCACGAAGGCGATCAAGACGACCAGCGGAGAAACCAGGCCGACGGTGGCCACGATGAGCCCGAGGGTGGCGGCCAGCGAATAGGCGGGGGCCGTCGACGCGACGCCGATGACGATGCTCGAGATCAGGCTGATGGCCCCGGGCTTGAGCCCCTTCTCGGCCGGTGCCTCCTCGGGCGACGGGGAGGTGTCGGGCGCGGTCACGGGTGGGCCTCCCCGACTCGGGCCACGTCTCTCGCTCGTAGGTTCATGTTGTGGACGCTAAAGATGGGCGACGACCGGCCATAGGGTCCAACGGCCCGATTTCCCCGGGAACGGTGGCGGGGAACGGCCCGGGGAGCCCGGGCCCCACCCCGACCCGGCAGCTCCACGTACCGCCACGGGCCAGGTCCCGAGGCCCCGGATTCAGGCGTCGATGGCGCTCATCACGTGCTTGATGCGCGTGTAGTCCTCGAACCCGTATACCGACAGGTCCTTGCCGTACCCCGAGTGCTTGAAGCCCCCGTGGGGCATCTCCGCCACCAGCGGGATGTGCGTGTTGATCCACACACAGCCGAAGTCGAGTCTCTTG
>Ga0116215_1002761_pt1 | contig 10611 bp, 6 predicted proteins | sample Sb_taG_7_FD_89698 | JGI IMG/M metagenome (GOLD analysis project Ga0116215, IMG submission 89698) | Peat soil microbial communities from Weissenstadt, Germany - Sb_50d_2_FS metaG | ecosystem: Environmental > Terrestrial > Soil > Wetlands > Peat | place: Germany: Weissenstadt | collected 2010-09-21 | reverse complement strand
TCTCGATCGCGCCACCGGCCGCGCTCGTGACCGTCGTGGTGGCGCTGGGACTGGCCCTCGGCAACGTGGTGTCGCAGGGATCCGCCGGCTTGCGGGCCGCCGGGCGGGTGGTGGCGGTGGCCGGCGGGGCCCTGGCCGTCGCCGTGGTGCTCCTGGCGCCGTGGTCCTTCGCCGTCCTGGGTGGGCCCGATCGATGGCAGACGTTGGCCGGCGTCCCCGTGCCCTCGTCGACTGGCGCGGGCTGGGGTGCGTTGCTCCGGCTGGCGGCGGGGCCCATCGGGGACGCCGCCTTGGGGTGGGCATTCCTGGCCGCCGCGGCGCTGCCCCTTCTGATCGGCGCCCGGTCGCGCCTCGCCTGGGCGGGACGGGCGTGGTCGATGGCGCTGGTGGCATGGGCGCTGGCCTGGTTGGCCGGGCGGGGTGCACTCGGCCCCGTGGCGATGGCCCCACAGGTGCTGCTCGTGCCGGCCGGAGTGGGGATCGCCCTCGCGGTCGGCCTCGGAGTGGCCGCCTTCCAGCTCGATCTCCCCGGCTACCGGTTCGGCTGGCGCCAGGTGGCAGCCGTCACGGCCGCCGCCGCCGCCGTCGTGGGCATGCTGCCCGTGCTCGCGGGCAGCGTGGACGGGCGATGGGACCTGGTTCCCTCGGGCTACGCCGAGGCCACCACCTGGATGGCCGCCAACAAGACGTTGGGCGACTTCCGGGTGTTGTGGCTCGGCGACCCGCGCGTGCTGCCGGGCAACGGCTGGACGCTCGCACCCGGTCTCGCTTACGCCGTGAGCGAGGACGGGCTTCCCGACCTCACCGCGGTGTGGCCGGGCTCGTCGCCGGGAAATGCCGCCGCCATCGCCGACGGCATACGACTGGCCCGCAGCCACGCCACGGTCCGCCTGGGTCGACTGTTGGCGCCCTATGCCGTGCGGTACGTGGTGGTTGTCGACACGCTGGCGCCCTCGATCCCGGGGCTCCAGAGCCCGCTGTCGTATCCGGTCCCCGGCGACCTCGTCGGGGCGCTGGGGGCCCAGCTCGACCTGCGCCAGGTCATCTCCCAGGGCGGCTTCGACGTGTTCGTGGACGCCGCCGCCCTTCCCCTGAGGGCGGTGCGGAGCGTGCCCGCAGCGCCGTCCCGGCCGGCCTCGTTCGTCACCGGGGTGGCGCCGGGGTTGACCGGATGGCGACCTGTGCTTCCCGGCTCACCGGGCGCCACCAGCGTCACGGGCCGGGTCCCGGCGGGGACCGTCCTGGACGCCGTGGCCCCGGCCTCGGCCTGGCAGCTCACGGGCCCCAACGGCGCTCTCGACCACGCCTCGACCTCCTTCGGCTACGCGGCCACCTTCCGGGTGGACCGCGCCGGGCCGGTCACCGTCGCCTTCGTGGGTTCGTGGTCCCATGGGCTCGAGATCGCCTTGGAGACCACGGCCTGGGTGGCCCTGGCGGCTGCCCTCGCCGGCCGGCGACGGTGGCTCGACTGGTGGTGGGGTCCCTTGACCCGGCGGGCCAGGCGCCAACGCCGGCGCGGGGTTCGCGACCATGGCGCCGTCGATGCCGACCCGTTCCCGGTGGAGAGTTCCGAGGCCGCCGACTCGATGAGCCAGGTCGTGCCGTGACCGTCGCGCTGCGCCGGGTGCTGATGATCGCCCTTCTGGTCTTGGTCCTGGTGGGCACAGGGGTCGCCGACCGGCTCGTGGGCCGGACGTCCTCGCCCGCCGCCCCGGCGCGCGACGCGCTGTCGACGGTGAGGGTGGCGCGTGGCGTCGCCACCGAGTCGTCGGCGTGGTTCTGCGCCGGGGGAAGCGGAGCCCAGGGCGGCGCGCCCGCCACGATCGTGCTCACCAACGGCGGACCCGGCCCTGTCCACGGCACCCTGACCGCCGTCACGGCGTCGACCTCCCCCACACAAGCGCCCTGGGCCGGGGCGCGCACCGTGGCGGTGACCGTACCGGCCAGCGGCCAGATGACGGTGGGGGCCACCCAGCTCGGGTCGTCGGGCCTGATCGCGGCGGCCGTCGTCCTCGACGGGGGAGGGGTGGCGGTGTCGGAGGTGGTGCAGAGCCCGCTCGGCTGGAGCATGGCGCCGTGCGCGCCATCGACCGCTCCCGATTGGTACTTCGCGCACGGTGCCACGGCGGTGGGAGGCGGCCTCGTCCTGTCCCTGTTCAATCCCACCGCCACCGATGCCGTCGTCGACGTGGCCCTGGTGTCGTCGACGGCCGGCTTCACGGCTCCCGCCGCCTACCAGGGTATCGACGTTCCTCCGGGATCACTGATCACGGAGAACATCGGCGACCATGCTCCTGACGACCCTGCCATCGCCACCGAGGTCTCGACGCTGTCGGGAGGCGTGGTCGCCACCGAGCTCGAGTCGGTGGGGTCGTCGGGCGACGGTGGGCTGTCGCTGACCCTCGGCAGCCCGGCGCCGGCTCCCGTGTGGGCGTTTCCGCAGAGCACCGGGATTCCCGGAGCGACCGTGGCCTTCCACGTCCTGAACCCCACGACGAGAACCGCCGTCGTCTCGGTCGCGGTCGGGCTGTCGCAAGGGGCGGGAGCGGAGCCGTTGACGCTGCACGTCCCGCCCCAGTCCCTGGCCACGTTGACGGGGGAGAGCGAGACCCGCATCCCCACCGGTGCCCCCTACTCCCTCGTGTTCACGAGCCCGGGGACCGGGATCGTCGTGAGCCGCCAGGTGACGGCGCCGGCGGGATCGCCCGCGGGGATTCCCGAAAGCGGGGACGTGCCGGGTGTGCCGGGGGGGAGCAGCCATTGGCTCGTGCCCGGCCTCGTGGCGCCGGGCACGCAGGCGTGGGCGCTGGCGGTGGTCGACTTGGGGACCCGGGCGGCAACAATCCGGATCACCACCCCGGGCGGACGGCCCATCGCCGGCCAGCCGCCGCGCACCGTGGAACCGGGATCGCCGCTCGTCATCGGGCCCACCCCCGGCCTGCCCTTCGTGGCGACCCCTTTCGAGGTCGCGGCGGGCGAGCCCGTGGCGGTGGAGCTCGACGTGTTGCCGGTGGCCGAGGCCGGGGTGGTCGTCGTCCCCTCGTTCGCGATCTCCTAGGACCGCCAGGACGGGCTCCTAGGACCGCCAGGACGGGCTCCTAGGACCGCCAGGACGGGCCTCCTAGGACCCGCCAGGACGGGCTCTTACGACCGCCCCCGGACAGGCCCCGGGCGAGGACAGAGTCCCGACCCCAGCCTCCGCGTCAGTGCGGTGGGGTCAGTCGCCGGGCGTGGTCGTCGAGCCGGTGGGCTCGGCTTCGGCCACGGGGATGTCCGACTCGGCGCCGTTCCCCGACAGGCCGGCCTCGGCCTTGGTGCCGGATCCGTTGGTGGTGGTGGTGAAGTGGGAGGCCATGACGGTCGCGTCGTGGACGGGCCGGCCATAGGCGGTGTCGACGAGCGTGCCGACCTCACTGCCGTCGAGGGTCTCGCGCTCGAGCAGCGCGCGTGCCACTGCGTCGAGACCGCCGCGGTGGCGGCTCAGGAGCTCGATGGCCCGCTCCTCCTGCTGGCGGAGGATGCGGGCGATCTCGGCGTCGACCACCCGGGCGGTGTCCTCCGAGTAGTCGCGTGAATGGAGCAGGTCCTCACCGAGGAAGACCATTCCCTGCGACCCCCACGCCATGGGCCCGAGCTCTTCGCTCATGCCCCACTCGCGCACCATCTTGCGCGCCAGCTCGGTGTTGCCGACCAGGTCGTTGCTGGCACCCGTGGACAGGTCGCCGTACACGAGCAGCTCGGCGGCGCGCCCACCCATGCGCACGGCGAGGGAGTCCTCGATCACGTCGCGCGGGTAGATGTGGCGCTCCTCGATGGGCAGCTGCTGGGTCACGCCCAGAGCCAGCCCGGTGGGCAGGATGGTGACCTTGTGGACGGGGTCGGCGTGCTCGAGCACGTAGGCGAGCACGGCGTGCCCGCCTTCGTGGAAGGCGACGCGTTCCTTCTCGGGCTCCGAGAGCACCAGGCTTTCGCGCCGCTGCCCCATGAGCACGCGGTCGCGAGCGGCCTCGAAGTCCTGCTGGTCCACCTGGTGCGAGCCCCGGCGAACGGCGTGGAGAGCGGCCTCGTTGACCAGGTTGGCGAGGTCGGCCCCGCTCATCCCCGGGGTGCCGCGTGCCACCAGCTCGAGGTCGACGTTGTCACCGATGCGCTTGTCCTTGCAGTGGACCTTCAGGATCGGCAGGCGCTCCTCGAGATCCGGGAGCGGGACGACGATCTGGCGGTCGAATCGACCCGGCCGCAGCAGGGCCGGGTCGAGGATGTCGGGGCGGTTGGTGGCGGCCATGATGACCACGCCCTCGGCGGGGTCGAATCCGTCCATTTCCGACAGCATCTGGTTGAGCGTCTGCTCGCGTTCGTCGTGGCCGCCGCCCAGACCGGCTCCTCGCTTGCGGCCGATGGAGTCGATCTCGTCCACGAAGATGATGGCCGGCGCCTGCTTGCGAGCGGTCTGGAAGAGGTCGCGCACCCGGCTGGCGCCCACGCCGACGAACATCTCCATGAAGTCCGAGCCGCTCACCGAGAGGAACGGGACACCGGCCTCACCGGCGACGGCTCGGGCCAGGAGGGTCTTGCCCGTGCCGGGCGGGCCCACGAGCAGGATGCCCTTGGGGATCTTGGCCCCGATGTCCCGGAAGCGGTGCGGGGACTTCAGGAAGTCGACCACCTCGCTGATCTCGACCTTCACGCCCTGGTAGCCGGCCACGTCCTGGAAGGTGGTCCGGGGTCGTTCGGTGGTGTACAGGCGCGCCCGTGAGCGCCCGATCGACATGATCCCCGACATCTGGCCCTGGGCCCTCCGGCTGATCCAGAAGAAGATGCCCACGAAGGCCAGCAGGATGAGGATGGTCGGCAGCCACTGGTCCAACCCGCTCTGCTGGGGCGTGAGGAACTTGACGGTTGGGATGTCCTTCTTCATCACCGCCACGTCGTTGTCGAGGGAGGGGTCGGGGCCGTTGACCGAGTAGCTCTGACCGTCGGTCAGCTTCCCGGTGATGATCCCGGTGTTGTTGTCGACGGTGGCCGACTGGACCTTGTGGGCCTCGACGTAGCTCTGAAGGAACGGCTTGTACTCGATCTGCTTGACGGCGGGCTTGGACAGAAGCGGCGGGATGATGACCACGGCGATGACCGCCAGGATGAGCAGGGCGAAGACCCAGCGCCAGCTCTGGTCACCCCCCGAGGACGCCTGGCCCCCGGCCCCCCCCGAGGCGGGACCGCCGGTCCCACCAGGCATGGGACGTCCCGAGCGACGATCGGGAAGAGAGGGGGGACTCATTTCTCCATGGTACGCGCCCGCACACCCGACCATGCACGCATAGCGCATGGGAAAGCGGGCTCGTTTTGCCATTCTGCGTGGGCATTCGGCTCGAAGCCGGCCACTCCGAGCCGGAGCCCGGGGTCGCGTCGAGCCGGGTGATCGGTAACCTTTCCCCTGATGGCGAGCACCGCTCCCGGCTCGGACGAAAACGAGCCGCGGGGGGCGGCGCCCCACGCACGACCGTCCCGGCGACCGTCCCGGCAGAGCCCGTCCCGCCAGAGCCCGTCCCGCCAGAGCCCGTCCCAGGCGAGCCCCTCCACGCCGGGCTCGTACCCACCTTCGCCGCAGCTGTCCTCGTCAGGCTCGAGCGTGCCACCGCCTCCCCCGGGCGCCCACGGGCATCCACCACCCGGGTACCCGCGACCCGGGCACCCCGTGCCGGCGCGCCGGGGCGGCCCACCGGCGGATCCACCGGGCGATGAGGGGGAGCCCGCTCCCCGCACCGAACGCGACGCGGGGGCGTGGCTCATGTTCGCGGCGCTCGGGTTCGTGGTGGGCCAGGTGGCCAGCACGATCCTGCTGTACGCCGTGGCCGCGGCCACAGGCCACTCTTCGGACGTCGTGCAGTTGGCGGCACAACAGGTGCCTCCCGCCTGGGTGGTGGTGAGCGGGCTCGTCGGTCTGTGGTTCGGCTTCGTCGGCGCGGCCGTGGTCGCCACGCGGGCGCGTGGGACCGGGAGCCTGCGTCGCGACATGGGCCTCGAGGTGCGGCCCTGGGACGTCCTCGTCGGCCCCGCCGTCGGGCTGGCGGGCCAGTTCCTCCTGTTGCCCCTGCTCTACTTCCCCCTGGAGCACGTGGTGCGGCACCTCAGCCAACGGTTGAACGAGCCCGCCAAGCACCTCACCGGCGGATTCCCCGGTTCGGACCTCGCCGTCATCGCCGTGCTGACGGTGGTGGTCGTGCCGGTGGTCGAGGAGCTGTTCTTCCGGGGGCTCGTGCTGCGCGCCCTGCTGCGCGTGTGCCGGCGCGCCGGACCGGTGGTGGGGGTGGGTCTCGCCGTCGTGGCTGACGGGGTCATCTTCGGGCTGGCCCACTTCGAGCTGCTCCAGCTGCTCGGGCTGGCCGCCTTCGGGGTCGTGCTCTCGCTCATGGCGTACAAGCTCCGTCGCATCGGCGCCGGGATCTTCGCCCACGGCATGTTCAACCTGTTGGCGATCCTGTCGGTGGCCGGCGTCCTGCACTGATCGCCGTGGGGCGACCGCGACGACCCCACCCGTCGCCGATCACGTCGCCACTGCGCAGGGCTTCGGCGCCGGTGCTGCCGCTTGGCGGCCGGTTTCGGGCACGATGGGTCTGATGCGACGACCGTCTCCCCCCGCGCTCGCCACCCTGGCGGCGATCGGCGGCGTGATCGTGATCGTCATCTGGCAGTGCGACCCCAGCCTCCTCCTGGCCAACACGATGACGACGGGAGGTGACACCGGGGCCCACTTCGGCCTGGCGGCCTTCTTGAAGTCGAACCTGCTGCCCCACGGCCAGGTGACGGGATGGTTCCCCGGTGCCTATGACGGCTTGCCCCTCAACACGTTCTACTTCCCCCTCCCCGACACGTTGGCGGCGCTCTTCGGATACGTCATTCCCTTCGACATCGCCTTCAAATTCGTGACCATCCTGGGATCGATCACCTTGCCCATCGCGGCGTGGGCGTTCGGGCGCCTGGTGGGCATGGAGCGTCCCCGGCCGGCGGTGCTGGCCGCCTTCACGCTTCCGTTCCTGTTCGACCAGACCTTCACCATCTACGGCGGGAACCTCTACTCGACGATGGCGGGCGAGTACGCCTTCTCCCTCGGGCTGTCGGTCGCCCTCGTGTTCCTGGGAGTCGTGGTCCGCGGCATGCGCACGGGCCGATCCCGGGTGTCGGCCATCGTCCTGCTGTCGGCATGCGTCTTGTGCCATCTCGTGCCGACGCTGTTCTGCTTCGTGGGGGCGGGCGCGGCGCTCGTCTTCTTCGGCCCCACCCGCAAGCGAGTGTGGTGGCTGGTCTCGGTGGTGGGCAGCGCCTTCCTGCTCGTGGCGTGGTGGGCGGTCCCCTTCGTCATGGAGCAGGCCTACAGCACCACCATGGGGTGGCAGAACGTGTCCACCTACGGGGCGCTGCTGGCGCCCGTCGCCGACCGGTGGGCGCTGGTGTTCGCGTTCGTCGGCCTCGTCATCGCGTGCATCCGCTTCGAGCGCCCGATCCTCGCTCTGGCGGTGCCGGGGGTCGTCTCCGCCCTGTACGTGTGGAAGGCGCCGCAGACCGCTCTCTACAACACACGCGTGCTGCCCCTGTGGTGGCTGTGCGCGTACCTGGTGGCTGGGTACGCGGTGGCCGAGGTGTTGGTGATGGCAGCGCGGGGGTGGCGGAGCCTGCGCGACGCCCTGCGGTGGGCGCCACCGCCGGCGCCGGTCGGTGCCGTTCACGGCGGGCCGACCCCGGCGTTCGCCACCGGCGGGCCCGTCTCGACGTTCTCCCCGCACATCGTGCCGGGGACGTCGGCCGCGACCGACGTCACGGGCGGCCCGCCCGGCGCCGGGACCGAGACTCTCCCGAGGCCGGGGTACCCGGGTTCGGGATCCCCCGAGGCGGGCCGTCCCGGGCAGCACGGCGACGGCGACGGCGCGTCGTGGTGGCGACCCGTACCGAGCGCCCACGCGTCCTTGCCGCCTCCCCCACCCCGGCGCAGATCGTGGGCACCGGGGGCGGTGGTGGGGCCGCTGGCGGCTCTGGCCGTGTCGGCACTGGTGGTGCTCCCCCCGCTTCTCGTCGCGCCCGGCAGCGTCTACAAGCTGGGGCCCGTCAACGTCAGACCCAGCAACGTCGCGGCGTGGGCCCAGTGGAACTACTCGGGGGTCGAGCGCAAGCCGGGATGGGCCGAGCTCCAGGGCATCGTCCGGACCATGGACAACGTGACCGCCCGCTACGGGTGCGGCCGCGACATGTGGGAGTACAACTCGAGTCTCAACCGGTTCGGCACGCCCATGGCGCTGATGCTTCTTCCCAACTACACGGGGGGGTGCGTCGACTCCATGGAAGGCCTGCTGTTCGAATCGGCGACCTCGACCCCGTACCACTTCATCAACCAGGCCGAGCTGTCCGTGGGGCCGTCAGAGGCGATGGTCCCGGCGACGACGGGGATCGTCTACGGGCCCGTCAACGTCCCGTTGGGGGTCCAACACCTCCAACTGCTCGGGGTCAAGTACTTCATGGCCTCTTCACCGCTGATCCAGGATCAGGCCGCCGCGGATCCCGCGCTGACGCTCATAGCCACAACAGGGCCATGGAGCAGCACCTATTCGGGGAGCTCCACCACCACGTGGAAGGTGTACCTGGTGCACGACTCCGCTCTCGTGGCCCCGCTCCCCGAGACCCCCGACGTCCTCACCGGGGTGGGGGCCGCCCAGAAGTCGTGGCTGCCCGTGTCCCAGCGCTGGTACGCGGACCCCGCGGCGTGGTCACAGCAGTTGGTGGCGGGGGGACTGCCGTCATGGACCAAGGCCCCCGAGGGCGTAGCTCCGGCCCAGCACCACGCGCTGCCCGCGGTGACGGTGTCGGACGTGCGCTCGACCGACGATCAGGTGAGCTTTCACGTCAGTCGCACCGGGGTACCGGTGTTGGTGCGCGTGTCGTACTTCCCCTCGTGGCACGCGACCGGAGCCCTCGGCCCGTGGCGCTCGGAGCCCAACCTCATGGTCGTCGACCCCACCACCCACGACGTCACGCTCAGCTACGGGTTGAGCGGGCCCGACAAGCTCGGACTGGTGCTGAGCGCCATCGGCGTCGTCGTGCTCCTGGTGCTCCTCCGACGGCGCTTCACCCACTCCTGACGAATCCGGCCTCCTGACGAATCCAGCACTCCTGACGAACACGGCCTCCTGACGAACACCGTCTCCCGACGAACACGCTTCGGGAGGGATGTGACGAGGGCCCTTCACCGACGTTCGTCGCGCCCGGCGAGGATCACACATCCCTAACTTGCCGCACACGGCTCCCACATGCCCAGGGCCGACACTTGATCCAGGCCCCGAACGGGAACGCACCTCAAGTGGTCTCTCCCGGAGACCGATCACCAGGGGAACTCCCTGCGGGACCGCTAGGCACGAGGAGGGATGGCAGATGACGACTCGGAGATTCGCCACCGTGACGCTGTTCACCGGGATCACGTTGACCCTGGCGGCATGCGGAGCGGGAAGCTCGTCGCACATCGTGGCGCCACCCACGACCGCGACGTCGCTGCCGTCCACGTCCACCACGGCGGCGACGGTGCCGGGCTCCGTCCCGGCCTCCGTCCCGCCCGTGGGTTCGCCGACGACCACACCCTCCAACGGGCTCAGCTCACAATCACTCGATCAGGTCGGCGCCGATCTGGGGGCACTGGACAACAACCTCAACACGGCGAACTCCGACCTGAACCACCCGCAAGGAGATTCCTGAGATGAAGCACAACTTCCCACGTCGCATGGCGCTCGGCGCGCTGTCGGCAGGAGCGGTCGCCGGGCTGGTCGTGATGGTCCCGGGAGCCGCCTACGCGTCAGTGACGACGACAACCACCACCGCCACCGCGGGGTCGAACGCGACCACGCAGGTGTCGAACCCCCGGTGCACGCCGGCGCTGTTCAGCCAGGCGCAAGCGTTGGTCGAGTCGGGCCTCAGCGCCCGTGTCACCCAACTCAACGCCCTGGCCAGCGCGGCCGGCAACACGGCCAACCATCTGACCACCAGTGACCGCCAGACGCTGCAGAACGACATCACCACGGTGGAGCTCCCCGGAATCCAGGCGCTTCAGCCGCAGGTGCAGCAGGCCGCCACGTGCGCGCAGTTGCGCCCGCTGGCCCGCGACATGGTCTACAACTTCCGCGTCTACGTCGTCATGACGCCGCAGACGCACCTGACCGTCGTCATGGACGACGAGACCTACGTCGAGGGCGTGTTCGTCAACCTCGAGCCGCAGATCGCCACCGCCATCGCCAACGCGCAAGCGGCCGGCAAGAACGTGACCGCTGCCCAAGCCGCGTTTGCCGACCTCAAGAGCCAGGTGACCTCGGCCCAGGGTGAGACGGCGGGACAGTCGGCGACGATCCTGGCGCAGACGCCCTCCGGCTACCCCGGCAACTGGCAGGTCTTCCTGGCGGCGCGCACCAACGCCACCAACGCGCACAGCGACCTGCGCGCCGCCTTCGCCGACGCCCAGCATATCCGGACCGACCGGCAGTAGCACCGGCCCGGCACACGCACCCCTCCCGGTGCCGGCCGATACCGGTCACCACCGGACTCGGCACCCGGGCGCCGGGAGGGGAGCGGGTAGGCTTC
>Ga0116215_1002757_pt1 | contig 10616 bp, 12 predicted proteins | sample Sb_taG_7_FD_89698 | JGI IMG/M metagenome (GOLD analysis project Ga0116215, IMG submission 89698) | Peat soil microbial communities from Weissenstadt, Germany - Sb_50d_2_FS metaG | ecosystem: Environmental > Terrestrial > Soil > Wetlands > Peat | place: Germany: Weissenstadt | collected 2010-09-21 | reverse complement strand
TGTTATGTCAAGAAATCCGGCTAACAAACCAGCCCATCCGATCGCGCGGCGAGCTTGGGAAGTTTGGGGCACTGGCTTTTCTCCTGATCTGCTCCTTAATCTTGGCAACCTGCGAGCCGGGAAGGTCTTCAAAAAGGATGAAGCATATAGCCCGTGCCGTCTTGAATGGATTTGACTTGAACGAAACGGTACAAACCGGGTTATGCTTGCAGCAGGTGTGGCTCTTACCTCTGGAATCAACATGTCGCCGATCAGCAACTTGCATTTTCGCAGCATTTCGCCTGGCATAGAGACCTTACCGTGCAGTTTCAGCCTGCCACGGCATCGTCATTTGCGGGCGTACGCAACTGTCGTTCTAGCAGGCAACTTTGAGGAATCCGGATACGTTGGCCGCATACGCGCAACCGCAGGCGATGTGCTGATTCATCCAGCCCTGGACTGTCACGCGAATGTGATGGTCTCTGCGGGAGTCAGGCTGATAAGGCTGGATTGGTCTGACAACAACGGAATTGGCGGACTCTATCATTTGGATGACGTGGACGAATTGGCGCGAACTGCCGAGAAGGATGTCCTTAAAACGAGACTCCTGCTGGAACGCCGCCTTAGGGAAAAGGGCTCGCCTTCACCAGGGCAAAGAAACGATTGGCCCGATTTGCTCCGGGTAGACTTGGCCAAGAATCCTTCAACGGAGATTGGTGAGTGGGCGGAGACGAACGGCCTGGCGCGGGAAACGGTATCTCGCGGATTTTCTGCGGCATACGGCATTACACCTTCGGTGTTGCGTGCCGAACTGCGGGCCCGCACGGCATGGCTGCGGATCACGCGCGGGTCGGACTCCTTATGCAGAATCGCCGCGGACACCGGCTTCGCTGACCAAGCGCACATGACGAGATGGATTCACCGCATGACGGGTGCCACACCCGCCGCTTGGCGTCGAAGAACCTGCTTTGCATAGGTGCTCTTTGCATAAACCGTCTGCAACCACATTACTACCTTAGATGAAACTTCACGCCAGGCCCCAGTCCAGCAATGAACGCTATGGCTAGAATAAAGCCAGAGACCATCCATCCTCGGCTACGCATGATCTCCGGCATCTGCAACTCGCTGCTGGCTCTGTTTGGGTTGTGGAATAAGCTCCACATCCACGCGAGGCCGGAGTGTCCTCCAAATGACGCTGCGGCAGCGGAGACCAAAATCAATAGCGGCCGCACGGGGTTAAACGCACCCGCGACGCAGGAGAGGATTCCGGAGGTCAAGTAAGGCACGAGCGTGAGTTGATGCGCTCGCCGCAACCGACTCCTTTGATCTCTCCCTAGGAACGGGCGCAATTCCCGAAGGCACAGAGGCACGAACAACAAGAAGTAGGTAACTGTTCCCAGAACGGTCAAGCCGACGCGCCAAGCCCATGCCGGCTGCCATCCAGCCACTACCGCAGCCCAGTCGCCGATGTTGCCGATACCGGAGAAAAGGAAATACCCGCCTGCGTCGAATAGGTTAAAGGTCATCAGCAGCCAGAAGAAGTAGCGCCACGACGCCGCCCGCTTGACGGCGCGAGCGGCGACCCAGAACAGAACTCCGAAAGCCAGATTAGCGAACGTCCCACCCGCCGCGACTAGGCGAGTGTCCGCACTACACTCAAAATGCACAGTGGAGAGCACAAGTGGATGCCCACCCGTGGCTATACATATGCCTCCGTGACCAAGGCCCTCGTGAATGAAATCCGCAATCGCGGTGGCAGCTATCGCAATTGCAGTGACAGTTAACAGGTGGGGCTGGGTTACTGCGCGCAATCTTGATGGAACCGGATTCCGCAATTTCTTTGCTGTCATTGATGGCCATGCGCATTGTGCTGGTCAACTACCGACAACTTCTTGATGCTGAAAGTAGCTTCTCGCGTTGGGCCGAAAGAGAAAGTAGGCAATCAATGCCAGGAACAAACCATGAATCGCCACTTTCTGCAGTGCACTGAAGAAGTGCGGTGAGCTGAAGAAGCTGATTGCCACGTGGCCCCCGATCCAGGCGAGCGCTAGCCACCGTGCCCAATTGCGGCCTTGCAGCATGAACACTCCACACACGATTGCAATTAGTTCTGTGAGTTCGATCAACGCATCGTCGTATTGAAATGCCTGCCTTGCTAGAATCTCGCGGAGATGAACGGCAAAGCCAACCGTGCCCACCACCAGATACACGGAGGCCAGGATCGTTATGGAGATTGGGCGCTTCTTCATTAATCCTCCCGAATCACGACGGTTGGAATCCAACGATGCTACTGGAGGATCTTGCCGATGAGCCAACAGTGCCCAGACGGATCAATAACGGCGCCTTGCAACATGCGCTTAATCGGATACGGGCCGGTCGTGGAGTGCGTGTGTTCTTCGACCGGGCTCCTGAAAACTGCGCCCGCGGCTAGTGCTTGGCGCTGTACGGCTTCTGGATCATCCACGAACAGCTCTATTCTTACAGTCGTGAATCCTGCGGCAGTTGGTCCGCGAGTGCCGTAAGCAGGTGCTTCGGTCGCGAGAAAAACCTTGGCGCCGTGGATCGAAAGACCGGCAACGACATGCTCACCACCCCCGAGGTACCAAAGAACGGTTGCTCCGAACGCCGCCTTGTAGAATTCAATCGCGGCGTCGGCATCGGTCACCGCCAACATCGGAGAAATTTGAGGCGTCAAAACCGCTGCGCGCGACACCGTAGCACCCCATTGTTCTGGGTTCACGTCCCTGGCATGACGCGAGAACAGCCAATGGTGACCATCAAGGTCCTCCGCGCCATACTGGAGTTCGCCGTACTCAGTCTCGTGCAGATCTTCCACGATGGTGACTCCGGATGATTTGGCATGTTCGAAATGTGCCTCGATGTCTTCGATGAACACGGTCAAGCTCTGCGTCCAACAACCAAGTACCTTCGGGATTTCGCGTTGGTCCCGAGCTCGCCTCACCATGAGCCAGGCGTTTCCGATACTCATCTGAGCTCCGTTGACTGGATCGCCATAACGGTAATGCTCAACAAAACCGAACGCTCGGCTGAGCCAGGAAACGGCTTGTTCCACATCTCGGTAAGTTATGTGAGGGAGTACGACATCGGTCGGTACAGAGCGATTCGAAATCACAGTATCAGTCTACCTTTCTTAAGAGCCCGCCCCACTTGCGCAACCCCATGCAACAACAAACCAAGACTGCGGTCCACCCGGTCGCGGTCGCGTTGCTAGAAACTGTCTTCAGCACGAGACCGCAGGCTGCCGACGAGTCACCTCAGCGACAGGACCCATGCGGCGGCGAAACAGCCCGTACCAATGGCAACGCCGATGGCATGAGCACGATAAAAGTAACGCAGAGCGATAGCCAGATAGATGCAGCCGATCACGGTCAGCGCTGCCACGATGCCGACGGGAAGCATTCTGATTCGGAGCCCGGCCCAGATCGCAAGCGCGGCCAATAGCAGCACACCAAGACTGTGGGTGAAGTTGAAGCCAATCCAGGCTCGCCACATATCCATGGCCCCACCCGACAGCCTGACGGCCGAATTGGCCATCGCGTGTGCAACTGCAGGATCGACAGGGACAAGGCGTCGCGGCTTGCGCAGATCCAGCAGAGTGTAAATGGCATGCAACCCGCCCAGTACACCGAATACTGTACCGCCGAGGATGAGCAGGATGGCGATCATGGGTGATGGAGTTCTTGGACTCATTGGCAGAATTACCTCCGCTCAAGAGTGTGCTTCTGATCTGAATTTATACAAGCAACTTGACATCACCGTAAGGAGGGACGGCGTGCGAAGGTGCAGTTACAGGAGTTGTGGCAACAGCCCAGCGCAGAAAACCTCCTCTTACTCTTGTGATCCCACGTTCGCCAGCGCTTGCGAACGCGTCCGTTCTCCGCGATATTTCTTACGAACGCCCCACCAAAGCCACATTCCGATGCCCACCATGGTCACCAAAGGCACAATCAACAGACTTCCCTCTGGACCTACTGTTCCTCCGCTCCACAACGGGTTACCGACGGGGTGTGATGCCAACAGGTGACCCTTAATTACCAAGCCACTGTCCGGTGTTCCATAGAAATAGGATTGGCCCCAGTCCCATCCTGCGTGGAAGCCGACCGCCCACCAGAGCGATTTTGTATACCAGAGGCTTAGGCAGAAAACGAGGCCCGCAAGACCAACCTCAATGAGCCCCCATGCTGATTCGCCGCCATTGCCAAGGTGCCCTAGAGCAAACACTACGGAGAGAAGCAATGCTGTCCACCAAAAACCGATTCCTCGTGAAAGTGTGTGCTGCGCATAGCCACGCAACAGCGATTCCTCGAAGAAACCTACCAACAGGAAAACGAAGGCCCACGCGACAGCATACTTCCAGGCTGAAAGACTGCTCAGCGACACGCCATCAATAACGAGCAACTTCGCTTTCCACAGGACCGCTACTAGCCCTGACAGGCAGAGGAATCCAAAGAGCCCACCAGTGGCCAGCCGGATCAGCCTGTGATCGTCGTTGTAGCCATAGGAAAGAAGTGGCCGATTCTCGATACGTGCCATCACCCACGTTACTGTTGCCACACCGAGTAATTGGCAAGACTCCTGAAGGAGTCCGAGACTCAGCGGTATCGGTCCTTTGTTATCCGATGAGACGAAGCCGACCACGGCATTGACGATGGTTACCAAGACCGCAAACATTGCAGCGAATAGCAGTACGCTCCACCCGGCGCGAATGCCGTGATCGCCTACGAAGACATGTCGAATCCGGCTGACGCCCGCCGCCAGTTGAGGTGCTCTAGGATCTGCAGCACCCTCTTCGTACGACTTCTCCATCCTGAATCCCCCCCCAGCTCAATAGTTAGTTGCTCGCGCCCCTTGGGATGACCCGCCAATCACGCCATCGCTGACATTCTCTTGACCTCAGCGATCTTCCGTCTTGAACGAGAGTGACCTTTCGCATAACCACGTGGTGCCCCAATGCAGTTAAGCCGCCTGAATCGGAGGCGAAGTTGGCCCTCATCGGTTCAATTTAGCGAATCAGCTAAGGCTGCATATGATTCGCCACCTCGATGCATTGACTTCCAGCGAGACACAACATCGCCCCACTTAATAGCAGAGTGTCGACCAGAACATTCAGCCCGCTCCCAATATCTGAACCGTGCTGGACCATGATGGGCACACAAAACACAACCGTGGAGAAAAGTACGAACAGCCCGACCCATGTTGCCGCGAAATGCGCGCTCTTGTTGATGAGCAGGCAGACCCCACTCACCACATAGATCACAGCCGTCAGGTAGCCCCACACCACAAGCCCCGGAACAAAACTGGGCGTCAGTTGCCTGAGGGGAACCCCCGGCAGGAGTTCGGGATGAAGAAAATACTCCACCGCCCATACAAGCAAGACAATAGCGATAACCATGCGCGACGCGGGGATAACCCAGCGCATCTTCTTGATCCGACAATCTCCCGCTTGCATTGCAGCAAATGACAATGCACCACAGCTGAAAGAAAGGTCCCTCAAAGCGATCGCCCAAGCAAGGCGGTTGTGAGGGGCCTCTACGACCCGCGGAATATGCATGAGTACTTCAAACCAGAGAAGCATGATTCCGAAGAACCCCGCCGATAACCATGCATATTTCTGTACGACGATGCTCACCCCCCCAAGAACGAGACACGTTCCCACAAAGATCACCCAGAATGTATGCGCAGGAATCCAGGCGGGTATGATCCCTCCTACGCTTGTGGGATCCAAATAGTGTTCTGTACCGAACACCGCCATGGGCATGGCGATGAATACAGGACCGCAAAGTATGACTTTATCCAGAACAGTTGCTCGTGGCGGTGTTTTCTGGATCGCCAAGCCCACGCCTAGGGCCAACAGGAGCGCCGCAGTGAAATAGGGCAAGAAGGGATCCCATGAAAACCAGACGGGCAATGTCGAGAGGAATAAACAAAATGGAAGACTTGTTTTGATCATCTTGGCGGCTGCTTTACTGATCCTCTACAGTCAAGTGCACATCCTTCAACTCGTGGATGTCATTGATCACAATCGCGTGTGTTCCCTTCCTCTCATAAACCGTGCCGGCCGCCTGGACGTATTTTCCTAAGAAGGGCATGAGCTTCTGCCGTTGATCGGCGTCAGGCATCTTCGCAGAGATCGGAAAATACAGTTCACCATCCTTGGTCAGGATGATAAGCGGGGAACCTGCTTTCGCACACGCCCGCAAACACTTCATGCTCAAATGAGTCGCTGTCGCTTCGAGATTCTGAATGGGACATGCAATATCTCGAACCAGACCTTCAATCGTGGCCTTAGACTCATTCGCCGGAGCTTCAGTACTTGGTATGCCCTTTGCAGGCTGGGAGAATGCAAGAATCGCCATGCCAGCGCAAACAAGGAAACAAAGGCCCAGAAATGCTTTCATCAACCTCTCCTTCACTTTGAATATTAGCTAGAGCAAAGCGCAAGAACACTTTAGCGATTTACAAAACACGTCCGTTGTTCATGGCAGTTCTGTTAGTTCCTTTCGTTGCTGCGGCGTGTAGATTGCCGTATCGCGGTGGAACTCTGACCAGGCGAACCAGTATTCCGGCTCGAGAATGACGGGCTCGAGCTTCGATCCTTTCAGGCGACCTGCCACGCACTGGCCGTACGCATTCCAGCGGGACCTGGTTTCGCGATCGATCAGTTCGGTTGCATCCGCATTCGAAGCGGCGAACGTCAGCCTGCGTCCTTCCGCCTTCGCGACAAACGCGGTGGTGGTGTCCGTGGATGACTGATGCACGATCACCAGCGGCGTGGCGCCGAGCGAGTCGTTGATGACGTGCGCCTGACGTAGCGCTTCGACCGGAAAAGCTTTGTTCGAGCCCGCTACGTTTAGACCAACCACCATCGCTTTCGGCTTCAGCCGGTCGTCGCGGTAGGTCACACCATCGGGCACGGGGCTCGCACCGAATCCGCCTTGCTTCAAAAACTTGTTCACCGCGCCTATGCGCTCGGCATAGCCGGGCAGCGGCTTCAACACAAGCGTGTCGGGATGCAGCCGTAGCCATTCCACCCAGCTCGTAACCAGGAACGGATACAGCTGCAAATGCTCGCCCTGTAGCGGTCCTGAAATCGCCACTAGGCCGGCCTGTTGCCAGCGGCTGCCGGTCTCTTGATCGGTGAAGACCTCGTTGCCGCCGGCGAGACCTCCGGCGTCGAGGACGAGCGGCTTACCCTTGGCCTCTGCCCTGAACACGAGCGCGGTGTTGCAGTAGCCGCACCAGGTGATTGCGATCGGCCCGTCGGGCGATTTATCTTCCACCAACCCATGCTGCCAAAGAATCCCCGCCGGGTACGCCTTCGGCATTTCTCCGTTCATAACGCCGATGACACGATCGTCGCCGTTCATGAACGTCGCATCCTTGGCACTGATGAATTGGGGATCGTGAACCGCCACGTATGGCATGCTCTTTGTGGCCGAAGAATCCTGGGCCATCGTAGTACTTGCGCAGAACACTGCGACCAACGTCTGGGGAGCGAACCAACGTTTCATCATGTGTAGAGACCCGTCTGATATGTTTTCTGGCTAGGCCTTCGATTGTGGCTTTCGACGATGAAGCTTCAGAAATGCTTCATCACCCCTCCCTGACTCAGTGTTGGAACCGCCCTACAAGCTCACCGCCGGCCAGAATGTGGCCTTTCATAGCTTTCACCACCTGCTTCTTCGAAGCTCTGGGGGGAAGGTTCAGTTTTGTATCGAGAGCATACAAATCAAAGACGTACCGGTGAGATGAATGTCCGGGCGGACACGGCCCCACATAGCCGACCCGGTCATAGTCGTTGAGACCCTGGTGTGAGCCGTCCGGGAGCTGTTCTTGCTTCCCAACATTCTCTGCCAATTCGCGTTTATCTGAGGGTATGTCATAGAGCACCCAGTGCGTAAACTTAAAACCGAACGGCGAATCCTTGTCGCACACGATCAGAGCGCAACTCTGAGTGTGTTCGGGAGGCGCGCTCCATGACAATTCAGGCGATGCACCATCCTGACCACCACAGGATGAATTTGCTTGGGCTATCGCATCAGCGGAGAAGCTAGTACTTTTCAACTCCAGGGAAGCGGCCCCCGGCTGTCCAGCGGAACTGGTGCACCCGTTTAGGCCCCAAAGTAAAAGCGCCGCCAACGCGCCCACCGGCAGGCGCGGGGAGAGTATGGCCACCGCTCGTTTCCATGACATCACGTCAAACCCTCAAAGGAGATTTGTAATCGAAATAAACCCATGGTCTCAGATCGGCATTTACGAGTTCTTGAACGAAAGTGACCTACTCACAATCTGGTGGCCTGGATGCATGGGTGCAAGCGGCTCGTGCTTGCTGATCATTCCATCCGTTCTCCAGTGCTAGCAGTAGAAGTTGGCGAAGTTACCAGGGAGGCATCAGCAACATCAGGGATGAATCTTCTCTCCCTTTTCCAGCATGACGATAAACTGCTGAATATTCCGTGCGCGAGTCTCCGCCTTTTTCACCGTCTGAATTCGCCAAAGGACCGCATATCGGTTTGCCCTGTCAAGAGTCTCGAAAAACGCTTTTGCCTGCCGATTGGCATCCAGAGTTCGCCACCTGATTTCTAGGCCGAACTCGCCTTTCGCCGATAGTATTCCCGAGCTTTATTTCGATTGCCGTAGTCTGCTATGGTTCACCAGCGCCTTTTGCGCGCGTTGGAGCGGTCCACAAACAGCCACCCGCAGCCTTTGTCCGGGAGGACCAACCATTCACGAAGCGGAAGTTAGTGGGTATTCCGGTGAAGGTGAACATCGATTCCGGAGGAAAGCCGAACGGCGTTCCGGAGCGAAGATGAACAGCAGTCGGAGCGAAGCGACGCTGGCATGGTGATTGCGGAGTATGTGTTCGGAATCGTCAAGCGAAATTGTCCGGAGCGAAGCGAAGGCAGGTTCGGCGGAGATTTGGGGGCGCAGGGGAAAGGGGCGGCAGCCCCTTTGCCCCTGCTTCGTCGCTGTAGAAGAAGGAATTCATGGGGGCGCTCGCAACACAAGCGACATACGGCTGTGGCATCATTGGGCAGTAATGTTTGCGATTCGACACGAAAGGAACTAGCGAAGTGGTGACCCTAAACACCGAGCAGCTTTCCTCCCGACTGCGCGAACGGCTATCCGAGCCAGCGATGCTGGATCTTACGAAACGGTTGATTGCGATTCCATCGGAGAATCCACCCGGGAATCACTACGAGGAATGCGCCCGCACTCTCTTCGACGAATTGGACAGGCTCGGCTTCGAGAATGTGAGACATGAAGGCGCGTGTGTACTCGCGTCGGCCGGAACTGGACCGCGAACGCTTTATTTCAGTGGTCACTACGATGTTGTTCCGGCGCAGAGCCGCGATCAGTTTCAGCCGCGTGTCGAAGGCGCAAATCTGTTCGGTCGCGGCTCGTCGGACATGAAGAGCGGCTTGGCAGCTATGATTCATGCAGCGGCTGCGGCACGTGATGAAGGGATTCTTAAAACCGGCCGTATAGGAATCGTGCTAGTACCCGATGAAGAAACCGCCGGTCCACGGGGGTCTCGCGATCTGGGTGCACGCGGGCTACTTGGGAGAGACGGAGTCGGTATGCTAACGCCGGAGCCTACTGGCGGCGTCATTTGGAACGCCAACCGCGGAGCCATTTCGCTGCGCGCCACCATGCGCGGGAAGGCAGCGCACGTCGGTCGGCAATTCGAGGGTGTGAACGCGTTCGAACGCGCGGTGCCGGCAATGGCGCGGCTTCTCGACATCAAGAAGGAAGTAGAGCTTCGCGAAACGCAACACAATATCGCTCCGGCGGCGGCGCGAAAATCCATTCTGATGCTGGGCGGGCGGGCTGAGGCAGGTACAAATTTCAACGCGACGCCCGATTTCTGCTCCTTCACGATTGACCGCCGCATCAATCCCGAAGAAAATCTCGAAGAAGAAAAGCACCGATTGCGCGATACGCTAGAAGGATTCGAAATCGAGACGCTTCAGGAGGAACCCGCGGCGGCCACTCCGGCGGGAGATCCGCTCGGAGTCGTTCTGTCGCGGCACATAGCGACCGTGACCGGTAGAGATACCGCGTTCGAGATGTGTCCAGGCTTACTTGAAACGCGATTCTATGCCGCTCAATACATTCCCGCATTCGCCTATGGACCGGGATTGCTGACCGTGTCCCATGGACCGAACGAGTTCGTTCCCATCCGAAACATTGCCCAGTGCGCTGCGATTTACGCGCTCACGGCGGCGGAGATGTTAGGCTAATCAACCTTACTAGCCCCGGGTCGTACAGTCATCTCGTAGTTGTGGGTTCGATCCAATTCGAAAGAACTTCCCGAGTAACGAACAAATGGCATGCTCTTTGTGGCCGAAGAATCCTGGGCCATCGTAGTACTTGCGCAGAACACTGCGACCAACATCTGGGGAGCGAGCCAACGTTTCATCATGTGTAGATCTCCTGACCCGTCTGATATTTTTGCTGGCTAGGCCTTCGAGTGTGGCTTTCGACGATGATGCTTCAGAAATGCTTCATCACCTCCTCCTTGACTCAGTGTTGGAACCGCCCTACAAGCTCACCGCCGGCCAGAATGTGGCCTTTCATAGCTTTCACCACCTGCTTCTTCGAAGCTCTGGGGG
>Ga0116215_1002756_pt1 | contig 10616 bp, 6 predicted proteins | sample Sb_taG_7_FD_89698 | JGI IMG/M metagenome (GOLD analysis project Ga0116215, IMG submission 89698) | Peat soil microbial communities from Weissenstadt, Germany - Sb_50d_2_FS metaG | ecosystem: Environmental > Terrestrial > Soil > Wetlands > Peat | place: Germany: Weissenstadt | collected 2010-09-21 | reverse complement strand
TCACCAAGGAGCTGACCGAATCCGGCGAACTGGTGGAGACGCGGGGACTGACCGCCCCGGTCCACGCCCGGCGCATCCAGCTGCAAGCAGGCGTCCCGGTGGTGACCGACGGGCCGTACGCGGAAACCCAGGAGGTCCTGGCGGGCTACTGGATCGTGGAGTGCGAGAGGTTCGACCGGGCCACCGAGATTGCCGCCCGGCTGGCCGCCTGCCCGGGTCCCGCCTACGTCCGCGCCGCCCAGCCCGTAATCGATGTCCGGCCGATCGCCGAATCCCGGGCCGAGCTGGACGGCTGAGCCGGAGACCCGATCGGGCGTGCCCGTCACCGAGGCCGAGCTCGAGGACCTGCTGCGCCGGCTGGCGCCGCAGGTCCTCGGCGCGCTGGTCCGGCGTTACGGGCACTTCGACGCCGCCGAAGACGCCACCCAGGAGGCGCTGATCGCGGCGGCCACCCAGTGGCCGCGCGAGGGCCTCCCGGACAATCCGCGCGGCTGGCTGATCACGGTCGCCTCGCGCAGGCTCACCGACCTGCTCCGCGCCGAACAAGCCCGCCAGCGCCGGGAAGACACCGCCGCCCGCTGGGAGTTGGCCGAGGGCCGAGGGACCCTGTCCGCCGACAAGCCGCCGGCGGACGCCGACGACACGCTCATCCTGCTGTTTATGTGCTGTCACCCCGCGCTGTCGTCGGCCTCGCAGATCGCGCTGACGCTCCGGGCGGTCGGCGGCCTGGCCACGGCCGAGATCGCCCGGGCGTTCCTGGTCCCCGAGTCGGCCATGACCCGGCGGATCAGCCGGGCGAAGCAGCAGGTCAAGGCCAGCGCCGTGCCGTTCCGGATGCCCGCCGCGCAGGACCGCGCCGGGCGGCTCGCCGCGGTGCTGCATGTGCTCTACCTGATCTTCAGCGAGGGTTACGCCAGCACGTCAGGGCCCGACCTGCAGCGCACCGAGCTGGCCGCCGAGGCGATCCGGCTAGCCCGCATCGTGCACCGCTTGCTGCCCGGTGACGGCGAGGTGACCGGGCTGCTCGCGCTCATGCTGCTCACCGACGCGCGGCGTCCGGCCCGCACTGGCGCGCACGGCGAGCTGATCCCGATGGCCGAACAGGACCGGAGCCGGTGGAACACCGCCCGCATCGCCGAAGGCGTGGCCCTGGTCACCGGCGTGCTCGGCCGCAGCCCAGCCGGGCCGTACCAGTTGCAGGCGGCGATCGCGGCCATCCACGACGAGGCGCCGACCGCTGAGGCGACCGACTGGCCGCAGATCCTGGCCCTGTATGAGCTGCTGATGCAGATCTCCGACAACCCCGTCGTGGCGCTCAACCACGCCGTCGCGGTGGCCATGGTGCACGGTCCGCGCGCCGGGCTCGACCGGCTCAGCGGGCTCGACGCCGACCAGCGGATCGCCAGGGACCACCGGCTGCCCGCGGTACGCGCGCATCTGCTCGAGATGGCCGGCCAGCGTGCCGCCGCGCGCGAGGCCTACCTCACCGCCGCCAGCCGGACCAGCAACCTGCCGCAGCAGCGCTATCTGCACACCCGGGCCGCCCGCCTAGCCGCCGACTAAAAGCACATTGGCTTACAGATTTGTCGTTGAAGATGCGTCGGACGGCGACGGCGGCTCTCCTCACTGCAGTCTCCGCTCAGATGAGGAACCAAAGGATGGGCAGCAAGATGACGGCGGCCAGCGTGACGGCGAAGATGTACCGTCGTTGCGACCGGTAGGCGTGCTCCTCGACCGGGTTAGTCATGACAGATCACCTGGCAGGTTGACGCCGTTACGGTTGAGCACCCAGCGGATTAGCGCCGGGACAGATTTGTGCATGCCCCCGTCGGTCATCACGGCGGCGGTATGGAAGAAGCAGGCTTCCTTGAAGTTCAGGTGCGCTGAGCGGACTAGGTTGCCGAGCCCGAGCTCGTCGGTGGCCCAGGTGGCCACGTCCTCGCCCGGCGTGTCGATTAGGTCGGCCCGGCTGAAGACGATCGCGAGGTGCGCCTTGCTGAGCTGCACGCCCATGGCCTCGATCTCCTGGTGCGCCTGCTGGTAGGCCAGGTCAGGTGCGGGGGCGGCCGACCGTACCGCCTTCAGCTCGGCCTGCTGGTCGGGCAGCAGCCGATCCCAGAATGACTCGACCGATAGCGGGTCGATGACCAGGATGAACGTCTTCGCCTTATCGAAGTACCGCAGTTCCTGCGTGCGTTCCGGGGTGTAGAAGAACTCACCCGCCGCGTCGAACAGGTGCAGGAGCCAGGCATCGTGGCTTGTGGTCAGGCGGACGATGTAGGCCCGGGGCAGTTCGGGTGGCGTCTTATCGGTGGCGTTGCCGGGACTCAGCCACTTACTCGCGTTCTTGAGCTTGCCGGCGGTAGCGGTATCAGCGAACTCGGCGACGAACCGTTCCTCCCCGAGCCGTCTTATCCCCGCCCGCTTCTTATCAGCCCGTTTCTTGCCAGGCCGTTCGGCATCAGGGCGGTCCCCGTCAGGCTGTTCTGCCGCAGAGGTCTCCTGGTCTGGCCCCTCGAGCCGCCGCCTGTCTTCTTCGGACCATTGGCGCAGCTGCGCGACCATGCTGAACAGCAGGCGGGTCTTGCCCGCGCCGGCCGCGCCGAAGAACGGCAGGACGATTTCCGGCGCCTTTCCCGGCCGGTGTTCCAGCGACGTGCCGCAGTGCGGGCAGTAAGCATCCATCTGCGCGGAGCCGAACAGCAGCAGGGTTTTCATCCGCGTGCCGCACTGGCAGCGCCGCCGCACGATGCCGAACCGGCCGGGCCGGACATCGCGGTGACGTCTCGCGCATGCACGGCCGGGGCATTCATACGCCGGGTAAGGCACCCGCTCATAACACTTCGGGCAGACCATCCGGATGTTCTTGATCCGGAGCACGGCGGAATCGACGATGCGGAGCACGGTTCCGGCCGTACGGACGGACACGGCCGAGATGCCGACCGCGAGCAGATGGACCAAGGCGCAGCCGGCCGCGGCCACGGTGCCGACCGCAGTCCCCGCGGCCATCCCGACCGCGCCGCCCACGCCGAGGGGGCCGGTGAGGATGACCTCCTGACGGCCGAAGGACGACACCACAGCCTGGGCGCCGCGCTGCCACAGGCTGCGGCAGTTGCCGTAGGCGACGCGCATCGCGTGGTCGGCGTCGGTCAGTGCAGGGCCGTAGAAATACTCCAGGGTCGCAGGGTCGGCGCCCGCGGGTATCTTCGGCAAGCGCTTCGGACTTGAGAGCCAGGGCGGGCGGATGACCAGGACGCGCCACAGGCCGACGAAGTAGGCGGTCGGCATCCCGAGGCCGTAGACGACGAAGGCGAGTATCGCGGCGATCGGCACGGCCAACGCCAGGTAGCCCAGGTAGAGCGCGGCGATGACGATGAAGAGCAGGGCGTATAGCACTGGCACCGGTCCGGCCTCCCCTCATTGCCTCGCGGCGGGCGGGTCGGGCCTCGCCCCGCCCAGGAATTTGCGGGCCAGCGCGCCGCGGTGCGCATCCCGCCAGGCCTTGAACGCCTGCGCCATTCCGGCGTCGTTCTCCAGCGCCTGGGCCAGGGCGCTCAGATCGCGGCGATGCCACTTTCGGACCGGTTCGAAGGAGCTGGTCAGCCACTCGCCGAACTGGGGCGGGGCGAACACCTCGGGATGAGCGAGCGCGATGAAGACCCGCCTGGCGAGGGCGATGTCTGGCCGCATCGGCCCCAATCGGTCATCCAGCATCCGGCAGAAGGCCGCCGCGACGCTTTGCGGACAGCCGTGCAACGCCCGGCCGAGCGGGTCTGCCTCGATGAGCAGCCCGGGCAGCGTGCGGTCCAGCGTGCGGCGGGTGGGGTTGTCGGCCCTCGCGTACTCGCTGAACAGGCTGGGGAACACGTCAGCGTCGCCTTTAGGGCCACCTAGGCGGGCCCGCTGCAGCAGCGGCGATATCCGCACCGCGTTCCGTACCGAACGGGCCTGCTGCTCGGGCAGCATCCCCAGGATCGGATGCTCGGCCAGCGCCTCGGCCAGCCGAAGCCAGCTGTCGCTCGTCGCGCGCGCGGAAACGGCGCTGATCTGCGCCGCGACCCAGTCGAGGACCTCGGGCGTGGCGGGAGCGGCGGGATCGGTCAGGGAGTCGAGCAACTCCGCGAGCTGATCCGGCGGGCAACCGCCCGGCCAGAGCAGGCGCAGCAGCGCCCCGTCGACCCGCGGTGACCGCTCTGCTCCCGCGCGGATGTCCACGATCTCGTCGAAGGCCCGCAGCGGCCTCAACTTGCCGCTGGCCACGCACTGGAGCAGCCATAGTTCCGTCAGTTCGGGATGCCCGGCCAGATCGTCTCGGGTGAGCCGGGCGCTGAGCGGACCGCTGAGCACCGCCTGGGCCACCTCCGGCGGTTCGACCGCCAGCCGTCCGAGCAGACCGCGCAGGACGGCCGGGTAGACGGTGAGGATGCGAGCGAGTTCGTGCCCCGGGCCGGCCGGGTCGAGGCGCGTCCGGCCGTACCGTTCGAGTTCCGCCTCGGGCAGCTCGACCCCCGAGGCGGCCGCCCAGCTCAGCATCGCCCGTACGATCTCCGGCGGGGCCTCCGCCAGGATCTCGACGGCCCGGTCGCGCGCGATCTGCGCGGCCGGGCTCTGGAACCGGACCGGCGTGGCCGGCTCGCCCCGCATGATATGCGCGGTCGCCTGGCCGGCCAGCAGGCGCTCGGCTTGCTCCACCCGGGCCGGGCTAGCCAGCCGCCGGGCCAGGCCGAGCAGGCCCATCAGCCGCTCGTCGGTGAGGGTCCCGTCCGGCTGGGCCAGCGCGACGCCCAGGCCGACGTCAGTGAGCTGGGCCGACATCCGGCCCGCCGCGCCAGGCAGCCATCCGGCCACCGCGTCGGCATCGCCGGAGGACAGGGGCCTGCCGAGCAGTCCGGCCGCCACGGCGACGGGCGCAAGCCAGTCGTCCAGGTCTTTCTCGGCCCCGGAAGCAAAGGCCGCCGCCTGCTGCCATAGCCCGGGCGAGGCCATCACCCCGGTGCTCCCCAGCAGCGCAGCCAGGGGGTGCACGTTGTGCCCCGGCGTCCGTCCGGCGGCGAAATCGAACATCTGAAAGCTCGTGTCGGCGTCGGGCGGCAGCATGTCGGGCAGGATTCCGGTCAGGTGGTACCGGGCGTAACCGGGCCGGTGGCTGTAGGTGGTGAACATCATCTGGTACGCCAGATGCTCACCCAGGAGGTAGGAGATGGCCGCGATCCACCAGGCGTTCTCGGTCACGTCGTGGCTGACGACCAGGACGGGGCGCTCTCCGGCCATCGCCCGGCCCACCGCGGTCAACAGCTCGGGCAGCACGGCCTCCGCCTTTCGTGCGTCGAGGAAGGCCTGGACGCCCGGCCGGTCGATGACGCCGCGCGGCGGCGGCCCGGGCAGCTCGGGTAGCTCGGTGCTATCGATCGGGTGGCTCTGCCACAGCGCCGCCCCCCACAGTTCGGCCGGGAGCAGCGGGCCGAAATCCCGCTCCGGCGCGCTGGTGGCCAGCGCGTGCACGAAGTAGTTACCCGGGCGGCCCGAGTAGTCAGTCCCGGTGAACACCACATGCGCGATGATGGCCATTCCCGTCGCCTCGCTGATGCCGTAGGAGAACGCGACCGGGAAGGCCTCCGGCTCATCCGGGCCCGGGCCGGCCAGCAGCCAGCGCGGCGGCTCATAGACGGTGCGTTCCTCCACCTCGCGCAGGACGACCGGCGGGGTGCCAGGAGTGACCGCGTTGAACTGATACCCGCCATATCCTCCCAGGCCGTGCTCGCAGGAGGTGTAGTAGAGCTGCTGAAAGGCCATGTCAGCCTCACTTCACCGGGACGATTCCGAACTGGCCGAGAATCCACAGGATCGGGCTGGCTACCCGGTAGGGGCGGATGCCGCGCGCCGCGACGCGATTGTCCTGTGTCGGCGTCTCGCCGAGCGCGGATACGCCGAAATAGCGGTAGCGGCGGTAGTTTAGCTGGGCGATCTGGTCGATCCGGCTTCCCTCCCACCGGGCCAGGAGGCGCTGTATCTCGGCGTGCACCTCCAGGCTGTCGCGGTCGTCGAAGTACCCCTCCTTAGGCGGGGACCGCAGCAGCGGACTGGTTTCCTTCAGGTCGTGCAGGAGCGCGTCCATCTTGGTGAACACGATGGCCAGCGGCTTGTCGATCCGCTTGTTCGGCTTCTTCCCTTCGTTCGCCAGGAGGAGGTCGGTGACGTTTTCCAGCACCGCGGCCGGCTCGTCCGGGCCGTCCGGCGTGGGCAACCGGGTGCCTGGCTTGGCCAGTTCCCGCGCTCCGCGCATCTGCAGCGGGTCGAGCAGGAGCAGGATGCCGTCAGCTGCGCCGAGATACCGGACGTTCTCCTCGATGGACTGCTGAGAGCGCAGGTCCTCACCGGCCGTATCGAAGAACGACAGCAGGGTCCGCTGCGGGTCCCCGCCCCCGAAGACACCGCTGCGGCTCTCGGTGGTAAAGCGGAACACGAGCGGCGCCCGGTTGTGCATCCCCGCCGCCGTGGTGGGCGGAAGTAGCTTGGCCTCGCGGTACAGCGGCCGCTCGTACTCGCTGGCGAACCGCTGGCGGGTGTAATCGTCGGCTCCGCTGATCGCCGCGTTGAACCGCTGCCCGGTCTGGTGCATCAGCTCGTGCACGAGCACGGTCATGAAGACGGTCTTGCCGGCTTCCTTGGCGCCCACCGGCACGATGAGGCGGCTGCCGACCTTGCCGAAATGCACCGGGAGGCGGCTGTGGCAGACCGGGCAGATCCTGATGGTGGTCTCGCCCGAACAGGCCGGGCAGTCTGCCGCACCCTGACGGCCATCGGCGGCGAAGGCCGGCGGCAGCGCGCCGCCGAATCCGGTCCGGTCCTGCAGCACCGGGTCGGGCTCCGGCGCGCAGCGGCGGCCGCCGCGGCTGATCCGGCCGGCGCACCGGAACCAGATCTGCCGGTGCGAGATCTCCTCGTAGCAATACGGACAGTAGCTGCGTGTGCTGTGGGTGAGCCTCACCGTATCTTCATCTCCTCCGCGGGCGGCGGGAAGAGCAAGATGCCCCGCGCTTCCGCCTCGGGCGTATCCGGGTCGACGAAGCAGGCCAGCCAGGCCGGCCCCTTGGTCACCTCGACCGGGAACGCCGCGGTCTGGCCCGGCGTGATGTCCCGCGGCCCGACCCGCGCGACCGTCTCGCCTTCCGACGGGTCGTCGGGGACGTACCGCCCGGTGCTGCGCACCACGACGAGACCCGGCAGCCGGGTGGCCTGCTCGGTGGCGAGCTCGATGATCCGCTGCCGCGGGCGCCACCGGCTGGTGCGCCGGATCCGGTAGGTGACCGCCACGCCGCGCGCGGCCACCTGCACCCGGGTAGCTGGCGCGGTGAGCCTGCCGCCGTGCTGTGGATAGATGGCGCGGACCTCCACGGTCGTCTCCTGTCCGCCGACGGTGAGCACGGCGCCGCCCTCGTCGTCGTAGACGCGGCGTGAGCAGTGTCGCTCCCCGCCGGGCCAGCAGATCAGGGCGTCGGTGGCACCGTCGGGCCAGATCCAGCCCAGCCGCACCTCGTCGTGCATTCGCTCGGCGGATAGCCCCCGGACCGGCTCGACCAGCCGGACCTCGGCGGTATTGCCGGTCACCGACGCGTTGCGACCGGCGGTCAGGGCCAGGATGTGGTGATGCCCGGGCGGCAGGCGCAGTTCGAGGACGTCGCGGCCGTCGGTGCCGCGGCGCGGGACTCCGGGGATCTCGCGCAGCGCGGCCGCGTCCGTCGGCCTGAGGCGAGTGCCGGCGGCCCAGGGCGGCGGCTGGTCGCTGCGTACCAGCCGGACCTGGCCGTACGGCGGCGGCGTCCAGCTGGCCAGGATCACCGGCGCGCCCTCGCCTGGCCCGCTGACGTGCAGGTCGGTGACGGCCCGGGGGGCGGGTTCGGGGACCGCCAGGGTGACGACCCCGGCCGAGTAGCGGTGCTGGCCGTCCGGTGGCCGGTAGCACGTCACGATCCGGTAGTAGTACTCGGTCCCCGTGCGCAGCCCCGAATCGGTGAACCCGGTGAGCGACGCCTCGACCGACAGCCCGTCGTCCCGTCCCTGCGGGGGGTCATTCTCACGGCGTACCACGAGGATGCCGTCGGCACCGGGATGTGGCCGCCAGGAGGCGGCGACCGAGGTGTCGGCGGCCGCGACGGACACGTCGGTGACCTCCGGGGTGAACATGGCCGACGGCGCGCTGGCCGGAGGGGACCACGTTTCGCCCCCGCGTGCCGCGAACACGCTGTAGAACAGTTGCGCGCCGGGCGGCGCCTCCCCGTCGATCACGTCGGTCCGCTCGGTCCGCGTCACCACGGCCGTGCCCTCGGAGGGTGACACCGGGGCGCGGTCCTGGCCGCGCATCACCCGGTACTGGACGCGCCCGGCCCTGGCCGGGCTCGGCTTCCAGGTGATCAGCACGTGGTCCCCGTCCATCCGGGCAGCGGCCTCGCGGGGCGCGGGCGGCGGCACCGCGGCCAGTCGTTCGGGCAGTTCGGCGTCGTCACGGGCCATGCTCGCGGCCTGGGCTAGCAGCGCGGCCGCCTGCTCGCGCCGTCCCTGAGCCAGTTCCTGGCCGGCCCGCTGGGTGAGCGCGGCGACCTCGGCGTCCATGACCATCACCCGCTCGCGCAGTGGCTCGTCGGCGGGCAGCCCGGCGACCAGCCGCTGCGCACTGCGCAGCCTGCCCCCGGTCAGCTCGTCTTCCACCTGCTGGCGCAGGGCCCCGAGTTCGTCTGCGGTGGCCATGGCCGCCGCGATCAGGCCGGCCTCGTCCTCGTCCAGGCCGGACTCGCTGGCCTGCGCGGCGATGACTCGCTGGACGAAGCCGCTGCGCGCGAGCGGGCGCAGCCGCTCGACCACCTCGGACAGCAGCAGGGCATCGAGTTCCCCCGGTTTGCGTGCCGCCGCGCGCAAGATGGCCAGGACGTTCTCGCTAGGTGTCTTGGCCGGATCGGCGTACGGCATGGTGTCCACGCGGCCTCGCGCCGCGGCGATGGCCTCGTCGTCCAGCGCCCGCCCGTCGGCCAGGCGGAACCCGCCGAGCACCCGGAAGCCCTTCCCGGCCGCGTCGCCGAAGACGACCACGGCGGACGGCCACGCGCCAAGCTGCGCCAGATGCCTGGCCAGGTCGGCTTGCTTGGGGTGCGGCGCGGCCGGCAGTACGGGGAACTCCTCGACGATCCGGATCCCCGCCTTCCTCAGCGCCGCGGCGACCTCGGCTTCGCTGACGGTACCGCCGAGGGCGCTGCGCAGCCGGGCCACCGCGCCCGGCCCGACGTGGGTGACCGCGCCGGCCTCGGCCTGGGCCAGGCGGGTCAGCCGGTCCAGTTGTTCCCGGCGGGCATCGGAGTGCCGCTCGGCGAAACTCCGCAACGTGAGCCGCCCGGCCTTCTCGAGTTCGGCGTGCGCCGCAATCAGCGTGTCGGCCAGCCGGGCGTACATCCGCCGGCTCTTCAGCTCGCGCCAGAAGGCGACGACGTTGGCCACCTGCCGGGCGAACGCGGCCTGGTCGGAGATGCTGGCCGGCAGCCCGTACCGCGCGTACAAGTCGGGCGGCGGCACGTTGCCGGCCTTGCGGGCCGGCTCGAGCACCTCCGCGAGATAGCGCTCGCGATCCCAGGTCAACCGCTCACCTCGTAGTGGGCCACCGCCGCGGTGGCTTTCTGCACCTCCGTTTCGTCAAGGCCGCCGATCTGGATCTCGAAGCGGACTTCCCGCCCGGAGTCCGCCTCCCGGCCGTGCACCTTGAGCAGCCCGGTTTCCGTCATGTGGAAGACCACCTGGAAGGGCGCCCCGGCGGGGCGCCGCGGCAGGTCGGCGAGGATCCCCTCGCCGATGTGGGTGTTGTGCTCGAGCTCTTCTGAGGCGATCGATCCGGCCTGCTCCCACACCTCCAGCTTGACCTCGCGCTGGTTGTCGGAGACGGTCAGGAAGGTCTGCGGGCCGGTGTCGGCAGGCAGCCGGGTGTTCGCCGTGAGCAGGTGCGAGATGTACTCGCGGGCCCGGTTCGGGTTGGTCTTGAAGATGGGGTCCGTGCTGTCGACGACCTTGAGCCCGAAGGCGCGCGGCACGACCGTCGCCACCTGCTTGGCCGCCATGTCCTCGACCTGCTCGACGCTGATCCCGAGCTGGTCGGCCACCTGCTGCGCAGCGCCCGGGGCCGAGTCCTCGCCGCCCGGCATGCTCACCTTGACCTTCTTCATGAGGGCGAACAGCGCCGCGCCCTTGGCCACGGCCAGGTGCGGATCCTGCAGCCTGGCGTCGAGCCCGAACCGCTCCTTGAGCGTCTGCGCGATAGAGGGGGTGATGGTCATGCCTCCCACTAGAAGCACGTCGTCGAACCGTTCAACGCCCTTCTCTCGCGCGGTGGCTATCGTCCGCTCGGTGATCTCCATGGTGCGCTCGAGCAACTCGGAGGTGAGCTCGTCGAGGTGCTCCCTGGTCAGTTCGAGCTGTACGACTGAACCGTCGAACCGGACGTTGTGCTTGCGCGCCCGGGTGGCGCTGAGCGCCTTCTTCAGCTGCTCGGCTGAGGTCGCGAGGTCCTGCATGAACTGCTCGTCGCCGCCCGGATCGAGCTGCGGGTACTGCTCGGTGAAGCCGCGCAGCAGGTAGTC
>Ga0116215_1002753_pt1 | contig 10631 bp, 10 predicted proteins | sample Sb_taG_7_FD_89698 | JGI IMG/M metagenome (GOLD analysis project Ga0116215, IMG submission 89698) | Peat soil microbial communities from Weissenstadt, Germany - Sb_50d_2_FS metaG | ecosystem: Environmental > Terrestrial > Soil > Wetlands > Peat | place: Germany: Weissenstadt | collected 2010-09-21 | reverse complement strand
TGCGCGTCTGGGCGTCTCTATCCGCTCTGCCGAAAACCAACCGGCCGCCGGATATAGCCGCGATTTAAGTACGAGCGGTATCTTCCTCTACGCAAATTCCGAAATTCTAGTGGGAAGCGAACTGGAGATGGTGCTAATGCTCCCAACCCAACTCACCGACGGCGAGAAGCGTTGGGTGTGCTGTCAAGCCTCGGTCATCCGGGTGGAACCTGGGGGAGAAGACGGCCGGTTCGGCGTAGCGGCCAGCATCCGCAGCATCGCGACCTTGCCCGAGATTCCGGGCTGAGGCCAGATTGGGCAGATCCTACACTTCCGATCGGGTGATGGGGATTGCTTTTGGGTTGTTTAGCGCTGGGGCCTGTGAAAATTTGTTAAAAACTTAGGATTCTACTTCCCTTTGCATGACCCTTGGTGCAATAATGCTGGCCCTTGGATTGCTCTGGTCCAAGATAACGTCATTAGAAATTGCAAATGTCAGGTGATGCGATCATGTGGATGGAAAAGCTGTCCCAAGGTGTGCTCCGTGTGCTCACGCCGCTGGGACCACGGTATCTCAATCCTTCGTTCGCCCAGCGCCTCTACCTGTTGTGGATTTTCCGCAACTTCGAAACTTTGCCCGTAAAGGTGCTCAGCGCGCGACAACAAAGACGTATCGAAGCCATGTGTGCTCGGCATGGGTTTGTCTCCGTGCTGGAACCGAATGGGCTGATGGATACTCCGCTGCTCGGGACTTTGGAACAACGTCCGCCGGTTGCACCGGCACGTCTGCCCAATCCGAGCGTCTCCGACGCCGTGTCACGGTTCGCCGCGGACTTTCGGCAGCGTTCCTGAACAAAGGCTTCGGCTCTGGCGGCGAGAGCTTGTTGCCCTGTGTCATCTGGCCACAAGGCCCACCCCCTCCAGCGTGCATACCACCCACATGGGGGTCGCTCACCCCGTCTCGCTCGGCAGGACTTGAGCGCTTCCTCTTGCTGGGCGTCATCAGAGCCCCGACCTGTTTCTGCGCCGCCTGATGGAGTTGGCGGATTTTCTGTTGCTGCCGCTGAGAGGTAAGAGCTGGGAGAAGGCGCGATTTGTCCCGAGAAGCTGGTGTAGGCGGAGTTCCGTAGGGGGAAACTGAATCCCAAAAAAGGTCGCGCAACTCAAAGGGCAGAGCACCTAGTCTCAACCGATCGCAGAGACGCAATCCGCGCCTTCTGCTGGCCGGTGGCGGCACGGCTGAGCCGTGCCCTCCCACGGCGTCGTGCTGACTGCGCGGACGAGGCGTCCGGGGCTACGTGAGCAGGGCGGAGGGCTCCACTACGGTTTGCGGCTGGTTGTGATCTGCGGCGTGGATTGATCTTGCGATTCCGCGGCGAACATCTTCTCTGCGCAATATCCAAATGCTCCAGCCACAAAGTTTCGGGGAAACTCGGCAATCGAAGTATTGAACTTTCGCACCGCTTCGTTGTAGTGCTGGCGGGCAAAAGCGATACGGTTTTCAGTCGTGGTCAACTGCTCCTGGAGCAGCAGAAAGTTCTGCGAAGCCTTCAGTTCCGGATAACGCTCTGCCACGGCGAACAAATTCCCGACGGCGCCGCTGAGCGCCATTTCCGCCACAGTGCGGATGGCAACGTCAGCGCCAGCTTTCATGGCCGCGCTGCGCGCCCGCGCCACGGCTTCCAGGGTTTCGCGCTCGTGACTCATGTACCCTTGCACCGATTGCACGAGGTTGGGAACCAGGTTGTGGCGAAACGTGAGCTGTACATCAATGTCGGACCAAGCGTTGCGCACGTTGTTGCGCATTGCGACGAGCTGGTTATACACGCGAAGCAGAAACAATAACGCCAGGGCTACCGCAACGATGACGGCAATCAACAGCGCGGAAATATCCATCTTCGAGCCTCTCTTCTTGCAGGGCATCCCTGTACGTACTCATCGGGCTTTGCTGAAAATCGCAATCAATTGCTGGACAAATCCCACAAAGGCCTGGATGTTTTTGGGCCAGTCCTGAGCAAAGGCCCAATGAATCACGGCAAGCCATAAGGTCAGCACCATTAAATTGAGGCCGATCATCATTGCGATCACGACCAGCATAAGCACACCGGCGACGGCCAGGAGCGGACCAATAATAAGGTACAAGAGCGCAATCACGATCTTGGCCACTGCGCTGCTGCCTTTGCGGGTGGGAGCAGTCAAGTGCGCACCCATCTTTTGCAGGCGTTTTGCACGCTTGTTCAACGGCGGATGGAAGGAAACAAAGCTGTGGGTCTGCAATCCCGTCTGGCCACGTTTGGGCTGGCCTTGGGGGTACCTGGTTTGCTGCAGCATGCGGATTCGCGCGATGGCGGCGCGGTCGCCGCGTTGGGCGAGGAAGATGTCATTGAGATTGGGCATCCCATGCAAGCCCAGCGCGGGATCTGCGCCCATGACCCGGGCAAACGCCTGCATGCGCGCCGCAGCATCGACGTTGCCGGCGACCGCAGCCATGACCGTGGACATTATCTCTTTGCGAACTCGCACGTATTCTTCTGGGTTTGGTCCCGCGGACGAGAAAGGATTTATTCCGGGGAGCACGGCGCCACCGGCATTCGCGGCGGCGCGCCAGAGTTCGAGGGCCTTGCGTTGCTGATTTGCCGGCGGTGAACTTCCGCGCAAGCTCCGATCGCCGCTGGGGTTCACAACGAAGAGATGAGTAGCCCAGCTTCCTCCCGCCACCACCGTGCTGTCTTCACTCAATCGCTGCAGGGCGCTGGCCAGCGCGTCCGGGTTGCGAGTGAGTTCCACCGCCCCGGCGTCGGCCAGATAGCGCCGAGTCCGCCACAGCAGCGCCATACATGGACCGAGGAGCACGTTGAGGAAAAACCACAGCGTGAGCTCCACTGCCAGATTCGTGAACAAGAAAGGATAAGAAACGAGGCGGAGGAACTTGCGGATCAGTCCCGGCTTTCGGCTGCTGAAAAAGCGGTCGATGTCAGTGGAGTTCATATCCAGCATGTCGGCCAGCAGTGCTGCGACTTCGTCGGCATCGGCTGACTCGGCATCCGCTGGTCCGCGCCGGAAGGCGTAACGAATGATTCGCCACAGAGTTGAACGCGACTGCTTTCCGAAAGGCGCGTTGATCAGAGTGATGATCAGACCACAAGTCTCGAATACGCTGGTCACGGTGAAGGCGATGTGCAGGTCGCCATTGCCGACGGACGCTACCAGATGCCCGACGAGGGCCTGGAGTTGATCACGGTTCAGGTCATCGAGCAGGCGGCGGGACAGGACAATGTGCGCGTCCGCTGGCGACGTCCCGATGGCGGCGCCGTTGGCGCCCAGTGAATCGATCAACATGACCTTGGGGGCAGGCAGGCCGGCGGCAATTGCCATCTCCTGCACTGCGTCCGCGAGTTGCAGTTCTTTGAGGTCAGCCTGGTTGGGTTCGCGCGCGTTAAGGCTGGCGATGGTGCCGCCCACTCCTCCATGACGAAAGAGCAGGAGCGTGCCCACCCACAGCACCAGCGCCAGTGCGATCCCGGGGAGAAGCACCAGCGTCGCGCCGATTGCAAGTTCCTGGGGGTCCAGCACACCTCGCTGGTTAATTACGGTATCGGCCACACGGTAGGCCAGCTTGGCCAGGTTATTTGCGCTCTGCCAGAACTCCGGCGGCAGTGGCGAGAAGTAGTTGACAACCTCAGCCGTTGCCATCGTAATGGCATAGAAAAATGGGGTGAGCACCAGGGTTAACGGGATGCCCATCAGGAATGCCGCGAATACGCAGAGCGCGGACATGCGCCGGGTGGCGCGGCGGTTGCGCTCTTGAGCCTTGAAGAATGTTTCCGGGTCGCGAGGGGCGAACGGACGGGTAGTGGCGGTAGTTTCTGGTGTGTTCATGTTCTACCCGCTCGATAGTATGCCGTTTCGCTAGTCCTCCCGCAAACTATCGCCAGGTTGAGCAAAAAGCGACGATCCAATGAAAACCGGAATCTGTATGCTTGAGAAGTTTCTGGCTTGGGAGGTTCATCATGCCACCATCCCCCACTAACGAGAAGCGCACGTCGGTGCGCGGCCTCGGCGAGATTGCTTTTCGCGTTAACAATCTGGATGCCATGCAGAAGTTCTACGAAGAGGTCATCGGGTTGCCCCTGATGACCAGAGTTCCGAACTGTGCGTTCTTCAAGATTGCAGATGGTTACGGCGGTCACACCCAAGTGCTCGCCTTGTTCGACCGCTCACAGAGCCCCGGCTATCGCGGGACGGACGCAGCAGCCTCCACCATTGACCACATCGCCTTCGAGATAACTCTCGCTGATTTTGCAGACGAACTGAAGAGGCTGCGGGATTTGGGACTCCAAGTCGAAACCGCTGAGCATGCATGGGTGCATTGGCGCTCTCTTTATGTGACTGATCCCGAGGGGAATCAAGTGGAGCTAGTTTGCTACGACGAGCGCGTTTAAAGGCCCATAATCCGGTGTGCGGACGCTATCGACTGTCGCGAAGGAAGTAGCTTATTGAGGAGTACTTCGCCAACTTCTCAAGCGAGGGAGGCTGGAGTGCTGCTACAACATTGCCCCGACTTCAACCGGTTGCTGTCATCCGGCCAAATCCGAAGGAGTCTATCCGATGAGTCCAGACCAACCTCTGGTGCTACCACCTTGGTCACTTTCAACCTTGGCGCCGCCCCGCTAGCATTCGCTTGAACGACATATTCAGAACTCTTGGGCTGTTAGGGATGCCGCCGAACAGGAGCAGAATAAGGCGGGGAAGTCCTCCAGATTCGGGGACGGCCTGCGAGAATCCTTCGCTCGAACAGAAACAGCCCACGCGCTCTTGAGCGAGCTAGAAGGCCTTTGCATAGCGTTTCGGAGTGAGCATCGGCAATATGAATGCGCCCTAGGGTGAGTTGACAGTTGTTTTCGACTGTTCCCCGAATGATTTCCTTTTGAGTGGCGCATCCGAGCCATTCCCAAATCGCAGGGCAGTATGGAGGGTGGTTGTGAGCAGACTTCGGGGGAGGGCTGTTCAACGAGCGTCCCATGACTCTAACCGGAGTCTGGGGCGCTTTCGCTTTTTCACCCAAAACAATAGGCGCGGTACGATTGAGGGAGGAAGAACGCCAGCGCTCCCAGTGGCGGTTTAAGAGTGAGCAAACAAATCAAAGAATCATTTTCGATTCGTAAGGCCACCTATGAGGATTGCACTGCGATTCTCGAATGTCTGCAGTCGGCGTTCGCGCCCTATCGCGAGAGCTACACGCCTGAGGGGTTCTTGGATACCATTTTGACCCCGGAAACTTTTCGCCACCGTCTGTCGGAGATGTCGGTCTTTGTTGCAACCGGGGCGTCCGGCGAGGTCATCGGAACCATCGCTTGCAAGGTTCTGGAGGGCGGCGAAGGGCACCTTCGAGGTATGGCAGTTCGCCCCGAATGGCAGGGTTCAGGCTTGAGCACCCGTCTCCTTGAAAGAGCGGAAGACGAACTCCGCAAGGCAGGATGCAAGATAATCACTCTAGACACAACCGAACCACTGAATCGGGCAATTCGTTTTTACGAAAAGAATGGGTTTCGACCCAGTCGGACAATCGGAAGCTTCTTTGGGATGCCGCTGTTTGAATACAGCAAATCCATCTGACGTAAAACCAACGATTGATCTCGGAAAACCCCGACTCCGGGATCAGGCCTTGGCCTTTGTTCGTTGTAGGGTTTGTCCGCGAACCTGCGCTAAACTAGGAAGCGAGCAGTAGGCTGCCGTGACTCACGACACCATCACAATCTCACCAGGTCCGCGCTTTCGAGCCGCTATGGTGCTGGCCGTTATCGCGGATGCACTCCAAATCGTGGTTTTTCCCTTATTCGTCGAGGGCGCTTTATCGCCCGCGGACGACATACTCGATTTCGGTGTTGCAGCTGTGCTCGTCCACCTGCTTGGTTGGCACTGGGAATTTCTGCCATCGTTTCTTGCCAAACTCGTGCCCGGAGCCGATCTAGTTCCTTTCTGGACGATTGCGGTTGCAAACGTTTATCGGAAATCGAAGCGAATTGTGGTCACGGCAGAAGAAAGTCGTGAGCAGCACCCCGCACTAAACGGCCCGCAAGGTTCGTAAGCCGTCTCCGCACAAGGACGGTCGTCATGGCAATTGCGCTTTCGAATGAAATCAGAGCTTTGCTCGATGCCCCCAATTTCGCCCATCTCGCCACCCTCATGTCTGACGGCTCGCCGCAGAGCGTACCGGTTTGGGTAGGCCGTGAGGGTGACCGCATCCTGATCTGTACCGGGGAAGGCTCACTCAAGGCGAAGAACACACGACGCGATCCGCGCGTCTCGCTCTCTATCATCGATTTCCGCGATCCGTATCAGGAAGCTCAGCTTCGCGGCCGCGTGATCGAGCGCCGTCCTGATGGCGACTTCAAGTACATGGACCCCATCTCGCACAAGTACACGGGAAAGCCGTTCCCATTTCGCAGCCCCGAGGGAAGAGTGGCGCTCGTGATCGAGATCGAAAAGGCGCGATACACCAAACTCCCTTTTGAACATACGCCGCCCAAGTAGTGCGGCTTCGAGCGCGGCAATCGGCATGCGCCCCCAATACGCGGCGAGGGAGTGTGCCGCGTTATCTAGCTCGCGTTTCCCGTGATCGTGGCGTCCACCATCTCTGCCAGCGGTAGCACCTGGTAAGTGGCATAGTTGTACACCGGAGACATGGCCAGAAGTCGGTCAAGTTCTTCGTATTTTGAGACCTTGTAAATCCAAGCTCCGCCGTGGCTGCCGATGACGTGGTAGCGGCACTCCAGTTTGTCCGCCAACTTCTTGGCATAATCCGGCATCTGCATAACGGCGCGGGCAACCTCCGGCCCAAGGCGTGTCAGATCGAAGTGCCACAGCACTAAGAATTTCATAGGTCCTCCTGCCGGAATTTCCGTTTTGCTTTTCTACCTCCCCACAGCATATATCTTTGAGGGTTCTTGCACCCTATTCTTTCGCTGTCCCGCATCAGCACATGACGAACGCACCCGCGTCCCCGCTCGAAATAGCCTGTTCGCGTACCGCATATCAAGACCGATGCCATTGTCTCGAACTTAGAAAATAGGAATGTTCGCAGGCGCAATCCCGAGAGGCGCCGCTAATCGTTGCGCAGGAGGTCATTTGTACGCGCAAAGACTCCTTCCACAACGACAATTCTCTCGCCGTGCAACGGTGCGGTGAGGGTCGGGCGATGAGGCAACTTTGCGGAAGCGAGGGAGTATTATGCCGATAGGTAACGGAACTAATGAAAACGGGGGAGAGCAATGCCTGAGTCCATCGATTGGCCGCGGACGCGTCCGCGCCGGTCTCGACGCCGCTTCTTTTTTATTCTGGCCGTCCTTGCCGGCATTGTCTTCGGTGGTCGGACCGCGCTGTCGTATTACGTTGACGTGCTCTGGTTCGGGTCGCTCGGCTACGGGGACGTGTTCTGGAAAACACAGAGCCTTCAGTGGGGAATCTTCGCGGCTTTTGCAGCAGCCACATTTTTCATTCTGTACGGATCGTTCCTGGCTTTGAAGCGGGCACATCTGCCCGATATGCCGAGCGGTCACACGATTTTCATCGGCAGCCAGCCGGTGAAGCTGCCGGTTGAGCCTGTCCTGCGCCTCATCGCGCTCGGCGTCTCGCTGGCCGTTGCCGCTGCAACTGGCGCAGGCATGATGGTGGAGTGGCCAGCGATCGCGCTTTTCTGGTACGCCCCCGGTACGACTGGTGGCGTCGTAGATCCGATTTTTGGCAAGCCGCTGAATTTCTTTCTGTTCACGCTGCCGGCGTGGCAACTCATCGCCGGCTGGCTGCTTACGCTGGCCATAATCACGTGCGTACTCGCCGTTTTCTTCATCCTCATCACGGGCGGAACCCGTGTGCTCGCGCGTCGCAGCAGCTATGTCACGTTGCCATGGCGCGGGTTCTCCATCACGTTTGCGTTCTTATTGTTGATCCTCGCAATATTGGCGTATCTCGGCCGGTTCGAGCGAATGTTCGAGGATCATACGATCTTCGGGGGTGTGACCTACACTGACGCGCACGTCACGCTGACCGGGATGCTCATCGTGTGCGCGGCGCTTGTTCTCGGCGCGGTGATCGCAGCCGTCAACGCGGTGGCGATGCAACGCGGGCGCTGGCTGATCGCGGCGGTCCTTCCGGCCGCGCTGTGTTATGTCGGGCTTCAAGTAGTTGCCTGGTACGTCAGCAGCTTCATCGTCAAACCGAACGAGTTGGTTCGCGAGAAGCCCTACATTGTCTACAACACCGACTTGACGCGGCGGGCGTACGGATTGAACCGGGTCACGCAGCGCGAGTTTCCCGCAGAGACGACGGTCGACGCGGCCGAACCGGCGAACAATCAGGCTACGCTGCAAAACATCCGGCTGTGGGACTGGCATGCGTTGCAGGACACGTTGCGTCAGATTCAGGAAATCCGCACCTACTATGACTTCCCCGACATCGACATTGATCGCTATGAAATCGACGGCACGACTCGCGAGGTGATGCTGGCCACGCGCGAACTGAACGTCGAGAAGCTCCCCGAGAGCAGCCGCAACTGGATTAACGAGAAGCTGATCTACACCCACGGTTACGGGATCACGATGAACCCAGTCAACGGGTTCACGCCGGAAGGCCTGCCCACGCTGATTCTGAGCAACATGCCGGTGCAGAGCACGGTGCGCGGTCTAAACGTGACGCGGCCAGAGATTTATTTTGGCGAATTGACCAATACCGACGTGTACGTGAAGACGCGGCAGAAGGAATTCAACTACCCGCAAGGCCAGACCAACAACCTGACGTCCTACGAGGGCAACGGCGGCATGATTCTCGGCGGCTTCCTGCGCCGCATCATTATTGCGCTCGACCGCGGCGACCTGGCGAAGCTACCGTTCAGCGATGATGTGAACAAGGAGAGCCGGCTGCTGATGCGGCGCAACGTGCGCGAGCGCGCAGCAGTGTTAGCGCCGTTCCTCACCTACGAATCGGATCCCTACATCGTGCTCGGCGATGATGGGCGGCTCTCCTGGATCATGGATGGTTTCACGGTTTCAGATACCTATCCGTACTCGACCCATTACCGTCTCGACGGCAACCTCGTGAATTACATGCGGAACAGCGTTAAGGTGGTCATCGACGCCTACGATGGTACGACAACCTTTTACGTATTTGATACGGAGGATCCGATCATCGCAGCCTACCGCCGGATCTTTCCGGGTCTGTTCAAGGATGCGGCCATGATGCCGCCCGGACTGCGCAAGCACGTGCGCTACCCCGAGTTGTTGCTCAAACTGCAGGCGGAAGTGTACGGTCTGTATCACATGACGGATCCGGAGGCGTTCTACAACCGTGAAGATCTGTGGACGGTCGCCACCGAAGTCGGCATGGGCGAAGGAGGTCAGCAAACCACACAGGCGATGCAGCCGAACTTCGTCCTGATGAAACTGCCAGGAGAAACGGGCGTGGAGTTCGTAGAAATCTTGCCCTTCACGCCAGCCAACCGGAACAATCTAATTGGCTGGATTGCCGGGCGCAGCGACGGCGCACAATACGGGACGTCGGTGGTTTACAACTTTCCCAAAACCAAGCTGGTCGACGGACCGCTGCAAATCGAAGCGCGCATCGATCAGAATGCGCAGCTTTCCGGACAATTAACGCTGTGGAATCAGCAAGGCTCGCACGTGCGGCGCGGGGCCCTGCTGGTGATTCCGTCCGGGCGCGCGTTGTTGTATGCGGAGCCGATTTACCTGCAGGCGGAGCGCAGTCCAATGCCGGAGTTGCGTCTGGTCGTGCTCGCGCTGCAAGATCGGCTGGCGTACGGACCAACCTTCGAGTCGGCGATGGCTAGTCTTTTCGGCGGAGCGGTCTCGTCGCTGAGCGCCGCCGCAGCCCCTGCGGAACCGGTGCGACGCGCGGCCGCATCCGCCCCGTTACCCCAGCCCGCAGCGGATCTCAACGCGTTGATCGCGGAAGCTGCCAAAGACCTTGCCGACTACCAGCGCCTGACCGCAGAAGGCAAGCTCGGTGAGGCTGGACAAAAGCTCGAAGAATTGAAGCGCGCAATCGACAAGCTGAACACGCTGCAAAGATAATGTCGCTGCGGTGCTGGCGTCTTGGTTCTCGAAGTCTTCAACAATGATGGAAAACTGAACGCTTGTTTCCGCCCCGGGGAAAGTACTGGGACATTGCACAGCAATCAGCGTGCAAATAGACTGGTATGCTTTCTCCGGAGGTATCCTCGAAGTTCTCTCTCCATTGTGTTCGCTTTGTTGGTGAGATTGCCGCGGTGCTGGCGATAGAAAAAGTGATCGCCGTGTAGTCCGCGGATTCGCGCACCATTGGCAGCCAGACGGATCCAGAATTCATAGTCCATCCAGCACGGCATTTGTTCGTCGACTCCTCCTGTCTGTAACCAAAACTCTCGTCGAAAAGCGGAACAATAGTGCACAGAGTTTCGTTCCAGTAGCATCCGGATGGTTGTCACTCCTGGAACGATCCAGCGTTCCTGCTTGGCGCCGAAAAGCATCGCGTCGGGATGTTGTTGCAACGAGAAAATGTCGTATTAACTGCAACGAGACTCTGTCACCCCCTTTCTGGTTAAGTAACGGCGGCTAGGGCGGGGCGACCGCCCAGGTTGTAGATGCGGGGCATGGGGTTTT
>Ga0116215_1002751_pt1 | contig 10636 bp, 10 predicted proteins | sample Sb_taG_7_FD_89698 | JGI IMG/M metagenome (GOLD analysis project Ga0116215, IMG submission 89698) | Peat soil microbial communities from Weissenstadt, Germany - Sb_50d_2_FS metaG | ecosystem: Environmental > Terrestrial > Soil > Wetlands > Peat | place: Germany: Weissenstadt | collected 2010-09-21 | reverse complement strand
GGGGGAGGAGCTCCTCGGCCAGCGTGAGGAGCGGGTCGGGCGAGACCTCGGCGCGTCCTTCGGCCCGGGCGCGTGCGTTTTGCTCTTCGATGGCGTTGCGCACGGCCGGGATCCCACCCCGCAAGAGCTGCTCGGCCACGGGAAGCTGTTCGGGGCGCAGCTCGGCGAGGGCGGCGTTGCGGTGGGTGGACACCGTCTGGAGCCGGCGGGGGCGTTCGGTGCGCTCGGCGCGGGGCGGTCGCGGACCTCCCGCCTCGCGCCCGGCGCGTTCGGGGCGTCCCGTGCGTTCGGCGCGTTCGGGGCGTTCCCCTGGCGCGCCCCGTTCAGGTCGGGGAGCGCGCGTCTGGCGCGCCGGGCGGCCCTCGCGGGCGCCGCCCGCCGCACTCGGTCCGCCGCGTCCGTCACCCTCAGGGGCGCCCCGCACTCCGTCGCGCCGTGGCGCGGGACTGCGCCCCGGCGCGCCGCGCCGGGGACGACTTCCGTCCGTGTCGAAGTCGCGCCGGCGCCCTCCGGGGGCGAGGACCACCGACACGCCGCCGGGGGCGTTGTCGCGGCCCGATCCGATGATCTCGATCCGCGCCGCCTTGTCGGCACGAGAGGCGTCCTTGGGGGCCTGCACCGACGTCACCACGATGCCGTCGATCTCGAATTCGGCCTCGGCCCGCAGGATGTCCCCGACCTTGACGCCCTCGGGGAGGAGAGAGGCCTCGAGCGAGCCGCGTGGCTGGCGGGCTCCGGGGGCGCGCCACGTCCAGGTGCCGTCGTCACGGCTGCTGGTCAGCTCGATGTCGATCCGTCGCGTCATGTGGGTCGGACCACGCTACCGTCGGCACGGACAGGGCGAGAACATGTCATTGGGTTCGTGGTGGCGCCCTCGCGCCGCGTTTTCTGTGGAGGCTCTGAGAATACGGGTTAATCGCGCCCGGGGGCCATGCCCGGTCTCTAGTCTGACAAGGTCACGGGAACACCCGACCGGCATTTCGGTCCCGACGGAACAGGAGCGAACCGGTGGACGAGACGCGTCAGAGCCCTGCGGCCGACGAGGCCGGGTCGACGCCCGCGCCGCCCACGCCGACCGGTGCCTCCCCGGTGGGGGAGGGGGACCCCGACCGAGGCCCGGTGGCCGCTCCCGAGCCGTCACCGCCGAGCTCGGTGCCCGGGGCTGCACCCGTACCTCCCTCCACCGTTGTGCCGCCTCCGGGTGGCGGAGCGTGGGGATCGCCGGCGGCGGCGCCGAATCCGACGGTCCCGGTGTGGAGGGCAGCGGACACGCCGGTCATGCCCGGATGGCCACCCTCCGGGGCCCCGTCGGTGCCGCCGGCCCCCGGGACGGTGCCCGACGCGCCCGGGACGGCGGCGCAGGCCGCGACCGCACCGGCCTACCCCCGGGGCGGGCGCGGCTGGGTCGTGGTCGCCGTGGTGGCCGCCCTCGTCGGCGGCGCCGCCGGCGCGGGGATCGCCGAAGCCGTCGGCACCGGGAACGGTGCCAGCTCGGCCCCTCCGGTCAAAGTGGGCCAGGAGACGCCCGGGCCGGCCCTCGCCGGAGGTGCCCAGATCCCCACCATCGTGAAGAGCGTCCTGCCCGAGGTGGTGTCGATCGACGCCAAGGGGCCCGGCACGGGGGCCAACGGTTTGTTCAGTGGGGCGGTCGAGGACCAGGGCACCGGGATGATCATCGACAACACCGGCGAGGTGATCACCAACAACCACGTCATCTCGGGCGCCACGGCCGTGACCGTGACCCTCTACGGCCAGACCGAGGCGTTGCCCGCCACGCTGGTGGGGGCGGACCCTTCGAGCGACACGGCGCTGCTCAAGATCAATTCCCCGCCCGCCGGTCTCCAGGCCGTGACGTTCGGGGACTCGACCAAGCTCCAGGTGGGTGATGCCGTCATCGCCATCGGCAACGCCCTGGGCCTGTCGGCGGGAACGCCCACTGTGACCTCGGGCATCATCTCGGCCACGGGGCGCACCGTCCAGGCCGGTGATTCCGGCGGCGGAGCGGGCGAGACGCTGCAGAACATGATCCAGACCGACGCGGCGATCAACTCGGGGAACTCGGGCGGGCCCCTGGTGGACTCGGCGGGGCAGGTCGTGGGGATGAACACCGCCGTGGCTTCGACGAGCACGGGCAACGCCCCGGCGCAGAACATCGGCTTCGCCATCCCGTCGTCGACCATCCAGGGACTGGTGTCCACCCTGCGCACCGGGGGCACGGCGGGCAAGGCCAAGTCCTACCTCGGCGTCGAGGTGACCGACGAGACCCCACAGGAGCAAGCCGCCTACGGCCTCGTCCCCGCGTCGGGCGCGCTGGTGGCGTCGGTGGTGAGCGGGTCACCGGCCGACACCGCCGGCATCATGACCGGCGACGTCATCGTGGACTTCAACGGCAAGGCGGTGACCTCCGCCCAGGGGCTCACCAACGACGTGCAAGGGTCGCCGTCGGGCTCGTCGGTACAGCTCACCTTGTACCGGGGCCAGCAGAAGCTCACCGTCTCCGCCACCCTGGGTCTCGCCCCGGCGGGCTGATCCCGAGGGGCTCAGCGACCCGTGGCGCCGTCCACGAGCTCGCGCAGGATGTCGGCGTGCCCGGCATGGCGAGCCGTCTCCTCGACCAGGTGGGCGAGCATCCAGCGCAGGGTGAGACCGTGGCGTCCCCGGGCCAGTGGCCGTTCGAGGTCACCGCAGGCGCCCACGATCTCGTCGGTCCTCTGTCCCGCCTCGGCGTAGGCGCGGCGCACCGACTGCGGCGTGTCGCCGGGCTCGAGCTCGAATCCGTCCCCTCGCAGCACCACCTCCGAACCGGCGAAGCGGCGCTGGGCCCAGTACACCTCGACGAAGGCCAGGTGCTTCACGATGCCGAGGAGGGTGGTGCCCGAAGCCACCAGGGGACGGCGGGCGTCGTCGGCGGAGACGCCCTCGAGCTTGGCGTCGACGCTCGTGCGCAGGTAGCCGAGGAAGGCGAGTTGGGTCTCTTTCTCCCCCGAGACGACGGTCGGGGCGTTGCGGTCGGCCTCGGCGCCGCTCATCGACCGACGAGGAGCGAGTCCTCCACGCCGGTGTCGGCGGGAGCCCCGACACGGATGTACCACTCGGTGCCCCACACCGCGGCGAAGGCCACGGGCGGCATCATGAGGAAGAACGAGGTGTCGCTGATCTGACTGGCGTGCACCTGCATGGCACGCCGCTTGCGGTCAAGGTAGTCGCTCACGTCCACGGCGGTGGTGATGCGGTCGGCGTGCACGCCCAGGGTGTCGAGCATGGCGCGCTGCTCGTCGGGCATGGCCAGGCCGAACTCGTCGGCGCGATCGGCGAGCGACAACATGTGGTCACGGTTCATCGTGGCCATGAAGACGCGCTCGGTGCCGGCGCGCTGCGCAGCGCGCAATCCCACGCGGTGCACCTGGATGTGGTCGGGGTGGCCGTAGCCGCCGTTCTCGTCGTAGGTGGCGAAGACCTCGGCGTGCTCCTGATCGAGGATGTCGGCCAGCCGAGTTGCGGCCTCGTCGACGTCGGCGCGCCAGAAGCAGGACGGGTCCTCGTTGGTCGGCTCCCCGGCCATCCCCGAGTCCCGATACCCGAGATATTCGTGGCGCGCCACGCCGAGCACCTCACACGCGGCCGCCAGTTCGACGGCCCGTCTCCCGGCGAGGTCCTCGCCGGGCGAGAGGAGCCCCTCGGGGACCTCGCCCAACTCGCCGCGCGTGGCGGTCACGAGGACGACACGATGCCCGTCGGCCGCCATCCGGGCCATGGTCCCCCCGGTCTGGATCGCCTCGTCATCGGGATGGGCGTGGAAGAACACGGCGGTGGCCATCGCCTGGGCAGGCTATGGCACCGGCGGGCACAACGGTTCCCGCACCTCGTGCGCCCTCTCTCGGCCGCTGCGGTGGGGGAGGGGAATTCGGCGTGGGCTCCGACCGTGCGGGACGTACCCATAACAAAGATGATATGGAGGCGGGGTCCCGGGATGGCCACGCAGTCGTCTCCGATGGCATCGTGGGCCCGGCGTACCACGAAGGACCGACGACGAGCGAGGAGGGCCGGTGCCCACGACGGTGACACTCACGACGCCGGACGGCGACATGGGGCTCTACGACGTCGAGCCCGAGGGGGAGCCTCGCGCCGCGGTCATCGTGGCGCAGGAGGCATTCGGGGTGAACGCGCACATCGAAGACGTCACCGCCCGCCTGGCCTCGGCCGGGTACCGGGCCGTCGCCCCGCACCTGTTCCACCGAACGGGTGACCCGGTCATCGGCTACGGCGACTACGACAAGATCATGCCGCACTTCGCCGGTCTCTCCGAGGCCGGGGTCCTCGACGACATCGATGCCGCCCTCGCCTACCTGGGGGAAGCGGGCTTCGCACTGGCCCGCGTCGGCGTGGTGGGGTTCTGCATGGGTGGGACGGTGGCCTTTCTGGCGTCGGTGCGCCGGCCCCTGGGCGCCGGGGTGACGTTCTACGGGGGAGGGATCGCCCAGGGACGGTTCGGGATGGCGTCGCAACTGGAGCTGGCTCCCCAGCTCCAGGCACCCTGGCTGGGCCTGTACGGCGACGAGGACCAGGGGATCCCGGTCGAGGAGGTCGAAGCCCTGCGGGCGGTCGCCGCCGCCGCCCCGGTGGACAGCGAGATCGTGCGGTACCCCGGCGCAGGTCACGGCTTCAACTGCGACATGCGGGACAGCTACCACGAGCCATCGGCAGCGGACGCCTGGAGACGCATGCTCGCCTGGTTCGATCGGCACCTGGCCCCGGTCTGACCCGCCGCCGGGAGGGTCTGGGGTCTGCACTGTTCGGGGTGGGGACCGGGCCGAGGCCGGCCCGGGACGGCCAAAGGGAGGGGTCGGCACCGGGGAGGCACGAGAGCCCGACGGGGCACCGACCTCGCTGTGAGAACCGATGTCCGTGCCCCGCCGACTCCCTGCGGGAAGGTCGCCAGCGAGGTCGTGGATGGTGCCCACGGCAACCGTAGGACCCTGCCCGGACCGTGTCCATGCCCGTCACGGATTCGTCGCTGGGCTGGGCGAACCGGCCCGGGTCGCAGGCCCTGTGAGCGCCGACGTCGCTACCCGGGGACCGGGGTGACCCCATGGGGGCCCGGCCCGAGGGGTCGCCGGGAGCCAGAGAGCGGCCTCTGCGACATGCCCGTGGCCTCGGCTTTGGAACGGGAAAAGCCGCCGATAATGTATCTTATGTAAAGTTACTGCAGAGTGATCCGGGGGTGCCCGGACAGGCTCGACGTCCCGCACGGGGTTGCCCCTCCCCCCGGGGCTGCAGCCTCAGGACCTGGGCCGGAAGCCGAGTCGTGGGCCGCGCAGGGGGTACACGCGTGCGTCGGGACCACAGATCTCGTCGATGAGCCCGTACTCGAGCGCCTCGGCGGCGTCGAGGAACCGGCCCGTCGCCAGATCCCCCTCCAGGGTCTCGGGGTCTGTCCCGAGCGACGTGGCCAGGCGCTCGCAGAACCGCCGGAGCTGGGCCCGGTGGCTGGCCGCCCAGGCGTCGATCTCCCGGGCGGGCCCCGACAGCTCGAAGACGGGTTCCGACAGCCGGAAACGGGCGTGGGGGGTGGCCCGGCGTCGATGGGCGACGGCCAGGGGCCCGATGGCGGGTCCCCCGGCCTGGCCGACGCAGGTGGCGGTCAGGTCCACGCCGAGGAGGTCGATCACGTCCACGAGGCACAGGGCCGCCTCCAGGGTGCCTCCGGGGCTGTCGATGTGGAGATGGACGGGGTCGTCACCGGTGGCGTCGAGGGTCATGAGTTCTGCGGCCAGCTGGCTGGCCAGGGCGTCGTCGAGCCGGCCCCACAGGAAGACGACCCGCTGGTCGAAGAGGCGGTCACGCACCGACGGGCGGGAGTCCTCGGGCCCCCGTGTCGGAGGACCGGGCGGGGTGCCGGCCCAGGCGCTCATCGCCCGCGCTCCCCCAGCCGCCAATCGAGCTCCACGCCCACGGCTGCCGCGTAGCGCTCCAGGGTCGACAGCCGGACGTCGGCCTCCCCCGCCTCGAGGCGGGCGACGGCGGACTGCGAGGTGCCCATGCGAGCGGCGACTTCGGTCTGCGACAGACCGGCGGACTGGCGCAGGCTCACGAGCTCGGCGCTCAGGTCCTTCCGTCGTCGGGCCATGTCCCGGAATCCGGGGAAGACCGTTTCGTGTCGGCGCGCTGTCACCGGCCTCCCTGCATCGGACCGTGTCGACAGCCCAGTATACCTCGAATATGATATCTCACGAATGAGATAGGGCCGCCGCTGTGCGTCTCCCCGCGGGACCGTGGTGGCGGGAAGAGGAGATGGCTCATGCCCCTACACCAGTCGGTGATCCCCACCGTCCTCGAGCAGTCGTCGCGTGGCGAGCGTGCCTTTGACATCTACTCGATGCTCCTGCGCGAACGCATCGTGTTCCTCGGACAGGAGGTCGACGACCAGATCGCCAACCTCATCATCGCCGAGCTCCTCTTTCTCGAGGCAGAGGACCCCGAGCGCGACATCTCGCTCTACATCAACTCCCCCGGCGGCCTCGCCTATGCGGGCATGGCGATCTACGACGTCATCCAGCACATCCGCCCCGACGTGTCCACGGTGTGCGTGGGTATGGGGATGTCGGCGGCTGCCATGGTCCTGTGCGGGGGCGCACCGGGCAAGCGCCTCGCCCTCCCGAGCGCCAAGATCATGATCCATCAGGGCTCGGCCGGTGCGCGCGGCGCGCCGCGCGACATGGAGATCCAACTGCGCGAGGTGCTCGCCACGACCAGGCGTCTGGCCGAGGTGATCGCGCACCACACTGGCCGCCCCCTGGAACAGGTCGAGAAGGACCTCGACCGCGACTACTTCATGACCGCCCACGAGGCCATGGAGTACGGGCTCATCGACGAGATCATCGCCCCCCGACGCGGCCTTGCCTTCCCGCCTCCGGTGGCCGCGGCCGGGTAGGGGCTCTCGGCGGAGCTGTCCCCTACTTGGTCGGCAGTGAGGAGTAGGCCACCGCTCCGCTGGGAGCGGTCAGATTGAGCGGCTTGCCCCAGTTGGTGAAGGTGCCCGTGTCCACCACGTGTTGGCTTCCCTCGCTGGCCGTCCCGCTGAACTTCAGCGGCACCGTGGGCTTCGACGCCGCGACGAAGAGCGTGGTGGTACCGGTCACGCCCGACTGCGGCGTGCCCGGGAGCCCGCCCTTCACCCCGACGGCCTGCTTCCCCGCCACCGTGGTCGCGTTGGTCAGGGTCAACTTGCCCGAGGGGTTGAGCTGCTCGAGTGTGCCGCCCAGGGTGACCGCCGACACGATCGACTTGAAGAGGCTGTCGGAGCTGTGCACGGCGATCCACTTGTCGGCATAGGTCTTCGCCACCGAGGCGGGCATGCCCATGGCCGAGGTGAGGCCGCCGGAGTCGCCTTGGACGTAGGCGACACCGCCGACATAGACGACCTGGATGTGTTGGGACGACTGGACGACGGTTTGCTGGCCCTGGGTCTGTGACGCGTCACCGCTGATGGTCTGGGACTGTTTCCCTTGGACGGCGGTGAGCACGTAATGGGCCGTGCCCGCCTTCTTGGCCGCTGCGGTGGCGGCGCTCAGGATCTGCGCCGGCGTCTTGCCGGCCAAGGCACCGACCTGGGCCGTCGCGCTCCGCGTGCCGGGCGAGGAGCTGCACGAGGATGCTGCCACGGCGACGAGCGCGCCCACGACGACGGCCACGGTTCTGCGCATCCGGACAACGGTAGTGCATGGCCCGCTCCCCTCTTGCGGGCCCCCCTCGTCTGTGAGCCCGCTGAGCCGGCCCGAGTGCGCTCGTCGGCACCGCGCCGGGGCGCTACCGGGGTTGCGGTTCGAAGTCGATCACGAGGTCGGTGCCCAGCGCCCGGGCGATGCGGTCCAGGGTGATCACCGTCGGCGACACCTGACCCTTCTCCAGGCGGGCGATCGAGGGCTGGCTCGTCCCGGCTCGCTCGGCGAGCTCGGATTGGCTCACGCCGGCGCGTCGGCGGGCGGCGCGCACCGCGCTTCCCACCATGATCGAGGTGCGGGTGCGCTCGTAGCGGGCAAAGGCGTCGGGTCCCCTACCCGGGGCGGGCCGGCGTACCGCCCCCGCCACACGGGGCTTGCCGGCTTTGGTGGGCCGAGTCGCCGTGGTCCGCCTGGCCATATCAAAGATGAACTATAACATCTATGGTCTAGGTGGTCGGGGACCGTGCCGCGGTGGCGTAGGGCGCGTCGGCGGGTCGAGGGCGTTTGGCATCGCCCTTTCGTAGAATGCGGTCCCATGGACTGGCCCTTGCGATTCGGCATCTTCCTCGCCCCGTTCCACCCCGTGGGCCAGAACCCCACCCTTGCCCTCGAGCGCGACCTCGAGCTCGTGGTGCGGCTCGACCAGCTCGGCTTCGACGAGGCGTGGATCGGTGAGCACCACTCGGCCGGGTACGAGATCATCGCCTCGCCCGAGGTGTTCATCGGAGTGGCGGCGCAGCGCACCACCAACATTCGCCTGGGGACGGGCGTGAGCTCACTCCCCTACCACCATCCCTTCATCCTGGCCGACCGCATGGTCCTGCTCGACCATCTCACCCGCGGCAGGGTGATGTTCGGTGTCGGGCCCGGTGCGCTGCCGTCGGACGCGTTCATGATGGGCATCGACCCCATGAACCAACGCGACATGATGGAGGAGTCGCTCGAAGCCATCCTCGCCCTCCTCGACGGCAGCGAGCCCGTGACACGGGAGGCGTCGTGGTTCACCCTCCGCAACGCGCGTCTGCAGCTGCGGCCCTACACCCATCCTCGTTTCGAGGTGGCGGTGGCGGCACAGATCTCCCCCGCCGGTCCCCGCGCCGCGGGACGCTTCGGATTGTCGCTTCTCTCGATCGGCGCCACCTCGGCCGGGGGGTTCGACGTGCTCGGGTCGCACTGGCAGGTCATGGAAGAGCGCGCCGCCGAATTCGACAGCACCGTCGACCGCCGGAGCTGGCGCTTGGTGGGGCCCATGCACATCGCCGAGACCGAGGCCCAGGCCCGGGCCGAGGTGGCGTACGGCCTGGCCCAGTGGGTGGACTACTTCGAGCGGGTGGCGGCACTTCCGCTCGCGCCGAGCACGCTCGACCCCGACAAGATGGTGGACGCGCTCATGGAGACGGGCTTCGCCGTCGTGGGGACACCGGCGATGGCCATCGCCCAGATCGAACGGCTCGCCGAGCAGTCCGGGGGCTTCGGCACGTATCTGCTCATGGCGCACGAGTGGGCTGACCGCCAGGCGACGCTGCGGTCCTACGAGCTGTTCTCCCGCCACGTGGTGCCCCATTTCAAAGGGACCCTCGGCTCGCTGGCGCGTTCACGGGACTGGGCTGCGGAGAACCGCCCCGAGTTCATCGGGGCGGTGGGCGGCGCCATCATGCAGTCCATCTCGGACCACCACGCCGAACGTGAGGCCAAGCAGGAGCAGGTGCGGACGAAAGAGTCGTGACGCTCCGGGTCCGGCCCGGGGCCGGACCCGGGCTCGGCGCTAGGACGACCGGGCGTCGTAGGTGGGGACGAGGTGACGTGCGGCCCGCGCCTCGTCGACACGCCGGACCGGCGTCAGGTGCGGGGCCTCGGTGGCGGCGAGGGCGCCCTCGGGCGTGGCGGCCTGGGCCACGATGTGTTCGATGGCGCCGGCCAGTGCCTCGAGGGTCTGCAGGCTCTCGGTCTCGGTCGGTTCGATCATGAGCGCCTCGTCGACGATGAGCGGGAAGTACACGGTCGGCGCGTGGAATCCCTCCTCGAGCAGGCGCTTGGCGACGTCGAGGGCCTTCACGCCCGTGGCCTTCTTGAGCGACGAGGCCGACAGCACGCACTCGTGCATGCACGCGCGGTCATAGGGGGCGTCGAGGCTGCTCGACAGCCGCTTGCGCAGCCAGTTGGCATTGAGCACGGCCAGTCGCGCCACGTCGCGCAACCCGTCGCTGCCGTGCACCAGCACGTAGGTGAGGGCGCGGGCGAGCACCAGCGCGTTGCCGTGCCACGAGTGGACGCGACCGATCGAGTTCTCGGGCGTGCTCCAGCCGTACCGGGGAGAGGAGGGGTCTCCCAGGCGGACGGGCCGGGGACCGGGGAGGAAAGGCGCCAGGCGCGCCGACACCGCCACGGGCCCCGCCCCCGGGCCCCCGCCTCCGTGGGGGGTGGCGAAGGTCTTGTGCAGGTTCAGGTGCACGATGTCGAAGCCCATGTCGCCGGGGCGAACGACCCCCAGGATGGCGTTCAGGTTGGCGCCGTCGTAGTAGAGCAGCCCGCCCACTCCGTGCACGGCATCGGCGATGGCTCTGATGTCCTCTTCGAACAATCCCAGGGTGTTGGGGTTCGTCAGCATGATCCCCGCCACGTCCTCGTCGAGCACGGCGTGCAGCGCCTCGACGTCCACACAGCCGCGAGCGTCGCTCGGCACGGTCACCACGTCGAAGCCCCCGAGGGTCACCGACGCCGGATTGGTGCCGTGCGCCGAGTCGGGGATGACCACCTTGTGCCGGGTGCCACCTCGCGCCCCGTGCCAGGCTCGCATGAGCAGCAGACCGGTCAGCTCGCCGGCCGCGCCCGCGGCCGGCTGCAGGGTGGCGGCGGCCATCCCCGTGATCTCGCACAGGGCGCACTCGAGCTCGACGAGGAGCTCGAGCCAGCCC
>Ga0116215_1002749_pt1 | contig 10640 bp, 10 predicted proteins | sample Sb_taG_7_FD_89698 | JGI IMG/M metagenome (GOLD analysis project Ga0116215, IMG submission 89698) | Peat soil microbial communities from Weissenstadt, Germany - Sb_50d_2_FS metaG | ecosystem: Environmental > Terrestrial > Soil > Wetlands > Peat | place: Germany: Weissenstadt | collected 2010-09-21 | reverse complement strand
GGGGACTGACCGCACCGGGGGCCAGGCGTACACCGCAGCGAAGCGCGGCCTCGTCGGGCTCATGCAGGTCCTGGCGAACGACCTGGCCAAGCACAGCATCCGGGTCAATACGATCCACCCGACGGGCGTGGCGACAGGGATGGTCATGAACGATGCGATGGCGGCGCTGGTGGCCTCGGGTGATGTGGCAATGGAGGCAATGCAGAATGCACTTCCGATCCAACTTCTGCAACCCGAGGACATTGCAAACGCAGTGGCCTGGCTGGTGTCGGACGAGGCGGCCTACATGACTGGGGTGGCTCTGCCGCTCGACGCCGGATTTGCCGTTCGCTGAATCACCCACCTACTCGTTGATGCCATGCCCGTCGCGCCGCCTGTTCCTTGACATATGGCAGCCAACTGTCATATTCTTGCGCCGTCACTCCGTTGAAATGGAGGTATCGGCATGCCCCGAGGCGGTTACCTGCTCGTCTTCTCGAATCCGACGGAGGGGGAGGACGATGCGTTCAACGACTGGTACGACTCGATCCATGTGCCCGACGTACTCGCCGTGGACGGTGTCGTCTCAGCCCGCCGGTTCGAGATTGACGCGATCGAGACGCCAGAAGTCGATGGGCTACCCGCACTGCCTCCGCCGACTCACAGGTACCTCGCCATGTACGAGCTTGATCGGGACGGCAACGAGGTTATGACGGAATTCGTGACCCGCGTGACGTCAGGCCTCATGGCGTTGAGCGAAACCCTCGATCTGGCCACCGTCGGGCTCTCGGTGTGGCGGCCCAGGGATCCGACACCATCCGTCCGTGACTGACTTTTTCTCGGTGCTGCACGGCCAGCGGGCTTGCCGCCGGTTCGATGCCAACCAGGAAGTGCCCGACGATGACATCGAATCCATTCTCGGCTCCGCCGTGTGTGCCCCGAGCGCCGAGAACACCCAGCCGTGGATCTTTGTCATCGTGCGTGACGTCCACACTCGGGCCGCGATCACGGAGCTGTGGATGTCGGGATGGGCTGCCGGTGGCGCAGACTACGTCCGGGGCCACGCAAGCCAGAGGGTGTTCGAGGATGTGAACCAGGGGATCGCCGGAGGAGGGTTCGCCGCCGCGCCCGTCATCGTGGTGGTCGGGGCCGACACCCGACTGGTCGCCGAAGCCTTCGCCCCCAGCGTGGATCTACCCGTCGGTACAGAACTTGCTCTTGGCCGCAAACGCCAAGGGCTACGGATCCTGCATGACGACCGGGTTGACGACCTTTTTCGGCGCGGAATTGGGGAAGTCGATCGATCTGCCAGCGGAGGTACTCCCCCTCGCTCTCGTCTATCTGGGTCGACCACTGAGACCACTCGGTCCACCGCGTCGGCGCCCCGCCCGTGAAGCCATGCACAGCGAGCGGTTCGGAGCGCAGTGGGCTCCATGACGCACGGGAGGGCCGATGAGCCTCGCGCTGAGTGAGGACCACTGCGTTCTGGCGGAGGTAGCGCGATCGATGCTGACCGAGCGTGACGCTTCGGGAGCGGCTCGAGCGGCACTCGAGGGCAACCCGGAACCAGCCGCGGCACTCTGGAAGGAGATGGTTGCACTCGGTTGGCCGGGCCTGCACGTGCCCGAGCGCTACGGCGGGCAGGGTTACGGACTGGCTGAATTGACCATCGTCGCCGAAGAACTCGGCCGCTATGCCACACCTGGTCCGTTCCTGACCAACGCGGTGGTTGCAGAGGCGCTCGTCACTGCCGGCACCAACGCCCAGAAGGAACGCTGGCTCCCTGCCTTGATTGCAGGGGAGCTAACTGCCGGACTGGGCCTTAGTGGCTCGGTTCGGATCGGGGGGAAAACGGTCTCTGGTGACGGTGGCCCCGTTCTGGCCGCCACACGAGCCCATCTCGCGGTGGTCCGTGCTGGCGACGACCTCGTCTTTGTCGAGCGCGATGAGTCGACATGCCACGTGGTCGACAATGACACCATCGACCCCGGGCGTTCGACGGGATGGGTGTCGCTCCGAGGTGCCGCGGTCGCGGACGCCATCAGGGGTGGCGTGGTTCCCGCCCGCCGAGCGGCGTGGGTGCTTGCCGCGGCCGAGGCGGTTGGCGGCCTCGGAATGTGCACCGAGATGGCCGTCGGCTACGCGGGGGTGCGGGAACAATTCGAACGACTCATCGGGAGCTTCCAGGCGGTCAAGCACCACTGCGTGAACATGCTCGCCGCTACCGAGTTGGCATCCGCCCTGACCTGGGATGCAGCTCGCTCTACCGACGATCAGAGGAGTGACGAGCTGGCCGCAGTCGCCGCCGTCGGGTGGTCGCTCCCCGCATTCCTGCGCGTGGCGGGCTTCAACATCCAGGTGCACGGGGGCATCGGCTATACGTGGGAGCACGTCGCCAACGTCCTGTACCGCCGAGCGACGGCGCTGGCCGCCTTCTTCGGCCGGCCATCACAGTTCACGGAGTCAGTGACGAACCTCCGACTCTCGGGGGTAACCCGCCGGGCCACGGTCGATCTGCCGGCTGAGGCTGAGGGCTACCGCATGGCGGCCCATGCGTTTGCCCAGGAGCACCTGCAGCGACCAGAGTCAGAGCGACAGGTTCACTTCGCCCGGTCCGGTTATCTCGTACCTCATTGGCCCGAGCCGTTCGGCCGCAAAGCCGGGCCGGCGGAGCAGCTCGTGATCGACGACGAGCTGGCCGACCTCGATCGGCCGAGCCTCGGGCTCGGCGAATGGGTCCTGCCGACGCTCCTCCAGCACGGCGACGCCGATCAGATTGCGCGATGGATTTGGCCGAGCCTGGAGGGCGCAATCCGATGGTGCCAGTTGTTCAGCGAGCCCGGTGCGGGTTCGGACGCTGCCGCGGTCTCCACCAGGGCGCAACGGGTCGACGGCGGGTGGATCGTCAACGGACAGAAGGTGTGGACGAGCGAGGCCCATCTGTGCAGCCACGGCCTGGCAACAGTGCGGACGGACACGACTGTCGCCAAGCACAGGGGAATCACCGCCATGGCAGTGGACATGCACGCCGACGGCATCGAGGTGCGGCCGTTGACCGAATTGACGGGGGAATCCCTGTTCAACGAGGTCTTCTTCACCGACGTGTTCGTACCCGACGCCGATGTTGTGGGAGCGGTGAACGACGGGTGGCGCGTCGCGCGCTCGACATTGGGGAACGAGCGGGTCTCCATCGGGAGCAACTCCATCACCATGGAGGCGGATGGGCTGCTCGCACTCCTGGAGCGACACGATCCCGAGGACGTCGGGCTCCGGCGCGAGGTCGGGGCGCTCCTGATCGAGTCCCAGGCTCTCCAGGTGCTGAACATCCGTCAGGCCTCCCGGGCCCTGGCGAGCGTCGGCTTCGGAGCGGAAGGAAGCCTGTGCAAGCTCATCGGCGCCGAGCACGCGCAAAGGGTCGTCGAAGTCGGGATGCGCATTGCCGGGACGGCCGCCCTGCTCGGAACCGAGCCTGCGCTGGTTCGGGACTTCTTTCTGACCCGCTGCCTGACCATCGCTGGCGGCACGTCGGAGGTCCTCAGGAACCAGATCGGGGAGCGCATCCTCGGGCTGCCCCGTGAACCGCGAGTCCAAGAAATGGGGGCGCCGTGAGCGTGGGGATCGTCGGTATCGGCCGCACACGGTTCTCGAAGTGTTCCGGTCGGACCACCCGGGCCATGGCGGTGGAAGCCTGCCGGGGCGCTCTCACCGACGCCGGGTTGGGCATCGAAGCCGTCGACGGCATGTGCACCTTCCAGGTGATGGACTCCGCACATCCGCTCGAGGTGGCGTGGGCGCTCGGCCGAGACGAGCTCTCGTGGGCCAACAGCATGTACGGCGGAGGGAATTTGGTGGCCGATCAGATCGCCACCGCCGCCGCGGTCATCGAGGCGGGACTCTGCCGCGCCGTGCTGGTCTACCGATCGCTCAACGGACGCTCTGGCCATCGCTTCGGGACGGTGGAGGGCCCCATGCGGGTCGAAGGGGACGGCCAGTTCGACACGCCCTCTGGCTTCCTCGTCCCCCCGCAGTGGTTCGCCATGTGGGCCCGCCGGCACCAGTACATGTATGGCACCACGAGCGAGGATCTGGGGCACATCGCGATCACGCAACGGGCCCATGCTGGCCCCAACGAGCACGCGACACGCCGTGACCCGCTCACAATGGACGAGTATCTCGCCGGCCGGTGGATCGCTGAGCCGTTCCGGGTGTTCGACTGCACATCGGAGGTCGACGGCGCCGTGGCCGTTCTCCTGGCGGGTGACGACGTCGCATCCGATACGGCCAGACCGCCGGTATGGCTTGTGGGCTCCGCCAACTCCCAGAGCGGGTCGGGCTGGGCATCGTGGGATGATCCCAGCGAGATGTACGCGCGAACTGTCGGTCCACGACTCTGGAAACGGACCGGGCTTCGCCCGTCCGACGTGGACGTCGCATGCATGTACGACTGCTTCACTTACACCGTCATGGCGACGATGGAGGGTTACGGGTTCTGCGGGAAGGGCGAAGTGGGAGACTTCTTCGCTGAGGGACATGCCACCTACGGCGGCGATGTCGTGGTCAACCCGCATGGTGGGCTTCTTTCGGAGGGGTACATCCACGGTCTCAACCACCACTACGAGGCAACACTGCAGTTGCGAGGTGGCGCCGGTGCTCGACAGGTTAAGGACGCTCGCCTGGCGCTTGTCACCGCGGGCGGCGGCCCGTTCGGCGGAGCCAACATCTATTCGAGAGAGCGGCCATGACCGATGCGCGCCTCATGCCGCCCGTACCGGTGATCGACCCCGACAGCGTCGGCTACTGGGAATCGCTCACGCGAGGGAGTCTCGGCATCTGCCGGTGCACCGCGTGCCGAGCCTGGATGCACCCACCTCTGGAGGTCTGTCGGCATTGTGGGGCGTCGACAGTCGTCGAATCCGTCAGTGGCCGAGGATCGGTGTTCAGCTTCATTGTGGTCCGGCGGGCGATGGTTCCCGGCTTTCCCACCCCTTATGTGATTGGCATTGTCGAGCTGGACGAACAGGAGGGACTCCGGCTGTCGGGCATCCTCATGGCCGATCCGGCTGACGTGGTGATCGGCCTGCCCGTGCAGGTGTCCATCGGCAAGATCGGCCAGAGCGGCATCCTGGGTCCGTCGTTCGTGCCCGTGGCGCAGTAAGCCCGGAGTTGGTCGCTGCACAGCGAAGTGCCCGGGGAAGACATCCAGGTTCGGCAGCTAGATGTCGGAAAGAGTTCACCATCATCCAATCGGTGTGTCTCGATCATCGGATGGTATCCGGTGTCCAGGCCGGAGATGCCCATCGTTGTCAGTCGCCGATGACGAGGCGGACGCTGGTGAGAGCGAGGGTCGCTGCCGGCCAGGGTGCGGTCGGCCTGAAGCCGGGCTCGAGTTCGTACCTGGGAATCTGGCGATGCCACTCTTCGAGCACGAGGCGTAGCTCCAACCGGGCCAAGTGTGAACCGAGACATCTATGCGGGCCGCCCCCGAATGCGAAGTGCCGGTTCGAAGAGCGATCGAGATCGAAGTCGTCGGCGTGCTCACATCGATCCGGGTCGCGGTTGGCGGCGCCCAACGCCAGGAGGATCGATGCCCCCTTGGGGAGCCTCACCCCGTCAACGTCCACCTCTTCCCGTGTGACCCGGGGGGCGAATGGAACGGGGACCTCGACTCTGAGAATCTCCTCGACGAAGGCCAGGACGGCGACGGGATCCTCGCCGATGCGACCCCGGAGTGTCGGATCCTGTCCTAGCTTGGCGAACGAAAATCCGATGGCCGATGTGACGGTGTCCAGTCCCGCCAGCACGAAAAGGAAACAAAGCCCGATGATCTCCTCGTCAGTCATACCGCCTTCATCTCGTGTTGCCACCAACTGTGAGAGGAGATCGGCGCCTCCTGTATTCCGGCGCCGGGCAACATGATCGGCCAGGTAGGAGAACAGCTCCAGAGCATGTTGGAGAACCTCGGGAGAGGGTTCGGTGCTCGTGGGGTTCGTCGCCTCGAGCACGGCGTCCTTCCACCTGACGAGATCATCACGGTCCTCGAGCGGGAGGCCGAAGAGTGTCAGAAAGACCTGGCTGGGGTACGGGACGGCGAGGGCTTGTACCACGTCACACGTGCCGCCCGTCAGCCTGATGCCCTCGATCAGTTCGGCGACCTGGGCGCGAAGCGCTGGATCGAGCTCGGCCATCCGCTTTGGGGCGAAAAAGCGATCGAGAAGCCGCCTGTAGCGGGCATGCTCCGGGGGATCGACCGCGATCGGAATCAGGCGGAGCGGGCTTCCCAGACGATCAAAGGCATCTTCGGATGAGAAGATCTCAGGGTGCTTCGTAGCGAACTCGAGCGCTTCTGCGCTGGACAGGACGAAGGTCTCATTCAGGTCGGCCACGCCCCCTGCAGCTCGCAGGGCGCACCATCCTCGCGTCCGATCGTCCGAGAGCGGCAGGTCTTCGACCCGCACGACGTCCGAGGCAGTGTTCATTCGGCCCCCAATCTGTCGCCACCTTGCGATCCCAGAGTGTAACAGATTCTGGCAGTAAACTGCCAAAATAATCCGTGGAGGTTCCGGACCCACGGGGAGGAGCTGAGTGCCGACGAAGACCCGATCACGAAGGGCGGAGAACGCAGAGCGGACCCGCCAGGCACTTGTCGATGCGGCGTTGCGTCTCTTTGCATCCAACGGTTACGACGCCACGAGTACCGATGAGATCGCGCGTGCCGCCGGAGTGTCACCCCGCACGTTCTTTCGCTACTTTCCGACCAAGGAGACGGTTCTGTTTTTCGGCGAGTATGACTTCGTCCGCTCGTTCGCGGACGTGTTCCTCGCACAACCGTCACAGCTATCAGACCTTGATGCGGCGCGGGGCGCCCTCATCCTTCTTGCCCCGGGAATTGGTCGTCTACGCAATCGGATCAAACTGTATGAACGTGCCATCCAGTCCTCACTGGTGCTGCGTGGTCGAGAACAGATGAACCGGGAGGAACACATGCGTGCTCTCTCGGATGCCTTCGCGCAGCGGCGAGGCCTCCGTCGTCCGGACTCGGCGTGTGAACTCCTCGGAGCGGTGTGTCTCCTCGCACAGCGACGAGCGCTCGAGGAATGGCTACGCGGTCCTGCCCGACGAGAATTGGGTGAAGTCATTGCCGAGGAGTTCAAGACTATCGCCCGCGAAGTCCACCTCTAGAGTCCTGGTGGACAGGTGGTTGAACGCGACCCTGCGTCACTGTGGCCTGCTCGAGATCGGCCGGGCTCCAAGAACGCTCGTCGAGAACCGCCGCATGCCACCGCCATCGCCGAAGCCCCGCCGGCCGAGCCCGCCGTGGTCGGGTCGAAAGGCCCACCAGGGCGTGTCCGGTGGGGTCTCATCGTGCACTCGCCGGGCGGTGGCTCGACCACATCGAAGCGCGGGGAAGACCTGGAGACAAGGATCTGCAGAAGCTCCGGGGTCGCGATGTTGGGCCGCCGCCCACTGCGCCTGTCGCCGGCCGCCGTGGACGGTGGTCGTTGTGTACCGGTACCGCCCGGTCGTCGGGTCGCGTCCGAGGGACACCCTGACCTGCCAAACGCCTCCCGAGGGTCACGTGGGCTGTCCCGACGGGGTTTCCTGAGAGGTGAGTCTGGTCAAGCGTCGCCGGGCCTGAGGCGAAACTCCTGCTGGAGAGGTGCTAGAGCGGCCGAATCGGACTCCTGCTAACCAGCACCAAGCAGACCACAGCGTGCCGGACGATCCACCGACAAGGCTCTGACCAGGAGAGCGATCCAGTCTGTTCGCCTACGTTCAACTGGATCCGTTCGAGCTTATGGAGAGGATTATGGACAAGAAATACCAGCGGCTTCTGGTATCAAGACTTTCCGCGGCGTCCCGACTCGCTCCGCTTGGGCATGTCACATCGACTCACCGCAAAAGAGTTTGTGGCTCTGGCAACGGAACGGGCTGACCGCTGTAATGCCGCTTGATCTGTTTGCCACCGCCCCCGTATGGCACTTCCAAGCTAGGCCCCTCACCACTAATGTGTCGGCGTGGGACGCGCCCGAGCCGGAGAATTTACGAGTACGCCTGGACCTCGGCGACGTGCATCGAAGAGGTCGGGGTATTGGAGTTGGTGACGGTATGCCAGTACAACGTCTTCGCGGAGGCCGTTTCGAGCTGAAGGATGATCTCGTAGGGCTCCGCAGGAATGGAACCCGCCTCAGCCTCGGTCAGCTGCCAGACCTGCGTGCCATCGAGATAGATCGTGATGGACACGCCTGGCTCCCATTGGATTCCGTAGACGTGGAATCCTGCGGCCAGACCGGCACTCACTTTGACGGTGTTGCCCAGACCCTCAGAGCTCGTCGGGAAGTAGGTGGAATGCACCGCTTGATTCGGGGGTCCGTACCAGATGAAACCGCCCTCGTACCCGTCGAGTTCGTTGACGGAGGTGCCTGCGACCGCAGGCATGAACCAGATGGAGGGCCACATGCCGCCGGTCATGTTGGGCATCTTGGCCTTGACCTGGACGTACCAACCGCTCGTCGGCAGGGTGAACTTGCCCTCGGTGGTCACCACGCCGCTGATCCACGGATAGATGCTGGCCCATTGATTCGTGTTCCGCTGCGCGGTGAGCGTCAGCCCGTTGTCGACGGCGACCTGCGCGGGGCCGTACATCGCGAGATCGAACCCGTCTCCGCCGTGGGCGGTATCGTTCCCTCCGGAATAGGGGAACGGCAGGACGCCCTCGTCGTTCCAGACGGCGCCCTCGGCCCCCAACAAGGTCGTCCACTTGGTCGTGTCGAGGCTGGTCCCGGAGAACCGGTCGTCGAAGATCAGCTGCTGAGCGCTGTACCCGGCCGGAGGCGCCATCGCTCCGGACGGCGTCGTGGCCGCCGCCGCCGACGCTCCTCCAACCGAGGTGGCCCCCAACGCGCTGAGTAATGCCAGCAACGTCACCAGCCAGGCGAGCGATGCGCCCGCCCTACGGCCTCGATACCACCGCGACCATGCCATAGGCGACCCTATCTGACTAGCGACCATGTCACCTACGACCGGCTCGGTGACCTTCGCGACGAACTCCGGACTCATTGAGAGGAGTCTGGCAACCTCGACCTTGGCCGCTTTCTTATGGGGCTCGCCCTGGCCCGCTACCGTGGCCCTGTGAGCGGCCTGCGGGTGCCCGGTGGGGTGGTGCACAAGCTTCCAGGAGACCTGCGCAAGGCCCTGATCGCCAACGCCACGGCACTCGACGCCTGGAAGGACATCACGCCTCTGGGCCGCAACGAGTTCATCTGCTGGGTCGAGGATGCCAAGCAGGAGACGACCCGAGAACGCCGCATTCGCCGGACCCAGGAGGAGCTGGAGGAAGGCCAGCGTCGGCCCTGCTGCTGGCCAGGGTGCAAGCACCGCGAGCGCACCGGCACGTAGCAATCGGCTGGGTGCCCCCTATCTGCCGGGTTCGAGAGACACCCTAGGCCCGACCGGCTCTCCTTCTCGGTCAATCGGACGCTTCGTCCGTTGCCTTCCGAGCCGGATTAATAAGGGGATGGCCGACGAGGAATGGTCGAGGTGCAACCAAATACGCCAACAACGTCGTCCGAGCCAGCTGAGACCAGCGCGAAGCAATTCCCGCCGCCGCCGATCGCTACCTCGAAGCTCCATGAAGAAAGCCCGCTCGACGTTGTGCAGATTGCAGAAACGATGTCAGCAGGTCCAGCTGCTGTATGTTGCGCCAGGGTACCGGCCACCGGACTGGGCACGAAAAGGGTCGCGATTAGTTCTGCACTTGTGCTGCCGCGCAACCTGACAACGGAACGTGAGGTTCGTCTGCCCATCGGACTCTGCGGCCATGAAGCAGATGGTGGAGGACCTCGACGGTGCCGAGCCGACCTAGAGGGTTCAATGGCCTATCTGATCACTCACTTCTATGAGGGTGGGACTGCGGAGCAATACCAAGTCGTCCTTGACGCTGCGCATTCGGCCGGTGGCCTTCTTCCAGGCCGACCTACCATGCGGCAGGACCCACTGAGGGCGGATGGCTGATAGCGGCCGTTTGGGACTCAAAGGTCTCGTTCGACCGATTCCTGTCAGAGACGTTGATGCCCGCACTCAGCAATGTGTCGGATGGCTTCTCCGGTCCTCCCCAGGAACGAAGCGCTGAGGTCGTGAATCTCGTCAAAGCTTGAACCCGCGCCGGCGTTCGGTCGCACCTGTGCGTGCCCCAGTTCGCCAATCGGGTAGGGGGAACACCCTGCATGGGTTGCGTGATGGCGGTTTGAGGACGTTACTTCACCTCATGGGACGCTCTGAGAATGTCATCTGAACAACGCACGCGTAACACTTGCTGGAGCAATTCGCACTAGGGCGCGCAGTCATCTGAGTTCGTCACCCAGCGGAGCACTCAGGCACCATCCGTGTTAAGCAATGAGAGACGCAATTTACGAGCGGCGAACCATCTCCTAGCGAGGGAAATCTCATGTTCGTGACCGTCATCCACCGTATCCATGACCCCGAGGGCTTTGAGGCCGCTGAGGCTAAGGCGCTCGAAGCTGGACTTCCTTCACATGTAGCGTTGCCGATCCACGCATCAAACTCCGATCACACCGTCGGCATTTGCATCTGGGAAGGCAAGTCGGTCGAAGGTGTCCGAGAAGTGGTTGAAGGTGCGGTCGAACCCTACGCAAACAACGAGT
>Ga0116215_1002745_pt1 | contig 10644 bp, 5 predicted proteins | sample Sb_taG_7_FD_89698 | JGI IMG/M metagenome (GOLD analysis project Ga0116215, IMG submission 89698) | Peat soil microbial communities from Weissenstadt, Germany - Sb_50d_2_FS metaG | ecosystem: Environmental > Terrestrial > Soil > Wetlands > Peat | place: Germany: Weissenstadt | collected 2010-09-21 | reverse complement strand
GTCAACTGCCTGTGGTGTTGCGATAGTCGAGATCGACGCACAGAGGCCCCACGCCCACGACCCCACCTGTTGGTAAGGGAGTGTCGAACAAACTGGGGACCGAGCGAGATCATGGGAACTGCGCGTAGAGTCGGAGCGAGGTGGGTGCAGTGACCATGTACGGACCGGACATCTATACCGAGCCGAGTGGCGATCCCGACACGCTGGCAAATCTTGGTCCTCTGCGCCCGATGGCCGGCATCTGGGAGGGGACCAAGGGCTCCGACCAGCACCCCGTTGTCGAGGGGACGGAGAAGGACACGTTCGTCGAGCACTACGAGTTGCACCCGATCGACCGCCAGACGAATGGCCCTCAGCTCTTCTACGGCCTGCGGTACCACACCCACATCACCAAGCCCGGCGAGGTCGAGACGTTCCACGACCAAGTGGGGTACTGGCTCTTCGAGCCTGCGACCCAGGCGGTGACCTTCACACTGGGCATCCCCCGGGCCCAGGTGCTCCTGACCTCGGGCCCGGCCGGCCCTGACGCCACCGAATTCGAGCTCACGGCGACCCTCGGCTCCGAGTACACGGCATCTTGTCCAACCCCTTCCTCGACCAGGCCTTCCGTACCCTCAGCTATCGGATCCACGTCTGGCTGAACGGGGACGGGACTTGGTCCTATGAAGAGGAAGGGGTGTTGCAAATCCCCGGTAGGGAGGAACTCTTCAGCCACATCGACCGCAACACTCTGACGAAGATTGGTCCGCCCGCGCTCAACCCGCTGGCCAGGGCCGCCTCGAATGCACGACCTGACGTCGAGAGCGCGGGCAGCCTGGGCATCGGCTCGTTGCGGACAACCGGGCAAAGCCTCTGAGCGCTGTGATCAAATGCCTTCCGCAGATAGACGAGCGCTGGTAGGTCTCGGTGAACCAGGCAACAGGTGATCGGTGCATTCGCGCTGCAGTGTGTATTGGTCACAGGAGGTAGTCCGATGAGTGCTGCGACAGAGAAGGCCGTCTTGGCGGGAGGGTGCTTCTGGGGAATGCAAGACCTCATCCGGAGGCGCCCAGGCGTGCTCGCAACCCGGGTGGGGTACACCGGCGGGGACGTTGACAACGCGACGTACCGCAACCACGGATCTCATGCCGAGGCGATCGAGATCACCTACGACCCGCAGCACACGTCTTTCCGTGAGCTGCTCGAGTTCTTCTTCCAGATCCATGACCCGACAACGCGCAACCGCCAAGGGAACGACATTGGCGCGAGTTACCGGTCGGCGATCTTCTACCTCGACGATGAGCAACGTCGGGTTGCTGAAGACACCATCGCGGATGTCGAGGCATCGGGGTTGTGGCCTGGCAAAGTCGTCACTGAGGTCACGCCAGCAGGTCCGTTCTGGGAGGCGGAGCCGGAGCACCAGGACTACCTGGAGCACTACCCGGACGGATACACCTGCCACTTCCCCCGGCCGGGCTGGGTACTGCCCCATAGGAGCGACGCTGTAACGAGATAGGGGATTGGCCGCGGCCGACGTTGAACGGGGCCGCGCTGCTCGAGCGGGCCCGCGCCGGCACCGCTGGCGGCGGCTGCGCCATGGTCGATCGGGACCGCCCCGCATTGGTGCTCTCGTCCTGACCGAGCGGGCGTCGCCGCGGTCGCGCTAGCGTGCCGAGGGCTCGGGCGGCCCGAAGGTCGGGGCGACCGTCGGCGGGAACGGAGGCGTGAGCGGTGGCGCCCATCCGGTGGATGTGTGTGTCGGACCTACACCTGGGAGCGCTGAACAGCCTCCTCACAGCCGTCGACGCCGACGGCGAACGCGTCGACGCGACCTCGGAGTCCCCGGTCCTGGCGGCGCTGTGTGAAGCGCTGCAGACGTTGCGCACGGGAACCGAACCGCCCGAGCTGATCGTGCTCGGCGACATGTTCGAGCTGGCGCTCAGCACGACCGCGGACGCAGCAGCGACCTTCGCCCAACTGGTGCGCGGCCTGCGGCTGGGCAAGAAGAACGCCGTGGCGAAACCTCAGATCCGCTTCGTGGCCGGCAACCACGACCACCATCTGTGGAGCCGGGCCCGGGGGGCGAGCTACCTCGAGCACATCAGCGGGATGGCGCCCGACGCGCCGCTGCCCCACGAGCCCCACACCACCCGGCTGCAGCCGGGCAAGGACCTCTATCCCGTCCGGGACACGCTGCTCGCACTGCTGGCGGCCCGCGCCGACCCGGATGCGGACACGGGTGTCACGGTCGAACTGAGTTATCCGAACCTGGGGATCTTCGGTCCGGGCGGAGAGCGGGCCGTGGTGCTCTCACACGGGCACTTCATCGAACCGCTCTACCGGGCCATGTCCACCCTGGAGGACTTTCGGCACAACCGCCCGGACGAACCTTGCACCGTCGAGGATCTCGAAGCCGAGAACGGGGCGTGGATCGACTTCTTCTGGTCGTCGATGGGCGACAGCGGCGACGTGGGCCGGTGGTCGCGCAAGCTCTATGAGTCCCTGCAGAGCGACGTCGCCGTGGAGGCCGAGATCGACGCCATCCGGCGGGCCATCAGCCGCCGCCCGAAGGCGGTCATCCGGGGCCACATCGAGGGCCTGCTCCTCGACGGTGGGCTGACGGCGGCGGTGAAGCGGTCGATGCGCCGCGAACGCCACCAGCCCGAGGTGCTGAGCGACAAGAGCCGCAGCGGCCTCCTGTCCTACCTGTCGGGGCCGGTGGCCAACCAGTTGAGGGATGAAGGCTGGTCACCCTCGGAGGTGGCCTTCGTCTTCGGCCACACGCACAAGCCCTTCATCGATCTCGGCGAGCACTCGGGGCTGCCCGGACCGGGCACGGTGATCAACACGGGCGGGTGGGTGGTGGACTCGACCGACCCTGAACAGAACAAGGGCGCCTCGGTGATCCTCATCGACGACGAACTCCACATCGCCGTGCTCCGATGTTTCGGCCAGGGCGCCGGCGCCGGCCACCAGGTCGCCGTCGAAGGGCCGCCCCACCACCGGGACAATCCCCTGGTGCGCGAGGTCAACGACCGCATCGCCGCCACGGCCGATACCTGGCGCGCCCTGGCCGAGGCCACGGTGGCGACCGAGAGCCAGCGTCGGGTTCAGCTGCGCGAGCGGCTCGCCGCCCAGACCAAGGAGTTCGAACAACCCGCCGACACCCAGGGGGATGCGCCGCCGGTTGCTGTCGGCTCTGTCGCTCCTGCCTCGACCCGGGCCGGCGAACGCCGTCCCCTGGGCACCCGGGGGACGGCGATGGCCATGCGCCGGCTGTCGCGTCCGGTCGACGACCTCGAAGCCCACTACGACGTGGTGGTGGTGGGCTCGGGCTACGGCGGGAGCATCGCCGCCTGCCGCCTGGCCCGGGCCGGGCAGAAGGTCGCCGTCCTCGAGCGCGGCCGCGAGCTCCACCCCGGCGAATACCCCGACTCGTTGGAGGAGGCGCGCCGACAGGTCCAGACCGCCGGTGCGCTCGGCACCACGGGTGACCGGCGCGGCCTCTACTGGATGCACGTGGGGAAGGAGATGACGGTCTTTTCGGGGTGCGGTCTGGGCGGCACCTCGCTCGTCAATGCCAACGTCTCGCTGCGGCCCGACCCCAGGGTGTTCGAGGACGACCGCTGGCCCCGGGCCCTGCGCCAGGACCGGGCTGGGCTCGATGCCGGCTTCGCCCGGTCGGAGGCCATGCTCACCCCGACCACCTACCCCGACTCCTTCCCGCCCCTGGCCAAGATGGACGCCCTGCGGCGGGCGGCGGGCGGCGCCCCCTGCTACCCGACCCCGATCAACGTCACCTTCCGGGCCGGCCCCAATGCAGCCGGGGTGCACCAGGAGGCCTGCACGGGCTGCGGGGACTGCGTGACCGGATGCAACCACGGCGCCAAGAACACCCTGCTCATGAACTACCTGCCCGACGCGGTGGCCCACGGGGCCCACATCTTCACCGAGATGGATGTGCGCTGGGTCGAGAAGGGCCCGGCGCCTTCCGACGGCGGCGACGCCTCGGCGCGGTGGGTGGTGCGGGCCCAGCCCCTGGGCACGGGACGCGACCGCTTCGGTGCCCCGCCCCTGGCCATCAGCGCCGACCTGGTGGTGCTCGCCGCCGGCACGCTCGGGTCCAGCGGGATCCTGTTCCGGTCCCGCGAGCACGGCCTGACCGTCTCCGACCAACTCGGTCGCCGCTTCAGTGGCAACGGCGACGTCCTCGGCTTCGCCTACCACCCGGACAACGCCGTGCAGGCCGTCGGGGCGGGACCGCGCCAGCCTGACCCGCACCACCCCCCGGGGCCGTGCATCACGGCCGTCATCGACCGGCGCGGCGGGCGGCCGCTCGACGACGGCATCATCATCGAGGACGCCGTCGTCCCGGGGGCGACGGCCGGGCTCCTCCCCTTGGAGCTCATGGCCCAGACGGCACCGGACTGGGCCCGGGGTCGGTTGCGTGGCGGAGGCCCGTCGTCGTGGCTGCGCACGGTCGTCTCCGGCGGGCGCCAGGGCCTGGCCGAGAACCTGCAGACCCTCCTGATCATGGGAAACGACGACGCCCAAGGCACCATCGTCCCCAGCGGCGACAGCGTGAGCGTCGACTGGCCGGGGGTCGGCACGAGCCGGTATTACGAGTACGCCAACCAGGTGGCCGAGAGCGCCGCCTCGGTCGCCGACGGCACCTATCTGCACGACCCGTTGTGGTCGGGTCTGCTCAACCACAGCCTCATCACCGTCCACCCCCTCGGTGGCTGCGTGATGGCCGACCGGGCCGAGGACGGCGTGGTCGACGACCGCGGCCAGGTCTACGCCGGAGCGACGGGGAACGCCATCCACGACGGCCTGGTGGTGTGGGACGGGTCGATCGTGGCCCGCCCGCTCGGCGTGAACCCGCTGCTCACCATCTCGGCGCTGACCGAACGGGCCGTCGCCGCCGTGGCCGCCGCGCGCGGCTGGACGATCGACGCCACGCCGGCGCGCCCCTCCGATCCGGCCAACGGTCCCCCGCCCCGACCCACTGATCGCCCGGGCCTGCGCTTCACCGAGCGGATGGCCGGCTACTGGGCGCGCACCGATGCACCTGACGCCGGGGACGCCGCCCAGTTCCAGCGGGCGGCCGGTGCGGGCGAGGCAACCGGGTCGAACCTGGCCTTCGAGCTGACCCTCGCCAGTGACGACGTCCGGGCGGTCGTGGACGACCTGAGCTGGCCCATGAGGGCCACAGGATCGGTGGAGGCTCCCGGCCTCTCCGACGACCCGCTGGTGGTGGAACACGGCACATTCCGGCTCCTGGTGGCCGACGACACGATGGACGCCGGCGTCGATCACATGCGCTACGAGCTCCCGCTGCGCACTGTCGACGGCCGTGCATTCCACTTCTCCGGGTTCAAGGTCGTGGCCCGTGGTGACCTCGGAGATCTCTGGGGGTCCACCACCACCCTGTACGTCACCTTGCGCGCCGACCATAAGGAGGGGGCGGTGGTCGGCAGGGGTGTGCTGCACATCAAGCCCGCCGACTTCGCCCGGCAATTACGGACGATGAAGGTGACCGGCCCAGCGAGCACCCGTGAGCGTCTCGAGCTCGAGGCCCGCTTCGGCAAGGCGTTCGCCGGTCGCCTGTACCACACCTATGGATCAGTGGTGCACCGATCCACACCGTTCGATCGCAGCGCCCCACCGCGGCGCCGGCGCCCTCTCGATCTGCCGGCGCGCCAAGAGATCGGGTACCGGACCGACGACGGCGTATCGCTGCGGCTGACGCGCTACCAAGGGGGCACGCGGGGCCCGGTACTCCTCGTGCACGGTATGGGGGCCAATCCGCTCACGTACATGCTCGACACCATCGAGTTGAACATGGTGGAGTACCTGGTCCATGCCGGGTTCGATGTCTGGCTCCAGGAGTGGCGGGCGTCCACGCTGCTCCCCACCGCCCTGAGTCAGTTCACCGCCGACATCGTGGCGCACCACGACCACCCTGCCGCCCAGGCGGCCGTCCGCGAACATACCGGTCGCTCCGAGCTCCATGTGGTGGCCCACTGCGTCGGCAGCCTCACGTGGATGATGTCGACCCTGGCGGGCACCACCGACCCCACCTCCCTGGTGTGCTCGTCCGTCGGCCTGCACCCGATCGGCCCACCAATGACGAAGCTCAAGGCCGGGCTCCGCCTCGGTACCTTGTTGCGGCGCCTCGGAGTCGGCATGCTCACGACGGACTCGTCCACCGACGAATCGACCGGGGCCCGGCTGGTCGACCTGGCTCTGCGGGCATATCCGATCCCCGAGGCCGAGCGCTGCAATCGGGGGGTGTGTCGACGCCTGGCCTTCATCTACGGCATCGGCGTCCACCACCCGAGCATGAACGAGTTGACGCACACCACGTTGCACGAGCTGTTCGGTCCCACCGACATGACCATGATGGTCCATCTGTCGAACATGGCCCACGCCGAGAAGATCATCGATGCCCAAGGCGCTGACCGCTACCTCCCGCATCTCGAACGGCTCCGTCGCCCGATCACCCTGCTTTCTGGGAGCGAAAACATGGTCTGGACTCCCGCATCCACGGAGCGCACCTTCGCCCTATTGACCACCCGCCTGGGCGGGGACCAGTTCCGTCGAGTCGTATTTGATGGCTACGGTCACCAAGACGTCTTCATCGGTGCGGAGGGCGCCCGCGACACCTTCCCTGAAGTGCTCGCCCACCTTGAACGTGTCAATGCGTGACCGAGGTTGTCATCGAATCGAATTCGTTGCCGTCGGGTCCGTCCGAGGTCGATTCCGACTGAACACCGTCTGGCGTTGGAGGAACAACCTATTCAGGTACCCACTCCATTCCCGCCCAACAGACGGTGCGGCCGGCTCGCTTGCCCGCGTGCATGTGCCGGTGTTCCGGGTTCGTGAAGCCCCCAGTGATGCTCTCTTAGTCCCCAGGTGGGGGACCCCACCCCCGCGTCGTCCACTCCGGTGTTCCCTCTTCCAGCCTTTCGATGCGCTGGTGAAGGTCCACGACGTGGTCACCGATGGCATGGATTGCCTTACCTAGGTCGGTGACAACCTCTGAATTCAGCTCAGCGTTCCCGGAGACGTACTTGTCCAGGGACCTCATCAATGCGCGAAGTTCCTGCTCGACGTTTCTCTTTTCAGGGGACTCTGCCATGTCTTGAAGCCTAAGGCATGAGTGAAACACCTCAATGCGAACGTTGTCGGTGCCCGCACAAGACCCCCGAGGCACGCCAAGAGCAAAGACCGGGTGGTCGTCCAAGTCCTTGGCCTGAAGCGCCTCCGACGGGCAGGCCCCGTGTCAGGAGCCCGGTGAGTGAGTGAGTTCGTGGGACGAGGGGTCAACACTGGCGGACGTCGCTCAGACCGGGTTCTCCCGCGCAGTCGAGCCGACCACGTGACCGATCACGAGCTGGCCAAGAACGCGGCACGCCGGCTTGCCATCATCGGTCATGCCCTCGACGAGCCCAGAATGGTATCGCTGACCTGCCGGTACTACGGGATCAGCCCTGTCGGTGCCGACTACCTCGGACGGCTGTACATTCGAACCAAGGGGAGTGGGGGTTGTATGGGGGTTGGCCGGCTAGTCGACCACGCCGTCGTGACCGGGTCACGTGGCTGTGTCGCTCCCCCGCGCCCGCTCCTGCAGCCCGTAGACCAACGACGAGGCCGATGAAGCTCAGGCGCCTGGTCCGTGGCTACCTGCCCTTGGCCGTCCTCATCGCGGCGCAGGTGCTCATCATCGTGCTCTTCCCCTCGACCTCGCCGGGTCAAGGGTCCTCGTCGGCGTCGAGCTCCGCCGCAGGGAGTCCTGCGGTCGGCTTCTCGGGAACGGCGGGTGGAACTGGTGACCGGACCCACTGCATCCGTGGCCGGGAATTCTCGACCTCGATCGACTATTATGCCCCGCCCTGCACACCGGGGACGATCGGCGGCAGCTACGACAACGGCGGCGCCACCTCCCAGGGGGTGACGGGCAAGACCATCACCGTGGTCGACTTCTACGCAGACGCGGGCGGGATCGTGGACACCATCCTCCGGGGGGAGGGGCTCTACGTCGACTACACACAGACGAAGCAGGTGAACGCGGCGTTTCAGAACTTCGTCGACTCCCACTATGTGCTGTGGGGACGCAAGCTCAAGATCGTGACGTACAACAGCACCTGTCAAACCGTGCCCCCGGACACAGGTTGTCTGTTGGCGGAGATGGACACCGTCGTCCAGACCTACCATCCCTACGCCGTCGCGTGGGGTACCACGCTCTGTTCGGTGTGCTTCGCGCGCCTTGCGCAAGACCATACGATCGCCCTCGGCGGAGTCGGCTTCAGCACTGCCTTCGCCCAGGCCAACGCCCCGTACTTCTGGTCGTCCGGGGAGAGCTCGACCAACATCGAGGACGGCTTCGCCAAGTTCTGGTGCAATCAGCTGACGAGCAAGAACACCGACCGGACGGTGAGCTTCGCCGAAGACAAGAACGCCGCCCAGAATTTCAACGGCGAGAAGCGGGTCCTGGGGGTGATCTCGACCAACGACCCCGACAACGAGGACACCGTCACCAATGTCCTGGTGCCCGCGCTCAACCGCGACTGCGGTGACGGAGGGAGCGTCGCGCAGCACCACTACTTCTATTCCCAGGACATCAGCACGGCTGCGCAGCAGATCAACGCCGGGGTCTCGGCCATGGACACGCCGACGGATCCCGCGACAGACGTGGTCTGCCTATGTGACCCCGTCGCCCCCGAGCTTCTGTACTCCGGGGAGCAGCAGCACAACTACTACCCGGAGAACATCCTCGCTGATGTGCAAGGCATGGGCGTCGACGCCGTGGCGCAGAACTTCGAGTCCACCGCGACCCAGTCGTCGCTCGCCTGCCCGCAATGGCAGGCGGGCTGTGAGTTCGACAACGCCTTCGGCATCACCTCTGCCCCCTCGCTTCCCCCGCCTGCCAAGGAGCCCGGCCCCATCACGTACAGACTGGGCGGAGGGACGAACCTCCCGATGAAGCCGTATGTGGCGACCGGCGCCTGGGAGCTGTGGAACATGCTGGGCAGTCTCATCGAGAACACCGGCCCTGATCTCACCCCGGCGAGGATGGCGGCGGCCGCCCCCTCGATGGGGACGATCGGAGGAGGAAAGACCGGCCACGCCGAATTCGGGTTCACCAAAGGCAGCTACGACTGGACCATGGACGCCGCGGTCGTCTACTGGTCCAAGAGCACGCCCTCGTCCTACAACGGGAAGCCGGGCACCTTCATCGACATCGAGGGCGGGAGGTTCCTGCCGCAGAGCTTCCCCAAGCTGTCCGAGCCGCCGATCCCCAAGACCCGGTCCTCGTGACGTCGTCGGTGCTCCCCCGGTCGCTCGCCCCCGCCGTCGAGGCGGCCCGAGGGGCGAGCTGGCCGGCGCGGGTCGGCCGCTGGCTGACCGCCGTCGTCATCTTCGTCGCTGTCGTCGAGCTCATCTTCGGGCTCTCGGGCCCCGACTTCATCTCCGGGCTGGCGTTGGGCTCGCTCTACGGCATCATCGGCGTCGGGATCGTCCTCATCTACAGGACGGCGCGCGTCATCAACTTCGCTGCCGGCGCAGTGGGCGCCGTGCCCGCCGTGATCGCGCTCGTGCTCGTACTGGAGTATGGCGTCAACTACCTAGTGGCCCTTCCGATCGTCCTGGTGGGGGGGCCGATCCTGGGGTTGCTCACCGACGTGGTCATGCGCCGGTTCGACGCGGTGCCCCGGCTCATCGCCACGGTGATGACCATCGCCGTGGCGCAGAGCTTGGCCGTGCTCGGGTTCTTCATCCCCGTATGGATGGGCCAGAAGGCCACCAGTCAGGGGACGACGGTCACGACTCCGTGGCAGCACCTGGTGTGGCACACGAGCCGCGGTCAGCCGTTGCTCACCGGGAACGAGATCGCCGCGTTTGTCACTGTGGCCGTGGTGACCGTTGGCCTCGCCGCGTTCCTGCGCCTGACGCGCCTCGGGATCGCGCTGCGCGCCTCGGCCGAGAACGCCGACCGTGCGCTCCTCCTGGGCATCCCGGTCCGCCGCGTCAGCGCCGCGGCCTGGGCACTGGCGGGCCTGCTGGCGGCGCTGGCGATCTACGTGCAGGCGCCGCTCATCGGGACACCGAACGACGCCACGTTGGGCCTCGACACCCTGCTTTACGCCCTTGCCGCCGCCGTGGTGTCGCGTATGGAGCGATTCGGGGTTGCGCTGGCGGCCGGCATGGGCATCGGCGTTCTCATCACCGCCACCATCATCAGCTCCGGCGACAACAGCATCGCCTCGTCGATCATGGTGCTCGTCATCCTGGGGGCGCTCCTCACCCAGCCCCGCCGGACAGCGCGGGCCCTGGACGCCGGCGAGGGCAGGTGGCAGACGGTGAAGCAGTACCGGCCCATCCCGGCCCAGCTGCGCAAGCTGCCTGAGGTCGCCGCGGCCCGGTGGGGCATGGTCGTCGCCGGTGGTGGCCTGATGATCGCGCTGCCGTACATCCTGGGCGTCGACAATGTCTCGTACCTGGTCCTGCTCCCCCTCTACGGGATCGTGGCCGTGTCCCTGGTCGTGCTGACGGGTTGGGCCGGGCAGATCAGCCTTGGTCAGTTCGGCCTCGTGGGTATGTCTGCAGGCGTCGCCGGGGGCCTCGTCGCCAACCACAACATCGACTTCTTCGCCGCAT
>Ga0116215_1002742_pt1 | contig 10647 bp, 15 predicted proteins | sample Sb_taG_7_FD_89698 | JGI IMG/M metagenome (GOLD analysis project Ga0116215, IMG submission 89698) | Peat soil microbial communities from Weissenstadt, Germany - Sb_50d_2_FS metaG | ecosystem: Environmental > Terrestrial > Soil > Wetlands > Peat | place: Germany: Weissenstadt | collected 2010-09-21 | reverse complement strand
GGGTTACGTTATTGGACGCGATCCGTGCGGTTATCATCATGCTGCCATGAAGACCCGACTTGTGAGGGTCCAGGACATCTCCAAAGACGACGAGGACGCCTGGCGTCATTTGTCCGAGCGGGCTTTGGAGCCCAACCCCTTTGCAGAGCCTGACTTCCTGGTACTGTCTTCCCGCCACTTCGAGGGCTACGCGGACGCCAGGCTCGTTATTGTCCAGGACGGAACCGAGTTCAAAGGCATCCTTCCGATCTCTCTGATGGAGAGGGCCCGGGTTCCACCCCGAAAAGTGGCGCACATTCGTAGCCGTCCGCTGGTCGTTGCTTGTCTGGATACGCCTCTCGTCGACAGGTCGAGCCCCGATCAAGCCAGCGATGCGATCATCGACGCACTCTGCCGAGCCGCGAAATCCGAGGGGTGGCCGGGCATTGTGATGTTCGACGAGATCGGCGCAGACGGTCCCGTGATCGACTCACTTCGTCGTGCCTGCGAGGAGCGACGTTGCCCGATCTTCATAAAAGACTCATGGGAACGGGCAACCGTGAGTCGCGCTGGGCGATGGGCGAACCCGTTCGATAGAAAGAGACGTCGTGAGATAGCCCGAACGCAGCGTTTGCTCGCGGAGGAAGCCGGGGTCGAGGTGACGATTGTGGACCGTACCTCTGACCCCGCGGCCGTGGAGGACTTCCTCGAGATGGAGCTCTCTGGGTGGAAGGGCCGGGAGGAAGGTCGGGCGTTTGCCCGCAATGCGGACACGGCCGCATGGTTTCGGGAGTGGCACCCTCGCTGGGTCGCGACGGGCCGGCTGACGGTCCTCTCCCTGAATGTGGGCTCCATCTCTATCGCTATGCAGTACTTCGTCCAAGCCGGAGAGGGTCTCTTCTGGTTCAGGATGGCATTCGACGAGGCGTACGCGAGGTTCGGACCGGGAGCCATGTTGCTGTCCTTGGCGCTGAACTACTTGCGTGATAACACCGACGCGCAATGGATAGACTCTTTGGCCGACAAGGGCAACGCGTTTGTTCTCGGCATGCTGCCTGAACGTCGAAGGTTGTCCGCTCTTTTGATCGGCACTGGTGGAGGCCTGGACAGAGCTTTGGTCTTAGCACTCCCCACGATGACGAAGCTCGTAGCAGCGGAGAAGCAGGTCCGAGCGAGGTTGGCTCCTGCGCACTCGAGGTAGACCTTTGCGTTCCCTTGCAGGTCAGTAATCCAGAACCGGTGTGGCGTGAGGTGCGGACATCTGATCGGATCTTCCGGGATGTAGAGCGTGTTCAGTTGGGCCCACGACGCAGGGGGCATCAGTAGAGGGTGGCGTGTGGGTATGATCCTGTCGTCACATGGCGCGGCGTCCACCGACCGGGGTCGAGGAGTCTGAGCGGTATTGCTCGGATTGACCTACTTGTGCCCACGGGCCCCACAGAACCGACATTCCCGACTGGGCGGCGAGACGTCACGACGTTGCTGCATCTAATCCGAGAAGAACTTCTTCGCGTTGCCGAGGACACGGCCCATCGCTTGACGAGCGCCGTATGGAAGGAGTTGGGCCGGGGTGTGGAACGGACGGAGCCCGCGGCGAACGAGAAGAGAGTTTTCAAAGATGGGCTCGTCGTCAGTGAACCGGACCTTGTAGGAGTAGGAACCGGAGCCGAGATCGTAGGTTGTGTCCCCGGCCCGGGCGGCGCTTTGAATGGACAAGACGATGCACACGATACTGGGGGAAAGGTGCGCCCAGTCCTCGTCGAAGCCCCCGTACCAGGAACTTGCCTTTCCTCCAGCACTCACGATCAGATCGGCAGCAATCACTTCCCCGGGCCTTTCTATCGTGTCCAGTCGGAGTCGTCCGGTACCTGACAGCTTCTCCGAGGCCTCGGCAACCAAGGCCATGAAGGGATCGTCAAACGGGGGTCCAGCTCCGCCTCGGCTCGCCCGACGGGCCTCGTAGAGTCGGCGGAAGTCGGGCAGGCGCGCCGTGATGTCTCCGCTGTCAACCGACACCCGGTGCTCGAAACCCAGTGCTTGGAGCTTTCGGTAGTCGGACCGGAAGTGTTTCCGAAACCCCGCAGAGCGTTTCTGAAGCCATCCCTCGAATCCCCCGTTGTCCAGGTGTATCTGGGTCCACGGAAACGAGTGGGACGAGACCTGGACGAGATGGGGGCGGGGCCACCCCGCGCAAATGAAGGCAGGCCACGACGACCCTTGGGGCAACGAGTCGAAAAACACGAGATCAGGCACTGGTTCGGCTTGAGCCAAGGCCAGACCAATCGCTGAAGCGATCTCCTCCTCGCGACCCGGCGCGAACAGTGGCTCGACTCCGAAGAGCACGGGGACGGCCATGTTGTATTGATAGAAGCCGAATCCCGTCCGCACCACATAGAAGGGTGCGGTTCCGACAACCTCATCGCCGTCTGTGACGACCACCACTCGGATCTGTGCACTCGGCGGTAGTGCGTATCGATACCACGCCAGGGTGAATGCAGGAGCTGAGCGCGGGCGTCGACATGTGACCGCCAGCGCGTCCCATCCGGGCGCGAACTCCTCCAACGAATCAACGTCGGTCACGACTCGGGCCAACACGGCGTCTGGCTCCCTCGTTCGTCGTCATTGGCGTCAGCTCAGGTGAGAAGCGTGTGGGAACCTGATATTCGGCTCGCCTCCCACAATGTATGAGGCTAGCAAAACTTCATATCGGGCCAGGGCGGTTCTTGGATTCCCAATTGCGTTCACCCATGGCGCAGCGTCAATCTGAGCCGCGTTTCGGCATCGATGTGCGCGCCACCGACTGGCGACGCACGTCCTTCAGCAGCTCCAAATGCTTGAGGCCACTGCCCACATGTTCGTAAGGACGGTGCACACATTTCACGCCCCACCGCTCTCCCGAGGCAACTCCGAAAGAGGAAAGCGGTCCCCAAGGAGCTGCCCGGTACCACCGTATGTCCTCGGGTTGTCGTGCAGGCTATGGAAAGGCGGCGGACTTGAGCACTACCGGCTGGGTGGACCTGACACCCAAAGCGACTTGGCGTGCTTGGTGTGCTCGGCTTCGTGAAGGTCGGCGAGTGCCTGCCGCGACAAGGCCGCGAGCGTCGTGGCCGGAATGTGATGCACGGTCTCCAGGTGCTGCACAAAGTCCTGCTCGTCGGAACTGCGAGTCACAGTCGACTCACGGCCCACGGAAATAGACGCTCGGCTCAGCTTGCTCACGCGCTGCACTAGCCCATTATGCCCCGGCCCTGGGTGAAAGTCAGAGGGTTCGTATTGCCCCAGCGACGATGCAGGAACCGAGAAGTCCGCCCTGGCCCGTGGACGCGGCTCACTCCTGGGCATACGGTGACAACCGTGAGCGACTCCTGAACCCCCAGGGGGTCCGGTATCACCAGTGCCAGGCTCGCTTCGCAGGGCAGCGCTACAACCAGGGCCAAATCGGCGCTCGGAACCTTGTCGTTGGGCCAATGTTGAGGATCACTTGAGCAGGTTGTGAGGTTATCCAATTAGAGTCCGAGCTGAGCATATTTCGAGAGTGACCCGCACCGACCGGGGCGCTGGGCACCCGTCGGCAGGATGACGGAGAGAAGGGCCGCAGATGTCGACGGACGGGGGCGCCATGACCGCCATGTCGCGTGGCGTTCCAAGCGGAATGGCTCAATCGAAAGCCACTACCCGTTCAAGCTTGGGCCACGTACCTACTGGATCGTGGAAGTTCGATGACTCTGTAACGGCCGTCTTCGACGACATGTTGCAGCGATCCATCCCACAGTACGACGTGATGCGCGAAACAGTTCATCACATAGCAACAGACTTTTGCTGCCCCGACATGCTCGTGATCGACCTCGGGGCCAGCTCTGGCGAAAGTATTGCTGCGCTTGTCGAAGAGGAGACTTCTCGGGGTCGACAACCGTCAGCTCGCTTCGTGGCAATAGAGCGCTCGGGGCCCATGCTCAACGAACTCCGGCGCCGCTTCGCTGCTTGCCTTGAGCCGACAGGTGTGGTCATGGTAATCGACCATGACTTGCGGCATGGCTTTCCACCCTTGAACCTGCCCGCTTCCCTCGTCCTCTCCATACTCACAATGCAATTCGTGCCCATGGAATATCGGCAGCAACTGATGCGGGCAATCTATGACGCTCTGGCCCCTGGCGGCGCATTCGTCCTCGTCGAGAAGATCCTCGGTAGCACGGCTGCCCTCGACGAGCTCTTTGTCCGGCACTATCTCGACAGCAAGCTGAGCAATGGCTACTCCATCGAGGAGATCGAGCGGAAGCGTCTTTCCTTAGAAGGTGTGCTCGTGCCGGTGACGGCCCGCTGGAACGAAGAGATGCTCTCAAACGCCGGATTCTCTCAGATCGACTGCTTCTGGCGTTGGCTCAACTTCGCCGGATGGCTCGCACTGAAGACTTGAACAGCTGCTACTCGTCCCAGAGTCTCCCACACATGGGTGCACATCAGTGAAATCCCACAACGCCGAGGCGAGCCGCCGGTGTGCGTGATGGTAAACAGTGGTGTGTTTACCGGTGACCAGAAATCCTCTCGATCCGCCGCCGGGACCGACAATCGCCGTGAGTATCGGCGAGCCTCCATCGTCGAAAGACTTCGGATCCGCGAAGGCTGGATCGATCGGGCCGAACGACTCCTGATCAATCAGATCGCCGACGAAGTCCGAGCACAACCCTTACTGGACATCGGCGTGGGAGGCGGTCGGACCGCCTGGATGCTACGGCTCCTTTCGGCGGATTACATCGCCGTCGATTGGTCTCCGGAGATGGTGGAGACCTGCCGTATCGAATACCCAGGAGTCGATGTCAGGGAGTGCGATGCGCGTGATCTTTCGATATTCGGTGCGGGGCGCTTCGCACTCGTCTTTTTCAGCTTCAATGGGATCGACATAGTCGGCCATGATGATCGGCTTCGCGTCCTGCGAGAGATTTACCGAGTGCTCAAGCCCGGTGGGCTTCTCTTATATTCAACCGGCAACAAGAACGGACTGCGGACTGATCGTCGACCGTGGAACGTGGGCAGGCAGAGGAGCGTTGTTCGAACCGTTCGCTTTTTCCTTCGCTTCCCTGCGTCATTGCCGCGCTACCTGCGTACGTACAGGAATTGGTGGAACAGACGGCAATTCGCCGAAGAGCATGGGTCATGGGCCATCCGTACCTCCTCTGCCTATGAATTTACGGTCGTCGCCCATTGGACGATGCCGTCTGCGGAAATGGAGATCCTAAGTTCGATCGGATTCACGGTCTCCGACTGTCGAGACAACGTCGGGGAGCAGTTCGAAGGTGATTCGACGAACGCTCCCTACTTCTACGTCCTGGCGCGAAAGGAGCCATAAGGTGACGAATCAACAAGGTTGAGGTTTGTAGTCTGCTTTGCATCGGATCGACACAGATCGCGTCACCACGCCGAGACGCCTCGCCTCGTTGCTCTCTTTGGTTGACCGGCGCCTCCGGGGCCCGCCTTTGGAAGGGCTCATAAGAACAGCCCATACCGATTAGAACACATAGTCGACCGGTCCAAGCGATATGTGGCTTCTCATTCATAGTTGGGGTGGGCGCTGAACCTCCGTTCTAGCGTCTCAGGAGTTCGGCCGGTCGGCTCTCGATGTGCCTGCCGCCTTCGGGCTGGCTTTTGAACGAAGCGCTGGTCGGTCGGGCTCCTGGCCGACGACGTGGCTCGAAACAGGCAAGCAACCGTTCTCATGAGGATTGCCCGTCGCGGCTCCTAACCACTCACTTGGCAGCCTTTCCCGCGACGAGTGACCCGGAGTACGTGTTTACGAACGACGCGGGTGAGCCAGTGCGGCGCCAGACTTTCGCCCAACTGTGGGTCCGAAAGGTCGATGCGTCGAGCGTCGAACGCCCGATCCGATTCCATGACCTCCGCCATTTTTACGCCTCGCTCCTGATCCGCCACGGTGAATCTGTGAAGACCGTCCAGGCGCGTCTGGGCCATGCGAGCGCCACAGAGACCCTCGACACCTACGCGCACCTCTGGCCTGACTCGGAGGACCGCACCCGGCGGGCGGGGAGGACGGTTGAGTGGACGACCGCCGCGCCACGGACACACGACGGACGAGGTTTGTCCAGCACACCCGTTACCAGGTCAAACGTCCTCGCCTGACAGAACCCCGCCTACAGGCCGACTCACCGTCATTAGACCTCTAACCGGGGTCTACATTTCGTCGAGTCATCGTCCGCCACGACCCACTGGGTAGGCGCCGTCCTGGCCGGACGACAGCCAACGCCATCCCCAAGTCAGTGCGGCGTGACATCTTGCAAGTGGACTCTCTCAGCTTGTCCCCAGACAGATCTGGTTCACTCGCCCATCCTCGGACATGGACACGACGGGAGGCTCAGGTGGCTGTCGCCGTGCAGCTCGATTTTGCGGGCGCGACTCTCAGTCAATACGACGAGATCAACGAGATTCTCGGGTCCCTGCCAGGTGGACCCACCCCGCCACGGGAACTCTTTCATTGGGTTATGAAGACTGACGACGGGTTTCGCGTCACCGACGTGTGGGAGTCACGAGAAGCCTTCGCGGACTTCGAGCTGGAGAAGCTGAGGCCGACCTACGCGGAGGTGGGGATACATCGCCCACCTGACATCCATATCATCGACGTTCACAACTACCTTGCGGGAGGGCGCTGGGGAGGTTGACTGTCGGTCCGGGGGACGGACCCCAGGACCCGATGTCCCCCGTTCTTGAGGCTCGGTCCACGGACTGCCGGGAACACGGCCCGATTCCGGTCATATCACGGTGCAATCCTCACGCGGGGTGCAGTTCCCCGCATCCGTCATCTGCCCTCCGGGTAGCGGTCCTCCTTCCGACCTTGCAGTTGCCGCGCAGACGTTGGTCGGGAACGGCACGTTCGCGGTCGCGACACTTGGATACGATGTGTCCGGCAATGGCAGCTACGTACGCTGTGGCGACTTACGCCAAAGTGCGGCGGAGGACAGTAGCGAAGTCGTTGGCATTGCTGGCGAGCTCAACGGCCGCCCTCGACGAACGCTCGGCGGTCTGTCACCGTCTGAGGCGATCGCCGAGGCTGTTTCGTCGACCGGTTGAGACCGCACCGACTACCGTGCGCCCTGGCCGGCTGCAAACCGGACCCTTCCGCCGGTCGGGACCGGCACGGTTCGGGCGGCGTCAGGACTCGATGCGAATCTCGCTCATGCGAGCCCAGCCTTCATCGGGAACCTCGACGTGGACGATTTCCGGGACGTCACTGAGCCACGACGGCAAAGCGTCAATGGCAGCCTTGAAGTGCTTCGACTCGACGTGTGCCTTGCCTGCCTCCCCATCACGGAACGCCTCCACCAGGAGCCAGAGGTTGGGATCCTCTGGGCTCCGATACCAGTCAAAGGAGATGTTCCCGGGTTCGGCACGCGTGGCAGAGGTGAACTCCTCGACCAGGGTGGGCCAGGCATCTGCATGCTCGGGGCGTACGGGATGTTTGACGACGTTGAAGATCACTGGCAGGAACCCCCTTTTGACGGCTCATACAGATTCGTGGGGCAGGGTACTTCCAGATCACCCGCCTGGGATTGCCGTCTAGAACCAGGGGGCTCTGGAAGGGTCCGCACTCCGACCTTGGGCCCGATCGAGAACACCCGGTCCCCGGTGGGCGAATTGCGAGCAGTCGTGCCCATGCCACGATTGGGGATCGTGGAGAGGTCGTGCGAGGCACTGATCGAGGAAGCCGAAGCCGCTCCCATCGAAGGGTGGGACTTCAGTTGGCTCAATGGGCGAGCCACCGAGGAACGGCCCAGTTGGGGCTACTCCAGGTTGTTGGCCGAGCGTGCGAAAGACGTGTCGTCCTTGCTTGACCTCCAGACGGGTGGCGGCGAGCTACTGGGTCAGCTTCCACGGCTACCCCCGCTCACAGTGGCAACCGAAGGATGGGAGCCGAACGTGCGTCGGGCCGCTCAGCGGCTCCACCCACGACGTGGGTGGGTCGTGGTTACTCAGGAGGACCGACCCACACTGCCATTCGGCGCGGGGACCTTCGACCTCATCGTCAGTCGACATCCGGTCGTGACCTGGTGGGACGAAGTAGCACGAGTCCTTCGACCGGGCGGCCGCTACCTCTCCCAGCAGGTTGGCCCGCACAGCATGCGAGAAGTCTCCGAGTTCTTCAGGGGTCCGCAGCCCGCCACGTCGCCGAGGAGCCCCGAGTTGGCCCGGGAGAAGGCGGCAACAGCGGGGCTCCGAGTCGACGACCTCAGGATGGAACGACTCCGAGCCACCTTTGCCGACGTTGGTGCGGTCGTCTACTTCTTACGACTCGTCATCTGGACCGTTCCCGATTTCAGCGTGGAACGGTACCGCGATCGGCTCACCGCTATGCATCGGGAGATCACGACCAACGGGCCCTTCGTCGCCCACGCCACTCGCTTCCTGATCGAAGCAACGAAGCCAGGTTGATGAAGCGCCAATGAACGGAGAGATCTTCGGCCCTACCGTTCACGACCCGCGCCATCGCACCATCGGCCTAATGATTGAACAGTCCGTCGCCGGTGGCTGAAGTTCAACTGACTTAGGAGCAAGCATGACACAGTCGGGGTGCTGTCCGGAACAGGCGACGAGTTGGTTGTCTTGGCAGAGAGCCAATGGCGTGATCGTAGCGCTGGCGTTGCTCGTGCTCGGATTGCTACCCGGCTGCGCCAAGAGTGCCATCGCGCGACACATGCCGCCTGGCTTCGTGTCCTGCCAAGGAGTGACAAGAACACCAGGCTGGTGCCGCTCGCTAACCGTACCAACCGATTGGGCGAACCCATCGGGCCCGACAACGGCGCTCTGGGCGAACGTCCTTCCCGCCACCGGCTCCCGCGCCCGATCCGATGTTCTATCTCGAGGGAGGACCCGGCGGGGCCGCGACGCAAGAGGTCTCGTGGGCATTGTCGACGTTCAAACAGATCGATGAGACCCATGACCTCGTCTTCGTGGATCAGCGCGGTACGGGCAGATCGGAGTGAATCGGTCGAAGCCCGGAGAACTTGGACGTCGACAAACCCCGAGCACGGAGCTTGGAAGGTTATCGAGGCTTGCGGCGAGTAAACCGACTCCAAAAGCCCAAGCTAAGGGGTGCTGTCTCTCCGGGTCCGCTCATGTCGTAGACGTCGAATGCCCGTTGCCTCGCTAACTCCGGATCGTACGGGCCGCTTCTCTCGGCATCGTCTGCCCGCTGAAGGTTGCTTCCTCCATTGGGCCTGACCTCCGGCTCGATTCTGGTTGGCGTGACCGAATACGGCTCGTCGGGCATGGGATCATGGCCTTCGGCTCCACCATCTCTCACCAGGGCGGTCGGTACGCCCTGAGACATCCATCGGGCCTCATGGCGAGCGAATGGGTCCGTGTACCAACCCTCCATGGACTCGTTCACATGGAAATCGTAGCGTTCACTGTCCATCGCCAGACGGAATCGGGATCGCCGGGCATAGGGCTCCCGATGGGCCCGGCATCAGCCGCTACAGCAGTGCGATCCACGGCTGGCTGCGATCCGACCGACCCGGTCGGGTGCTTCTCGGGTGGTCTCATGCTGTGTTCCGCGCCAGACTCCAAGTCTTTGAACCGCGATTTTGCGCGAATCACGTTGATCTCTGCCCGGTGTCGTTGACGAAGGCTATCCGGCGTGATCGATGGCTTCCGTCCTGTCATCGAATCCGACGATGTCCACAATTCTGCCGTTCCGCACCGTCAGCACCTGGTACCGAAGGGCTGCCCCGCCACGCTCTCGGGCATTGTCGGTGCCTCGCAAGCTCATACCGACGAGGAGTCGATCACCGATGACTTCAACGTCGAGCACGCTGCCTCGGACCCCAGCGTCGCGACCACGCTGATACCAAGCCAGCACTTGATTGCGATTCTTGCAGGTGGGTTTGCGAGCACCCGGTGCACCCCATGTCACGTCCGGATCAAGCAGTTCAGTGAAGGCCGACAGATTCGCTGCGGCCAGGGCCTCTCGGACCTGCCCGGCAACCTGGTCCATGGTGTTTGCCATAGTTGCATGGTGCCTCATCTTCCGGCAGTGTCGCACGCCTCATCCTGAGGGCTCGCCCCTCCCCGGTTGGACGGCCCCGCTGCGGCCTCCCTCTCGGGTTCCGCTACAGCCTTGGTGATGCTCACGAAGCACGCGGCTATCAGGTCCTGGATAGGCGGAGCAGCTCACAGGATTGCCATATCTCCAGACCTTCGCCAACGAGTTCACTGATGCTGGATGTCAGCAACTCGCTGCTCTTGAGACCCTTGAGTACCGGGCATCTCGAGGAAACGACGCGAACCGGGGCGGCGTTTGGACTGGTTTCTCGGCTACCTCACCTCATTCGGCTCGGTCTTCGCGAGCTGCCCGTGGACAACGACGAGTTGCCCGCCTGCGAAACCGCATGACCTGGGGTAGAGGTCGGTCGATTGTGCGGTCGATCCCGGTCGGACGCTGGTCCCGAGGCGCCCGAACACCCCTAGTTCGGTGCGGCCGGACTGATCGGCGACGGCTGGTCACAGGTCGGTGCCGGTGGCCTGCCCGCGAACCGGTCCCCCAGCCAGTTGACGACCGATGGCCCGATGGTCGGGGCCAGCTGAATGTGTCCCACGTCGGCCAGCCAGAGCGAGGTGAGATCGGACCCTGCCGCACACGCTCGCTCGATGTAGAGGGCGGTC
>Ga0116215_1002735_pt1 | contig 10666 bp, 7 predicted proteins | sample Sb_taG_7_FD_89698 | JGI IMG/M metagenome (GOLD analysis project Ga0116215, IMG submission 89698) | Peat soil microbial communities from Weissenstadt, Germany - Sb_50d_2_FS metaG | ecosystem: Environmental > Terrestrial > Soil > Wetlands > Peat | place: Germany: Weissenstadt | collected 2010-09-21 | reverse complement strand
GACGCCCGCGGCCACCTCTTCGACGCCCCGCACCTGGTAATCTTCCCCGCAGCAGCAGTGATGACCGCAGTCCTAGCCTTCAATCTCCTAGGCGACGCCTTCCGCGACTGGCTAGACCCCAGAATGCGCAGCCAACTAGCCGTAGCAGACCTAGCCCGCTAATCTCCGCATCCGTCGTCATTATTTGTGGCCGTAGGGGCGGGGCTTGCTCCGCCCGCGGACGTAACCCCTGCAAAAACGTGGGCCAATTGCCTGCGCGCACGAACTCGCACGGTCCTGCCATTCGGCCCCGCCGTCGCAGGAGCCGGCTGACACCCACGCCCGGGTTTCGGCCGCGCCCTTCGGCCCTCTTGCCGTCGCTTTTGCCTCATCTGAAATCTGAAATTTCAAATTTGAAATAGCCTTTCCTCGCGTGACGCACGCAAAAAAACGTTGTCATCCTGAGCGAAGCTAAGGATCTCGCCGTCCAGTCCTCGCACGCCCGCGCACAATTCCACGCAGCATGCGCAGCCCAATCCCTAATTTTTCAATTGAAACGAACTACCGGCAGTAACTACCCAACCTCAACCGTAACTTCCGACCCGCGATTCACGCCCAACGCCTTCGCCGCGTGTCCCTTATTCACCGAAATCTCCAGCGCCCCATTCGATCCAATCAATGCAATCGGCTCGGCCCCAGCACCATCCGCAAATGTCTGCGACAAATGATTAATCTCTTTATTCCCAACTCTAATCCGCACCTTGGCGTCGTTGGTGATCAACGCAGGAATTTCATCCGGCGTCAAATTCGTCAGCAAATTCCCAAACGAATCCACGCGCAAAACCACGCCCTTCGTCACATTCCCATCCGCCTTCGGCTTCGGCACCGACAACCGCACGTAATCTTCCACCTCTTCGCCAAAGCTGGCGCTCTGCCACGCCTTGCAGAACCACGCCGCCACCGGCGCAAACACGTCGCGCCCATGAAATGTCCGGCTCAACGGCTGCAGGAAATAATGCTCTGCGGTGATGTGCCGCACCGTCAAAGCATCTTTCTCGCGCTCGTAAATCAACGACAGCACGCCATTATCCGGCGCAATGTAATACTGCGATCCCGCCGTAACCAGCAGCGGCCGCCGTTCCGTCCCCACTCCCGGATCCACCACCACCACGTGAATCGTCCGGCTCGGGAAATATCGCGACGCATCGTTCACAATCAACGCTGCGTCCAAAATATCGTGCGGCGCCACGGCATGGGTGATATCCACCACCTGCACGTCCGAATTAATCCCCAGTATGACCCCCTTCATGGACCCCACCAGGTGGTCATTCGTGCCGTAGTCGGTAGTCAGTGTGATAATTTGCCGCGACAAGTGCGTCTCCCAGGCATCGGCGCAAACTGCCGACGCAAAAAACCCTGAATTCACGGTAACGAAGCCCAAGCACAGTTGTCAAGAAATCCGCAACAACGTGTTCACCCGACGCACCCCCAGGAATCTCGCCCGAGAGGACTGTGGGAGCTGCATCTTGCCCCCACAGCCCTATCAAGCGGGCCGCATTTACCAGGTAATAGTCTCGGACCAGACCTGCATCGTCGCGCCATCGCGTGTGTCCGACCACGCCGCGCGGACGGTGCCGTCGGATGCGGAGACCAACTGCACGTAGTCGCCGAAGAACCCGCAGCCGGGGAACCCGGTGCAGGGGTTGAAAGCCGTGTCGCTCACCGCAATCTGTTTAGGGAAGGTCTTGCCGCCATCGGTAGACTTCCCGACAAAATACTGCACCCTCGCGTTAAACGGATCGTTGCGGTCGTCGTACCAGCCGACATAAACGTTTCCATTCGGCGTAGCCGTCGCCCATCCAAAGAAATGGTGCTTCTGGTCCCCGAATGTATCGTTGTTCACGCGATGTACGTGTGACACTCCCGTCTCGGCGTTGATCACGGCAAGGTACACGCTCGGGCTCCCCTCGGCCTTGCCCCCGGCCACTTGATTCGCCGAAAAGGCGCAGTACGCCGTATTCTTGTGGATCCCGCATCCCGGTGCCGCAGCTCCGCTATCCCGGAAGCCCCAATTCAAATTGAGCAACCCGTTATAAATGAAGCTGGCCACCGGCCCGCCAAATACCACCCACGTACCGCCTGAGAGTGTGGATTCCCACATGTTCACCACCGGGAAATTCGTGAAATCGTCGAAGAACATGTGTGGTGTGCCATTGTTGTCGATCACCATGTCGGAGAACTGCGTGTTCTGCAGCGCTCCGCTCACCAGCGCCGGAGGCGAAAACGGCAATCCGGCCCCGGCGGAATGCGATTCCAGAATCGCCGAGGTGAATGGAGGAATTGTGGCGTTTCCATCCGTGCACGGCACATCGTTGCAGAAAATCGTGTAGTAGACGTACGTGGTTCCATTGTTCGGGCTGTTGGGATTGCTGTCCGAAGTGATCAACGGCTTGTCGAGAATGGCCGGGCAGTTGAACACGCCGGTGAACAATCCGTTGCACGGCTGGTCGTCAATCGGCGTTGGCAGGAGCGAAGTATAGGTGCCCCCGGCAAAACCCTGTGCTACGTCGATCTCGAGGTCGAGGTTCTCGTAGCCATTGTTGAAGTCGATGATCTCGTTGCCGGTGATCGCTGAAATGTAGCTGTTCCCCGCGCCGTCAAATGAAACTCCCGGATCGCTCTGAAATGTTAGTGGAACGAACCCCGTAAACGGATCGGATCCTCCTACCATCTCGTCATCCGACCAGTTCAGTCCCGCGTTCGTCGAGACGTGGTAGAACTCGTGGTCCAGATTCAGACGGAAGTCGTTGGTCATCACCACCCAGTTGTTTGGGTTAAAAGGGTCAATCGCCGCTCCCACTTCTGCCTTCGGCCAGGGGTTGCGGTCCTGGTTGACCTGTATGTTTGTGAAAGTAGTCTGCGGCACGGGCTTCGCCGCCGCCTCCTCGCGCGCTTTCGCCTGTCTCTCCAGCAGGGCCTTGGCTCCGCCCTGGGGAATCACCGCTCCGTCGCGGTCAAAGGGCGCCTTGTGGTGTTTATTTACGTACGCGACATAAGACGCCATGTTCTTGAATGGCGTCGGATGCTGCGCTCTCGCCGCTTCTCCCCAGAAGAAACCGGCGATTAGTACAACGAGGACTGCCCGCAGCAGGTGGTGGCCGATGGAAGATGCGTCAATCCCATGTATCCCGCGAGGACCATGGGAACGAGGTATAGGTTGATGATACACGCGTGCGTCGCCGTGTTTCTTCATTCGTATTCTCCTTTTGAGTTTCTTTGTCGGGAATTGCGGGGTCGGTGTTACTTGCGGGCGGGATTATTCTCCGTTGTTATGCCCATGTCAATTAAATGAATCGCAACTCAAGCCCCTTTTAACGTTTCCCTCAAGTAAGGCCCCCGACAAGACACGCCATCTTCCAATCCATCGCCGTCGTGCGGGAGGATCTGAAGAACCTCCCGCCGTTCGGCCCCGCCGTTGCCGTTGTAGGGGAGAACCGGTGTAGCCCTCCCGCGAGCGTCCTCGCTCCCCACGCTTCGTCTTCCGCCGTTCGGCCCCGCCTTTGACTTTTTCTCCCAAACTTTCCAGCAGATTTCTGTTGACTAACTCGCCAACCTATGCAATCCTGCTCCCGGCTATGTACGAGAGCCGTGAAAGCAGCCAGCGTCACCGGGCGCCCTTGCACTTCTCCAAAGGCCCCGCCGCCACGCAGTAGCCGCAGTTCTGTAATCAGGCAACTCGGCCCCGTACAAATTTAGAAACTAAGAGGAAGCTATCCCGTAGATATTTCTAGGGGATCGGAGCTGATTTGTCAGGGCACGGTTTTAACCGCGCCGAAACCAGCGCAGGATCTCCGCGGCTTTAGCCGCTGAGGGCCGTCGGCCGACCCGCAGATAACGTCTATGAGCGAACAACACAAATGAGCAAGAAGCGAAGCTCTGCCCGCAGAGCATCATCACCGGCCCCAACCGCCGAATCTCCCGCAAAAGCGGAAATCATCCCGGCCAAGGAGATCACCGCAGCAGCCGATCTTGCGACCCGCGGAGAAAATCTAATCGATACAATTCCAAAATTAGAATCTCTCGTAACCCAAACAAAACAAACCACCGAGCACACTTCTAATCGATACAAACTCGAGGGAAGCGAATTTCAAAGCCGCCGCAGAATAGCAACTCAAACGAAGCGGCGCAAAGGAGGAAAAGCACTCTGAGGCACAGGTAGCACAGCCACTCCTGGCTGTGATCTTCGCCTGCTTGCGACGTTTCGTCGCTCGCAGGCGGCCACAGGCAGGAGTGCCTGCGCTACTGGAATTCATTTGCCTTGCAGGCGCGAGATCAAAAACTTGATGAAGCGGTCGGCGTCTATGCCTACTGCTACGTTTACGTTTGGCTGGACCTGGGTCATGCCTACTGTTTCCCAGTGATCGCCTACCTGGACGTTTTTGTCTACCGTGCCATGGCGGTTGGCGATGGTTTGGCCGCGGGCGTAACGGCCATCGGTCTCGACGTCCACGTGCATGAAGCGCGTTTGTAGAAACGTGGGATCGATGGCGCCGCCTACGGCCAGCGCGTCGTGGATGGCGCCGCCGGGGAAGCCGCTGCCTTGGTAGAGGCCGATCTGAAATTTCGCGACGGCCGCGGCGAATTTGGCTTCGGGCCCGGCATTTTTCAGCAACTCGGCGACGTCGGGATCGTGCACCAGAGTGATTTCAGTGACGTCGAGGCCGACCATGGTGATGGGCCAGCCGGCGTTGAAGACGATGCTGGCGGCTTCGGGATCGCCCCAGATATTGAATTCGGCGGCGCCGCTGACGTTGCCGCCGGTGATGGAGCCGCCCATCAGGATGACGCCTTTCACCAGCGGCACGATGGAAGGATCTTTCAGCACGGCGAGGGCGATGTTGGTTTCCGGGCCGACGGGCACGAGCGTGATTTGATGCGGATATTTGTGAACGAGATCGATGATGAGGTCGGGGCCGAAGCGGGCGTCGGGCTTGCAGCGTTGCGCAGGGAGCTGCGCGCCGCCGAGGCCGCCGGGGCCGTTCCAGAAAGGCTCGATGACCAGATTGCGGCTGATGGGTCGCTCGGCGCCTTTGGCGACGGGAATGTCGCAGCGGCCGCCGAGCGCGGTGATGCCGAGAGCGTTGTCGAAGCCCATGTCGGCGGTGACGTTGCCGGCGACGACGCTGATTCCCTCGACGCTGACTTCCGGGGAATTCAGCGCGAGGAGGATGGCGAGAGCGTCGTCGGTGCCGGGATCGGTGTCGATGATGATGCGCTTGGGCGATTGCGCGTGCGCGGGCGCGGCGAGCAGAGCGAAATGGAAAGCTGCGGCGAGCGCGATGGCTAGAGTGCAACGGCGAAGTGAGGTGAGCATAGGACGAAGAGGATACCGCAGAGACGCTGAGAGCGCAGAGAAAATTGGGACTTCTTGACCCTTGGTTCGCGCGGCGGTTATGCTGAATCATGCGCGTTTATTTGGATTACAACGCGACTACGCCGATGGCGCCTGAGGTTTTGGACGCCATGATGCCTTATTTTTCTGAGCGATTTGCGAATGCTAGCTCGATTCATTCGGAGGGGCAGAGGGCGCGGTATGCCGTGGAGGGCGCGCGGGAATCGGTGGCGGGGTTGATTGGGGCGAAGGCGGGGGAGATTGTTTTTACGAGCGGAGGGACTGAGGCGGATAATTTGGCGATTTTTGGCGTCGTTGCGGCCGACGGCACTGCGCGCACGAAGACGGGCGGAGCAAGCCCCGCCCCTACGGACACGTCGGAAGGTGGCGCGCGCGAGAGCGACGCGGCAAGTGGCGCGAGCGGAAATGGCGCGCGGCACGTGATTACTAGTGCGATTGAGCATTCTGCGGTTTTGAATGCTTGCCAGAAGTTGGAGCGCGATGGAGTTGAGGTTACTTACGTTGGCGTTGGGGCTGATGGCGTTGTCGATCCTGAGGAGGTGCGGAGGGCGCTGCGGCCGTCGACGATTTTGATCAGCATCATGCACGCGAATAACGAGCTGGGGACGATTCAGCCGATCTCGGCGATTGGCGAAATTGCGCGCGAGTCTGGCGTGGCGTTTCATACCGACGCGGTGCAGGCGGCGGGGAAATTGCCGGTGGACGTCGGGCGGCTTGGAGTGGACTTGCTTTCGCTTTCGGCGCACAAAATTTATGGGCCGAAGGGAATGGGGGCGCTCTACTTGAGGGCTGGGACGCGGCTGCATCCGATGTTTTACGGCGGGCATCACGAGCGCGACAAGCGGCCGGGGACGGAGAATGTTGCGGGGATCGTTGGGTTGGGGCGGGCGGCGGAATCGGCGCGGGCGCTGCTAGGAAAGTCCGCGGAGCTGGGCGAAAGCGCGGCGGACAGCACTTCGCGAATTGCCGCGATGCGCGATCGATTCGAATCGACGATTCTGGAGATGGTGCCGCAGAGCCGCGTGAACGGCGATCGTTCGCGGCGCGTGGCGAATACGACCAACATGACTTTCGCCGGGGCCGAGGGCGAATCGCTTGTGATTGCGCTCGATTTGCGCGGCGTGGCTTGCTCGTCGGGGTCGGCTTGCTCGTCGGGGGCTGTCGAGCCATCGCATGTGTTGACGGCGATCGGATTGACGCCGGAAGAGGGGCGCTCGAGCGTGCGATTCAGTTTGGGGCGAACGACGGTGGATGCGGAGATTGATTTCGCGGTGAACGCGGTGCGCGAGGCGGTGGGGCATCTGCGCGAAATTTCGCCGAGTTACCGGAAAACGGCGGCGGTGCCTGCGACACGACGATGAGTGATGAAAACACAATTTTGATTGAGGCGGGTCGCGCGCATGACGGCGCGGCGATGAGCCGAACCGATGCGAGTCCGCGCGCGATCTGTGCAGATGGCGAAATTGAAGGTCGTCGGATGCCGGCAGAGACGCCGGCGGTACCTACCCTCGCTGCCGCGACGCCCTTCGAAGCTCAGGACAAGCCGGCGGTGCCAACGGCTGCCGCGGATTGCATTGCTGTGGCTATGAGCGGGGGCGTGGACAGCTCTGCGGCGGCGGCGATTTTGCAGCAGCACGGCTACTCAATCGTTGGGTTGACTATGCAGCTTTGGAATCATCGGCGCTTGCCTGAGCTGCACGGGGCGGGGCCGGTGGCGCATCGTTGCTGCTCGCTGGATGATGTTTACGATGCGCGGCGCGTGGCTTCGCACCTTGGGTTTCCGTTTTACGTGGTGAATTTTGAGCGGCAGTTCGAGGAGAGCGTGATTCGGCCGTTTGTGGAAGATTATCTTGGCGGGCGGACGCCGATTCCTTGTACGAGTTGCAACGGTCACGTGAAATTCGATGAGCTGCTGACGACCGCGCGGCAAATCGGGGCCTCGCGGCTGGCTACCGGACATTACGCGCGCGTGCTGCGGAATGCGGAGACTGGGCGATGGGAGCTTTGGCGGGCGGTGGATGAATCGAAGGATCAATCCTATTTTCTTTTTGCGTTGACGCAGGAGCAGTTGGCGCGGACGGATTTTCCGCTGGGGGAATTGACGAAGACGGAGGTGCGTGAGATTGCGCGCGGCGCAAATCTTCCGGTTGCGGAGAAGCCCGAGAGCCAGGAAATTTGTTTTGTGCCCTCCGGCGATTACGTGCAATTCATCGAAAGTTATTTGAGCGAGCAGGGGCGGGAGCTTGCGGCGGATTCCGGCGAGATTGTGACGACGGACGGGAAGTTGATTGGGCGCCACTCGGGGCTGCATCGCTATACGATCGGGCAGCGCAAGGGGTTGGGATTCGCGGCGGGGCGGCCGATGTATGTGGTGGCGATGGATCGCGCGACGAATCGATTGATTGTCGGCGAGGATGCGGAATTGCGCGCGACGGCGTGCGACGTGCGCGATGTGAATTGGATTGCGTTTGATGCGCCGCGTGATCCGGTGCGCGCCTCGGTGAAGATTCGCAATCGACATGAGCCGGCGTTGGCGACAATCACGTCGACCGGCGAAAATTCCGCGCGCGTGGAGTTTGATTCGCCGCAGCGAGCGATTACGGCGGGGCAGGCGGCGGTTTTTTATTCCGGCGAGAAAGTTCTTGGCGGCGGTTGGATTCGGTAAATCGCACGCGATAATTTTTGCGGACGTGGCACACGGATGGGCAGGGCCGCATTGGGCGGGCGCAGCAATCCGGTGCCCCTACTAAGAAAAGGCAACGGCGGAAACACAAACCGGGCCTCCGCCTCGGCGGACCGGCGCCTACGGGCACCGATTAGATTTTTCGGAAGGGGTTGAAGCCCGAAGAGGGGTGCGGGCTCAAATAAATAGTTCTTCGTCCTGGGTTGGGGCGTCGGAACGGCGCCGGTGATGTTGTTGGCCGCGGATGAAGTCGAGGCCGACTTTGATGCCCTTGAGAACCGCGGTGACCTGGGTTATCGGGCCGGTTACGGTTCTGCGGACTTTGGAGCCGGTATCTTCCAGCACTTCGAGAGCGCCGGTTAGAAGATGATCGGCGCGAATTACTTGCACGCGCAGGCGGTCGACGGCGTCGGTGAAAACGCGATCAACTTTTTGCGCTTGCCCCCGTGCGATGCGAGTGACTTCGGCGGCGTCGCCGACGATACTCGAAATGCGGTCCTGCGAATCATCGAGAATGCGATTGATGCGCAAAAGAATCGGATTGACCCGCGTTTCGAGATCGGTGGTTACGCGCTTGATGTGCTGATTCATGTCCCGGAACTGAAGATACATCCCCAACATGATAGCCATCTGCATGACGATGGCGACCGCGGCGATGACGATGAATGCTTCAGTCCAGCCAGACATTTTTAACCTCGCGTCGAGCTACTGCTTGACCTTTTCCCGGTAGGCTTCTTTGCCCGCTTCGACTGCGCCGGAAACCGCGCTGGACATGGCGTCCTTCTGCCGCGACATGATCTCTTTGCTGCGTTCGATCATTTCTTCGGCGCGTTCCCGCAATTCGCGAGCTTTCTTCTGCGCATACTCTTTGCCCTCGTCGGCCTTTGACGCCAGATATTCGCGCGTCTCTTCGCCGGATTTGGGAGCGAATAGGATGCCCAGCAAGGTGCCTACACCGAGCCCTACGAGAAAGAAGCTGACCTTGGAACCTACGCTGTTGTCACTCATAGTCCACACCTCCATTATCAAGCTAGCACAGGCTTTGCGCGCAGGCAACTTTTACGCGGGGGTGGCGACGGCATTCAAATTTTGCGCTGCGGCACGGGCGGGTTTGGAACTTGCTCCCGGAGCGCGCGCGGAATTCCCAGCGCTAAAGCGCATCCTCGAGGGCGAGGCTTTTTCGGAGCGCTGAAGCGCTCCTCCCCCGCATGAATGCGGGGGCTGCTACCGAAATGCTGAGCCGCACGGCGGGAGGGCCTGAAGAGGCTCTGTGAGACAGAGGAAAACAAAACCTCAGCGGCTGAAGCCGTATTGCTTTGGCGGCCTTTGCGGCATGACTAAAGTCATGCCCTGACAAAGCATCGTAGTTCACACACACTCACAGAGGGCCGTCGCCTCCGGAACCGCTGCGGGCGACAATTCTAGTCGTTCGCTACGCTTGTGAAGAGTTGGCTGTTCCGTCGTTGGCGCGCAGATGCGCTACTACCTTTTCGGCTTGGCGGCGGGGGACTACTTTGGAGATTTGTTCGGCGCTTAACTTTTTGAGTTGGGCTACGCTGCCGAATTCTCTTAGGAGCTTTTGGGCTGTGCGTTCGCCTATGCCTGGGATGTCGGCTAGCTCGGTGCGGATGCGGGACTTGGTGCGGCGCTGGCGATGGAAAGTTACGGCGAAGCGGTGGGTTTCGTCGCGGACTTGTTGGATCAGATGCAGGATCGGGGAATGTTTTTCGAGAACTATTGGCTCGTCTTCGCGGCCCAGGACGTAGAGGATTTCTTCTTTTTTGGCGATGCTGGCCATTGGTTGATTGATGATTTCCAATTTGTCGAGGGCTGCGGCGGCGGCGTGGAGTTGGCCAATTCCGCCATCGATCAGGATCAGGCTTGGTAGCGGCTTTTTTTCTTGTTGCAGGCGGCGATAGCGGCGCTCGACGGTTTCGCGCATGCTGGCGAAATCGTCGCGCAGGACGCCGGGGAGATCGGTGCCGCTCGATTGCTCGCCGCGGATTATGAATTTTCTGTAGTCGGATTTTTTCATCTTGCCGCTTTCCCAGACGACCATGGAGGCTACCGTGTCCGAGCCTTGAATGTGCGAGATGTCGAAGCTTTCGATGCGCTTCGGTTCTTCGGGCAGTGTTAGCGCGGATTGCAAGGCTTCGGCGATGGCTTTCGAGTTGGGCTTGAGGACGCGGAATCGTTGCGTGAACGAATGCTTCGCATTTTTCTCGACCAGTTCCATGAAGGCGTGTTTTTGCCCGCGCTGCGGAGTGAATATTTCTACGCGGTGGCCTGCGGTTTCTGTGAGAACTTCCTCTAGCAACTCGCGATCTTCGAATTCCATTGGGACATGGATGAAGCGCGGGAGATAGCGCGAATCGAGATAGATTTGCTTGAGCAGCGAGGACAGAAATTCTTTCGGGGCGAATTCTTCCTGGTCTTCCCAATAGAAATCGCGGCGATCCATTACTCGGCCGCCGCGCAGGTGGAAAAGATTCACGGCGACCTGCGGCGGCTCGGCGTACCAGGCGATTACGTCGGTGTCGTCGCCTGCGGCGGCGGCGATTTTCTGGCGCTCTTCCATTTCGCGGAGAGTG
>Ga0116215_1002733_pt1 | contig 10669 bp, 13 predicted proteins | sample Sb_taG_7_FD_89698 | JGI IMG/M metagenome (GOLD analysis project Ga0116215, IMG submission 89698) | Peat soil microbial communities from Weissenstadt, Germany - Sb_50d_2_FS metaG | ecosystem: Environmental > Terrestrial > Soil > Wetlands > Peat | place: Germany: Weissenstadt | collected 2010-09-21 | reverse complement strand
GGTAGCGCAGGAACTCGGCTTCGTGGGTTTCGGCCAGGGTCTGGGCGTAATGCATGGTCATCGCGGGCGAGAGATGCCCGAGGTAGCGCTGCACGACGTGGATCGGGACGCCGGCATTCAGCAGTACAGATAACGGCGGTGTGCCGGAACCGGTGGGTCCGCCGGAAATCGATCAGTCGTCCGGCGCTGTCGCGGATATCCAGCCGCCGGGCCAGCTCGGTGAGCGCCTTGTGCAGGGTCGCTGCCACGTAGGGCCGGTCGGCGTTGCGGTTGAACAGCAGGCCCAGGAACAGGTAGCGGGGGCGCGCGCCCGGCGCGGCGCGTTCGTCCAGCCAGGTGGCGGCCCATTGCTGCTGGGCCCGGATGATCACGACGATCTCGGCGTCGACCAGGATGGTGTCCGGCGCGCCGTCGATCTTGGTCTGCTGGTAGCGGAGCCGGGCGGTCATCGCGCCGGGCTCGGGGGCGGCCTGCGGGCTGGGGGCCAGCGGCAGCAGCGGGTCCGCGTCCAGCATGAGGATCTCGTTGATCCGGCGGCCCAGCCTTGCCTGCAGCATCATGATCCGCATCGCCTGCGGGTCATCCAGGCCGCCATCACCGGCCTTCTCTCCGAGCAGGCCGATCCCGGCCATGATCTTCGCCATCGCGGTGTCGTCGATGATGTCCAGGGCCGGGTCGCGCCGGGCGGGGCGGGGAAGTTCCCGGTTCCGGTAGAACCCGGCGTGCCCGGCTCCCAGCTCCCGCCATCCGGGCTCGCCGGTGGCCGCCGCGGCCGCGTCCTTGTGGTCGTGCATGAACAGGTAGAACTGCTCGACGTGGACCAGGACCGTCTTGGCGTGCGCCGCCGAGACCGGCTGCCCGGCGGTGGGGCCGCGGCTGGCCCGGCTGGCCCGCACGTGGCCGAGGAAGTCCAGCATCAGCTGGCGCACCCCGGCCGGGTCGGCGGCCAGCCGGGGCTCGCTGATGCCCCGCCCGGCCAGGAACGCATCCAGCACGGTCAGCGCGAACACTCGCTGATTAAGCGTCGACCAGCGCAGCAGCCCGGTTTCCAGCGCGACCTTGCCGTGCCACTGCGCGGCGCGGTGCAGCCACGGCGCGGCGATGCGGTGGAAGTGGATGGCCTGGCGTCCCAGCGGCTCGTGCTGGCGCACCGGGACACGGGGATCCTCCACCGGATGCCATGATTCCCGCTGCCACCACGGGCGGGTGTCGTAGGCCAGGTCCAGCAGCCACACGAACCGCAGCAGGACCTGCCGCATCTGCGTGATTGACGACGGGGCCGGGAGCTTTCCCCGCCGCCGGTGCACGGCTAGCGGGATCTGCTGCAGCCAGGTGCGCGCGGGCAGGTCCATCAGCGAGCGCAGCGCCCGCGCCCCGTCGGCGGCGGTGATCTCGGTAAGCCGGCGCGCCAGCATGACGGTGCCGGGCATCTGGACCCTGCCGCCCAGCTCGATGATCCGGAACATGCACCAGGTCACCTCCTGGCGCATCGGGCCGGGAAGAGCACTGACGTCGACCACTTCACGTGACCTGCCGCCCTCGGCAAAGCCGCCCCGGTAGCGGTCAGGAACCGTGTCAGCCGACAGCCGGGGCAGCCGCATCTCCGGCGGCACCGACGCCCACAGGCGGCCCAGGACTGCCGTGTCATACCCGCAGCCGGCCGCTTCCCAGCAGTCCATCAGCTCCTCGGCGCTGATCCCGTTCACCGGCACCGCCCGGCCTGCTCGCCGCCCGCCGCCACGGCCCGCCATCCGGCGGTGAACGCCTGCCATTCCGCGACCGACCGCATGTCGGCGTCCTCGGTCACGTGCGCATACAGCTCCAGCGTGGTCTGCACGTCCGCGTGGCCCAATCGGCGCGACACCACGTGCACCGGCACCCCGGCCAACAGCAAGGCGGTGGCATGCGAATGCCGCATCCAGTGCGGGGTCCAGGCCGCCGGGACCTGCCCGGCCAGGTCCCGGCGCAGCCGCCCGACCAGGTCATAGACGCTTTCGGGCCGACACGGCGCGAACCGGGTGCCGCCCGCCAGGTTCACGAAGACCGGCGCGGCGTCCAGGTCCGGCACCACCAGGTCGGCGCCCGCCTCGCACAGCTGCCACAGGTACTCCCCGTAGAGCCGGTCCAGCTCATCGGAGATGAACACCCGCCGGAAGGTCCCGCTCTTTACCCGGACCCCGTGCGGATGCTCGCGGGGAACTACCTCGATGAACGGGGTGTCGCCGCGGCCGGTGTGCCAGTCCCGGTGCTGCAACCCCAGCGCCTCTCCCAGGCGAAGGCCGGCCTCGGCAAGAAGCGACCACAGCAGCCGGTCCCGGACCTGGCCCGTCCACTGCCCGCTCTCCGCGTCAAACCGTGCGCACGCATCGCAGATCGCCTCGATCTGCCCCGGCGTGAGTACCGGCGGCGGCACGTGCCGGGAGGCGCGCACCCGGATCACCGGCCGCTGACGGCCCCTCGTGCGGGCCACGTGCTCCAGCATCGGCTTATAGGCCGCCCGCCCGCCGTGCACCACCCGCACCAGGTCCCCGCCGAGCGCGACGCCGTTCAGCTCGTGGAACCGGTAACAGGAGGTCACCGCCCGCAGCCGGGTGCTGATCGTCGACTCGGCGAACCTCGCGGGCCGCGGCTCGATCGTGATCACCTGCGGGCCGTCCCCGCTGCGCAGCCAGGCCAGGAACCCGCCCACGTCGGCCAGCGTCAGGGCATCCCACGCCAGGCCGAACACCGCGAGGTAGGTCCACCACAACGCCAGCGCCCGGGCATAGGACTTCACCGTGTTCGGCGACGTGCCCTGCACCCGCAGGTACTCCAGGAACTCCTCCGCCGGCCCGACCACGCCATGGTCCGGGCCGAGCACCGTCCAGGTCGCCGCGCCGCCAGGCAGTACCACCCGTTGCGTCCGGCACCTCTGATCTGCTACTGTCACACCCGTAACGTAGTGGCTGCGGATAACCCGGCCGCGACGGACACGCCGGCCACCCAGAACTTCTCTCACCCGCCGTGGCAGACGGCTCTCCAGTAACCCCGGATTACCTCGGACTACTGGCGCATCTGGTTCTACGTGCTGGAGGCGGCCGGGCTGGCCGTGCAGCTGGTCAACGCGGCCCAGGCCAGGAACCTGCCCGGCCGCCCCAACCGTGTACTTCATCGACCCCAGCGGCCGGGAGCGCTGCGTCGCATCCCCCATGGCCGACTACACCTCATCCGGCACCGCCTACCTCCCCGCCGGCATCCTCGCCTCCTGGGGACACGGCATGGCGCTCGTCGCCCGCCAGCTCGCCGGCTGACCACGCAGCCGCAGCCGGCGGCGAACCGGGCCAGCCGGGTCTGGTACGAGGCGATGAGCACGCTGCCCGGGCCGAGGCCGCCGCCGGCCCCGCCGCGCCGGAGGTCAGCGTGCTCCGTGACCGGAACGCAGGCTTCGAGCCGAAGATCGCGGCCGGCGGCAGCGGTCGCGGAATCCCGCGGACCGGTAAGGCGTGCGACTGTTCAAGCCCGGGGTGAGGCAATGGCTTCCAGGAGGGGCCGGGCGGGTGCCCACCAGGGAAATGGGTCGGACGGCGGCGTGGATTCGGTGCTGGCGCGTGCATCCGCCTTTCTCGCGCTAGGCCCTGACCACGTGACGGCTTCGCCGTCGCCCGGCGTATTGGATGCGGTTGGCCTGGATGTGCCCTCGGTCGATGGCGGCCTGCTCGTCAGCTTCGCTGACGCCCGCCAGGTCGGGGAAGAAGTACGGCCCGTAGGCGACAGGCCCGGAGTCGAACCCTGCACGAAGGTGGCGGAGAATCTCTCGCCAGGCATGCAGCCCTTCGGATTCGGCCCAGGATTGCAGGTAGGCATCCCACGGCTGGCCTGAGACGCGCCACTGCGCGTACCGCTGGTTCAGCCAGCCCGAATCGTCCCCTGGCTGCGGGAGCCGGTCAAAACACCACCTGGCCGTCGTCTCGTCGAACCGCTCCCGCGCCCATTCCACGACCACCAGCAGACCGCCGGGCGCCAGCGCCGCGGCGAGCCGGCCGGTCACCTCGCTCAGGTCGGCGACATGATGCAGTGATGTGCACGCTACAATCGCGTCGGCAGGTTCGGGCGGGACATAACGCTCGAACTCGACCGGGCAGTACCACGATCCCGTCGGCGCTGCAGGGTCGACACCAGTCGCCGCATAGCCCGCCGAGCGCAGCACCGGGACCAAACCGCCCAACGGCCCGCAACCCACCTCCACGACCGAGGCTGGCGGCGCCGGAAGCTGACCGCGGACTGCCTCCCATACCGCGGCGAGCCATTCGTCATCGGGCATCATGCTCGCGGAGCATATGCCAGGTCTGACCATGGCGCCGGTAGTGCCGGCCATCGACATCGCCTGGCGGCTGGCACGGGCACCGTGGTCACCACCCGCCGGGACATCACCTGGCGCAGGTCACTCTATGATCACGCGCAGCTGGTCACGGGCGGCGATGAGCGCCTGCTCGACCTCCTGGCGGGCGTCGGCCTCGGCGAGGATGAAACCCAGGTACCGGTCCCCGTCCGGCAGCGGGAGGACCCGCTGCCCGACCGGGATGGTGATCGTCAGGCCGGTGATCCCGGGCACGGCCGCAGCGTCAGCGCGGCGCTCGACCGCGCGGAGCACCCCGGGGCACGGCACAGGAAGCATGAAGACGCCGGATGGCCGGGCCGGGTCCTGGTCGGCCGCCGGGACGGGCTGGCCGAGGGCGCTGGCGAGCACGAGTTCCTCCAGGGTCTTGCCGCCGGGGAACCGCAGCGCGCGTGAGCACAGGCCGCCGATGCAGCGCGCCGCCAGTTCGAGCATGGCGGTCCTGGGCTGGCCGCCGCGGTCATCGATACGCAGCTCAGCGTGGACCGGGCCGCCGGTAAGCCCCAGCGCGCGGGCCGCCTGCCCGGCCGTGCGGACCGCCGCGGCCAGGACCGGCCCGGGCAACCGGGAGGGGGTCACGAGCAGGGTTTCCTCGAACGTAGGGCCGTCCGGGATCTGGGGCTTGTCGAACACGGCGGTGACGGCCAGGTCGCCGCCGGCCAGCAGGCCGTCGACGCTTAGCTCCGGGCCGGGCAGGTATTCCTCGACCAGCAGCGGCTCCTGACGGGGGCGCCGGGCGGCGGCCAGGACCTGCCGGATCCGCCGGGCCGCTGTCACAGCGGACGCCGCGTCGTCGGCGCGCAGGATGCCCTGGCTGGCGCTGAGCGAGACCGCCTTGACCACGCACGGGAACCCCACCGCCTCAGCCGCATCGCGGATGCACTCCTCCGGGGCTGCGGCGGGCACGATCGCGAACCGGGGCTGGGACACGCCGGCGGCTGCCCACCGCTGCCGCTGCCTGGTCTTGTCGCCGGCATTCAGCACGGCCTCGACCGGGTTGTGCGGCAGCCGCATCCGCGCGGCCACGGCCGCCGCCAGCACCAGCATCGGGGTGTCCGCGGCAACCACGGCGTCGACCGGGCCGCTGCGGGCCAGGATACGGCGGGCACTCCTATCCGGGTCACCAGGGCTTACCGGGATGACCGGGCGGCCGCCCAGGGGCAGCGCGCCGTCGCTGCCGACCACCAGGTCCAGGCCCATCCGGGCGGCGGCCAGCAGGAAGTCGGCCGCCCGGTAGGTGCGGGCGGGCACCAGCAGCAGCACGCGCGGACCCGTAGCGGCTGGCCGGCCCGCCGCCCCGCTTGTTCCCGCGCTGGTCATCGTTTCTCCGGTGAGAAGAACGGGTCGGTCCCGGCTTCGTGGTCGGTGACGTCGATCAGGCCGGCCATGGCGGGCAGCCGCGCCCGCAGCAGCGGCTCGATGCCCTGCCGGACGGTCACCTCGGCCAGGCTGCAGCCCTGGCAGCCGCCTTCGAGCCGGATCCGGATCCAGCCATCCGCCGCGCCGGCCACGGTCACCTGGCCGCGGTGCGCGGCGATCGCCGGGTTGACCTCGGCGTCCAGGACGCGGCGGGCAGCCTCCGCGAGGTCCCCGCCGCCCTCGGGCGGTGATCCGCCCTGTCCGGGGGTGACCAGCCGCACGGCGGTGACGCCGGGCACGGCGGCGCGGATCAGCGCCTCGATGCGGGAGGCCAGCGGGAACGCCGCACCCGGCGATCCGGTCACCTCCAGGGTCACGATGCCGTCGTGTACGGCGTCGACGCGGATGGCGGCACCGCGCGCGATGACCGAGGGCAGGACGCTGCGTGCCAGCGCCGCCGTCACCTCCGCGGTCAGGTCCGTCACCGGCCCGCCTCCCGCCTGGCCGCTGACCGGGGCGGGACGGTGGCCGGGCCGTGGCCCGCGGCATCCAGCGCCGCTTCCAGGTCGGCGATCAGGTCCCCAGGAGATTCGATGCCGGCCGATAGGCGGAGCAGGTCATCAGGCACCGGGGAGGACGGGCCCTCGCTGCTGCGCCGGTGCTCGATCAGGCTTTCCACCCCGCCCAGCGAGGTGGCGCGCTTGAACACCCGGACCTCGCGCAGCACTGCGTGCGCGGGCCCGGCTCCGCCGGCCACCCGGATGGACAGCATGCCGCCGAACCCGCCGTGCATCTGCCGGGCCGCGATCTCATGGCCCGGATGCCCCGGCAGCCCCGGGTAGAGCACCGCAGCCAGCGCGGGATGCCCGTCAAAGTGCGCGGCGATGGCCATAGCGGTCTCCGACGAGCGGTGCACCCGCAGGAACAGGGTGCGCATGCCGCGCTGCAGCAGCCACGCCTCGAACGGCCCCGGCATCGCGCCGGCGTTGCGGCGCCAGGACCGGATCCGCTCCCAGAACGGATCCCGGCGGGCGGCCAGCACCGCCCCGGCCAGCACGTCGCCGTGCCCGTTGAGGTACTTGGTCGCCGAATGCACCACCAGGTCCGCGCCGTGCTCGAACGGCCGGGTCAGCACCGGTGTCGCCACGGTGTTGTCCACGGCCACCCGGATCCCGGCCCCATGCGCGAGCTCGCATACGGCGGCCAGATCGGTGATCTCCCACATCGGATTGGCCGGCGTCTCCACCCAGAGCAGCCGGGTCCGGCCCGGCCGGATCGCCGCCGCCACCACCTCAAGATCGGAGGTGTCGGTGAACTCCACGTCCAGGCCCCAGGTAAGCGCGAACTCGGCCAGCCACTTGCGGACCCCCCAGTACAAGACCCGGGAGACCAGCACGTGATCGCCGGGCAGCAGCGACTGGAAGACCGCGGTGGCCGCCGCCATCCCCGAGCCGAACAGCGCGCACGCGCAGCCCCCGCCCTCCAGCGCCGCCAGCAGCCGCTCGGCATGCTCGGAGGTAGGGTTATCGGCCCGGGTGTAGACCCGGCCCTGCCGGTAGGAGCCGTCCGGCTGCTGCTCATAGTTCGTGGACAGGTTGATCACCGGGACCAGGCCACCGGATACCGGATCCTCCTCGCCCAGCCCCTGGGCGGCCAGGGTCTCCGGTGACACAGATTGCCGTTCCATCGGCTATCCCTCCTGGAGCTTAACGGCCGCGTATCCCGGTTGCCCACCGCGCGGCGAGCAGCCCCCGGGGCGCAGTTTGCGTCCGCCGCCTGCCGGCCGGTGTTCTCGGCCGCGTCGCGCATCGCGTTGGCGATTAGCACGACGCGGGGCCGCTGGCCAGGCAGCGTGACGAGGTGCCCAGGGTGCGCTCCTACCGGAAGAGCATAGGGACACCCGCACGTGCCGTGCTCTTCTCTGACCGCCCGTCATCCCAGCATGCTCAGCCGCATGCCTGGTCAGCTCCTGGAACGTCCTCCGCAGCCGCCAGAGCGAGCGGGCCGGGTTACTGGGTATCGGCCGCCTTGGCGAAGCGTTCCAGGATGGCGGTCCAGCCGCCGCCGCCGAACACGATCGCGTCGTGGAGGGCCTGGCCGCCGGCCAGTCGGCCCAGGTGCCGGTGTTCCAGTTCCACGATGGTCTGCCCGGCGCCGTCCGGGGTGAACCGGACCTCGATCTCGCTGGCGTGCGCGGGGTCGGGGTCGTATTGCCACTGGCCGTTGATCTGCCAGGTGACCACTAGCCGGCGGGGGGCTCCCAGGCCAGCACCCGGCCCCAGTCGCACTCGCTGCCGTCGGTGCCGCGCTCATGCCAGCGGCCGCCGGCGTGCGGCTCCACGATGGCGTCGGCCATCTCGGCCTGGCCGATGTGGTACTCGCGGGGCCACCAGGTGCCGAAGGAGCCGGTGAAGACGGCGAACGCCCGTTCGGCCGGCACGGCGAGGGTGATCGTCCCGCGGATGTCCGGGACCGGGGATGGTGTGCTCATCACTGCTCCTGTTCAAGATCGTCCGTGGCCGCCTCTGCGGCCTTGTGATAAGACGTCAGCGCCTGGTCCCATACCCGGTCCAGGTAGGCCCGCAAGGCGGTCACCCCGGCCGGGTTGAGCTGGTACATGTGGCGCGTGCCCTCGGCCCGGCTGACGACGAGGCCGCCGTCCTTCAGGACGCGCAGGTGCTGGGAGACTGCCGGACGGGTAACCGGCAGCTGCCTGGCCAGCTCGCCGACCGAGCACGGGTTCCGGGCCAGCAGCTCGAAGATCGCGCGCCGGGTGGGGTCGCCCAGCAAGCCCAGGCCGCCGTCTTCGTAAGTCCCCACGAACGGTTAGCCTAGACTAACCGTCGATCACGCGCAAGCCGTCCGCCTGCAGCCACCTGCCGGGCAGGTTCCGGCGGCCTGGCCTGTGAAGCTGGCACCGCCGGGTGCCGGGATGGTCACGCCGCGGCGACGGGCATGCCCTCGTCACGCCATTCGGGCAGCCCGCCGTCCAGCGGCCAGGCCCGGTACCCGTGCTCCCGCAGCAGCCGGACCGCCTCCAGCGACATCACGCAGAACCGGCCACGGCAGTACGCCACCACCTCCGCGGTGCGGGGCAGCTCGGCCAGCCGGGCGGGCAGCTCATCCAGCGGGATGCTCACAGCACCGGCGATATGCGCGGCGGCGTACTCAGTTACCGGGCGGACATCCATCACCAGCACCCCGCCCGCCCGCATCCGGCGGCCAAGCTCGGCCCGGGTCACCGGCTCCATGCCCGCAGTGTCGCCCAGCCAGCCGCGGGCCGCGTCCCGGACCCCGGGCAGCTGCTCGAAGGCGACCTGCTTAGCCAGCTCGGCCAGGACCGTCACCCGCGGGCCGCTGATCCGGTAGACCACCCGGGCGCCGGACCGCCGTGAGGTCACCAGCCCGGCCGCCGCCAGCACCTTGAGCTGCGCCGAGGTGTTGCTCACCTTCAGGCGGGCCGCGGCAGCCAGCTCCTCAACCCCGCGCTCGCCCTGGGCCAGCAGGTCCAGCAGCTCGATCCGCGCCGGGTTCCCCAGCGCCCTGCCCACCTGGGCGAACCCGCCATACAGCACCACTTTCGGCGACCCGTCCTCCACGCCAGCCTCCGCACGCCTGCCATTCCAATACTCTTCGGAATATCGTAATGTCCAGAAGAAGCCGTTCTCCGGGCGGTGCCCCAACTGGAGGTAAACGCTGGTGAACCACCCAACCGGCCCGGCGAGCCCGCCCGCCGGCCGGCGCGAGCACTGGGATGCGGTCTACTCCAGCCGAGGCGAACAGCAAGTCAGCTGGTATCAGGCCGACCCGCGCCTGTCCGCCGAGCTGATCACCGGCGCCGCCGCTGGCATGGCGGCCGGCCGGGACAGCGCGGTCATCGACGCCGGCGGCGGCGCCTCCCTGCTGGCGGGGCGGCTAGCCGCCGCCCGATTCACCGACGTGACGGTCGTGGACGTGTCGGCGGCAGCGCTAGCCGCAGCCAGACGCCGACCTGGCAGCAGCCAGGTCACCTGGATCAACGCCGACCTGCTGGCGTGGCGGCCACCGCGGGCCTACCAGATCTGGCACGACCGGGCCGTCTTCCACTTCCTCACCAGCCCAGCCGACCGAGCCGCCTACCTCGGGACGCTCCGTGCCGCGCTGCCCGACGGCGGCGCGATCATCCTGGCCACCTTCGCCGCAGACGGCCCCGCGCACTGCTCCGGACTGCCCGTCGCCCGCTACGACTCCGCCGGGCTCGCTGCAGAGCTGACCGGAGCCTACGACGATGCCGTCACCATCACCAATTGCTGCGACGAGCAGCACCGCACCCCATCCGGGGTACTCCAGCCCTTCACCTGGATCACCGCCCGCCTGTCCTGACAGCCGCGACGGCACGCATCGCAACGTCCCAGAATCGCGGTCATCCGTTCGAGTGCCTATATTCCCCGAGAACGCCGCCAGCCTGCGGCTGCATCACCAGGCCGGGTTCCGCACCATCGGGACCCGGGAGCCCGGGACCACGGTGATCGGGATGGCGCTGACCGCGGTCGCGGTGGCGGTGATGCCGCTGCTGGGCCGGGCCAAGCACAAGCTCGCGGCGCGGCTGGGCTCGGCCGCCACCGCGGGGAAGGCACCCAGAACTACCTGTGCGCGGCGCAGGCCGCCGCCGTGCTGGCCGGGCTGGCCATAACCGCCGCCTGGCCCGGCGGCTGGTGGATCGATCCCGTCATCGGCCTGGGCATCGCCGCGGTATCGGTACGGGAAGGCATCAGATCCTGGCACGGCGACGACTGCTGCTGACCACTACGCGTTCCTGGCCGGCATTCAGCCACTGTCCCGTGCCAAATAAGTCGGCCCGGTTCACCCCCTCTGACCTGCGAGGGCCTTTTCGATTGGCAAAAGATTCCGCGGCGGTGTGCCGTTTAAGTTGGCCCGCCGATGATTCGGGCGGAT
>Ga0116215_1002728_pt1 | contig 10676 bp, 14 predicted proteins | sample Sb_taG_7_FD_89698 | JGI IMG/M metagenome (GOLD analysis project Ga0116215, IMG submission 89698) | Peat soil microbial communities from Weissenstadt, Germany - Sb_50d_2_FS metaG | ecosystem: Environmental > Terrestrial > Soil > Wetlands > Peat | place: Germany: Weissenstadt | collected 2010-09-21 | reverse complement strand
CGACGATCAGGACGCGCGAGGGCCGGGCGAAGGCAGCGGCGATGAAGGGGGCGATGGCCAGGAAGCCGACCAGTGAGATGTTCCCCCCGTAGACGGCGAAGACGATCGTCACGGTCGACACCCAGAGGAGCGCCATGAGCGTCGCCACGGCCTCGGCGCGATCGGCGCTGTGGCCCCGATGCGTGGCCTGAAGCTCTTCTTCGCCTGGTTCGGGCACGGTTCTCTCTCCCCGTTTACGGCCGCGGGCTCGTCGGGAACGCTATTCCTCTTGCCGGTCGCCAGCGGCACATGCCCGGCTGTCACCGGGGTTGCGCGGCTGTTTCCTACCCGTGTGTGAAGGTGGGCAAACCCTGGAGGTTTAGGTTCTCTGCCGAGGGGCTATAGAACGCACTGGCCAATCGGCATTGCACAACGTCCGGAACGGGCCGGATCATCTTGCGAGACGCAGGAGGGTGGAGTGGATCAGGAGTTTCAGATAGAGGAGCGGGCGGGCACGGCGCCCCCGGTGATCGCGGTCAGTGGTGAGATCGACGTCGCCACCGCCCCGCAGCTTCGCGAGTGCCTGCACCGCGTCATCGCCCAGGGTGATTCGACCATCGTGCTCGACCTCCTCGGCGTGACCTTTCTCGACTCCACCGCGCTCGGAGTGCTCGTCGGCGCGCTCAAACGATGCCGGGAAGTGGGCGGCGACCTGCATGTCGTCGTGGCGGACCCGCGGATCGTCAAGATCTTCGAGATCACCGGACTCACCAACGTGTTCACCATCGCCGACTCACTGCAGGCAGCCGGGGCGTCATGACCGACCGGGCCGACCAGCTGGTGACGGGCGACCGCATTGAACTGAGGTTTCCGGCGCGAGGCGACCTGATCGTGCTGGCGCGGCTCGTGACGAGCGCGATCTCGGCCCGCGCCGGCTTCGACATCGAAGAGCTCGAGGATCTCCGGCTGGCCGTGGGCGAGCTCTGCCTGCTCACCCTGCACGGGAGCGACGAACGCTATGGGGACCTGTGCCTGGAGCTCACGGTGCTGGGCGACGCCATCGGGGTGGTCTGCACCCTCGAGCGGGCCGCCGCCACAGACGTGCCCGCTCCCGAGGGTGACGAGATCGCCCGCCTCAGCGAGCAGATCCTCGATGCCCTGGTGGACGAGCACGGGAGGGAGAGCCAGGACGGCTCGGTGCGCGCATGGCTCCGCAAGTGCCGGGGAGGGCATGCGGGGTGACGGTGGGCCGGGAACACGATCCCGGGCCGCAGTCCGACGCCGCGGGATCAGAGCGCCCACCGCTCACTCCGGCAGAACGCGAGGAGCTGATCACCTCGAACTTAGGGCTGGCCCACCAGCTCGCCCGGCGGTTCCTCCATCGCGGCGAGCCGTTGGATGACCTGGTTCAGGTGGCATCGGTGGCCCTCGTCAAGTCGGTCGACCGCTTCGACCCGACGCGCGGGGTGGACTTCGCCGCCTTCGCGACCAGGACGATCATCGGCGAGCTGAAGCGGCACTTCCGCGACAAGGGGTGGGCCGTGCGCGCCAGCCGGCGGGTGCAGGAGCTCTACCTCGAGCTCGGGCACGCGACCGGCACCCTCGTCCAGCAGCTGGGCCGCAACCCGACCGTGGCCGAGCTGGCCGGGGCCACAGGCGCCAGCGAGGAGGCCGTCATCGAGGCGATCGAGGCCGGCCAGGGTTACCGCGCCGCGTCCATCGACGCGTCCGAGAGCGAGGACGACCCCCTCACGGCCCGCCTCGGCGAGCACGACGGCAACTACGCCTCGGTGGAGGACCGGGCGCTCCTCGGCCCGGCGCTCGCCACCCTGCCCCCGCGCGAGCAGTCGATTCTGCGCATGCGCTTCGTCGACGGGCTCACCCAGTCCGAGATCGCCGTGGCCGTGGGCGTGAGCCAGATGCACGTCTCGAGGCTCCTCTCGTCCAGCCTGCAGAAGCTCAGGGAGGGCATCGAGCAGCCCCCGGCCGAGCGGAGCTGAGCGACGAAATCGGGCATCAGGAGCGGGGTTGCCCCGTGAAATGGTGATGAGATCCCTGAATCACAGACGGGATCAGTAAATTCCTCGGGACTTTCCGGCGCTCGTTGAGTATGGTGCAGGACCATTCCAGAAACGAACTGGGGGTGGCCGTGGTACATCTCGATGCTTCGCTGGCTGAGCAGGGGGAATCCGGGGAGAAGGGCCTCAAGGAAGGAGCCCTCGGCTTCGTCTCGTCGGTGGTGGTGGGGGTGGCATCCACCGCGCCGGCCTACAGCTTGGCGGCCACCCTTGGCTTCGTCGTCATCGCCATCAACGGGCTCCAAGCGCCGATCATCACGATCATCGCCTTTGTGCCCATGCTGTTCATCTCGTATGGGTACAAGGCGCTGAACAGCGCCGACCCCGACTGCGGCACCACCTTCACCTGGGCCACCCGGGCCTTCGGGCCGAAGTCGGGATGGTGGGGCGGCTGGGGCATCGTCGTGGCCGACGTCTTGGTCATGGCCAGCCTGGCCCAGGTGGCCGCCGACTACCTGTTCCAGCTCTTCGGCGCGTACGGGCTCTCGGGCAATCCCAACAGCGGCTGGGTGCTCCTGGTCGGGATCGGGTGGATCGTCGCCATGACGGCCATCTGTTACGTCGGGATAGAGATCTCCGCCAACTTCCAAAAGGTGCTGCTCAGCATCGAGATCACGATGCTGCTGGTCCTCTCGATCGTCGCCCTGGTCAAGGTGGGCAACGGCACTGCGCCCCTGGGGCACCTTACGCCGTCGTGGACGTGGTTCAACCCGTTTGATGTGCCCGACATAGAGAGCTTCATGGTCGGCTTCACCCTGATGCTGTTCATCTACTGGGGGTGGGACACCGCGGTGTCGGTCAACGAGGAGACCAAGGAGCGGGACAAGATCCCGGGTCGGGCCGCGGTGACGTCGACCGTCATCCTGCTCGCCACCTACGCCCTTGTCATCATGTCCACCCAGTCCTACGCCGGCATCGGTACGAAGGGCATCGGCCTGCAAAACCCCAACCACAACGGTGACGTGCTCACGGTGCTGGGAACGTCCATCTTCGGCACCTCTGGCTTCGGCACCTTCCTCACCAAGTTGCTCGTGCTGATGGTACTGAGCTCCGCCGCCGCCTCCACGCAGACCACCATCCTGCCGACCGCGCGCACCACCCTGTCGATGGCGGTGTTCAAGGCCGTCCCGAGCGCGTTCGCCAAGATCCACAAGCGATTCCTGACGCCGACGACCTCGACGGTCACCATGGGTGCCGTATCGATCGCGCTCTACGTGGGCATGAACTACGTGTCCAACGGCAACGCGGTGATCGGGGACTCGGTCTCTGCCCTGGGCGTGTGGATCGCCTTCTACTACGGCCTGACCGGCCTGTCGTGCGCCTGGTACTTCCGCAGCACGCTGCGCGAGAGCCCCCGCAACCTCTGGCTGCGCGGCATCCTGCCGCTGGTCGGGTGGCTGATGCTGTGGACCGCCATGTTCTGGGCCTTCTGGTACTACTGGCACCCGACGAACTGCTACACCTCTTGGAACATGCCGATCACGCACTGGCAGATCGGCGGGGTCTTCCTCCTCGACTTCGGTGCGGTGATCCTCGGCATCGTGCTCATGGTGGTCTACGCCCGGCTCCGCCCGGCCTACTTCCGGGGCGAGGTCCTCAACCGCGACACGCCGACCCGGGTGCCCCAGGACCTCGGTACGCCAGTGGGGCTGTTCGGGATCGAGCCCTTCGACGGGGAGGTGCCGCAGGGGGAGGAGACCGACAAGGAGCCCACCGGGGCCGGATAGCCTCCGCAGCCGCTCCCCGGCCCCGCCCGGAGCGCCCTGCCCGAGCGGGGCGACGCCGCGTTCTATTAGACCGTGCGTACGGCCGGGCCGGCGGCCGTCACGAGACGAGGTGGAGGCTCCATGACGAAGAGGCTGGAAGGCACGGTCGCCCTCGTGACGGGCGCGAGCAGCGGGATCGGCGAGGCCACGGCCGTGGCGCTCGCTGAGGAGGGGGCGACCGTCGCCCTGGTGGCCAGGCGCCGCGACCGGCTCGAGGCCCTGGCCGGGCGCATCGGGGGAGCGGGCAAGGCACTGGTGATCGAGGCGGACATCACGGACCCCGGCCAGGCCGAGCACGCCGTCGCCACGACGGTGGCCGAGCTGGGCCGCCTCGACATCTTGGTGAACAATGCCGGCGTCATGCTGCTCGGGCCGATCGTCGACGCTCCGATCGAGGAGTGGCAGCGCATGGTCAACCTCAACGTGCTCGGGCTGCTCTATTGCACGCACGCCGCCCTTCCGCACCTGCTGGCCGCCGCCGAGTCCGAGCCGCGCTCGGTGGCCGACGTGGTGAACGTGAGCACCGTCGCCGGCCGGGTGGCGCGCCTCAACAGCGGGGTCTACAACGCCACCAAGCACGGCGTCGGCGCCTTCAGCGAGTCACTTCGCCAGGAGGTCACGACCCGCCATGTGCGGGTCGCCCTGATTGAGCCGGGGGCGACGGCCACCGAGCTGGCCTTCCACAACCGTCCGGAGATCCTCGAAGGCATGGCGCAGCAGTTCGGGGGTATCGAGATCATGCACGCCGAGGACATCGCGGAGAGCATCCGCTACGCGGTCACGCAACCGCGGCGGGTGGCGGTGAACGAGATCCTGGTCCGGCCGACCGAGCAGGAGCGCTGAGATAGAACGGATCGCCGTCATCGGGTGCTCGGGGTCGGGGAAGACCACGCTCGCCGTCGCGCTGGCGAAGGTGCTGGGCTCGCCCCACGTGGAGCTCGACTCCATCTACCACCAGCCGGACTGGACGCCGCTCGGCGAAGAGGAGTTCCGGGCCCGGGTGGCCGAAGAGGCCGAGTCGCCACAGTGGGTGGTCGACGGCAACTACTCTGCCGTGCGCGACATCGTCTGGCAGAAGGCCGACACGGTCGTGTGGTTCGACCTGCCCTATGCCACCGTGCTGTGGCGGACCATCCGGCGCACGGTGCGACGGACGATCACCCGCGAGGAGCTGTGGAACGGCAACAGGGAGCCGCTCTCGAACCTGTGGTCGCTCAACCCAGAGCATTCGATCATCGCCTGGGCGGCCACCAAGCACCCGGTGTACCGCCGGCGTTACGCCGCGGACGCGGCCGACCCTCAGTGGGCGCGCCTGCGCTTCGTCCGCCTGCGCACCCAGGGCGAGGCTGACGCATTCCTGGCGGGCGTGACGTCCGCCACGACGAAGGAGGAGTGACCGATGGATCTGGAGCTCGCGGGCAAGGTCGTGCTCATCACGGGAGGCACCGACGGGCTCGGCCTCGCGCTGGCCGGACAGCTTGTCGCCGAGGGGGCGTCGCTGGCCGTCTGCGGCCGTGACGAGGAGCGGCTGCGCGCCGCCGAGGCCACCCTGCAGGGCGCGGGCGGCGACGTGCTGGTGCAGCGGGCCGACGTGTCCGTGGCCGGTGACATCGAGGCCTTCGTCGACGCCGCCGTGGGCCGCTGGGGGCGCATCGACGGGGTGGTGCACAACGCCGGGCGCGCCTCGGCCGGTCGGCTCGAGTCCATTGACGACGCCACCTGGGAGTCCGACGTCCAGCTCAAGCTGATGGCCGCCGTGCGGCTGACGCGCCTGGCACTGCCCCAGCTCCGGGCCACCCGGGGCTCGGTCCTGTTCACCCTCGCCATGGCGGCGAAAGCCCCCGGCGCCGGCAGCGAGCCGAGTTCGGTGACCCGTGCCGCCGGCATGGCGTTCATGAAGGCGCTCTCCAAGGAGCTGGCGCCCGACGGCATCCGGGTCAACGCCGTGCTGATCGGGCTGATTGAGAGCGGGCAGTGGGTCCGCGGCGCGGCCGCCTCGGGGAACGAGCTGGGGGAGTTCTACGAGCGCTTCGCCAAGGACACCGGCATCCCGCTGGGCCGCTTCGGGCGCGCCGAGGAGTTCGCCGACCTGGGCTGCTTCCTCCTCTCGGCCCGGGCCTCGTACCTCACCGGTGCGGCCGTCAACCTGGACGGGGGGCTCTCGCCCGCCGTCTGAGTGGGCTACTCGTTGTAGCCGACGGTCTCGGTGGCGTCGCCCTCGCCGCTCCGGGTGAGCCCGATGGCGTAGCCGTCGATCATGTCGACGCGGGTGAGGGCGTCGACATGCGGCCGACCGTCCCCGCCCCACTTGGCCTTGGCGGCCCGGCGCGCCGAGAGCTCGTCGTCGGCCACCACCAACACGACCTCGTGGTCCTCGCCCATCCGGCCGGGGCCTAGCTCGCCCCCGAGGTAGGCCGCGTAGAGGTGCACGCGGGCAGCGTAGCGAGTACGAAGGGGGCTATGAGCCCCGACGCGCTGCAAGGCAGCACCATCGTCGTCACCGGTGTCACCGGCCAGGTGGCGCGCCCGCTGGCCACCGCCCTCGCCCGTGACAACCATGTGATCGGGGCGGCCCGTTTCTCCGACGCGGCCGCCCGCACCGAGCTGGAGGCTGCCGGTATCGAATGTGTCCCGGTCGACCTGGTGTCGGGGGACGTGGGTGGGCTGCCCGAGGATGCCGACTACGTCCTCAACTTCGCGGTGGCCAAGACCAACAACTGGGAGCGGGACCTGGCGGCCAACAGCGGCGGCCTGGCGCATCTCATGGAGCACCACCGCGACGCCCGTGCCTTCCTGCACTGCTCGTCCACGGCGGTCTACAAGCCCGACGGGCACCGGGTCTTCGACGAGGACGGGCCGCTCGGCGACAACCACGGTGTCTGGCCCTTCCTGCGCACCTACAGCATCTGCAAGATCGCGGCGGAGGGCACGGCGCGCTGGGGGGCGGAGCGGTTCGGCCTGCCGACCACGATCGCCCGCCTGTCGGTGCCCTACGGCGACAAAGGCGGGTGGCCCGCTATCCACCTCCACATGATGCTGTCGGGGCACGCCGTGCCGGTCCACGTCAACGCCCCCAGCGTCTACCACCCGCTGCACGCCGACGACATCCTCGCCATGGTGCCGCGCCTCCTCGGCGTGGCCTCGGTCCCCTCCGTGACGGTCAACTGGGGCGGCAGCGAGCCGGTCAGCATCGAGGAGTGGTGCACCTACCTGGCCGAGCTGGCCGGCATCGAGGCGCGCTTCGAGCCCACGGAGCTGACCATCGACAGCGTGGAGATCGACACGACGCGCATGCACGACCTCGTCGGGCCGACGACGGTCCACTGGCGCGAGGGGATGCGCCGCATGGCCAGGGCGCTGCACCCCGACAAGGTGGCGTGAGCACGGTCCGCTTCGAGCTGTGCGACCCGGAGGAGCTGCCGGCTTCCGAGCTCCTGGCCGCCATGCGGGCCGAGCTCAACGACGTATACGAGACGTTCAGCCGGATGGACAACCCGCCGCTGACCCCGGCCGAGCTGCGGGCCCCGACGGGCGCCTACCTCGTCGGCTACGAGGGCACCGACGCCGTGGCCGGAGGAGGGCTTCGACGACTGGACGAGGACGTGGCGGAGATCAAGCGGATGTACGTCCGCCCCGCGGCGCGATCGCACGGCGTGGCAGGGGCGCTCCTGGCGGCGCTGGAGGAGGCCGCGGTGTCGTTCGGCTACACCGCCACCCGCCTCGACACCGGGCCCAAGCAGGTGCACGCGCAGCGCCTGTACCGACGGACGGGGTACGTGGAGGTGCCGCCGTACAACGACAACCCGTTCGCCTGCTTCTGGGGGGAGAAGCGCCTGGCGTGAGCCTGTAGCGTCGCTTCAGTGGCGCACGCGGCCGTGGTGCAGGTGGCGATCCATCCCGCTTCCGACGCCGCGCACCGCCGCGGGATCCTCAACGACCTCGTGGTCCCGGAGGTCACGTCGCTCCCCGGTTTCGTAAAGGGCATGTGGCTGAACGACAGGAACGGCACCGGGACGTGTGTCGTCGTGTTCGAGAGCGAGGAGGCGGCGCGTGCGGGGCTCGCGACGCTTACCCGCGAGGGCGGGCCACCGGTGATCGGCCTCGGGCTCCACGACGTCGAAGTCGAGGGTTGACGGACCTCGCCTGACCGGGCCTCTAGAAGGTCCAGACCTCCACCACCTGATCCGTCTCGGGCACCGCGCCCGTCCCCTCGTAGGTGGCGCGAGCGGCGTCGTTGTCGTGGTCGGTGACGACCCACATGCCGTAGCAGCCCGCCTCGCGGGCGACGGCGGCCAGCCGCTCCACCAGCGCCCGGCCGATGCCATGGCGCCGGGCGGGCTCGTCCACCGCCAGCTCGTAGAGGAACATCTCGGTGCCCTTGTCGGGATGGGTCACCTCCACCCCGCTGACGAACCCCACCGCCCGCCCGTCCTCGTAGGCGAGCAGCAGGTGGTGCCCGTCCTCGGCGAGGAAGCGCGCCGTCGCCGCCGGCTCGGCCGGGCCGTCGAACAGGTGGGTGGCCGCCGTGATGAGGCGGTCGTCACCGGGGCGGAGCGCCCGGATCTCCACCGCGCGCTCAGTCCAGGTCGGGGTGGGAGCGCGCCTGGAGCGCCATCCACGCCATCACCAGCTGCAGGGGGAGTCGGCCCCAGGCGACGGCGCGGCTGTCGGTCGGGCCCGGATTGCGGCCGGTCCCGGCGTCGAGGGCCATCTGCACGTTGGCGGGGAAGACAGTCGCCAGGGTGGCCACGCTGGCGGCCGCGGCCCACCGGGTGCGCAGGACCAACCCTGCGGCGCACGCCAACTCGACCAGCCCGCTGGCGTAAATGAGCCTGGTGTGGTGCTCCTCGGGGATGGCGCGCGGCATGATGGACGCGAAGGCCTGCGGGCGGACCAGGTGCACCACACCGCTGGTCGTGAAGACCGCGGCGAGCGCCAGGGGCGCACGACGCCGGAGGCTGCGCACGATGGGGACTGTACTGTGGCGGCCGTGGGGACCCAAGTGACGATCGTCGGCGGTGGCAGCTACCAGTGGGGGCCGGAGTTGATGGCCGACCTCTTCGGGACACCGGCGCTCGCCGGCATGCACCTCGCGCTCCAGGACATCGACCCGGCGCCGCTGCCCAAGATGGAGGCGCTGGCCCACAAGCTCAACGACGCCATGGACGCCAAGGCCACCATCGCCGCCACCACCGACCTCCATGCCGCCCTCGACGGCGCCGACTTCGTCATCGTGTGCATCTCGACCGGGGCGTTCCGCTCCATGGCGGTCGACCTCGACGTGCCGGCGGCGCACGGCATCACCCACACCGTGGGCGACACCGTCGGCCCGGGCGGCATCAACCGCGCCCTGCGCAACATCCCGGTCCTGGTCGGCATCGGCAAGGCCATGGAGGAGCGCTGCCCCGACGCCTGGCTCTTCAACATCACCAACCCGATGACCGCCCTGACGCGGTCGGTGTGCCGGGAGACCCGCATCAAGACGGTGGGGCTCTGCCACGAGGTGGGCAACTTCTGCATGGACCTGGCCATCGCGCTCGGCCGGCCGCTCGAGGCGGTCACCGTGTCGGTGACGGGCATCAACCACTTCCCGGTGCTGACGTCGCTCGAGGTCGACGGCGCCGACGGGTTCGACGTGTTGCGCACGCTCGTCGACGAGGTGGGCGGCCTGGAGTCGCTCGCACCGTACGAGGGGCGCCCGGAGGCCGAGACCTTCTCCAAGCTCGACTTCGCGCAGCGTCACCTGTTCAAGCTGACGCTGCTCGACCGCTGGGGCACCTTCCCGGCCGCCGGCGACCGGCACATCGCCGAGTTCGTCTCGTTCGCCCTGACCCCCGAGTCGGGGTGGGGGTCGGCGTACAACATCGAGCTGAGCCCGATCTCGAGGCGGGAGGCCCACCAGGCCGGGTACATCGCCGACGTCGACGCGTGGCTGGCGGGCACCAAGGACCTGCAGACCTGGCAGTCGGGCGAGCTGCCCTCGCCGATGATCCAGGCCATGCTCAGCGGCGAGCCCTTCGAGGCTCCGGTCAACATCCCCAACGCCGGACAAGCCGTCGGCTTCCCGCCCGACGTGGTGCTGGAGTCGATCTGCGTCATCGACGGGGCCGGCATTCGCGGTCGCGACCGATCCGTGCTGCCGGCGCCCTACGACGAGATCGTGCGGCGCCACGTCGCCACGCAGGAGCTCACCGTCGAGGCCGCCATCCGCGGGGACCGTACGCTGGCCGCTGAGGCCTTCGCCCTCGACCCGCTGGCCGGCCGGGGCGACCTGCGCGCCCTGGAGGCGATGGTGGACGAGCTCCTCGCCGGCACGGCGGAGTGGCTGCCCCAGTTCGCCTAGCACCGGCCGAGACGTCTGGAGGGACACGCATGCGCATCGGATTCATCGGGCTGGGCGCCATGGGGCTGCCGATGGCGGGGCACCTGGTCGCCGCCGGCCACGACGTCACCGTGGCCTCGCGCAGCCGGGGGCCGATTGACGCCGCCGTCGCTGCCGGCGCAGCCGACGGGGGGTCACCGCGGGGCGTGGCCGAGGCGTCCGAGGTGATCTTCTTGTGCGTGCCCAACTCGCCCGAGGTGGTCGAGGTGGTGGACGACATGCTGCCCGGGCTGGCAGCCGGCACGACGGTCGTCGACTGCTCCACCATCGACCCCGAGGTGGAGCGGGACCAGCACGCCCGCGTCACCGAGACCGGGGCGCGCTACCTCGATGCGCCGCTGTCGGGGGGCACCGCGGGCGCGCAAAAGGGCACTCTCACGGTGATGGTCGGCGGCGACGCCGGGGTGCTGGCCGACATCCAGCCCGCGCTCGAGCCCTTCGCCGGGCTCGTCGTGCACGTCGGGGGCCCGG
>Ga0116215_1002719_pt1 | contig 10698 bp, 9 predicted proteins | sample Sb_taG_7_FD_89698 | JGI IMG/M metagenome (GOLD analysis project Ga0116215, IMG submission 89698) | Peat soil microbial communities from Weissenstadt, Germany - Sb_50d_2_FS metaG | ecosystem: Environmental > Terrestrial > Soil > Wetlands > Peat | place: Germany: Weissenstadt | collected 2010-09-21 | reverse complement strand
GTGTTGCGCCCGAGGTGCTGGTCGGGGAAGAAGAGCACCTTGTCGCCCCGGGCCGTGCCTGTGCCGGCGGGGTCGAGCGCCCAGGTGAGCACCGCCCGGGCGTTCGACGACGTGCACACGGTGCCGCCGTGGCGCCCCACGAAGGCTTTCAACGCGGCCGAGGAATTCATGTAGGTGACGGGGACGACGCGCTCGATGTCGGTGGTCGTCGCCAGGGACTCCCAGGCGTCCTCCACGGCCTCGATGTCGGCCATGTCGGCCATCGAGCACCCCGCGTTGAGGTCGGGCAGGATCACCTGCTGGTCGGGGGACGTGAGGATGTCGGCCGACTCGGCCATGAAGTGCACGCCGCAAAAGACGATGTAGTCGGCGTCGCGTCGCTGCGCGGCGGTGCGGGAGAGGCCGAAGGAGTCACCTCGGGCGTCGGCCCAGCGCATCACCTCGTCGCGCTGGTAATGGTGCCCGAGGATCAGCACCCGGGGACCGAGCGTCGCCTTGGCGTCGGCGATCCACGCGGTGAGCTGGTCGGGCGTCGCGCTGCTGTAGCGCTCGGGGAGCGCACGCTGCAACCGGAACATGGTCGGACCCCCTTCGGGGAGCACTCCGATCACGGCCGGCGGGGACAGCCTGGTCGCCCATCCGCGGGGTTGTCGGCCTCGGAGCGATATGTACGCCGGGGTACCAGGCCGGCGCTTGCCTCCAGTCTATGTCGGGGGCCCGGGGTGTGCGGGAGGGCCCCGGCCTGGGGCCGGTCGGGGCGCCGGGAGTCCGGAGGCAGGGGCGGGCCGCACGGGCGGACGGTGCCGTACGGCACAGTAAAGGTGTGCGCACGCGCCCGCCCCCCGGGACCATCCCCGACGCCCCCGGCTCGTACCAGTTCGTGGACGAGGCCGGGCGGGTCCTGTACGTGGGCAAGGCCAAGTCCCTGCGGAGCCGGCTGAGCAATTACTTCGTCGACCCGGCCGCGCTCCCGGCCCGTACCGCCCAGATGGTGGCGCTGGCCGACCACGTCGAATGGATCCAGGTCGACAACGAGGTCGAGGCCATCCTCCTCGAGTACGCCCTCATCAAGCGGCACCGCCCTCGCTTCAACATCCGGCTGGTCGACGACAAGTCGTACCCGTCGTTGGCGGTGACCGTGGCCGACCCGTGGCCGAGGGCGGCCGTGGTCCGGGGCCGGCGCCGGCCCGAGGTGCGCTACTTCGGCCCCTACGCGCACGTAGGCGCCATCCGCGACACCCTCGACCTCCTGCTGCGCACCTTCCAGGTCCGCACCTGTTCGGACAACAAGCTCGAACGCCACACCAAGCTGGGCAAGCCCTGCTTGTTGTTCCACATCGAGCGCTGTTCGGGCCCCTGCATCGAGGCGGTGGACCACGAGCGCTACGACGCCATGGTGGCGGACCTCATGGCGTTCCTGGCGGGCGACACCGACGACGTGGAGCGCCGGCTCGTGGCCGAGATGGAGAGCGCCGCCGAGGAGCTCGACTTCGAGCGCGCCGCGCGCCTGCGCGACCGCCTCAACACCTTGCGCATGGCGTGCGAGCGCCAGCAGGTCGTGACCGACCGACCCGAGGACCTCGACGTGGTGGGCATCGACGAGGACGCCCTCGAGGCGGCGGTGTGCGTCTTCCACGTGCGCCGGGGGCGGATCGTGGGCCGGCGCGGGTTCGTGGTGGACAAGGTGGAGGAGCTGACCCGGCCGCAGCTGGTGGGGCGGGTCCTCGAGGAGCTCTACGGCGACGCCGAGCCCGTGGCGCCGCCCTCCCGGCGCAGTGCCCGGGTGCGCGGCGGCGACAGCTCGGGGTGGACGTCGGGGGCGGGGGACCCGAGCTCGTGGGGGACCGGAGGGGCCGCCGCGCCGGGGGTGCCCAGGCAGGTCCTCGTGCCCGACCTCCCCGAGGCGCCCGAGGTGTACGAGGCCTTCCTGGCCGACCGACGCGGGGACCGGGTGGCGCTGCGTGTGCCGCAACGGGGCGGGAAGCGCACGCTGTTGCAGACCGTGACGCGCAACGCCGGCGAGGAGCTCGCCCGCCACCGGCTGCGCCGGGCGTCGGACCACGACAGCCGGGCCCGGGCCCTGGAGTCGCTGCGGGGGGTGCTGGGGTTGGCGCAGGCCCCCCTGCGCATCGAGTGCTACGACATGAGCCACCTGCAGGGCACCGACTACGTCGGGTCCATGGTGGTCCTCGAGGACGGGCTGCCCCGCAAGTCCGAGTACCGCCGCTTCCGGATACGCGACGTCCCGGGCAACGACGACTACGCGGCCATGGAGGAGGTGCTCCAGCGCCGGCTCACCGCCCTCCTCGAGGCCCGCGCCGGGACCCGGGGGGAGGACGCCGCCGCCGGCGGCGCCCGGGCCCGGCGCTTCGCCTACCCGCCGCAGCTCCTCCTTCTCGACGGGGGCAAGGGCCAGCTCGGGGTGGGGGTGCGCGTCCTGGAGCGGTTGGGCCTGTCCGACGAGATCCCCGTGGCCGCCCTGGCCAAGACCTTCGAGGAGGTGTTCGTGCCGGGACGGTCCGACCCGGTGCCCATCCCCCGTGGGTCCGATGCGCTGTTCCTCCTGCAGCGGGTGCGCGACGAGGCGCACCGGTTCGCGGTGTCCTACCACCGGGACCTGCGGGGCAAGCGCATGACCCGCAGCCCCCTGGAGGGGGTGCCAGGGTTGGGCCCCGCCCGCCGCACCCGACTCCTGCGGGAGTTCGGCAGCCTGCGGACGCTTCGGGCCGCGTCGCTCGAGGATCTCCGGGCCCTGCCCTGGCTCCCCGCCGCCGTGGCCGCGGCGGTGCACGCCCACCTCCACTCCCCGCCGCCCCGCCCGTCGGTGCCCGGGTCGGTCACCCGATTGGCCGCCGGCCTGCGACAGGATGGGAGGCGGTCCCGGCCCGAGGCCGGCGACGGCCACACTGATCGTGGCAGTGGCAACGACAGTGGCAACGACAGTGGCAACGACAGTGGCAACGGCAGTGGGGTGGGCCCCGGATGAGAATGGACGACACGTGAGTGACTACCTGGTGATCACCGGGATGTCGGGCGCGGGGCGGTCCACGGCGGCCGCCGCCCTGGAGGACGCGGGCTGGTACGTCATCGACAACATGCCCCCGTCGCTGCTGAACGAGGTGGCCGAGGTCGTCGGGCGCCCGGGCTCGGTCCACGAGCGGGTGGCCCTGGTGCTGGGGCGGGGCGGGGGCGCCCGGGTGGAGGAGGCCCTCCCCGCCATCGACGCGCTGCGGGCCCAGGGCCATCGTGTCCTGCTCGTCTATCTCGACGCCCCCCAGGACGTGCTGGTGCGACGCTTCGAGGGCACCCGGCGCCGCCATCCCATCCAGGAGCGCCAGGTGGGCGAGGCCATCAACGACGAACGTCGTCTGCTCGAGCCGGTGCGGGCGAGGGCCGACGTCGTGGTCGACACCGCCGAGCTCAACGTCAACCAGCTGCGCCAGCGGGTCACCGAACTCTTCGGGGAGGACTCCGAGCTGGGCATGCGGATGTCGGTGGTGTCCTTCGGCTACAAGCACGGCCTGCCCCTCGACGCCGACCTCGTCCTCGACTGCCGCTTCCTGCCCAACCCCCACTGGGTCGAGGACCTGCGTCCCCTGTCGGGCCTCGACGGCCCCGTGCGCGACTTCGTTCTGGGCCAGGAGGCCACGGGGCCGTTCCTGGACCGCGTGGACGAGCTCGTGGGCACGCTCCTCCCCGCCTTCGTCGAGGAGGGCAAGTCGTATCTCACCATCGCCCTGGGCTGCACCGGGGGACGACACCGCTCCGTGGCCCTGGCCGAGGAGCTCGGCACCCGGTTGCGGGCCAGGGGGGCCAAGCCCATCGTGATCCACCGGGACATCGACCGGTGAGGAGCCGACCCGGGCCCAGGGTGGTCGCCGTGGGAGGGGGCCACGGGCTGGCCGCCACCTTGCGGGCGGCGCGGCACTACGCGGGCGAGCTCACCGCCGTGGTGTCGGTGGCCGACGACGGCGGCTCCTCGGGGCGGCTGCGTCGCCAGCTCGACATCATGCCCCCCGGGGACCTCCGCAAGTGCCTGGTAGCCCTGTCCGAGGAGGGATCGGTGCTGGCCGCCGCCTTCGAGCAGCGCTTCGAAGCCGAGGAGCTGGTCGGCCACGCTCTGGGCAACCTGGTCATCGCCGGGCTCATGGCGGCCTGCGGGGACCCCCAGAAGGGGCTGGACGAGGCGGCCCGGCTCCTGGGGGCGGTGGGCCGGGTCGTCCCGGCCGCCACCGAGCCGGTGGTCCTCAAGGCCGAGGCCGCCGAGGGGGAGATCCGCGGGCAGACGCAGGTCATGCGCACCTCGCACATCCACCGGGTCTCCCTGGTCCCCACCGACCCGCCCGCGTCCCCGGTTGCCCTCGCCGCCCTGGCCCTCGCCGACCAGGTGGTGCTGGGCCCGGGCTCGCTGTTCACGAGCGTCCTCGCCGCGGTGGCCGTCCCCGCCCTGGCCGAGGGCATCCGCACGTCCCCGGGGCGGCGCGTCTACGTTGCCAACCTGCGCCCGGAGGGAAGCGAGACCGCCGGCTTCGACGTGGCCGACCACGTGGCTGCCCTCGCCGACCACGGGGTCGAGGTCGACGTCGTCCTGGCCGACCCTGCCGGCATGGCGTTGGGGCAGCTCGAGGTGCCTGTTGTGGAAGCGCCCCTGGCCAAGGCGAACGGTCTGGCCCATGATCCGGAAAGACTGGCGGTCGCCCTCGGCCGTCTGGTCGGATAGGACCTGATGACGGTACGGGTGGGGATCAACGGTTTCGGGCGCATCGGCAGGAACTTCCTGCGCGCGGCGCGGGCCCAGGGCGCCGACGTGGAGGTGGTCGCCCTCAACGACCTCACCGACGCCGCCACCAATGCCCACCTCCTGCGCTACGACACCACCCACGGGCGCTTCGACGCCGAGGTGCGAGCCGACGGGGACGACATCGTGGTGGACGGCACGCGCATCCGGGTGCTGGCCGAGCGCGAGCCCAAGGCCCTCCCGTGGCAGGAGCTCGGCGTCGAGGTGGTGGTGGAGTCGACGGGGCGCTTCACCGGCCGCGCCGATGCGGCAGCCCATCTCGAGGGTGGGGCGCGACGCGTCGTGATCTCGGCGCCGTCCAAGGACGCCGATGCCACCTTCGTGATCGGGGTCAACGACCACACCTTCGACCCCGCGCACCACGTGGTGGTGTCGAACGCGTCGTGCACGACCAACTGCTTCGTGCCCATGGTCAAGGTCCTCGACGACGCCTTCGGGGTGCGCACCGGGCTCATGACCACGGTGCACGCCTACACCAACGACCAGAACCTGTTGGACCTGCCCCACAAGGATCTCCGCCGCGCCCGGGCCGCGGCCCAGAACATCGTGCCGGCGTCGTCGGGAGCGGCGCGCGCCACGGGGCTGGTGCTCCCCCTCATGCAAGGACGGCTCGACGGCGCCGCGCTGCGGGTGCCGGTGGTGGACGGGTCGATCACCGACTTCACCGCCCTCGTGACCCGCGCCGTCACTTTCGAGGAGGTCAACGACGCCTTCCGTGTCGCCGCCTCCGACGGTCCGCTCGCGCCCGTGCTCGAGTACACCGAGGACCCCATCGTGTCGTCGGACATCGTGGGCAACGCCGCCTCGTGCATCTTCGATGCCGGCCTCACCGTGGTGATGCCGGTGGACGACGACTCCACGCTCGTCAAGGTGCAGGGCTGGTACGACAACGAGTGGGGCTACGCCAACAGGCTCGTCGACCTGGTCGTGCTGCTCGGCTCGGCCGGGCCAGCGGCGTCCTGAGCCGATCCGGGCCCGCGGGGACACGACGATGCCCGGCCCGTCGCGGCCCAGCAGCGGGCCCCTGGTCGGTCTCCCCCTGCTCGAGGACCTTCCCGAGTTGGACGGGCGACGTGTCCTGGTGCGCGTCGACTTCAACGTGCCCCTGGCCCAGGACCCCCGCGGCGGCGTGGTGGTGACCGACGACTTCCGCATCCGGGCCGCCCTCCCGACCCTGTCGTGGCTCTCGGAACGGGGTGCGGCGGTCACGGCGTGCACCCACCTCGGGCGGCCCAAGGGCACGGTCGACCCCCGTTTCGACGTGGCTCCGGTACGGGATCGCCTGGCCGTGCTGGCCCCGGGGGTGGCGCTGCTCGAGAACCTCCGCTTCGACCCGGGGGAGGAGGGCGACGACCCCGCCTTCGTCGACCGTCTCGTCGACGGGTTCGACGCCTATGTCAACGACGCCTTCGGCGCCTCGCACCGGCCCCACGCCTCCATCGTGGGCCCCCCGGCGCGCCTGCCCTCCGCTGCGGGCCGGCTGCTGGCGCGGGAGGTGGAGGTGCTCGGGGGGCTCCTGGCGACCCCGGCCCGCCCCTTCGTGACCCTCGTGGGTGGCTCCAAGGTGGGCGACAAGCTCGGGGTGTTGCAGGCCTTGTTGGCGCTCGTCGACCGCATGGCGGTGGGGGGAGGCATGGCCTTCACCTTCCTGGCCGCCCAGGGCCACACCGTCGGCGCCTCGCTCCTCGACGCCGGCCGCATCGACAGCTGCGCCAAGCTCCTCGAACAGGCCGGGGACCGGATCATCCTCCCCACCGACATCGTGGCCCTCGGGCCGGGCGGGACCGCCGGCCCCGGCGTCCCCGGAAGCGGCGAGGCGCGGATCATGGGGACCGACCTCCCTCGTGGGTGGCGGGGCCTCGACATCGGGCCTGAGACCGCCGGGGTGTTCGCCGACGCCGTCGCCGGGTCCGGGACGGTGTTCTGGAACGGGCCCATGGGCGTGTTCGAGGACGAGCGCTTCGCGGCCGGGACCCGCACCGTGGCGAGAGCGGTGGCCGAGTCGCCGGGCTTCACCGTGGTGGGGGGAGGCGACTCGGTGGCGGCGCTCGATCAACTCGGCCTCGCCGCCCAGGTCGGGTACGTGTCCACCGGGGGCGGCGCCTCGCTCGATCTGCTCGAGCACGGCGACCTGCCCGGGCTCCAAGCGCTGCGCCACGCCTCCAACGCCCCGAAGGCGGGCGCCTGACATGGCCAAGGCCGGGGGAGCAGGGGCGGGGGTGCGGAGGCCGCTGGTGAGCGGCAACTGGAAGATGCACCACGACCATCTGCAGTCGATCCGGGCCGTACAGGACCTCGGGCTTCGCCTGGGGGCCGCCGACGTGGCGTCGCTCGACGTGTCGGTGCACCCACCCTTCACCAGCCTGCGCTCCGTGCAGACGGTGATCGAGGACCGGGCCATTCCCGTCGCCTTGGGTGCCCAACATTGTCACTACGAGGACCAAGGGGCCTACACCGGCGAAGTCGCCCCTCCCATGCTGGCGCGCCTCGGCGTGTCGCTCGTCATCGTGGGCCACTCCGAGCGGCGCCAATTCTTCGCCCAGACCGACGAGGTGGTGGCGGCGACGGTGCGCGCCGTCCTGCGTCACGCCATGACCCCCATCCTGTGCGTGGGGGAGACCGAGGAGGAGCGTGAGGATGGGGAGACCGAGACCCGCCTCACGGCGCAGACCACCGCCGCCTTGAAGGGACTCCCCGCCGAGCAGGTGGGGGGGATGGTGATCGCCTACGAGCCCATCTGGGCCATCGGCACGGGGCGGACGGCGACGGCTGAGGACGCCCAGTCCGCCTGCGCCCACATCCGGGGCGTGGTGGGGGAGCTGGCCGGGGAAGAGGGGGCCCAGGCGGTGCGCATCCAGTACGGGGGCTCGGTCCGGCCCGAGAACGCGGCCGAGCTGATCGGACAGCCCGACGTGGACGGAGCCCTGGTCGGAGGGGCGAGCCTCGAAGCCGCCACCTTCACCGCCCTCGTCCAGGCGGCGGGCTCGGTCCGGCCCACCGGTCGCTGAGGGCCCTGGCTGGCGCAGCGGGGCCAGCGCCGTTGCGCCCCTGCCGGCCGGGGCGCGCCCGTGCTTTGGTAGCGTTGCCCGGACCGGATCACCTCAGGAGGACCCCGTGCTGACGGTTGCCATCGTGGTGCTTCACCTCCTGGTGTCGCTGGCGCTCATCTTCCTCATCCTCATGCACTCGGGCAAGGGGGGCGGGCTGTCGGACATGTTCGGTGGCTCGGTGGGCCAGGCCGCGGCCGGTTCGACCGTGGTCGAGAAGAACCTCGACCGCATCACCATCACCGTGGCGATCATCTTCACCTTCACGACCGTGACCTTGGCCCTGCGCGTGCAGTGACCACCGGCGGCGCCGGTGGTAGGGAACGAGCCCCGGCGCCGATGAGCGGGCACCCTCGTCCGCCCCGTGTCCTCGGTCCCACCGCCCCCCGGGCCATCGCCTTGCTGGCCGCGCTAGGCGTGGCGGCCGGTGCCTGTGGCGCCTCGACCGGCGCCTCGGGATCGCCGGCCTCGAGCACCGCGGCCCGGGCCCGCGGCGCGCCCGCCTTGGTCCCCGTCGAGGGCGGCACGGTCACGGTGGCGCTCGACCAGGTGCCCGAGACGCTCAACGACCACACCGTGGCGGGGGACACTCCGGCCGGACGGATGCTGGGCAGCGCGATCTGGGCCCAGGTGTTCAGAGTGGGCCCGGGTCTCACGCCCCAGCTCGACACCAACGTGGTCGACAGCGCCGAGGTCGTGAGCCTCCAGCCGCAGACCGTCGTCTATCAGATCGACCCCCGGGCGGTGTGGTCCGACGGGGTGCCCATCAGCGCCCAGGACTTCGCCTATGCGTGGCAGTCGCAACGCGGCGGTGCCCTGGATGTCGACGGGAGCCCGGATTCGGTGTCCTCCACCCTGGGGTACCGGGACATCGATTCGCTCACCGGCTCCAACGGGGGCAAGACGGTCACGGTGGTGTTCCATACGCCTTTCGCGGACTGGGCGTCGCTCTTCGACGACCTCATGCCCGCCCACATCGCCCAGACGGTGGGGTGGAACCACGGCTTCGATCATTTCGACCCCGCCGTGCTCGTGTCGGGGGGTCCCTGGCAAGTCGTGTCGTGGGTGCCCGGCTCCGACATCGTCCTCGGGCGCAACCCGCGATGGTGGGGAGGCGCCCCCACCCTCGACCGGATCGTGGTGCGGGCCGTCACCGGTGACGCCTCGTTGACGTCGTCGTTGGGATCTGCGCAGGTCCAGGTGGCCTACCCGAGCGGATTCGACCAATCGTTCATGGCCCAGGTCTCGTCTTCGCCCGTACTCGAGTCCGAGGTGGGGTTGGGCACGAGCATGCTCCAGCTCGAGTTCAACGTCCGCCACGTTCCTCTCAACGTGGCGACGGTCCGTCAAGGCATCGCCCACGCCATCGACCGGGCCGGGCTGGTCGAGGGCGTGGGGCAACCCGAGGACCATTCGGTGTGGGAGGACAATCACCACCTTTTCGCCAACGCCCAGTCCGCATACGTCGACGACGCCGCCGGCTTCGAGAAGCAGGACCTGGCCGCGTCGGCCCGTCTGCTCCAACAAAGTGGCTTCGTCGCCGACGCGCACGGGAGTTGGACATCGCATGGCAAGCCGGTCACCTTGAACATGGTGTGGGCGGCGGACGACCCGTGGTCGGCGGCGGTCGGTCCCGTCGTGGTGGCACAGCTCGTGGCGGCCGGGTTCGACGTGGCCGCCACGCCGATGTCGACGACAGAGCTATACGGAACGGCACTGCCATCGGGTGCCTTCGACCTGGCTCTGGTCCCGGTGGACGCGGGCGCATATCCGAGCGCGCTCGGCGACGCCTTCTCGACGGCGCCCGCAGTGACCGGCGGAGCCCAGTCCCAGGACTGGTCGGGCTTCGACGACCCCAAGGTGGACGCCCTCTTCTCCCAGGCCGTGCAGAACCTGGCACCGCCGAGCGCTCAGCAGATCTACCAACAGATCGACCAGGCGTTATGGACGGCCATGCCCACACTGCCGCTGTTCGCCGAGCCCACCATGCTGGTGTGGTCGTCATCGCTGTCGGGAGTCGGTGACGACCCCGGGGGGCTCGGTCCGCTGTGGAACCTACGGCTCTGGGCCCTTCGATCGGGCGCCCCAACGCGGCGCTCCAAGACCGCGGGCACCACCGCCGGGGCGTTGGGACCCTCGCGCTAGAGTGCTCGATGCGCCAGAACGGTGCACACTCGTCGGAGTGGCGGAATAGGCAGACGCGCTAGCTTGAGGGGCTAGTGCCCGCAAGGGCGTAGGGGTTCAAGTCCCCTCTCCGACACGTCCTGTTGTACACGGGTTGGTCCAGCGCTCGCGAGGACCATTCGGAAATCGGGGTCGTAGGTCACTTCGACGCCCAACTCGGCGTACACCTGCGCCTTCAGCACCCGGTCGGCCTTTTCCAGCACGGAGGCGATGTCCCGAAGACTCAGCACTAGGGCCCGAATCTGCGACTTCGTGAGCTGGTCGGCTGGCACCGACTCCCCGAGTTCCCGCTCAGCCCGGCTCTCAGGCCGGTGGCAGAAGGCACGGATGTAGACGAGGCATCCCTTCCGAAGTTGCTTTCGATACTCCATCGTCATGCCGCAGAGATAAGCATTGACAGGCTCGCTGCCATCTCAGCGCACGCGGCCTCAGCCACCGCTCCCGAGGAGATAGGCCGACATCGAGAATACGCCGAGAGGCACTGGGGCAACGGGTCCGGACGTGAAGGAGGGTGGGCCGGAAGCCCACCCTCCTTCGACAGGATACGGTGCAACTTTGTGGCACCCGCGTCGTGCGGGATCCGCGATCAACCAACCGCGATCGTGCTTTGGGTAGAGTCGAAGGTCAGGCTGCTCACCTGTGCGGGCGACGTGCCCGCAATGCAGGCGG
>Ga0116215_1002718_pt1 | contig 10698 bp, 8 predicted proteins | sample Sb_taG_7_FD_89698 | JGI IMG/M metagenome (GOLD analysis project Ga0116215, IMG submission 89698) | Peat soil microbial communities from Weissenstadt, Germany - Sb_50d_2_FS metaG | ecosystem: Environmental > Terrestrial > Soil > Wetlands > Peat | place: Germany: Weissenstadt | collected 2010-09-21 | reverse complement strand
TTGCAGACGAGACCGCCAGGTTGAAATGCCGCAAGGGCACACGCTTGGGCCGCCCGGTGCTGCCGCTGGTGTGCAGGACTAGCGCAATGTCATCCGCTGTGGGCTCGGTCACCGAAACTCCTGTCGGAGCATCAACCAGGTGCACGTTGCCCTGCTCGCTCATTTCCACCGAAACCACTGGGATTTTGCGGTCCGCCGCTGCGCTGCGGGCGAATTCTGCGCCTACGGCGGGGCAAAGCAAAATGCGAGCGTTGGTGTCTATCAGAAAAAAATGAAACTCTTCATAGGGGTACGCTGGGTTCAAAGGGGCGGCTTTTCCCGCAATGGAGGCGGCTAGAAAGCTTACAATCGCAGGCAAGCCGTTCGGCAACACGATCGCAATCGCATCGCCACGGCGAATGCCGGCGGAGGCCAAAGCGTTTGCCATGGCCAGGACCTGCTGGCGGAGCGAATCGTAGGTGACATGGATTCCAAGCTCGGGAACGATCACGGCGGTGTGACTGTCCGCGAAATGTAAAACGTCGAGGAGCGTGTGGACCGACTTCAGAGTCATTGGTTTTCGCCTTTAGCGCTTGGCCTTGGGAGAGGGCCGATCTTGTCTGTTATTCGTGAGACGAGAGGAATGCGGCCGCACTCTTCAGGCCTGGCATCCCGCACGCAGCGAAGAATCTGATCAATTCAAATCGAGTAGCCCTCGGCTTTCAGCGCCTTGCTAAACTCTTTCAGAAAAAACTGTACGTTGTCCTCGGTGGCCAACGGGCCCATAACGCCGATGCGGAACACTTTACCCGCCAGCGGACCGAAACCGCCGGCGACCTCAATGCCCGGATCGTCCAACAGACGTTTTCGAACCTTTGCCTCGTCAACGCCTTTGGGGACGCACACTGTGTTCAGGGTTGCAATTCGGTGCCCTTCGGGAACGTGCATGCGCAGACCCATCGCTTCTATGCCGTTGACAAAAGACCGATGAGAACGGCGATGCCGCTCCCAACGGCTCTCAATTCCTTCCTCCGCAATGACCAGCAACGCCTCGCGTAAAGCATAGAACATGGAAATCGGCGCAGTGTGATGGTAGCGGTGTGACACCGTGGAGTAGTCATGAATCAGCTTGAGGTCGAGATACCAACTGCGTGATGGAGTAGTGCGGCTGCGCAGCCATTCCATCGCCCGTGGCGACATCGCCATCGGAGACAATCCCGGCGGACAGCTCAGGCCTTTTTGCGTGCAACTGTAAGCGATGTCGATACCGGTTCGGTCGAACTCCACCGGCACCCCGCCGAGCGACGTAACACAGTCCACGATCACCAGCGCGCCGATATCGTGAGCGGCGGCACAGATCGCATGGCCCGGCTGCAAAGCTCCGGTTGATGTCTCAGCATGAACATAAGCCACAACCTTGGGCTTCTCGCGACGGACGAACTCTGCTGCCTCATCATCCGTGAAGGTCTCACCCCAAAGCTTCTCAAAGCGTACGACGTTCGCACCGTGGCGCTTGGCCATCTCGGTGAGCCGATCGGAGAAATATCCGTTGGCGAACACCGCGAGCTTGGTCTCGGGTTCGACGAAGTTGGCCACGGCAGCCTCCATGCCCGCGCTGCCTGTGCCTGAAATTACCAGCGTGGCGGCGTCGTGTGTGCCGAAAGCCATTTTCAGCAGTTGCTGAACGTCTCCCATCACCTGGATGAAGTACGGGTCGAGGTGACCGACGATCGGCTTCGACAGCGCTTCATAGACCCGCGGGTGAACCATGCTGGGTCCCGGTCCGAACAGGTAGCGCCGAGGCGGTTGCAAGGGAGGAAACACATTAAGTGCGGGGGCCTGCTGTTCTATGACGCTCATAGACCTCGTTCCTGATCAAGGATATCGTTCGATATCACGTGCCCGTGCAACCTGCACCGTCCAATCACGTTCCACTTAAACGGGCGAGTGGCGTCCCTGCACGATCATCTCCTCGGCGATGCGGCGTGCTTCAGGGAGGGTCGCAGCTGCCTTGGAATCGATCTCGGCCGGCAAGTCACGTTGAATTTTCGCTAATTCTTCATCAAAAATCCGGGTTACCACTGCGGGAGCGTGCTCGACCGGCTTGCCATCGTCGCCCACAACTTTGACCTTGTGCTTCACGCGCTGCGCAATCATCAAGCGGTAGATACGGTCGGTGGCCAGATCCTCCATGTAGCCATCGAGCAGGCTGGCTCCCTTTCCATCGAGCACGCCGTTCCGATAACGAATCACCGTACGCGCGGCCGCTCGCGTTCCTGCAAGAGTTGTCTTGCCAACACCTTTCGGGACTGGCCGCAGATCGGGATGCGAATTCGGCAGCTTGGGCCGCTTTGCAATCTGATTGGGATACGGGAACTGCGCAACTGCGATCTCGTTCTGATCGGGATGGCCGGTCCAGGCGCCATCCATGAGGCAGTTGGCTTCGTTCTTCTTATCTTCCTTGAGGACTTTCAAAGCGCGTTCGTTCAATTCCGCGTCCGTCCGGCTGGGATAGAGCGCGGTCATTCCGCCAATGGCATGAGCTCCGTGCTTGTGGCAAATTTCCGGCATGAGGGTGCGGAAGTTCTGGAAGAATGCCACATCGTGCGGAATGGTATTGCGGTCAGGCAAAATCCAGTTGGGATCCTCGATCATGAAATGAATCAGCGAGGCCATGTAATCCCATCGCCCCAGGTTCAATCCGAGGCAGTGCTCGCGCAGATTGAAAAGAAATTCCTCCATCTGATAAGCCAGTGGGTGCGATTCTACGAGAGCCATGCATTTTATGTAGTCCGGGGGCAAACCCTTGTGTTTGGCAAAAGCCTGGAACAAGTCGCGCCACCAGAAGGCTTCCTCCGCAGATTCGCTCTTGGGGATGTAAACCGAAAAATTGTGGGGCAACCATGCGGGATCGATCTGATACCAGATCAGGGCCAGATCGAAAAGCGAAGCTGACATGATCTCGTTCTTAATGACACCACCCTGGCTGAGGTGCAGCCCACGGGGACGCACCCAAGTCACGGTTTTCGAGCGCTGAACGGTAACTTTCTTCTGTCGCTTCTTGTCGTCGTAACTGAGCTCATACTTGTAGGCGGCGAGGGTGTTCTTGGCCGCCAGCATGATGTTCTCCCAGGCGTTAGCCGTGGAGTCTTCGAGGTCCACCATCACCGCGGGAGATCCGGAGTTCAGTAGTTTCACCGTCAACTCAGCGTCGTCCGCCGGGCCGGTCATCTGGTTGCGTTGATCCGCGCACCAGTCAGGCACCTCGATCCGCCAGTCGGAGGTGGTTGCCTCCGACGCTGGCAAATAGTTTGGCGGATGTCCACGATGCGAGAGTTGCAGCACCTCGGCGCGCTTTGCAGCCAGTTTCTGTTGCCAGGGAGTGAATTGTTTATGAAGCGGCACGAGGAAATCGAAGAATCCCTTAGGGAGATCTTGGTGTGGATTCAAATCCGCGGGTGCGTAATTCATGTACTGCGACGTAGCGTCTTGCGTATGTAGTGCCATGGGATCGATCCTCCAACGTACTCGTCAGCAACCGAGTGGCGAAGCCAATGGCTTCGTGGTTCGGTGCGTGCGGCTTACCCTCTCCGATAAATGCCGAAGCCAGTTTGCGGGATGTCGCCTTATCCAGAAAGAGATTCGAAATGGCGGAGTGCCGCTACTTACCGGATATGGTCGAGCGCGTCATCAACCGCACCCTCCTCTGGCTTGCACTCATGCTTGTCGAAATCAGATTGAAGTTGCAGTTTGGCTTTGTCAGCGTCAGTTATAAATTCCGGCCGCGCCCGAAATGCTAACTTGCAAACATCGCAAAACGCGGTGTTCGGAGTGCTCCCGATGAATCTGACTATTCTGAGCTTCCGGTCTGGCACTACACCATCATTGCAGGGCGTCAATACGGCGTCAACTGTGTTCAGCACTAAAACTATTATGTGTGACGGCGATCACAGCAATGCCCCTTGCCTTCCATTTAGCATGTGGCGGTTTTTACTTGACATCATACGAGAGACCTGAACTGTAGTCAGGGTTTTGCGTGGCGTGAACCGGCTACAGGAGACGGGTTACAAGGCAGGCGATCGGAGACTAAGGATGTTAGTTGCATCTCTTTCGAATTTGAAAAGCGCTTATGTTTTTGATCCCACCAGCGCCGCAAGAAAAAGATTGCTTGACTCACGGTTAAAAAATGTGGTAAACAGGGCCGCCAGCGGATTGGTCCGCTTTTCATACAAGTCATCATTTATGCCAGTCGGTGGTTTAGTGATTTGTCACCCCGAGGCACCCGGCGTGTGAGGGCTCTCCCATGCTTGCTCCGGGCCAGGCAGGTTGTTGGCCAATCATGGTCGGAAAGGAAACACATGCGCTCGCTAACAGCGTTTTTCGTGCTTCTGGTCGTTTTCATGTCGCCAAGTTCGCTCGCCCATGCTCAAGGCACGCAACCCGCGAGTAAGACCGACGGATCGACCTCCGCGGGCGCGACCAAGGAGGAAGTCAACCAGTTGCGTAGCGAGGTCGCCGCGCAACGCAAGACCATTGAGGAATTAAAGGCGATGGTCCAACAATTGGTCGAAGGCAAGGCTCAGCCCGCAGGTGGAAGTTCGGCTGACGTAAAGCCGGTGGCTGAGACCAGCGCGCAACCCGCGAATGGCGCTAGGACCGACGGCGTCCATCTGGTGAACACGGTTTTGGTGCAGCCCGATCCGGAACCGGAAGCGGCCATCATCGATCAGGCGAAACCAGCCGCCGAGCCCAAAAAGGACGCGCCGCTCACGGCGGGATGGAACGGTGAGCACTTCTTCATCAAAAGTCCGGATGGACAGTTCAGTATCAGCCCTTACGGGTACGTGCAGACGGACTATCGCGCCTACCAAGGCGACGGAGCGCCTTCGGATACATTTGTCGTGCGGCGCGCCCGTTTCGGCTTCCAGGGCAATTACGGGTCGCACTTCGACTTCGCGCTGCTGACCGACGCCAATGCTACCAGCGGCGCCATCGTTCGGGACGTCTATCTCAACATCAGAGTGAAACCTGAATTCCAGATCCAGGCTGGTCAGTTCAAGGAACCCTTCGCGCAAGAGACGGGCATCGGCGCCACCAACCTCGATTTCGTGGAACGCGGACTGCAGGCCCTTTTGTATGCCTCGGCGACGTCCGCATACCGCAGTCCGGGATTGACCCTGCATGGAGATATTTCTGGCGGGGTCGTGCAGTACTGGGCAGGCGCGTTCAACGGCAAGGGCGGAGTGACCAACAACACCACCAACGAGCCCGAGTTCGTTGGCAGGCTTCGCTTTTATCCTTGGCGGAAAAGCAAGAACGATTGGTTCAAACAACTGGCCTTCGGCGGATCGATTAGTCACAGCCGCAGCAGGGGGCTGTCTAACGATACGAGCTTTACCGCAACCTTGCCCGATGCCGCTTACACCTTTTTCCCCTCTCTCCATATTAACGGGCCAGTCGAGCGCTACGAGGGCGAATTCACTTACCTCAAGGGCCCCTACGGTGTGCGCGGCGAGTACGTGCAGTTGCAACAGCAGCGCTACGCCGTAGGCGCAGAGACGGTTGGCGGTCTGGGGTTTCTCACCATCCCCGGAGTCGGGGCGAAGGCGTGGAACGCGAGCACAACCTATCTGCTGACCAAAGAGAAGCGGCCGGAAAACGGTACCCCACGCGTGAAGAGCCCGCTGTTTGGCCCCGATACTCCGGGCGGCAAAGGACGGGGTTGGGGAGCCTGGGAACTGGCGCTTCGCTACTCCGGCATTCAGGCGAACGCGCCGGCCGCCAATTTCTTGAACTTCTACACCCCGGGCTTCGTCCCCCAGTATGACTTTCACACGGACGAAATCACGGCCGGCATCAACTGGTACCCGAATTACTGGGTCAAGTACCAAGTGAACGTTTCCATCGATCAGCTGCACCAGCCCAGCACTACCGGGCAGTTGCCGCAGAATTTCTATGTGGTGCTGCAACGGCTGCAGTTCAGATTTTAAGAGGTCAACTCAATTATGAGTCGCGGATATACCGCTCAACACGTTTTGCCAGACGCCGGGCTAACGGCAGCCTTGATCGTCAAGGGAAAATTGCAGGAGGAGATTCGATGAGATCCAGGATTCTACTGACTATTCTTCTCACCGCGTTGTTTGTGATCGCGAGCGGCTGCGGGAACGTGAAGAACTGCCCCGTGTGCGGCACGACGAAGGCCGACGGTTACGCCGACATCATTAACATCACCGTGCCGGAGCACAATGCCACGGGCGAGCCCGGTGGTCCGTTCAACTCGTTCGACATCAGTTGGACCAACAGCGCCACGCACCGAGATTATGTCTCGGATCGCATTGGACTGGCGGTCGTGGTAGTGGATACCGTCAACAACATCGCGATTAACGCCATTCAGGGCAGCAATGCCGTGACCGATGCAGGAAATGCGGCCAGTCCGTGCGATCCCAGCATACCTCCCCAGGTCGACGTGGTTGGAAACTTTACCCGCTTCGGATGCCGGAACGCTCCCTTTCACCTCATTTCGGGATTTGGCGCGAACGGCAATTTCGGCGGATTCCCCGGCGCACAGTGCTGCGCTTCGCGTGCCAACGGCGTGAATCCCATGTCAGGACCGGACGGCGAGGAAGTTACTCCAGACGGCAAAACCTTGTTCACTGCTGTCGGCAACGCGAGTGTAGCGGTCTTTGATTTGACGGCGACACCGCCAACTGTGCTCGCAACGATACCAACGGGCACATCTGCAGACTACGACGGACCGCTGGGCATAGCTCCCTGTGTGGCCTCCTGGAACGGCGAAGCCGGTTCGGCCGCCACTTGCGGAGACGACCGCGCTGATGAAATGGCGTACGATCCGACTCACCAGGTTCTTGCAGTCATTAACGGCGACCCGGGATTGCCATTTGTCACATTCATCGACATGTCAGGCGTCGTCGCCAGAACGAGTCACTGTTTGCCGGTAGTCCCGGCGCTTGCTTACGGCCCATACGAATTAGGCTTCGTTCCCGGCACCTACAACACTCCCGCGATGACCTATCCCTTCCAAGGGTCCGGCACTGCGATTCCCCAACCATCACCGATATTGGACCCGGGAGTAGCGGGCACTTCGTTTAATCCTCCGAGCTGCATTATTGGACAGATTTACTACGACGGCGCAGGCGGCAAGGCCTCAGGCGGAGTAGGACTCAGTACCACCGTTCCAGTCGACACCGTTGGAGCAACGTTCCCCTGCCCCGATCCCTCCAACCCGCACGTCTTCAGTGGTGTTTCGGGAGGAGCGGCCAATGCCGCGTTAGGGCTTCCGGGCCTCGCAGGAGTAACGCCCACCGGTACCACATACACAATTCCCTGCCACCACGGGCCGATCATCGATCAAACCCTGGGGACTTTCTGTAGCCAGACCGCCCCGGGAAGCAATTGTGCTGGCGCTATAGCGCCGGCCGGGTTGGGTGGCATGGTTTGGAATCCCAACACCGGTCACCTGCTGCAGACGAATGAGAATTGCATTGGTATAACGAACATCGGCTGCGTCGATGAAATCGATCCCCGGCTGGGAAACCCGAATGGGCCGGTAGTGGTCAACAGCTTCGTGTTGCAGAATTGCATGCCCACCAGCGTCGTTCAAGGGCCAGGCAATAACTTCCTCGTGGGATGCGCAGACCACGACGGCGAAGCTTTCCCGCCCAACCTGTTCGTCATCGATGGCACCTCGGGCAAGATCATCACTGAAATCACCACCGTTGGCGGCGTGGACGAAACCTGGTACAACCCGGGCGACAATAAGTACTACGTGGCAGCGAGAGACATGCCCAATGGCCCCGTGATGGGCGTCATTGACGCTGCAACCAACACTTGGCTGCAAAATGTCGCAACCAATTCAAACTCGCATAGCATCGCGGTGGATTCCAGTAATAATCACGCGTTCGTGCCCTTGCAGGCCGGTGGAATATGTACTTCGCAGAGCAGCAACGGTTGTATCGGCGTCTACGCTCAACAGTGAGGAAGTGAGAACGAATTGCCGAGCCCGGACTGATCGACGGGAATCATCCGGGCCTCGGCGGGCAGCGAGTTTAGACCGGGGAATACTTGGACGCGTGCTATAGTTTGAGCCGTGCCCTCGTGGGCCAGACACAGGTGAAGTGATATGAAGACCTTTCGCGGAGCGGTTGTTCCCGTTTGTACAGTGGCTCTGTTCTCGCTTCTGGTCGCTCTGGCACCCGCAAAAGACGAGCCTCCCAAGAAGCCCACCGATGTGCCTGCAACAGTGATTGCGCACCTGCCACTTCCCCAAGCCACGGGAAATCAGATGCTGCTGCAGAAGGAGGAAGGGAAGCAGTATTTATACGTGCAGCAGGCTTCCAAGCAAGGCTTCATGATTGTGGACGTCAGCAAACCGGAAAAGCCGAATCTGCTGAAGCGAACGGCAGAGCCCAATGCAACCACGGCGGGGAATATGGAGATGGTCAGTCCCGATGTGGCCATCGCAGAGTCACCGGAAAAGAAGCCAGGCACTCTCACCAGCAGCAACCATCCGACCCAGACGGTCCGCATTCTGGACTTAAGCGATCCCCGAAACCCGAAGACGCTTCAGGAGTTCAACGGAGTGACCAGTCTTCTTCCCGACGGCGGGCACGGCCTGATCTATCTCACCAACAACGAGGGTTTGTGGATCCTACGCTACAACCGGCCCGCCCTGCTGGAGCCCGCCAAAAAGAAACGTCCCTGCGATTCCAATTCGGACCTCATGGCCATGCCCCCGGATTGCGACTAGTGGCGCGATTCGGTAGCAGAATCCCGAAGAACCGGCCCTACGCCTATCGAGCATCCATCAGTTCGCCGAGCACCGCTTGGAGATGGTTTTGATGGCCGTCACCCGGATGGTTACCGGGCTGGCGGAACCGGTTCGCGCCAGGAAGTCGGAACTGGTGCTCATCGAGGGCGTTTCTGTTCCAGTCACTTCCACTTCCTGACCGAGGTAAGGGCCTAGCCGTAGCTTGCGGCTGCGCTCAAGCTCATAGCTGTTGCCCACGTCCGGCTGGGTCAGGATGTAATCGGTGTTCTGTTTGCCAAGACAACCTCTGGCCGTGATCTCGTCCTTGGCCTTTTTCGAATGGTGCTGATCCGCGCTATCCGACTGAGTCGAACTCGTTGTTTGTGGCATAGCTGAGAGGCCTAGGCACAGCACAGCCAGCAAGATGATCGTTTTTGCCATACTTCCCCCACTACGTACCTACGAGTATACAAGTTCGGATGCCGTCGCTGCTTGAAATGTCAGCCGGGTTACGGAAAAAATCGGCCTACTTGACGTGAGTTTCCTGATAGTGCAGTTCCTTCCATTGCCCGGCGCGCTTCACCCAGAGTTCAGTGATATAGACCCTTGAATAGCGCACCACGGATTTAGGCGGGAACTGCATTGTGACTTCGTAGATCACGAAGGCGGCGTCTGAACCCAGCGGAATCAGCTTGTACCCCCACAACGTGTAGTTGTAAACATTCCCATTCGCCATTTCGTTTAAAGCCTGAATCTTAGTCCGCTCGCCTTGGCCGTCGACTTCAACTCCCTGATAGTCGTCGGCTAACAATTCCGCGTACGCCTTCTTGTCTTTGTTCTTCAGCGCTTCCCATTCGGCTTTGACTTTTGCTTCGAAAATATCCTTCAGACCCGAGTCGGCAGAGACGCTGCCAAATTGCAGGCCTTCTACGGACTTAGGCGGCGCTGTGGGTTGTTGCGCCCAAGCCAGAACCGTCAGTCCCGCAAGCCAAGCGAAGACGAAGCAATTTCGCATGATTCCTCCAAAAGTGAAACGCAGGGAATCTTATCAGGTTCCCTGCGCGAGGTTCCGGGCGAAAAAGCGTTATTGCAAGTTTTTGATTTTCTTTCGCACGGCTGCGAGCAACGGCGAGGGCAAGTCGGCATAGCCTTCCTGGACTGCAAACTGCTGGCCATCCCGGTATATCCAATCCAAAAAATTGCCCAACGCGGACGCCCGAGCGGAATCGGAGGATTTGCTTCCCAGGTAAATCCAAGTGAAACTGGTGAGGGGAAAAGAATCAGCTCCGGAGGCGTTGGTCAGCGACGCGGAGAAGCTATTCCAGTGCGGCGCTTCTACCGCCTTGCACGCCGCGGTAAGACTCTCGGTGGAAGCTCTAACAAACTTACCGGCGGGATTCAGCACCGCAACCTGGGAAATACCGCCCTTCACCGCATATTGATACTCGACGTAGCCAATGGAGCCGGGGCTGCTTTTCACCTTATCTGCCATATCAGCACTGCGTTCCGCCGGCGTGCCCACCGGCCACTTGGGTGAAGGAGTGACGCCAACTTGGGCACGAAACTTGGAACTCACCTTGGAGAGAAAGTCGGTCAAGACGTAGTTGGATCCTTTTCCAGCCGGGCGGTTGATCACCTGGATGGGAAGATCGGGCAAGGTGATTTCTGGATTGAGCTTCGCGATCGGAGGCGCGTTCCACGTCTTAACATCGCCGAGGAAAATCTCGGCCAACACTTCCCCCGAAAGCCGAAGTTCTTGGTGGACACCGGGAAGGTTGTAGATGGGAGCGATCCCAATGAGCACGACCGGCAGTTCGATCAAACTGGCCTCTTTCCGCTCCTTGTCCGTAAGCTGAGCTTCCCCGGCGCCAAAATCGCCTGAGCCGTGAGAGATCTGCTTGATCCCTTCGCTGGTGCCCGCCGGAAGGTATTTCATCTGAAGGTGGGGGCTG
>Ga0116215_1002717_pt1 | contig 10703 bp, 6 predicted proteins | sample Sb_taG_7_FD_89698 | JGI IMG/M metagenome (GOLD analysis project Ga0116215, IMG submission 89698) | Peat soil microbial communities from Weissenstadt, Germany - Sb_50d_2_FS metaG | ecosystem: Environmental > Terrestrial > Soil > Wetlands > Peat | place: Germany: Weissenstadt | collected 2010-09-21 | reverse complement strand
GCCAATAATGACGACGTTAGCCTTCCCCATAAATCAAATATCGCGGAAAGTCTCGCACTTGGAGGAAAAATACAGCGTCAAGCGTTCGCCGTCTGCACGCCGACGCAGAAAGAAAGCGCTGTCATCCTGAACGAAGTGAAGGATCTGCATTTGCATTTGCCGTTGCTTTTCTTTTCGTAGGGGCGGGGCTTGCTCCGCCCGCGTTCGCACCATGCAATGCGCAACCATTGGCTTCGCCCGCCCCTGACGATTCTCTCCGTCGCCTAATAATCCCCGCCCATCGCATCAAAGTATCCGGCGCAAGGCACCAGCTGCGCTCCAGTCCCATCGTGCACCGCGTAATGATGCTGGCTTCCATCGGGTCTGATACCCCAAAGCGAAGCCCCGCCATGCTCCCCATCCTTATTCAACGCATAAAACAACAAATGAAATTTCTTCAGCCGCGCCTTATCAATCGCATAATTCCGCACCACGCGATCCAGGGCCTCAAGGCAAGCATCCTTCGGCGATTTCCCACGCCGCATCGCCTCCACAATCGTATGCCCGCCCGAAATCTTGATATTCTCCTCGCCGCGCCCCGTCGAACCGCCTCCTCCAACATCACCATCCACAAAAAGCCCAGCCCCAATCACCGGCGAATCTCCCACGCGTCCAGGAATTTTCCACGCCATTCCCGAAGTCGTGGTAGTCCCCGAAATTTCGCCCTTGGCATTCACCGCCAAACAATTGATTGTTCCGGTAGGCGGATGGGCCACAACTTCCTCTATATGCGCCGCCCAAGCCTGCCGCTCCGGCGTATCCAATAGCTCCGCCATCTTCTCTTTCCACTCCGGGCTATCCAATCCGGGCCGCCAATTTTCCGAGGCCGCAGCCTTCCAAGCCAACCACGCCAGCCGCGATCGGTCCGTCAGCAAATTCATCGTCGGAAATCCCTCGGCAGCAGCAAATCGCAGCGCCCCTTCGCCCACGATGAACACATGATTGGTCTTTTCCATCACCGCCTTCGCCACCAAGGAAGGATTCTTCACCTTCTGTAAAGAAGCCACCGCCCCAGCCCGCCGCGTCGGCCCATGCATCACGCTGGCGTCCAGCTCCACCACGCCTTCCTCATTCGGCAATCCGCCATAGCCCACGGAATCATCCTCAGGATCGTCCTCAACTTTCGTCACCACCGCCAACGCCGCATCCAGCGTATCGCCGCCAGCCTTAAGCACCGCCATTCCGTCGTCCAGATGCTTCACTCCATTCGCCGCAGAAATAATGATCGGCCGCGCCTTCGCCGCAACACTTTGAACAGCCGCATCTCCCACGCCAGGCGCCGCCCCAAACAATCTCCGCCCACTCGCGGCCAATCCGCCGATCGCACTAGCCACAACGAATTTTCGCCGCGTCCAATCATTCATCATCGCCTCCACACAAAACATCGCACGCGGCGCAGCATAAATCGCGCCGCGCAACTCAGCAAGAGCAGATTCGCCTTGATTGATTTATCTTCCGACCGTAGAAGAATTACTTTTTCGGAGAGCCCGCCGTCGGCCCCGAACCCGCGGGCACCGGAGTCACCGCCGCCGCATCCCCAGCCGGCGCCGCCACAACCGCCCCGGCTCCCGGCCGCCCTTGCAGCATCTCAATCACCGCCTGATACAAGCGGGTCCGCAAATCATGCCGCTCGCTAGCCCGCGTAATATATCGCACCGTAATTTCAATCCCAGAACTCGTCGGCCGCACGCTTACCGCAGGCTCCGCCGAAAATGCCTGCAACCCTCGCGAGGAAGTAACCCGCTTCCATTCTTCCTCGGCAACCCGCGCATTCGCCGAAGTCTCCGCCGCCACCATTTTCTGGATCGCCTGCGCAATCGGCGCCGGATCTTCGCTTGAAGCAATAAAAACCTGCAACTCATCCCACAACCACTGCCCCGAAGTAGAAAAATTAAAATAGTGCCCCTCGACCGCATAACTATTCACAAAAGAAACGCGCCGCCCGGTCGGGTGCCCCGCATCAGTCCAATTCCCAGTCTCGAGCAACACGGTATGCAACAATCCAATCTCGACGACCTCGCCTCCCACTCCCTCAATCTCCACCCAATCGCCAAGCTGAATTCCATTCTTCCCCATCAACACAAACCAACCCAAAAATCCGACGATGAAATCTTTCAGCACCACAGTCAATCCCGCGCCGGCCAGCGCCAGAACCGTGGCAAGCTGCGTAGGCAGCCCAAACACAATCAACAAAATCACCAACAGCGCCGCAGCCTGCACTCCGATCTGCACCACTGTGCTGATCGTCCGCAATCGCCGCCGCTCCACCGGAAGCTGCGAGAAATACCGGCTCACGTACGAATCCCCGATCACCGTCAGCACGCCGATGATCAAGATGATGACCACCGATACCAGCACTTCGTGCAGCGCCGTCCGCTCGCGCACTTCCACGAGCTGAGTCCATTTTCCGTAAGTCCCATCCAGATCTTTCGCGGCCTGAATCCGCCGATCGATCTGCGCGATCGCTTTCTGATCGTCGGCCAGCTGCGCCAGCGTCGTCATTGCCGCGGAGGTGTCTCCCTGATCCTGCGCCGGCGCCGTCCGCAGTTCTGGTTTTTTTGCAGTCTCGCTCGCTAGTTGAGCTTCGAGTGTGTCGTGGCTCTTCGCGAGATCTTGTTCCAGACGCACCACGTCCTGCTGCACCGCCTCGATTTGCCGCCGCTTCGAATGCAATCTCCACCACGCGCGCGTTTCCGCCACCAGATTGAGCGAATTGGTTTCACTGCCGGACATCGCGGCCGCGGCCCCGGCTTTGTCGAGCGCGTCCTTCGTATCCTTCGTCGAAGCGTCGTGCTGATCCTTCATGTGCTGCAGCAGCGATTGCTTGTCGCCGCCTGCGTTTACCAGTTCCTGCTTGGCGCTGGCGAGATCGTCGTCGTCGAGTTCGAGCTGCCCCTGCAGCAGATCGAGCTGCTCCTGGAGTTTGTCCTGCGCGTCGCCTTTAGCGGCAGCCGTGGCTTTCGTCAGCTTTTCGTTCTCGTCTTCCTCGACGTCAATCCGCGATTGCAGCGCATCAATGCGCGCGTTGAGTTTTTTGATCGCTGGTGTCGGCGTAGGCGGATGCTTGATGGCGGTCTGCAGTGCGCCATCGAACGCCAGGTCTACTTCCTGATCCGCGACGCGCAGCGCCTGCTGCACCAGCGCCAGCTCTTCCGGCGTATTCGCCAGCGGCGCAAGCTTTTGCGCGTTTTGCAGCGGCTTCTGATCGACGAGCGCCGCAGCAGCCAGTTCCGCCTTCGTCGCCGCATCTTCCGGCGGAGCGGCGGGCGAGCGCCAGTCGCTCGTCCAGAAAACGCCCACAGCTGCCGCGATCAGTACGATCAGCAGCGCCGCCAGCGCGATCTGTGTCCCTTTTCCCATCGTGCCTTCAGTATCCCCGGAAAATTCTAATTGCTGCGTTAGTGCATCGCCGCAATCTCAAGCAGAACAATCTGACCGGTCCAAGCGTTGCATTGGAAACCGCCGAAAATCGGCGAGGGCGAGAACCAAATTCTAGCACAAGCCGAAGGTTTGGTAGCGCCGGCGTCCCCGCCGGCATCCGGCGACCTAAGAATCTGCCATAGGCAACCGTCACGCGCGGATCACAAAACCGGAATTAGTTTCGCGCTGAGTCCGCTCACAGTCGCTGCACTCGCCGACATTCGCGCTCGCAAGATGCCGGCGGGGACGCCAGCGCTACTTACGGCTTGAATCCCACACTCTTCCACAATTCCGCGCAATCGTACGCCACGCCACCCGTGATCACCGTCTTCACATTCCGGATGTTGTGAATATTTTCGAGCGGATTGCCATCCACAAGAATCAAATCCGCGCGTTTCCCCGCTTCAATCGTCCCCAGTTCGCCATCGACCTTCATCACCCGCGCCGGAACAATCGTCGCCGCTTGAATCGCCTCCATCGGTGTGAATCCCGCTTCCACGTAAAGCTCCATCTCGCGATACAGGCTGTACCCCGGCACCGACTGATCCGTCCCCGCAACAATCGGAATCCCCGCCTTGTGCAGCGCCCCTACAATCGCCACATACTTCGAAAATGTCTTTCGAATAGTCTCGCGATACTCCGGCGGAACTCCTCCGCCGGCAAACTGCACCGCAAGCTCCGGCGCAACTTTTGCAACTCCCGGCTCGAGGCTCGCCAGCGTTATATCCGGTCCCACGATGAATCCTTCGAACACCACAAGCGTCGGATCGATCACCGTTCCATGCGATTTCAGAAATGCAATCGCGTGCTGCGCTTCGGGCGAGTTCAAATCGATATTCCCCACGGCCTCTAGGCGATCGACTCGCTTCGCGTCCGCCGGCAACTTTTTGATCATGATATTCGCGACATACTGCACATGATTGATCTGATCCATCCCCGCTTCTACGCCCTGATATGCGTCTACGCCCTCGGGGATGTGGCCCGTCACCGTCATTCCCAGGCGATGCGCCTCGGCGGTGATCGCAGAGATGCTCGCCAATTTCACCGAGCTGTAAATCTTGATCTGCTGAAATCCGAGATCGTGGTAGCGGTCCACCCATTCCTTGGCTTGCTCCGCATTGTTCACGCGCTCGACGCCCAGCGCCAGCGGCCCATCGCCGTCCACGACCCCTGCCGCCAGAATGCGCGGGCCCAGACCGCGGCCGTTGGCAATCGCATCGCGCACCGCGGTGATGAATTCCAGTTCATTGCCGACATCGCGCACCGTCGTCGCGCCCGCCGCCAGATAAATCGGCCCCCATTCCACCTGCTCGAAATGCGCATGCATGTCCCACAGGCCGGGAAGAATTGTTTTCCCGGCGGCATCAATAATCTTCGCTCGCTTCGGAAATTTGACTTGCGCGCGCGGGCCGGCCGCAATGATTTTCCCGTTCTCGATCACGACTGTCGCATTCGCGAGCGGCGGCTTTCCCGTGCCGTCAATCAACGTTCCATTCACCACCGCGATCAAATCGCCGCGCACTCCGGAAATTCCCTTAGCCATTTCCGCGAGCGCCGCCATCTCGCCGGCTCCGGCTCGCGCCACAAACGTTCCGAGCGCCGGTTCGTAGCCCTCGCGAATGGCTTCGAAGTGATCGAACTCCGCATCCACGCTGATTTCGGCGATGAGTTGCAGCTTGGCATCGAACCAAAGCGTCTCGCGTCCCCAGATCACGCCTTCAATCGTGATGCGCTGAAGCTGCTCGGTCTTATCGCCAATCTTGATCTCATCACTTCCGCGCGCCTCGATCTTCACTTCGCCGGTTGGGAACGTCCTCAGTTTCGCGGGCGATCCATGCGCCTTCCAGTACTGCACCAGAAGCATCTGCATCGTCGCGGGCGCATATCCGGCGATGGTGAAGAATTTCTCGGGGCGCGCCTCCTCTCGCCACGCTTTGCCCTCGCGCACACGAATTTTCTCGGTGCCGGCCTCGACTCCCTCGTCGATCGACGCTGTTCGCGCATTTCGCCCGCTGATCTCGAATTCCGTGGGAGTCAAATCATTCTGGGACGTGAAGTGGGCTTGTAGCGGCACTGGTGACCCGCGATCCGTAAATTCGAAGCTGATCGAGAAATTCCGGCCGCCCGCCGCCGCGGTCTCCACATAAGTTTCCTCACCGATCGCCTGCTCGAATTTGTGCAAACGGAACTTCGCCGTATTCTCAGCACCCGCGTCCTGCGGCGAGGCGTGCGAGCCCGCCCCACGCCACGCCCGCGAACCCGGCTCCGCTCCCAACGGCCGCGCCGTCGGCCCCACCAGCCAGCACAAAGCGATCGCCAGCAAAATCCAAACATTTCGTCGCACCGATGCTCTCAATTTATTTTCCCCTCGATCCAATTTTCCCAAGCCACGCTGCACCGCAAGCTCGCCCGCCAGAATATGCCAATTTGCGCACCGCCAAACGTCTTTTCATTGCCAACGCAATTTATCTCCGCGCAGGCACGACCTCGCCGCGATGCCGTCAAGATAGAGGGTTTTGGTGGCAGCCCCCGCATTCATGCGGGGGAGGAGCGCTTCAGCGCTCCGAAAAAGCGCTCTCTTTAACGATGCGCTTTAGCGCTGGGCCTTTTAGGCAACCCACCTGCAACCACGTTCCATTGCGTCCTCCTTCGAGATCAAAACACAACCAGCCGGAAGCCGCAGTTGCTCCGCAACCCCGCGAAAGCCTTGATTTCGCTGCAACGGCGCGTCAGTATGTGTCGCCCTGTCACGCAAACTATTTTCGCGGAGCCATCTTAAGAAATGAATCGCGTCGTAATCACCATTGCAGCAATCCTTGCCGGATTTTGCATCCCGAACTTCGCCGCACCATCCAGAAGCGCAGCTTCCTCGCGGATCAGGAACGTCGTAGCTCAAAATCCTGCGCCCGCCGCCGAGACTGCCTACACCATGAAGATTCAATTCGGCGTGCGCATCAAAATGCGCGACGGCGTCGAGCTTTCCGCCGACGTCTATCGCCCCGATTCTCCCGGAAAATTCCCCGCCATCGTTCGACGAACGCCGTACGTCAAGGCCGGCGGCGGCGCGCGTGCCATCGATCGCATGCGCAAATACGTCTCGCGGGGTTACGTCTTCGTTTACGAGGACGTACGTGGCCGCGGCGATTCCGACGGCACCTTCGTTCCCTATCGCGCCGATGGACAGGACGGCTACGACACCATCGAATGGTGCGCCGCGCAACCGTGGTCTGACGGAAAAGTCGGAACGTACGGCGGTTCCTATGAAGGCGCGAATCAGTGGCTCACTGCCGTGCAGCAGCCGCCGCATCTCACCACCATGATCGCGCTCGTTTCGCCCTCCGATCCCTTCGTCGAATCGCCCACGGGAATTCCGATTCCGCAGGACATCAGCTGGTATTTTTTCACTGCAGGCCACGTGCTGCAGAATATCGATGCCGTTGACTGGAATCGCGTCTACGAGCATCTGCCGCTCGTTGAGCTCGACGAAGTGGCGGGCCGCCGCGATCAAAATTGGAAAGATCTTTTCGATCACCCCACGCTCGACGCCTGGTGGGAGCCGCTGCGCTATCAGAATAAATTCGAGCGCGTCCGCGTTCCCGTGCTGCACATTTCCGGCTGGTATGACGACGAGCAAGTCGGCACGCCGCTGAATTACATCGGCATGACCACCAAGGGCGCGACGCCGGAAATTCGCAAGAATCAAAAGCTGCTGATGGGCGCGTGGCCGCACGCCGTCAATTCCACGAGCAAGCTCGGCGATGTGGATTTCGGCGCGGCCGACGTCATCGATCTCGATGCTTACATGCTGCGCTGGTACGACTACTGGCTGAAGGGCAAGGACACCGGAATCATGGCCGAGCCGCCGGTGCGGATTTTCGTGATGGGCTCGAACGAGTGGACCAACGAGAGCGAATGGCCGATGGCGCGCACGCAGTGGACGACTTTTTACGTTCACAGCGCGGGCCGCGCCAACACGCTTTCCGGCGACGGCGCGCTTTCGACCACCGAGCCCGCGGCCGAGCCGCCCGATGGCTATCGCTACGATCCCAAAAACCCGACTCCTTTCATCACCGCGCCTTCGTTCGCGCAAATCGGCGGGCCGGATGATTACCGCTCGGTCGAGGCGCGCGACGATGTGCTCGTTTATTCCAGCGAGCCGATGAAGAGCGACACAGAAGTTTGCGGCCCGATTCGCGCCGAGCTTTACGCCTCCTCGAACGCGCCGGATACCGACTTCATGGTGAAGCTGATTGATGTCTGGACCGACGGCTATGCCGAGCGCTTGAGCGACGGCATGGTGCGCGCGCGCTATCGCGACGGCATGGAATCGGCCTCGCCCATCGAGCCGGGGAAAATCTATCGCTACTCGGTGGACGTCTGGAACACGTGCGAGATGTTCAAGGTCGGGCATCGCATCCGCGTGGAGATTGCCTCGAGCGGCGTGCCGAAATTTGATCGCAACCCGAACACCGGCGAGCCGCTGGGCAAGACGACGCGCATGCAATCCGCCGATCAGAAAATCTTTCACGACCGCGAGCATCCGACGCATCTGATTTTGCCGATTGTTCCGCCGCGTCCGGCTGCCGCGAAATAATTTCGATCGCTTCCGAAGAAGGGGACGAACCGTGCGCCGACTGATTTTGATTTCTGCTGCGATCCTGCTCTCGACTTTCATCGCCGCTTCTCAAGAACAGCAACAACCTGCACCGCAAGAGGCGCCGCAACAGCAGGCGCCGGCGCAGAAGCCGGGAACAGCGCGGCCGAAGATCGGCGTGCACGTGGTGGGAAAGGCTACGATTGCTCCCAAGAAAGCTGAAGATCCGCTGCTCGCGCCGAAGATTGATCCCGATTCGCCGGAAGCGAAAGCGGTCGCGGCCATGTTTAGCGTTCACGAATTTTCGCAAACAGCGATTTCGCCCGACGGCAAGCAGGTCGCGTGGGTCGAATCGCTGACGGAAAAGAATGGAGCGCCGTCGCCGAATTCCGCGATCTATGTTGCGGACGTGAAGGATCCGAAGGCCGCGCGGCAGATCACGGCGGGCGCCGCCGGCACGGCGCATGCGGAGAGCGATGTCGCGTGGTCGCCCGATAGCAAGCGGATTGCATTTCTTTCGGACGCTGCGAAAGCCGGGCAGTCGCAGCTCTATGTTGCCAGCGCGGCGGGCGGCGCGGCGCGGCGTTTGACGCAGCTCAAGGGATTTCTCGCTGCGCCGGGCTGGTCGCCCGACGGAAAAACGATTGCGCTGCTTTTCACCGAGAACGCCACGCGCGCTGCGGGACCGCTCGTTGCCGAAACGCCGGATGAAGGCGTGGTCGGCCAGGAAATTCACGAGCAGCGCCTGACTCTGGTGGACGCGGCGAAGGGAACGGTGCGGCAGATTTCGCCCGCCGACATGTATGTTTACGAATTCGACTGGTCGCCGGACGGCACGCGATTCATCACCACTGCCGCGCACGGCAATGGCGATGACAACTGGTATGTCGCGGGGCTTTACACCGTGGATTTGGTGACGGGCGAGACCAAATTGTTTTATCAGCCGAAGATGCAGATTGCCGTGCCGCACTGGTCGCCGGGCGGCGAGACGATTGCGTTTATCGGCGGATTGATGAGCGATGAGATTTCCGTGGGCGGCGATGTTTATCTTATGCCCGCGGCCGGCGGCGAGCCGCGCGATATGACGCCGAACATCAATGCGACGCCGAGCTCGCTTGCGTGGATCAATGGCGGGCGGCAAATTTTGATTACCGTTTACGTGGACGGGCGGACCGGCGTGGCGCTGCTCGATCTGACAGCGCAGACGATCAGCGTGGTCTGGACTGACGTCGAGACGATTTCTTCGGGTTGGTTCGGCGCGGGCATGTCGGTGGCGAATGACGGCGTGACGACCGCGGTGATTCGCCAATCGTTCGTGCGCCCGCCGGAAGTTTGGGCCGGCGCGATTGGCGATTGGAAGCCGATCACTTCGCGCAATGCGGGGCTCGATCCGGCATGGGGCCCGGCGCAGAGCATTCATTGGACCAGCGACAATTTCAAAGTGCAGGGTTGGCTGCACTATCCGCTGGATGTGGATACTTCGCTGAAGCATCCGCTGGTTGTTGCGGTGCATGGCGGGCCGGCGGCGATGGTTTCGCCAGTGTGGCCAGTGCAGTGGAATTATGAAATTGCGCTTGCGGCGGCGGGATTTTTTGTGCTGGAGCCGAATCCGCGCGGAAGTTATGGCTCGGGCGAGGAATTCACGCGCGCGAACGTGAAGGATTTCGGCTATGGCGATTTTCGCGACATCCTCGCGGGCGTCACGGAATCGCTCGCGGCGGCGCCGATTGACAACAACCGCGTGGGGATCACCGGCTGGAGCTACGGCGGCTACATGACCATGTGGGCCGTGACGCAGACGGACCGGTTCCGCGCGGCGGTGGCGGGCGCGGGGGTCTCGAATCTTCAGAGCTACTACGGCGAGAATTCGATTGACCAGTGGATGATTCCGTATTTTGGCGCGCCGGTTTACGACGATCCCGCGGTGTATGCGAAGAGCTCGCCGATTACTTTTATCAAGAAGGCCAAGACGCCGACTTTGATTGTCGTTGGCGATCGCGACGGGGAATGCCCGCCGCCGCAATCGTATGAGTTCTGGCATGCGTTGCAGGCGAATCATGCGCCGACGCAATTTGTCATCTATCCGAATGAGGGGCATTTGTTCATCAATCCGGAGCACAATCGCGACGTGGTCGCGCGGGCGGTGGCTTGGTTCAAGCATTATTTGTGAGGGAGGCCATGCGCTGCGGCGACCTGATCGTGTGCTCGAAAAACGTGCGATTTCACGCGATTAGAAATCGGCTCCGTTCTTTGTTTTCTTGAAGTTGCGGCGATTTCTAATCGTGGCGCACGCGATTAGAAATCGATGTTTGGGGGACTTTCGAGTTCACCTCGTTTCTTTCCATTCCGGTGTGCCGGGGAGCGAAACGCGTCATGAAAATGGCGTGATTTGTCTCGATTAGAAGGTGGTCCCATCGTTTTTTTCCTTCGGCTTACGGACGTTTCTAATGGTTTGGTGTCTCGATTAGAAATTGATGTGCGGGAGGATCGGGGATTCAGGGCTGAGGGGTTTTGGCGGTTCGCGTTAGTGAGAGGCTTAGCGGCCGAAAAGCTAACGGCCTCACCTTTGAAAAGGTGAGCTACATTTGAATCCAACATCTCACAACGCTCCTGTTCATCATTTTGCGCGAGCTCGCGGCGGGCTCAAGCT
>Ga0116215_1002715_pt1 | contig 10707 bp, 7 predicted proteins | sample Sb_taG_7_FD_89698 | JGI IMG/M metagenome (GOLD analysis project Ga0116215, IMG submission 89698) | Peat soil microbial communities from Weissenstadt, Germany - Sb_50d_2_FS metaG | ecosystem: Environmental > Terrestrial > Soil > Wetlands > Peat | place: Germany: Weissenstadt | collected 2010-09-21 | reverse complement strand
TGAGCCATTCCACAACATCATGATCAACCCGGATGGTCAGACGGTCTTTGGGTTCCGGCATGGTGAGCTTGGCGGTCTTCCAGAACGACCTATCCAGCTTAGGAATATCGGAGTCGTCGATGTCCGCATCCCGCATCTCACGCAAGCGTTTGAAGTCAGTCTTCCCCTTGGTCCGCGCCCTTGAGGTGGTCCGCGTAATCTTGCCTTTCATTGCGATGTGCCCTCCTTGCTGAAATAATCCGCCGCCGTTTGCCGCGCATGACGTAGACCACTACGATTTCAATGTTTTCCACCGAGCCGATGGCGACTGTGCGGTCTTCCCCTCGACGACTGTCCACTCTCTCGAACACTGGACCGTCAAAAACACCTTTGGCATCCAGAAAATCGACGTGGTGTTTCGCGAGGTTCGCCTGCCTCTTGCTCTCATCCCACTCGAACAGCATCTCTGCGCCTTAGTGGATTGATGTCTTCTTATATGCACATAATGTACATACGTTCTAATCGGTTGTCAAGCCCTTTTTGCGGGTCGCTCACGCCATCCGCTGGCAGGAGTGCGTTTTCACGATCAGCCAGACCGCGCGTTCGGCTGGAGTTTGGAGGGAATGGCGAGCGGCGTGCATCAGGTGGACTTCCGTCTCCGCTCCGCGGGGTGTCCCCACCTTTGCATTTTTCCACTTTTCGGCCACAATATCCGTGCTGGAGTTCTGAAAACAGCAGCCATGGTTGTTTGTTATTCTGTATGGACAAGCCTCTTTATCAGCGGCGTCCGCTCGGGACCCTCGCCTTCACCGTGCTGCTTTCGGTTTGTTGCGGAAGCGCAAAGCCCGCCTCTGCGCAGAGTGCGCTATCGGAGAACAATGGGCAGAACAGTGTTCACGGCATCGTGGTCAACAGTCTGACTCACGAACCGATCGGACGGGCACTGGTCTACTCTCCGGACAATCGCTTTGCCACGATGACCGACAGTGAGGGACGGTTTGAGTTCACCTTCGCGCAGACAGAGACCGACAAGAACCGGGAGGACGAAGGGTCGCCCAACATCTCAGGCTCGAGGGTGACGGCGAATTGTGTGGACAGCTCCTGTACCTCTGTCCGTTCTTCCACTTCTTCGTATTCTTTCCGAAGGAATGGCCCAGACCAGCTGATGGCTCGAAAACCTGGATTTTTGAACGATCCCGGTGGAATCGGAATCCAAAATCTGCAATTGGATACCAGCAGGGACATCACAATCCCGCTCACGCCGGAAGCTCTGGTGGTGGGCCGGGTTGTTCTTCCCACCTCCGAAGCTTCCGACACCATCCAACTTGAACTCTATCGACGCCAGGTCCAGGAAGGTCGCGGGCGTTGGTTTCCCGCAGGCTCAGCTTCGTCCAAGTCAAACGGTGAGTTTCGCTTTGCCGAACTCTCCGCCGGCATTTACAAGTTGCTGACACGGGAGTTGATGGATCGCGATCCTCTGGTATTCGACCCGCGTGGGCAACTCTACGGATACCCGCCCATCTACTTTCCCAACGCAACCGATTTCGCCGCCGCGCCAACCATTCAGTTAGTAGCAGGCCAGATTTTCCAGGCGGATATTTCCCTGGTCAGGCACGCCTATTACCCGGTGAAAGTCGCTGTCGCAAATGCGCCAGTTCGTTCCGGAATCAGAATCGTCGTGTCGGTCCAGGGACACAGAGGGCCAGGCTACGCACTCGGTTACAACTACCGGGACCAGAGGATTGAAGGATCGCTGCCCAACGGAAACTATACTCTGGAGGCATCGAGCTTCGGACCCAATGCCGCATCGGGATTGTTGAATATCAGCGTCAACGGTTCCGCTCTCGAAGGACCCCGCATGACAATGGTTCCGAATGGCTCGATTAGTGTGAACGTCAAGGAAGAATTCACATCCGGCGACGAGATAAACGCACCGGGTATGATCATAGACTCGGGTCCACCCAACGTGGCCGCTCGCGGACCGAGACGCTACCTCAATGTGCGCTTGGAGCCAGCCGATGACTTTGGCCAGGAAAGAACCGCTTCGCTGCGTCCTCCTTCGGGACCTGAAGACGACTCGCTCGCAATCGACGGAGTTCAGCCCGGTCGCTACTGGGTAAGAGTCAATACCTCTCGCGGATTCGTAGCGTCGATCACCTCCGGTACCACGGACCTGCAGCACCACCTTCTCGTCGTCGGCCTGGCGGGATCCAGTGCTCCCATCGAAATAACCCTGCGAGATGCCGCAGCTCAAGTCGAGGGCACCATTCAGGGCGCAACCGCCAGCGGAACCGACGGCGCAGCGACTGCGCCGAACGGAGTGGTATCTGGATCAGCCAATACAACCGCACATGTGTACTTCGTTCCGCTTTCGGATAGTGGCGGAGAGTTCAAAGATCTATGGGTAGCTCCGGACGGGAAGTTCGGTCCGCAGCAAATGCCGCCGGGCACTTATCGTGTGCTTGCCTTCGATCATCCGCAAGAGGCACTGGAATATCGCAATCCCGAAGCCATGCGTGCCTACGACGCGAAAGGACAGCTGGTCCGTTTGGTAGCAGGCCAGAAGGAACATTTGCACCTGCAATTGATCTCCAGCAGCGAGTAACCATGACACCTTTTTCCATATTTCGCAGATCGGTGATTCTCGCGAGTGGGTTGATATTGTTGCACTCCCTGCCAGTTTTTGCGGCGCAGAGCTCAACCGGGATGCAGATGCAATCCTCAAGCCCTGCCTTCCGAATCGCAGGCACCATTGTGAACTCAATCGCGGCAAGCCCGCTGGGGCGAGCTCGGGTCTCGATTCTGGACGCCCGCAATCCTCAGAATGTGCAGTCAATGATTACTTCCGAAGACGGCCGCTTTGAGTTCAAGGTCACCCCGGGCAAGTACGCGTTGCAAGGCGCGAAGCGAGGGTTTATCACCGCCTCCTACGATGAGCACGAGCAGTTCTCAACCGCAATTGTGACCGGCGCTGGTCTCAATACCGAAAGCCTCGTCCTGCGTCTAGCGCCGTCGGCCGTGCTTTTCGGCAAGATTCTCGACGAGTTGGGAGAGCCTCTTCGCCATGCTATGGTTTCGCTTTACCGTGAAGATCGTCGCGTAGGCATCGGTCGTATCCGCAGAGTCCGCGTGGATTCCACCGACGATCAAGGCGCCTACGAGTTCACGCCGCTCGACGCCGGCACCTATTTCATCTCCGCAACTGCCGCAGCCTGGTACGCCCTGCATCCCGTTACTTCTCATCAACCCGGCATGGAGAATCTACCAACCGCAGTCGATCGCTCTCTCGATGTCGCCTATCCCGTCACGTATTACGGCGATTCCACCGAGCCCGACGACGCTACTCCGATCCCCATCCGCGGCGGCGATCGTCTGCAAGCTGACATTCATCTGAATCCCGTTCCAGCCCTGCACTTGCTCTTTCATGTTCCTGAAAACGGCGACCAGGGAATCCGCATGCCGCAACTCCAAAAACCGTCCTTCGACGGATCCTTCGACGAAATGGATACCGTCCAAACTGGTGGGATGGAGCAGGTCTCCCCTGGCTTATTCGAGATCACTGGCGTCGCCCCCGGCCGCTATGCCGTTCGCATGTGGGGAACTGGAGAGGGCGATCAAACCAACGAAGTCAATGTCACCAACAACGGGCAAGAACTCGATGTATCCGGCGCAGCACACGCCGCTACCGTAAAAGCAACCGTGCAAGTGCTGGGCGAAGCAACGTTGCCGCCGCAGATTGAGATCGCGCTTCGCAACAGCAAAATGAGACTTGTGGCTTGGCAAGAAATGGACGAGAAGGGACAAGTCGAGTTCGAGGATCTCGCCCCGGGCACGTATGACGTGCTGGCCGGGAGCCGCCCGAAGGCCTATTCCGTAGTGCGAATCACCTCCGATAGCGGCGTGATCTCGGGACACACCTTGAACGTGGCTGCCGGAACGTCGGTCACAGTTTCGCTCTCGCTGGCCGGAGGCGCCGCGAAGGTGGAAGGATTTGCCAAACGAGCCGGGAAGCCTGCACCTGGAGCCATGGTGGTTTTGGTGCCCAAGGACCCGGAGTCTCACCATGACCTGTTCCGCCGAGACCAAAGCGATCAGGACGGAAGTTTCAGCCTGCAGAGCGTGATTCCAGGCTCCTACACCATCGTCGCCATCGAAAACGGCTGGGATCTTGACTGGTCGCGGCCCGGCGTCATCGCCCACTATGCCAAGCACGGACAAGACGTAACCGTCACTGACCGCGCACAAGGTTCCATGCACTTGCCCGACACCGTTGAAGTTCAACCGCGCTAGGTACGCTGCCGACCATAAATCTTGACTTTGCGGATGCGTCCAGGGGCTTCCGCCTCAACGCTTCTTTATTCTTACCAGAACATCGAGTACGATTTCCTTCGAAATGAAATCTTCACGCCGTAGTTTCTTGTGCACCGCCCTTGGTTTGCCGGCGAGCGCAGCCATTTTCCGCGGAAGAGCGTGGAACCTTCTCACACTCACCGACGATTCCGTATTGCAGCGTTTCAGGAAACCGGAAATCATTCGCTACGATTCGAACTGCTTCACGATCAACGGCGTCGATACATTTCTCTTTAGCCTCGAGTGTCCGTATACCCGCTGTCCGCGCGAACTCTGGCGTGACCGCTTCCTCAAAGCCCGTCGAGCCGGCTTTAACACGATTGACACCTACGTGTTTTGGAACTATCACGAGCGGCAAGAGGGCTCCTTCGATTTCACCGAACTCGAAGAATTCCTCCAACTCGCCAAGGAGAGCGGGCTCTGGGTAATTGTCCGCCCCGGCCCTTATGTGGACGCGGAGTTTGAGCGTGGCGGTTTTCCTTATTGGATCATTGCCAGACGATTCCCCGTGCGCAGCATGCACCCGGAAAGCTTGAAGACCTCTAAGCACTGGTACGATCACGTCCTGCCGATCGTCCGCCGGAACCAGATCACCCAGGGGGGCCCCATCCTTATGATGCAGATCGAGAACGAGCTGGACTTCACGAACTTCAGCGAAATTGAGCAACGGGAGTACATCCGATTTCTGGCAAGAACGGCGTGGGACGCGGGCATCGAGGTACCGCTGATTACGAACGTGACCACCATGGTCCGTGATCGCACCGACCCCGATATGGCGCGCATCATGGACACCTGCGATTTTTATCCGCGGTGGAGTTTCCTGGTTGACCGCGAACTGCAAAGCCTGGGTCCTGGAGCCACTTTGGAGGAGAAGGTAGCCCAGTCGGACCGGGCCGTGCTGGCAAGCATCCGAAAGCAACGCAAGGAAGAGCCGGATTGCCCCCTTGCAATTGCGGAACTTGGCACGGGCTACTACAGCAAGTTCGGTGGCAAGTTGTCGGAGGATGAGGAAGGCGTCGAGCCAGCGCAACTCAATGCGTTTACCAAGACGGTGATCGAGCAAGGAGCAACTTTTTTCAATTACTACCTGGGCTGCGGAGGCACAAATTTCGACTGGGCAGCCAAGGGCGTGACCACGACCTATGACTTCGCAGCTCCCATCCGCGAGTGGGGAGGCTTGTGGGATAAATATTACGAGGTTCGCGGAGTCGGCGCTTTTCTGCGCATGTTCGGGAAGATGCTGACCCGATCGCGAGTTCTGGAAAAAGCCTGCCACTCTACCAGTGCAGACATGACCGTCTCAGAACGGGTCAGCGGACAAAGCGGTTTTGTTTTTGTGAGGGCGAATACCGAAGCCCAACACCATTTCAAATTGACTTTTCGCGATCCCGCTGCTTCCGGGAACTTCACTGTCCCGCGTGAGGGTGAGCTAATCCTGGGGCCTCGTGCGATGAAAATCCTTCCGGTTCAGATACCGATCGCGGGAGGCCATCTGCGCTACTCCACGGCTGAGCTTCTGGCGCAAGGGACCAGTCACGATCGCAGTTTTCTGGTGATTTACGACGAACCGGGGAGTCTGGTGGAAGTCGCTCTAGAGGCCAATGAAGAGCCCCAAGTCGTCGGCGAGACGCTTTATCAATCGTGGGACAAAGACAATCGGTCCGTGGTAGTTGGCTTACGCATCGACGAAAAAGAGAAGTTTCTTTTGTTCAACCATCACCTTCAGATTGTCGCTCTGCCCCGCGCCATCGCTCTTCGCACCTGGGTGGAAGAGTTTCCATCGAGCAACATTTTGGGCGCAGGCGGTTCGGAAAACGTCGCCGTCCCTTTCATCACGGATGCTTACCTGCTTGCCGCAACCGGTTCGGAGAAGAGGAAAATCCGGGCAGACTTGGATTTTCTTCCCGGCGACCACTCCGTCACTGTGCTGTTGCCCGCTCGGCCCGCTAAGTCTCGTATTGACGGCGTCGCAAAGGAAGTTCAATACGATCCGCAGTGGCGGAGCGCAAAGCTCCAGGTTTCCACTCCCCCGGTTCCTGCCAAGCCGGTCGAGATCAGGGACGTCCAAGCCTCGGTGGAGCATTTCGACACCAAGCTGGGCAACTGGATCACGAGCCCAGCACGCGTTCTGGAAGAGATCGGTCCAATTCCTTATGGGTACGTCAAATATAAGGCGCGAGTGAAATTCAACCACCAACCGAAGATGTATATCTCCACTTTCACCGATGACGGGAAGAAGGTGTTCTTGAACGGAAGGCATGTCCCGGAGGCTTCCAGGCCCGATAAGTTTGTGGAGTTTTCAACTTCCCCCTACCTGATTCCCGGCGACAACACGGTAGAGATTTCTTACGAGCTCTTCGGCAGCACCGAATTTGGCGACGAAGTTCAAATGAGCGAGCTCAAGGGAGTCAGCTCCGTTCGCCTGAGCGGCGATCCCGAGACCGCAACCACGGTCGAGAGTTGGCAAATCCAAACCTTTCCCGCGGCGATGCGAGGCCGTGAAGTTAATCCTAATTACTTCTTTGGCTCCAGGAAGACGGTCTCACTCGGAGGACCGCCTCCTGCTCAAGACCCCGTACCCGCGTTCACCTGGTGTCGTGCCGAGTTCACGCTCACTAAGAGCGAGGGCTGGGCAGTCCCCTGGAAGCTCATCCTCGAAGCCGACCGCGACGCGTTGATTTACCTCAATGGAAGATTCATCGGCCGCTCCGTCACCGTTGGACCGCAGATGGAGTTCTACCTCCCGGAGCCTTATCTTCACCTGGACAATCAGCCGAACCTGCTCACCGTATTGCTCGCCTACACTGAGACCCCGACGATGATCAAGACCTTGCGTATAGAGCCTTACCTGGACTATTGCGCACGTCGCACCCGCCTCGAATTCGAATGGTGAGGGCCAACCCTCTTTAGACTAGGGACCCTGGATCAAACGCGTGGGCGTGATCCCGCTCGTGTAGGGCGGACACTCCTGTCCGCCGCCTTTGACGTTGCGGTTGATTTCGAGGTAATCGGTGTGACTCTTATCGGAGTTACTTTACATGGTTTTGGCCGAGAAGTGTTCGTGGTCGCCGGAAGCGCTGCAACCGTTTTCCTTGATTGCTATGACCGTTCTACGTCCGTGCGAGCCCGAACCGGCCGTCCGAGTCGTGGGCCGCTGATGGTCTTGTCCAAAGACTCCTGCCAGTTCTTGAGCTTCATGGCTACCTGCTGCATGTAGGCCGCAGCTTCGGTGGGACTCAAGATCTCGTGATTGTTTTGCCCATTCGGAGCGACGGAAGGTTGGCGGCTGCGTGGATAGGCTGTCTCGACGAAATCAGAAGGAGCGTCGGAGGTGAGTTTCGAAATGTCCAGGTCGCCGATCACTTCCCTCACCGCATCGGAGTCAACCACCTTCTTCTGCAATGCGCAGGTGAGCGAAAGCGCGTTGAAGCAGAAATTGTTGATGTTTCTGGGAATGCCTTCGGTGAATCTCGCAATGTCGTCGTAGACCTCGGGAGTGAAAAGCGGCTCGCCTGCATAGCCGGCAATGCGCAGCCGATGCTCAATGTAATTCTTGATCTCTCCGGGCGAGAGCGGTTCGAGGCCGTGAACAATGGAGACGCGCTGGCGGAGCTGGGCCAAGCCCGGGCTGGCCAATTTGTCGGCCAGTTCGGGTTGTCCCGCCAAGACGATGTGCATCAATTTGGCGCGCGGGGTCTCGAAGTCGGAAAGCAGCCGCACCGTCTCCAGCACCGACGGCTCCAGATTCTGCGCCTCGTCGGTGACAACAATGAAACGATTCCCCGCACGCGCCTCTTGCAACAGGCGCCGGTTGAATTCCTCGTGCATGCGCACGAAGTCATGACCGTCACTTTCGTAGCCCAGTTCAGATAGCAGAAAGCGCAAGAACTCGCGCGAGGTGCACTGGGTCTGGAAGACGAATGCCGTGCGCGCGGAACTGCGAAATTTCTCCAGGAGATGAAACAGGATGGTGGTCTTGCCCATGCCGGGCTTGGCGATGAGGCCTAGAAATCCACGATTGGCTTCGATGCCGTAATACAAGGAGGCCAGTGCTTCGCGGTGGGCCGCGCTGAGATATAGGAATCGCGGGTCCGGGGTTACGCCGAACGGCTGTTCCCGCATTCCAAAATACTTCTCATACATGCCGTTCTCCTACTGTTTCAACTGTGCGCGTGGATGACGATGCTCTCTCCAAGGAATCCGGCTGACCGCCCAGCCAAGAACTCTTGTGATATGAGCACAGGAGATGATGTCGCTGAAACCAAGAATCCTCCGGCCGGGAAGCATCCGAAGGGACCGGACTGAGATCCGTCTCCCTTACACTCTGCCCGAAAGACCACCGGGTGAACAAGAGGACAAAAGTCATAGAGCCAAACGTCTCGGTTTCAGAAACATGAGCCGAATCAGCCTAACGCGAGTTGTTGACCGAGTACCAACTGATTCTACGGGAATTAGTCCGATGCGCCAATATCACACCCGCGAAGTGCGCCAGGAGAGCCGGAGGACCCTTGTGACTCGGAGCGATTGCGGGTAGAATTCCCCAGATCCTCCTCCTATCGACTGTGGGTTAACTTCACTTGGAATCCGCCTCCAATCCGGAGCTCAGAACTAGAGTCCTGGTGGCCGACGCTGTCGCCATGAGCTGCCAGCTCCTGGTGGACGCATTGTCGCGCAGCAAACGCTTCGACGCGGTGGCGGCTGCAACCCCGGAAGACGTTTTCCTGGCACTGGACTGCGCTCGATTTGATGTGGTGCTGATCAGCCCTAACTTCTCTCAGAATCCCCTCGAAGGACTGCGCTTCGTGAGCGAAGTTCGAGACCTCCATCGCGAGCTGAGCATCGTGGTCTTGCTGGACGCGCTAGAGCGCAACCTGGTGGTGGAGGCGTTCCGCTGTGGCGCCTACGGCGTTTTTTCTCGATCGGATTCGTTCCAAGCCCTGTGCAAATGCATTCATTGTGTGCACGAAGGTCAAGTGTGGGCCAGCGCCGCGGAACTCCAATTTGTGCTGGAAGCGCTGATCGATCCTCTGCCCATCGAAACCCGCGGCCTGCCCAGTTCGCGTCCGTTGAGCAAGCGCGAGGAAGAGATCGCTCACATGGTTGCCGAAGGATTCAGCAATCGTCAGATTTCTGAGCGCCTGGATTTGAGCGAGCACACCATCAAGAATTATTTGTTCCGGGTTTTCGAGAAACTCGGAGTCTCGACCCGAGTTGAGCTGACTCTCTATGCCCTCAAGCGCGGCAAAGTTCCGCGCACCCGGCCGCCAGCGGCCAGCACTCTGCCAAAACCGGAGCCCCGCCTGGTAAGCAGCGAGAATTAGGGTTAACGGTGATAGGCAGGCTGGCGTTCATAACTGAAGCATTGCTGGTCGTCGTCCCTCTGTTATTGACTCGTGGTTACTTGTCAGTTCTCCTCCTGAGGACGCATCTTTCCGCTTCGCAGATAACGGTTGTGCCAGCCCAGCGACTCGGTTAGCAAGTGTGGCGTATGTTTGCCGTACGACAGCCGCTCTGACCGGCTGAGATAGTCGAGAAGCAGAGGTTTGTAATCCGGACTGGAGCACTTCTCGATGATGAGGTGTGCCCGCTGACGCGGCGAAAGTCCGCGTAAGTCGGCCAGTCCGTGCTCGGTCACAATGACCTGCACGTCATGTTCGGTGTGGTCGACATGCGACACCATGGGAACGATTGTCGAGATGGTCCCGTGCTGCGCGGTCGATGGAGCCATGAAGATCGATAAATATCCATTGCGGGCGAAGTCTCCGGACCCGCCAATCCCGTTCTGGATGCGCGATCCCATGACGTGCGTGGAGTTGACGTTGCCGTAAATGTCGGCTTCAATCATGCCGTTCATTGCGATTACGCCCAGGCGGCGAATGATCTCGGGATGATTGGAGATCTCCTGCGAACGCAGAACGATGCGGTCGCGGTAGTTAGCCATATCGGCATTCACTTCGGTCAGCATCGCGGGGCTGAGCGAGAACGCGGTAGCCGAGACCGAAGTTAACTTGCCTGACTTCAGCAGACGAATCATGCCGTCTTGAATGACTTCCGTGTAGGAAGTCAGTCCTTCAAATGGCCCTTCCTCCAGCCCGCAAAGAACCGCGTTGGCGATGTTGCCCACACCGGATTGCAACGGCAGCAAATTCGCAGGCATACGCCCCTTCTGCACTTCCCAGCTGAGAAATTTGAGGATGTGATCGGCGATGCGCTTGGAAGATTCATCCGGCGCTTTGAAGCCGCTGTTGCGGTCGGGAGCATCCGTCAGCACGATGGCCACGACTTTCTCGGCCGGAACTTCGAGGTAGGGCGTGCCGATGCGCTGGCCCGGACTCAACAGAGGAATAGGTCCGCGATTCGGTGGCGCCTGCAGACCGT
>Ga0116215_1002711_pt1 | contig 10718 bp, 7 predicted proteins | sample Sb_taG_7_FD_89698 | JGI IMG/M metagenome (GOLD analysis project Ga0116215, IMG submission 89698) | Peat soil microbial communities from Weissenstadt, Germany - Sb_50d_2_FS metaG | ecosystem: Environmental > Terrestrial > Soil > Wetlands > Peat | place: Germany: Weissenstadt | collected 2010-09-21 | reverse complement strand
GCGGCAGCCGCGCCCAGGCTGGGCGAGGTGTTCCGCCGCCCTGCCCCGCCGCCAGCCGCGCCCGCCGCAGCCTGGTGGCCGGCCCTGGCCGGCGCTGCCATCGGCGCCGCGATCGCGCTGATCGGAGTCGCGCTCGGCGCGCGCGCCGCCCGGCCGGGCTGAGGCAAACCCGGCCGCCTCAGCACCGGCCGGGTCAGTGACGGACACCGCAGGGACGAAGAACCGGAGGATAACAATGTTGCTTGAGCCACCGACCAAGGTTTCGCAGCGAGAGATCACGCTGGACGTGCGGGAGATCGAGCCGCTGCTGCAAGCTCCCTCGATGGGCATGCAGCGCTGGCCTGGCGCCATGATCGCGCTCAGGGACGGCCGGACGATGTACATCCGCGAGGCCGCGCTCGAGGAGGCGCCGGAGATGATGCGCTACATGAGGCGCGTCATGGACCAGGACCATGACTTCTACGACGTGGTCGGCGCCCGCGTCAACGCGGAGATAGCCGGGTGGTACCGCAGCCGGCTAAAGGACCCGTATACGCTGGTCGGGCTCATCGACGGCGAATGGGTGGGATTCGCGAACGGCCGGCTGATGAACGATGACATCAACATCAGCCTGCACACGATGGCGCTCGCGAGAGGCCACCGGATCGGCGCGATCATGTACTACGCGAAGGCGTACTACGCGTTCGAGATCCTCGGCAACGACGAGTTCTGGGCCACCTACGAGAGCTACAACGGCTGGCATCGCTGGGCCGTCGGCATGGCGCAGCCGAACTACCCGTGGCCGGACTACCAGCACGAGCTTGGTGGCGCGCGCGTCTACTACATCACCAAGAAGTACTGGGAGGCGGTCGTCAAGGGTTACGTCCGCCAGATGGCGGGTGCGGACCTGGAGTTCGACGTGCCTGCGCATGTCGTCGAGGCCAACCGGCTGCTGAAGATACCGGAGACAGTGGCCGTCTGACCGGTGCCGCCACGCGCGGCCGGCAAACCGCACGCAGCCATGCCAGCAAAGGAGGCGCAAGCCAGATGCCACAGCCCATCGAGGTCCGCAAGGTCGCGCTTGACAAGGTTAGCGACGCGTCCGGACTTGACGACCTGATCAGCCAGGGTGTCTTCGAAGCCGACGACGTGCTCGCGGTCGTCGGCAAGACCGAGGGAAACGGCGGGGTCAACGACTACACGCGCATCCTCGCAGACCGGGCGTTCCGTGAGGTGCTTGCCGCCAGGGGAACGCGAAGCTGGGACGAGATCATGCAGGTCCCGCTCGCCTGGTCGGGCGGCACAGACGGCGTGCTCAGCCCGCACGCCACCATTTTCGCCAAGCTTCCCGTCAGCCGGGCACCGGCCACCGAGGAGCCACGCGTGTCCGTGGGCGTCGCGATGAGCGACCGCATCCTGCCCGAAGACATCGGGCGGGTCGCGATGATCGAGAAGGTCGCGGCGGGGGTGCGCAGGGCGATGGCGGCCGCAGGCATCACCGACCCAGCCGACGTGCATTACGTCCAGACGAAGACGCCGCTGCTCACCATGGACACCATCAACGACGCCAAGCGGCGCGGGCAGTCGGTGTGGACCGAGGACACGCTGAAGTCGATGGACCTGTCCAACGGCACCACCGCACTCGGAATCGCCGTCGCCCTTGGTGAGATCGGACTGCCGTCAGACGAGGCGGTGCTGCACGACCTGTCGCTGTACTCCTCGGTGGCGTCCTGCTCATCCGGCGTGGAACTCGACCGGGCGCAGATCGTCCTCGTGGGCAACGTGCGCGGGATCGGCGGCCGGTACCGGATCGGCCACGCGATCATGAAGGACGCGCTCGACATGGACGGCATCTGGAGCGCGATCCGCGGGGCCGGCCTCGAAGACATGCCGGCCGACTGTCCGCACCCGCGGCACCTCAAGGGACGGCTGGTCAACGTCTTCCTCAAGTGCGAGGCGGACCCGTCAGGCCGCGTCCGCGGAAAGCGGAACATCATGCTGGACGACTCCGATGTGCACTGGCACCGCCAGATCAAGGCCTGCGTCGGCGGGGTCGCGGCTGCGGTGACCGGCGATCCCGCCGTTTTCGTGTCTGTCGCGGCAAGTCACCAGGGTCCCGCCGGCGGCGGCCCGGTCGCGGCCATCGCCGATCTCGGGTAGACCTTCTCCTTACCATTTACTGCTACGGCTTCCGTCGCCCCAGGTCAGGCGACTGACCAGGCAGAACGCGAGCCCGCGCAAGCGCCCGCAAGCACCAGATGGGCTCTCGCGAGCGCTGTTTGCCACTCGACCTGCCACTCAAGATGATCTTGAAAGACCGGCCGCTGCGAACCGCCCAGCCCGACGACATCTCGCGCTGGGCGGGCAGTGATAGTTACAGAGCGTGAGCATATGCGTGCCACGGCTTTACGGGCTCTTCGCCTGCCGAATATTTGCTGCGTGCTGCAGGTGGATTCGCCGGGCGGGTGCGACTCAGAACTGGCAGTTCGTGGCGTCCGGTCAAGCTAGATAGTTCACGTTGCGCGGCGAAGGCGAAGCGGGATGCCCGGAAGCTCGGCGTCGCCGATACCTAGTCGCCAGTGCGCCCGAGCCGCCCGGAATGACCATTCGGCATCGGACTAATGATTTCCAAGACCGATGCAACTGGCGCGCCGAACGAGCCATCGGCGCCCGGACAGCCGCACGTACCTTTCAGTCCGTCAGTCGCGCGCATAAATCAGCTGCGCGCGAGAATGGGATTTCAGAGGGCGTTCTTGGCGCGGACCGCCGACAGGAACGAGGCGTAGCTCCAGGACAAGTTGCTGACGCTCTTCTCGTAACCGGTGGTGGCGTCGAACTGCTCGCTGAGTTCAAGATGATCGCTGTGAAAGACGACCGCCTGCAGCATCTGGTCGGCGGCGCTCTGCAGCGCCGCCGCGGCCGCGGCCGGCGTGGTGGACGCGCCGACTCCGATCTGGCTGAAGAAGCTGGCCGAGAGATTGTCGAGGGGGACCGTTCCGGCGGTGGTGATCTGCTTCGCGAGCCGGTAGCAGAGCTGGGCGAAGTTGGCAGTGGACACCGCCCAGGGGTGATCATCAGCCGGCGGATCGCTGTCGCCGTCGTAGGTGTCGCCCGGGTAGCGCCCGAGCATGGGGCCGATCCCGCGTTGCTGATGATCGGCCCCGTTGATCTGGTAGAAGTACGTCGAGGCCGGGTCGGACCACTGACTGCGCAACAGCGCAGCGGTCGCAAGGAGCTTGGTGTCGTCGACTGCGGCGGCGCCGTAGATTGCCGCCATGACGATGTCGATGTTGGGGTCGTATGGGGCCTTGCCGGTCGGGACAGGGAGCAGCGACTGGTAGTACTGACCGTTCCAGTGGCTTTGGAGGGCGTTCTGGAGCCACGGTATGGCGGAGGCCAGCCAACCCGGGGCGGGGATCCCGAGGTTGTTGGCCGCGATCGCCTGAAAACACTTCAGCTGCACCGAGCGCGCAAAGAACGAGGCGCCGTACTCCTCCTCCCAGAGGTTGTACGTCTCACCTTGATAAGCATCGTTGTTCTGCAGGAAGTCCAGGTTCGCCGCGATCACGGCGTTCGCCACGGCCTGCGTCGGCGCGTCGAGCTGGGCAAACAGCCGCAGGATCGCCAATGTCTGCAGAGCAGGCCCGTCGGTCTGGTCGGTCCAGCCGCTCCGCGGAGTGCCATCTATGAAGAACGAGGCACGATCGAAGTGACCGAAGCCGCTGGCCGTGTTCTGGCAGATCTGCGCGAACTGCACATAGTCGATCAGCGGCTGGCTGTCGGGGAGCGGGCCGGCCGCCAGCTCGATCGCGACAATCGCGGCGTCGCGGGTCCAGTTGTAGACGTAGTCCTGTGACACATGCGTGGCGCTGTTCTCCCACGACGGCGACGCGAGCACGCACCCGGGTTGCGACATGACACCGGCGTTCTCCGGGTCCTTGAAGACAAAACCGTCCGACGCGACGTTACGGATCATCAGCCAGAACATGTACTGCGCGACCGTCGTCAGGTTCGATTGTGCCAGCGCGGGCGCCACAAGGCTGTACTGCAATGCGCCCATATCGAAGGCTCCCGTTCGTTGCCATGAGCCTAACGCGGGCGCTGGCAGCCTCCCATACCGTTTAACGGCCGAATCTGGTGGAAGGCGGCGACCCCATCCCGCCAAGGCCACTCCCGACCACGCTCGAAGGCATACTCAGCCCGAAACGGGCAGCCGGAACACCGCGTCAGCGGAGTTGCGAGGAACCTGTCGCAAGATTACTATCGCAATATGTCTCGTGATACATCTCAACCTGGCCAGGGGGCCGTCGCGGCGGTGACCGAGAGCCGTGAGCTGACCGACCCTCGGACGATCCGGGCCATCACGCACCCCATTCGCCTCGCCCTGCTCGACGCTTTGGCGCTGGAAGGCCCGCTCACCGCCACCCGGGCCGGGGAGCTCATTGGCGAGCCTCCCAATAGCTGCTCTTTTCATCTCCGCCAGCTCGCGAAGTACGGCTTCGTGGAGGAGGCTGGCAGCGGGCCCGGCCGCAATAGGCCGTGGCGACTGAGCAACTTCGGCATGCATTTCGGCGACCTGCAAGACGACCCGGAGGCCAAGCTCGCGGCCAGTGGACTCAGCCGGATGCTGCGGGAGCTGTACTTTTCCCGGCTGCAAGCGTTCTACGACTCCCGCAGCGACTACCCGGAGGAATGGCAGGCGGTCACCAGGGGAAGGGAATTCATCCTCTATGTGACGCCCGACGAGCTGCGAGCGGTGAATGCAGAGATCACGGCGATTGCCGACCGCTATCGGGACAGGTTGAAAGAGCCGGCGCTGCGCCCTGCCGATTCACTGCCGCTCGAGATGCTGCTGTTCAGCTATCCCGTGCGCCTTCCAGGTCAGTAGCGGCTCAATGCGCGGGATCCTGCGCCACCGCAACGCCTGCATATACCTGACCGGCCAGGTCTTCTCGCTCTTCGGCGACTCGTGCCTGTGGCTCGCCATGGGCATCTGGGTCAAGACCCTCACGCACAGCAACGCTGCCGCGGGGCTTACCTTCTTCTTCTTCACCGCGCCGAGCCTCTTCGCGCCAGCCGCGAGCCTGGTTGTCGACCGGCTGCGCCGTCGTCCGCTGCTGATCGCCGTCAATGCTCTTACCGGCGGGGTCGTGCTGCTTCTCCTGGCCGTCCACGGCGCGGGACAGGTATGGCTGATATATGTCGTGATGGCCCTCTACGGGCTGTCGCATTCGGTGCTCAACTCGGCCCAGTCGGCACTGCTGACTGTCATGGTCCCCGCCGAACTGCTTCCCGACGCCAACGGCGGACTGCGTACGGCGCAAGAGACCTTGCGCCTGGTCGCCCCCCTGGCCGGCGCCGGGCTGTTCGTCGCGGTGGGCGGCCATGTCATCGCGATCATCGACGCCGCCACGTTCGCCCTGCCGGTGATCGCGCTGCTGGCGCTGCGGGTTGCCGAGCCTGCCCCCCATCCGCTAGCGCAGCGCTGGCGAAACGAGATCACCGCGGGCATCCAGCATGTGATGCGGACCGCCGAGCTTCGCCATATGATCATCGCCTGTGCGAGTGCGTTCGCGGTCCTCGGCTTCGACGAGACCGTCGTGTATGCGATAGCCGGCGACGGCTTGCACAAGCCAGCGGCCTTTGTCGGCATCCTCATCGCGATCCAGGGTGCCGGTGCGGTAATCGGGGGCCCGACCGCGGCGCCGCTCGTGCGGCGGATCGGCGAAGCACGTCTGGTCGGCATCTCACTGGTGCTCCTCGCCGTCGCTGCCGTCCTGGAGATTCCCCCGGACCTCCCGTCCGTGATCGCTGGAGTCATCGTCTTTGGCGTCGCGATCCCCTGGCTGTTCGTTGGCTTCGTCAGCCTGGTCCAACGACTCACCCCTGCCCAGCTCCAGGGACGCGCCTACTCCGCCGCCACCACCCTGGTCACCACGCCGCAGACGATATCCATCGCCGCCGGAGCCGCGCTCATCAGCGTGACCGGATACCGGCCCCTGCTCGCGGCCATGGCCACTGTCGTCGCCCTTGCCGCCGGATACCTTCTCACCCGCGCCGAACTGCGGCACCGGCTCAGCCCGGAAGGGGGCATGGGGCAAAGGCCATCGACAAGCGGATCAGAGGGACGAGCGAGGCGGGCAGGCCGAGCCGGCACGACGGTCGGGTAACAAGCTCAAGGTCCGGTATGGGTGTGTGCTGCCCAGAGGGTGGGGGTGGCTGGGTATTGGTCCCGGAGTCGCCGGGTGGCATGGTGCAGCGCGTCCGCGACGAGGCTGGTGTCGGGTGGGGTGGTGCCGTGGTGGGTGAGGTGCGTGTAGAAGTCGCAGGCGAGTTCGCCGGCGATCGTGTCGTTGATGGGCCAGAGAGTGCCGATGACGTGCTGGTAGCCGGCGAGGTAGAAGGCGCCGGTGAGGTGGACTGCTTCGTTGGTGAGGGCTGGGCTGGTGATCGTGGTGTCGCAGGCGGACAGGTAGGCCATGCTGCCGGTGAGATGGAGGGCGCTGATGTCGGCGACGGTCATCGGTGAGCTCTCGTGGTCGTGCAGGATGAGCTGGCTTGCGGCGGGGTCGGTCCAGTCGGCGTAGCCGTGGCAGGCGAAGTGGGCGACCGGGTAGCTGGGCAGAGCGGCCAGGACAGCGTCACGGGTTGGGTGGGGCAGAACCTGCGCGCCGGGGATGAGGTGGGCGAGGCGGGCGGCTTCGGTAGCGACACCGGGCAGCGGCGGGGCGCCGGGGACGGCGGGGACGGCGATGATCAGCGTCTTGTCCGCGGCTAGTCCGAGCTGTTGTGCCCGGGCATGGCTGAGAGCGCGCACGGTCGTGGTGTAAGAGGAGGTGACCCGATCCAGGACGGTGTCTGGTTGAGGCGGCGTGGCTGCCGGGTCTGGTTGAGGTGGCGTGGCTGCCGGTTGGTGGTGACCGGCGGCATGCAGCGGCAGGTAGGCGAGGATGCCGACGGGGCACCACCAGACGCGAGGCCATGGCTGGCCATCGGCTGGAGAGCAGGTGTGGCCGAGAGCGGTCATGACCGGTTCGGTGACGGTGTCCCACAGCCAGGCGAGGACGTCGAGGGTATCGCGCTGGACCGCGGTACGCGTGCCGCTGTCACCAGCGGCCCAGCGTGCGTTCAGCAGGCGGCCGATCTGGCGAATGGCGTCGGTCTGGGTAAGGCTCGGTAGGGGGATGAGCCGGACCGGAGTGGCGGGGTCTGCGGTGACGATGAGCGCGTCGCAGCGTGACCGGCTTGTGTAGGTGAACACTACTGGGCCGTCCTGGGCTTGGGCAGCGAGCTGGCCGACTGACCGCGGCTGGAGGAAATCCTGGAAGCCGTCGGTGGTGCGGATCCGGACGATGAGGTGGTCCCAGGCCGCGTGGGCGTCTTGTCGTGCGTTGGCCGGGCCGCGTTCCTGGGCACTGCCCGGCGGCGCGGCGTCGGGGTGGTCGAGGGCGTCGATGCGATCGCGGAGCTGGTCGAACTCATCGGCCAGGCTGGGCTGGCAGTCGCGCAGCCGGGTCACGTCGCTGTCGCGGGCGTCGAGGGTGCCGGCGGCGAGGATTCCGCGGGTCTGTTCAAGTAGTTCCACTGCCCGGCCGGGTTGTCCGGCGGTGACGGCGGCGGCGGCTGCCTCGCCGGCCAGGTTCGCGAGCCGGCTCAGGCCGTGTTCGCGGTCGGCCTGGACCAGGACGCGTGGGGCGAGCTGCGGAAGCAGCGCGACCGCTGCCTCAAGTGCGGCGAGGGCGTCCTGCGGCGATCGGCCGGCCTGGCACGGGAACTGGGCTACTTCTCGATAGGCGCCGATCCGCACTGCCGCCGGTGCGTTGGTGTCTGCCGCCGCTTCGGCGAAGCACCGCCTCGACTCGACCAGCGTGACGGTCTCCTTGGTCCGCTCGGCCAGCCTCCGCAGGGCGACCCCGAGGTTCGACAGGCGCCCGGCGCGGCCGGGGTGGCCAGCCGGTGTGGCGGACACGGCGTCCCGGCCAGCTTGCACCGCCGCCGCCAACGCGGCGGCGTCTCCGGTCCGTTCGGCCAGCGATTGCATGGCGGCACCGAGGTTGGACAGGACAGCGGCACGTTCGGGGTGGCCAGCGGGTATGGCATTGGCGGCGTCCTGGCCAGCTCGCACCGCCTCGGCCAGCACGCTGGTGTCCCGGTGCGCTCGAACAGTGTCCGCAGCGCGTTCCCTAGGTTGGTCAGGTACCTGGCACGATCGGGATCGCCGACGGGGATGGCGGCTACCGCCTCCCGGCTAGCCTGCACCGCCTCGGCCAGCTTGGCGGCTTCCCCGGTGCGCTCGGACAGCCTGTGCAGGGCACCCCCGAGGTTGCCTCGGTATCTGGCCTGGTGCGGGTGATCGGCGGGAGTGGCTGCCACGGCGTCCCGGCCAGCTCGCACGGCCTCGGCGAGCACACTGGTATCCCCGGTCCGCTCGTACAGCCGCTGCAACGTCAGCCCGAGGTTGGACAGGCGCCTGCCGCGGTCTGGGTGGTCAGCGGGGGTGGCAGCGACGGCGTCGCGGCCGGCCTGCACAGCCTCGGCCAGCGCCGACCTGTTCCCAGTACGCTCGGACAGCTCCCGCAGGATCCCGCCGAGGCTGGACAGGTAGCTAGCGCGTTCTGGGTGGCCGTCGGGAGTGGCGGCCACGGCGTCCCGGTCGGCTTGCACCGCTTCGGCAAGCACGGTCACTTCCCCGGTGCGCCCCGATAGTCCCCGCAGGGCGGCCCCAAGGTTGGCAAGGACAGCGCCGCGGCCGGAGTGGTCGGCCGGGGTGGCGGCAACAGCCGCCCGGCCGACGGGCACCGCCTCTTCTCGGGTGACTGCGTCCCCGGTCCGCTCGGCCAGCTGCGCCAGCGCGCCACCGAGGTTGGACAGGCGCCTGGCGCGTTCTGGATGGCGGATCGGGGTAGCGGCGACGGCGTCCCGGCTGCACTGCACCGCCTCTGCCAGCATGGCAACATCGCCGGTACGCTCGGACATCGCTTGCAGGGCGGCCCCGAGGCCGGTTAGTACTGCGGCGCGGTCGGAGCGGCCGGCCGGGGTGGCGGCCAAAGCGTCCCGACCGGCCTGCACCGCCTCCGCTAGCGCAGCAGTGTCCCCCGTGCGCTTGTACAGCTCCTGCAGGGCCCCGCCGAGGTTGTTCAGGCAGCGGACGAGCTCGGGGTGGTCGGCTGGCATTGACGCCACGGCATCCCGGTTCGAACGCACCGCCTCTGCCAGCGTGGTGGTATCCCGAGAGCGCTCCGATAGCTTCCACAGAGCATTGCCGAGGTTGCCCAGGCGCGCCGCGCGGTAGGGGTCGCCGGCCCGGGTGCCATCCATAGCGTCCCGGCCGACCTTCACCGCTTCGGTCAGCACACTGGCGTCTCCGGTCCGGTTGTACAGCGTCTGCAGGGAATTGCCGAGGTTTGACAAATACACTGCGCGGTCGGCGTGGCCGACTGGGGTAGCGGCCACGGCGTCCCGGCCGGCCTGCACCGCCTCCGCCAGTGCGGCGGCGTCCCCGGTGAGTCCTGACAGCTCATGCAAGGCGTTCCCGAGGTTGGACAGCGCGATAGCGCGGTTACGGTGACCAGCGGGAATGGCTTCAGCGGCAGAACGAAAAAGCGCAACCGACTGCGTGAGCAGAAAGGGTTGTCCTGTTTGCCGGTAGGTGTAGAAAAGCCTGGTCGCTTGGGCGGTCGCGCGGGCGGCTTGCGCCGCCTCCCGTCTACGCATTCCCGCCCACCGCTTGCGTTACTTGGACCGAGGTTGTCCTGATTGTAGTCCGCTTCGTGTTTTTCTGACAGGTTTGGCCGTCGCCACAGTGCGCATGTCTGCTGTGGGACGGCTGGGACGGATTTGATCGGCTTGATCGACGCGAACTTCTCTGATCTGAGGGAGTACTTAATTGGGTGATATCTCCAATCTGCCCCTTCGGGTACTAGTCGTGCACGCTGAAGGGGATGGCCAGACGGCTGCTGGCAAGGCAGTCCGGTCGCTGATACAGAGTCTCCGCGGGGACGGCATCGACGTGCTCCTCGCCTCGACTGCGAGCGCCGGGGTAGACCTCGTGAGCGCCGAGCCCGACCTCCATGCGGCACTGATCGACTGGGGGCTTGAGCGGGATGGCGATGCCGGCGCCTCCGCCGTCATCGACCGGATCCGAGCTACTAGCGATGACCTGCCGGTGTTCCTGATGGCGGACCGAGGATCCATTCAGGCGGTAGCAACCCCTGTCCTCCGCAAGGTCGACGACTTCCTGTATCCGCTGGGCGACACCGCGGACTGGCAGGCTGGCCGCGTCCGGGACGCGGCGGTGAAGTACCGGCAGGATCTGCTGCCCCCGATGTTCGGTGCGCTGGTCGATTTCGCCACGACCCACGAGTACTCCTGGCACACTCCAGGGCACGAGGGCGGGGCGGCGTTCTGGAAGTCGGCCATCGGCCGGATGTTCTGGGAGTTCTTCGGTGAGCAGACCTTCCGGTCGGACCTCTCGATCTCGGTCGGCGCGCTCGGCTCGCTGCTCGATCACTCGGGACCGATCGGCGATGCGGAGCAGCAGGCGGCCCGCATTTTCGGTGCGGATGCGACGTACTTCGTCACCAACGGGACGTCCACATCGAATCGCGTCATCTATCAGGCCTCGGTAATCGAGGATGACGTCGTCGTCTGCGACCGCAACGCGCACAAGTCGGTCGAGCAGGCGAACACGATAACTCACAGCACTCCGGTGTACCTGCTGCCGACGAGGAACCGGTACG
>Ga0116215_1002707_pt1 | contig 10729 bp, 3 predicted proteins | sample Sb_taG_7_FD_89698 | JGI IMG/M metagenome (GOLD analysis project Ga0116215, IMG submission 89698) | Peat soil microbial communities from Weissenstadt, Germany - Sb_50d_2_FS metaG | ecosystem: Environmental > Terrestrial > Soil > Wetlands > Peat | place: Germany: Weissenstadt | collected 2010-09-21 | reverse complement strand
CGCAAAGGCGTGGGCGGTGGACGAACTGATGACCATCTCGTTGCCGTCGACCGGGTTGACCGCGAGATTGGCAATGCCGGAGAGCGGCCACTGCGGATCGGGAGTGGGCAGGCCATTGGATTGTTGCAACAAGCCGAAGGTCCGGCCGGTGCCGTTGACCTGGAAAAAGCTGGTGTAATCGCCACCGGTGCCGGGGAACCAATACTGGTCGAGCGTACCCAAGCCCTGCTGATCGACGGCAACGCCGCTACTATTGAGATTTTCGCTTATGTCACCCGGGGGCACGCTCCATTGGAGATTGCCATCGGTCAGGATCTTGGGGTCGGAGAACGGTCCGCCGTTATCCTGGGCGGCACCGTAGAACAAGGCGTCGGCGACCTGGGCTGCCACATTGCTGGGCTGCGCTGCGCCGTCGTAGAACTGCGTGATCTGAAGGTTGCCGTTGCGGTTGAGATTGGGAACATTGGGAGTCGCGCCCGGGCTGCCGATCGACGTCTCCACCGTCCCGCTGTTGTCCAGAACGCTCCAAACCCCTTGACTGTTGCCAAAGATGAGTCGCGGCAGCCCGGTCGTGGGATCAATCTCGGCCACGGAGGCTTGGTAAGCGGTCCCCGCTACCTCATTAAGCTCCGGTACGTCAAACGGGATCCACGTCACGCCAGCGCCGGTGTTGGCGAAACTGTTGTAATTGTAGACGAAAAGGGTCGAGTCATTCGCCAGGAACGGCTGTTGCGGGTCACGGATGAAATTCAAATACGCAGTTGTGTCGAACGTGTACTCGGTCGGGTCCGTGCCAGGGATCGGCGCAAGCCAAGCAGGCGGCGCGTCGAGAAAGTTATTGATCGTCGCTGGTCCGCTGGAGTTCAGATTTATCGTGCCGCCGTCAGCGGAAAAGTAGGAATAGGGTACCAGGGCGTGGGCATCCCAGATATTGGTCGTATCGACCCGGACCAATCCGGTGTCGCTCAAAAAATTGTCACCTCCGAAGCTTCCCAGATACACGATGTTGGGGTTGGTCGGGTCGGTGGTCAGGGTCAGGTACAGGTTCCCCTGATTCAACAAGGTGATCGCATAATTGGGCTGGGTGACGTCATTGGTGGGAATAGCCTGCTGATAGCCCAAATTTCCTGCCTCTGGCGGCAAGGTGGAAATATTGACTTGAGTCCAATTCTGGCCGAAGTCCTTGGTCATGAAGAGACCGTCGAACCCGCCACTTGGAGTCGAGACGGCAGCATAGAGCCAGCCGGCGTAAATCGCATTCTCCACGGCATTGCCGGTACGGGCGGGCGTGGTCAGTACGATCCGCCCCTGGGCACCGTTGGGCGACGGGTTCTGAGCCGGATTCACATTCTTAACATTGTAAGTATTCAGTATCAGGGGGTTGCCGACGCCGCCGGCCATCAAACTCCAGATCTGGCCTTGATTAGGGCTCATGAAGACCCCCTGACCTTCCATGCCGGCATAGACAACCTGAAGGTTGCCATACGTGGCGACATCGGTGTCCGGGTTCAAGATCACACCGCTGTCGGGGTCGAGAGCCACGTCAGTTGCGGTGCCCGCCAGCATCAATGCCCAGGTCTGGCCCGTATTCTCGCTTCGCCAGATGCCTCCATTGGTACCGCTTATTGCTGCATATATGATTACCTGACCAGTAGGTGTCAGCTTGGGATCGACGACAACCTTGTTGATCGTCGTCCCGACGAATTCGCGATTGCGGCTCGCCGAGTCGATCGGCAGGAGGTTGCCACTGGAATCGACATTCGTCGCGCTGTCGTAGAGGTTCCAAGTTGTGCCCCCATCCGTGGAAATCAAGAAGCCAACGCCCGGAGCTTGCGTGTGACCCTCGCCGCCGGTCGTGCTGCCGGTACCGGCAATGATGATCGATTGGTTGGGATTTTGGTTGCGGGCGAAGATCGCGATACTGTTGACGTTGATGCCCGAGCTCGGTCCGAAATCGGTAAGCGGAATATAAGTCGGGCCATCGGGGCTGGTCGTCAGGAAGTCGGTCGTCTTCCAGATGCCGCCGCTGGCGCCTGCGACGTAGACCGTATTGCCCGAGGGATCGGAGGGGTCCACTGCGATCGCACTGACCTGGCCGGAGGCACCGGTGATCGCAGCCGGGCCGACTGCCGTCCATTCCTCACTCGACAGAGCGGCGGTTTGCCCAAGTGTGAAGATACGGAAGCTGACGCTGGCGTTATCAGCGCCCGGTACGCCAAGCCCGGTGGTCGGCACCAGCTTCTGGAAGCTCAGCGACCAGCCAAGCAGTGTACCGGTGGCTCCGCTCCCCGTCGTCGCGTTCTGGACGACCAGCGTCCAGGTTCCCGCAGCGTTCAGGCCCGCAAATGCGGAAAGCGGCATTTGCGGGTTGAACGTGGCGAAGAACGGCGCGGAGCCGTTCTGGATGGGGATGCTCGCATTATCGTCGAAGACGGTGTCGGTGAAATTGGCTGTCTGGGTACCGCTGCCGATCCGGCTAAACAGCGGAACGGAAACCTGGCTTGGTCCACCCATATCGTAGTAGAGGGTCGCCGAGAGGTCGGGATCGTTGGGATAGGCCAGGTTGATCTGGACCCGCAAACCGCTGACCCCCGCAGTTGTGGTATCTCCCTGCACGATGAAACTGTCAGGCACCACGATCGTGGAGGTCACCTCGCCTGCCCCGACAGCATTGGGCGCAGGAATCGCTTTGGGCAGGTCGGTCGCCGCATACCGGACAGGGATCGTGGGGCTGTTCTGATCCTGGTCGCGGAGAACCGCGAGGCCCGCGCTTTGGGTGGTATCCAGCGGCTGACCAAATGTGTCGAGGATATCCGGACCAAGCTGCAACGTGTACGTACCGCTCAACTGCTGCATCGGGAAACTGATCTGGAACGTGGTCGCGGTTCCGTTGGCTGGATTGACCGGAGTAACCTGGATCTGCGGCGTGAGATTGAGCGACCAATTCACGAGAATGGCGCCGCTCGTCTGGCTGTTGTTCAAAATCTGCAAGGTCCAGACGCCGCTGGCATCCGCACCGACCAGGGACGATAGCTTGCCGGTTGGTTGATAGGTCCCGGTGAAAGGCGCTTTGCCCGCAGTGATCGACGTCTCTGCCGCATCGTCGAATACGGTCTTTGTGAAGTTCTGTCCGGTCCCGCCGACGTTTGCGAAGAGCGGAACTTGTGCCCCGTTCGGCGCGATCAAAACGGCGCTGAGACTCGAATCATTTGGGGATGTAATTGTGAGACCGACGGTGATGTCGGCCGCCGTGAAGGTGCCCTGGTAGTTTGGAACGGTCAAGGTCGAGTTGAGAGTGCCGTTTGCCGCGGGCGTCGCCTTGGGAATCGTCTGATCGACGCTGCCATTCGGAAAGTCCTGCGGGCCGCTGAGCGAGCCAGTCGGACCCATGATCTGCAGGACGTCGCTGGGCGTGAAGCTGCTCACCTGCATGGGCCGGTCGAAGGTTACGTTGAACGTGTCAACCGTGCCATTGACGACCACATTATCGGCACCGCTGCCGCCGGACACCGAGGTGTTCAGGATCTGCGGGCCAGGTGCGATCAGCGGCACGGTATTCTGATTAAAGGGAGGCTTGAGGATAGAAAGAGGATCAGGGCCAAACGTGACTGGAACCGTCGGCTGGGGCATGGGAACTGCGTAGACATCGCCCGGTGTCAGACCGGTAAATGGGGTCGTCAGCGGATTCTCGTCGGGTTTGCCATCAGCGTTCTGATCCATCGGCGCGCCCTCTTGGAGCTGAGACGCGGGCAAACTGGATTCGACGGTGATGGACCAGCTTAGCAACGTACCTGTGTTGTTCGACTCGCCGTCGTCGATCACGAGGGCGTAAGTACCGTTAACAGCGCTGCCATTAAGAGCGCTCAGTGGGTTGAACGGTTGAAACGGACCTGTATAGGGCGCGGTGCCAGCCAGGATCGACTGAGCCGCTGCATCCGAGAACGTCGTGTTCACGAAATTCTGGCCGTTGTCGCCTGGATCGGAGTAAAGAATGGCAGCTTGCCCGTTGGGAGCGACCAATTCGATCGTTAGATCCCCGTCACGCTGATGGTCGAGGTTAAGGTTTACCTGAATGCCGGTGATGCTCTGATTTACGTATCCCGCGAGCTTGATTGTTGAGGTCGTGACATCGTCGACGGTTCCCGAGCCGCCTGTCCCCAATGTAGGGACACGCAGCGGCACGTCGGTCGATGGGATCGGACCGATGACCGGCTGGACGACCGGTACGGTGACAAACGACGATATCGGCGAGCTGATCGGTGTGCCGCTGCCGTCATCCGGCGTGATCATGTAACTGTAGGTGCCGGTGTAGTTGGAGATACCGCTGGGCGTGCCGTCAGGCTGCGTCGTGGTACTGAAGGTGACCTTGAACTGCGTGTAGCCGAACTTGCTATCGGGGCCCACTCCACTCGAAGCGATCGGCGTGACGCTGAGCACCTGGAGCGGAATCGAAGCATCGCCATTCGTGGTGTCGTGGTAGTAGACCAGGATGTCGGCAGGGTAAAACGTGGGAGTCGTGGTATAACCATTCAAACTCGGGGGATTGATCGGCCGGTCAAAAGTCACGTTAAAACTGACCGAACCGCTGGTCGCTTCGGCGTACGGGATCGGACCCATGGTGCTATCGACGATCCGCGGCCCGGCAGCAATCACCATCGGGCGATAATAGATCGACAGCGGCGAGCCCTGGATCGCACTATTGACGATATTCCCCTGGTTGAAGTTGCCGGCCCAGATGGGATAAAGCTGGCCGCCCGAGACAGCCAGACCCATCGAATTGCCGTAGCCGAAGGTGCTATCCGTGTGGGAATTGCCGGATGACTCGTTATCAGACAGTGGACCGATAACGTCGGTCTGGCCTGTGATGGAATCGACCGCGGTCTGTTGCGGATTTGCATAGGTCTGGGCGCTGAAAGTTTGACCGCCGTCAATACTGGTGGTAATAAAGGTCGCCACCCGTGCATTCGCGGCATCGTCGCGGGCATCCCGCCACGAGATAACCAACGTTCCGGTTGTCTGATCGACTGCAATCTCCGGCTGGAATTGAGTTCGGCCGGTCACGATATCGGGGTTTTGTTCCCCAAGGGTGTTTGCCGCCGAGTAACCGTCGAGCGCGGCGGTGTCGTCGTTGACCTGAACCGGCTCGCTCCAGCTCCGGCCGCCGTCATCGGAATAAGTCAGGAAAATATCGGTGTTGGTGGTGGGGTTCTTGACGCCGTCCACCGTGACGTTGTAGTAGCCGACAAACGCGGCATAGATCCGGCCTTCATAAGGGCTGAATGAGCCTAATGTGTTGTCCGAGGCCATGACAAGCCCCGGGCCAATGCCGAGGGGCGACGACGGCGCGGTGGTGGGGTAAATGGGCGTGACCGAACCCGTGACCACCAGGCCGTGGGTTGCATTCATCACGACATCATTTGGGTCGGGGCTTAGCCCGGTGCTCAGGCTCAACGTCCAGAAGTTGAGGATATTGGGGGTGCTCGGTGCCGAGGTGTTGGTATCGACAGTCTCCAATGACCATGTGCCGTTGATGTCGCCTTTCTTCAACTCCGTTGCGAGAAACTCATTGAGAGTTATTCCGTTCGTGTTGGACGGGTTTGTGTAGAAATCTTCCTCGGGCCGATAGTTGCCGACAAACGGCGAGGCCGCCCCGCGCGCACCGGTAAAGGGGTTGATGTCGACGATGCTTCGGGCTGCGCTATCAATTAACGTCGTCCCGATGGCGAAGCCGTTGTTGATACCGAGATTCGCACCGCTGATCCCGCGAAACGTATTCGTGGCACCCCCGATCGTCTGGGGCGCGAACAGCGTGTAGGAATCTCCGTTGGGAGCGACCAGGATCATGCCGAGGTTGGCGAGACTCGAATCCGTGGCCGCAACCGTGACACTGAGATCATCCAGGTTATTGAGGTCATTGGCCGGAATCGAAATCGTCTGGGAAAACCTCGTGATTGTCGACGCCGTCTTGGTTCCGGGATTGATGATTCCACCAGGCCCGTTGAATTCGTAGGAATGGCCAGGCGATATCGTGTTGACCATGATCTGGTTCTGATTCGTACCGAAGTCGTCCCAGGCCACGGTGACCTCGCCACCCGGAACCCCGGCATCCCCTTGTACTCCGCTTTCATTCGGTAGCCGGCCCTGGCTGACGACGATCTGGGGCACGTCGTCACGCTCTGCAGTCGGGCCATAGGCTGCGGTGTTTGTAAGACCAACCGGAGTGAAGGTCTTGCCGCCGTCGGAGGAAACGGTCAGGAAAATCGGATTGGGGTTGAAAGCAGCACCCAGCGGGTTCCCTGCCGGTGGGACGACAACGCCCGCCCAACTCACGTACACGTTGCCCGAATTGGGATCGGTCTGCAGGTCTCCCGTTGTGGGATCGACGAAGCTAGGGAAGTTGCTGTCTACCTGCACCGTCGGATCGATCGCGAAATCATCGGCCGGCAACCACTGGTAGAGAATTCGATAGGGAGAAGTACCAGTTTGTGGTGTGGAGATGATTGCCGCAGTCGGCGAGTCTCCCGTGAAATTGAACTTTTGCAGCACGATAGCACCACTGCTACCGCCGAGATTGTGGTACGAATCCACAACGTAAAAGTTCTCGTTGCGGTCAAATGCCACAGTGGGGTTGCTAACCAGCGTGTAGGGAATGGTCGGCATAAACGTGTTGGGGTCCAGCAAGATGGGATTGACGGGAAGCCCACTTCCTGGCTCACCAAACAAGGGAGTCCAAGTCTGGCCGGCATTGATGGTATACACCCCCTCCAGAATGGACTGTACTGCATAAGGCGGCCCGGTTATTCCTAGCGACGGGTCATTATCAATCCAAAGCGCCACAATCTTCGATGGGTTCGTCGGGTCGATCACCACCGTCGCACTGTTCTCGCTGGTCGTCAGACCGCCGATGTTTCCCATAAGGCTTGAGAGATTCGCCGGCAAAGCGGTAGCGGCGGCGGCTGGAATAGTCGCCAGCAGGGTGCGGGATTCCAGTCCCTCCAGGTCGATCCGTCGAAACCGCGACGATCGAGCCTTCTTGCGCCGAGCATCCGGGCGAAGCCGACCACGGTTCCCTCGAGGCAGGCTGTCCGACACTCCCATAACCATGATCAAATCTCCCACTCTCGTTGCCCGTTTATTCGCACCACGAAGATTGTGGCGAAAATTCCGATCTCGCGACCTGCGTCGACCACCGAAGAGAGTTAAAACTCAAGGAATCGAGAAAACATGCAGGCTTAACGGGTCGGAGTCAAATTTCTGACTCATCAACGCGCCGTTTTCATTTCCTCAGAAATCTCATCACGTCCTACTCAAACTGACAGCTCGGTTCAAAATCCTGGAGCTTCCCTATTGAGCATGGTCGCCTGCACGATACCTTGCTATCATGCATTCTACACCGTGAGTGCGTCAAGAGGCAGTTGTCGGATTTTTTCCGTCGAGGCCAAACGCGCGTTCTTGCCAGATTTTCGAGCAAGCTAAAGCAGGTGCGTGAGGGGTACTCCAGGCGTCAACCCGCTTCCCTGCACCGCAGCGACTCCACAGGTTCCAACTCATCTCTGTCGCCCCCCCCTGCCCTCGCGAGCCGGCGCTAGCCTCTCAAACGTAAACTCCCCAAACGTTCGGGCAGTCGGAAATTCCAAGTTGTCAAGAAGCCATGACGTCAGTGAGTCGAGAAACGATCGGCTAAGGGATACCTTGGAGCCATGGCCAATGCCAAACCAATGTGCAGAGGGAACCAATCCCGCAAGCGATCAAGTGATCCAGGCATTGAGGAATCAAGAGAAGCGCGGCACGCACGACAAATGGGTTTCTTGGTCCCAAGTCAACAGCCACCGACAAACCAAGAGCACCCAGAGCGATTGAAATCATGGCCGCTAGGTTCCTTCAGCAACCCAGGTTTCAAGGTGAGTCGATGCCCAAGTCAGCAAGAATGCCAGGGAAAGTAGGACCTATCAGCCATGGGGATGTTGTTTCCATGGCAACGGTGGCTACTCGTAGACCATGATATCGAGATTCAGCGTTTCCAAGGACTCAAATCCACCCAGCATTCTGGAAGCTGAAGACACCTCGCTGAAATTGAAACCCAGCAGCATGGGTTTCATGGGCCCCTGCAAAGAACGAACGTCATGGGTAAATGGAACGGCTTGGTGCCATGTCGTGCGTGTCTCATATACGCCCAACAAGCCAACAAACCATGGCGAGCGGCCTACCTTGAGACCACGGCAACTGGTCTACCTCGATCGGCTTGGCCCCAACGGATTCTGCAACGCTTGGTCATCCGTGCGCCATGAAGCGAGGCGAATGTTGGAAGATAGGCACCATGGAATCCACGGAGTTGGTTCATCGAGAAAGCATGAGACTCAGACTACCAAGAGATCAATTGAGTCTGCAAACCAAGCTAGCCGATGAATGTGGACGGCGACGTTCCAAGACGAGAAAGACGATCAGGATGGCTTGATTTATTGCCTCCTGTCCACCTTGAAACCTGATGGGCCTTGATATCCCGAAGCCTGGGTAACCAGATCCCAAGGCTCATTGGTCTAGTTCGACCATGGGGTTCTCTGCTTCATGGTGCCAATAGATCAACGAACCGAGGAAATATGGTACCGAGATCCTTGGGAACCGAGGTGCTGTGGACGCTGGGAAACTGGACACGATGGTAGCTTGGTCCCCAGGGACCTAGAAGGCAATGGGCCTCGATGGCAAGAAATCGACTCAACGAGGAATCATGGCTAGGCCGATAATACTCGGCAGGTTGCGGGCTTCAAGCAAGGAGCGGCAGTACGCCGTACCAAAGGGAAGGGGGGTGTTCGTGCGAAGCCTTGCGGTAACCAATGCGAAAGGGGGTGTTGGCAAGAGCACGACGGCGATCAACTTGGCGGCGGCACTTGTGGAGCTCGACCAGCGGGTGTTGTTGATCGATGCCGATCCCTCTGGAAACGCCTCGTTGGGATTCTTCCCTCGAGGCACTCCGTCCATTGGGCTGGCCGATGCTCTCCTCGATAATCTGAGCCTTGCTGAAGTCGCGGTCGCGTCGGCTTACCCAGGACTTGACTTGGTCCCTCCAGGCGATCGGCTCAGCACCTGCTCAGACCAGATGGGTGGCGCGCAGGGCCTCGGACAAGGACGTGAGTTTCGCATCCGCCGCCTGCTCAAAGGCTTGAGCGACTACGACGTGACGGTCGTCGATACCAGCCCGGTTCTGACCCCGTTGAATGTGGCCATCCTTTACGCAGTCAGCGAAATCCTCATTCCAATCGATCCCTGCGTCGCGGCTTTGGCGGGCGTGCGTGCTCTCGAGAACCTCGTCCAGACCGTCAGCGAGTTTCGCCTCGAGTTCACCGATGCTGGATCACTATCCATCGCCGGAGTGTTGATCACCCGAGCAGACCGTACCTTGGTCTCCAAACAGATCGAGTCGGAGGTCCGGGCTTATTTCGGACGACTGGTTTACGAGCGCGTGGTTCCTGTCTCGGTGAAGTTCCGGGAAGCCTACGCGCGAGGAACCCCCTTGATTCACTACGATCGGTTCAGTGCAGGGGCAGAAGCGTACCGTGCAGCGGCTCAAGAGTATCTCACTGGTAGTCGACTGGTCCTTCATGCCGATCCCACGAACGCGGCTGATCCGCCGGCGACGGATGACGATACACTCCGTAGAGCGTCTTGAGATCGCGTCTGGCCAACAACTCGGCAATCGCGGTGACCGTGCAAGGAAATCCGCTGCAAGCCGATTTCCCGATCAGCCAGGGCAGATGGATACGCACAAGCCACATAGCAGACAGAGACCCGGACTGAACCGGGTAGGGAGGTGATCTATGAGCAGCACGATCAGGCGCGGTGGCATCCCTGGCCCGGAAAGCCGAACCGGCTTGACGCGGCCGAGCATGACCGAGGCCGAATTCGAACGACGGCTCAGCAGCACGAATGCGGCTCCGGTTGAAATCTTGGCTTCGGCCGAGGTTAATGACGGCAACTCCGCGGTCGATCTTGAGCCCGCTCCTCGGGTCGCGGCAGCCGGTTCCGCCAAGTCCCGGTCCACGCGGGTCAAGACGGCAAAGCCCAGACGTGTCCAGCGAATGTTCGCGATCGAAGAAGACGTGGACAAGAAGCTCTGGCTTTACGCAATTCACCTGGGCAAGGATCGCTCGGAAGTTGTTAACGACCTGCTGCGGCCGATCGTGGCGTCCATGGTCCTTTACGACTCCAGGGACCGCCGTGCAGTTCGGAGCGCTGAACCGGCTCTTGAGCGCAGTGACGCAGACAACGATTCGCATGCCTGAGCCGACCCAGTTCAGAAACAGCTCGAAGCAGGGGAAGTCTCAGTCTGTGATATCCACATCAGGAAAGAGGAACTTTTGACTGGTCCCGGCGCCTGCCGCGGTTAATCGGGTCTCAAGGACTGCCAAGCAGAGTGGCTCGATCATCTTCTTCCAACGACCCAGTCCTGGGTTCTCCGCCTTGACCGCAGCCAAAATCGACTCGCGCTCGGTTTCCGTCAGTCGCTCCCAGGCCGCGCGTAATCTTGCCTCGTGAGCTATGTCACGCTGGGCCTGAACATCATCGCGAGCCTGTTGCTTCACAAGTTGTGATCGGAGCGAATCGGCTTTGAGTTGCCTGCTGTCTCGATCGGGCTTCTTGGGACCTGAAGTTTGGGTTTGATAATCGCCTGGGGCTTGGTAGTCGGAACGGATCGAGGCAACCAGGTAGCCGGCTGGGTTCTTGCCGACGCGTT